>Ga0114919_10002430_pt1 | contig 15101 bp, 14 predicted proteins | sample BlataG_FD_88682 | JGI IMG/M metagenome (GOLD analysis project Ga0114919, IMG submission 88682) | Deep subsurface microbial communities from Black Sea to uncover new lineages of life (NeLLi) - Black_00105 metaG | ecosystem: Environmental > Aquatic > Marine > Oceanic > Sediment | place: Atlantic... | reverse complement strand
TGCTCCATAGACAGTTCCATCGTTGTTGCCGGCCGAATCGTATGCTGTTGTTCCGCTGCCTTCGTCAAACTTCCAGTGAGAAATCAAGCCTTGAATCGATTCACTACTCTCTACGCCCCACGCAGAGCCGCACAGAGCCAAAAGCCCCAGCATCGCCGCGAAAAATAGACTTGTTTGTAAACTTTTCATTTTCCTCGCCTTTCAAAAAAATTGTTAACATTTATCGCGCACCGATACCCTCTTGACAAAACCCACCGGAATGGGCATGATAAACCTGCATTTCTTCTGTGCCTCCTGTCTCTGCTATATTTACCAGAGACGGCTCCATTATACACGTTTAAACCTCATTGTCAAAAAAAATACAAAAAATCCGCGCCTAATAAAAACCCTGAAATCTGTGAAATCTGCGCCTAAAACCCCCTTACCCATTCCGTCTAAATTAAAACAATGTTAAGCTAAAAAACTGCTCAAGTTTTTGAGTATTTTCGAATATTTCACATCATTTTTCGAATATTTTCAAACGTTTTCGAACGTTTTTGAGCGATTTTTTCTTACCTATTTTACCCAAACCCCACAACCTAACCCCCCAACCCTCGTTTTTACCCCAATAATCCAACCGCCACGAAAAAAATAACCTCAAAAAGCCCTATTTCTCGCTAAATCAGGATAATTTTAGTCCTAATCTTGTTAATCTGCGCAAAAATCCTTGAGTTAACGGCTGCTTGTCTTTCGTGAAAAACCCAGCAGCGATTTGAAGCAATTTTTTATCCAGCTCCAGTGCAGAATGATATGCACAACCATCAAACCGACAAACAGAACAGCCAGGTAGAAATGGACACCACCCCATTCGTGGCGGGTCATTGACCATAGTTCTTTTATGTGCTCTCCGCGGCCGCCGTGGAGGAGTTGGCCGCGTCCACCGGTGCCGGGCGGCAATATATACTTCATAATAAAGCCGGTAAAAGCCAGACCAAGCAGGTCGGCAAAGCTGACCAGATCGATAATAAAATTTAGTGTTGTGCGTTTCATCATACTACCATCCGAACAATATGGACCCGAGAAACCCTACTGTGCCCGAATAATATCAAAACAGCCATTATCGCATAGCTTTTGTTGTGCGTAAAGCAGAACTTGCATAAAATAATGGTTGTTTTGGTGGAAAGACCGGCAGCAATAGGATATAAAAAGGGAAAAGTAAAGATTCGTTGCTCGTTGAACAAGATACGCAATTATTGATTATTTTTTTAATGTCTTTTTCAATAATCAATAATCAATTAGTAGGGAGATAAGATATGACGGCGTCAGCATTAACAAAATTGTTAGCTTCGGGCGATTGGTGGTCAGAGAGCATCGGTCACGAAATCATCAAAGGCAATGCGATTTGGCGTTTCGCTCTCGTTTTACTGGTGATTCTGGTAACAATGGTGGCAGGGCGAATTGCACAGTACATCATCAACAGCTATGCTCTGCGCAGAGAAAAAGAACTTGGTGTTACAGTCCTGACGCTATTTCTCAAGTGTCTAAGCAAACCGTTCTCGGTGGCATTTGCTGCGCTGGGCCTGTATCTATGCAAGCTTTGCCTGATCTTTGAAGACAAGACAGCCACGCCTGTTGTCGAAGGTATCAGTGCTACTATCGAAAAAGGCTGGACACAAATAGCCAAAGCTGTGGCAGCTATAGCAGTAGCCTACGCCATTTATCGGCTGGTCGATGTTATTGAATATTATCTTCAGCGATGGACAAGCAAGACAAAAACAAAGCTTGACGATATGCTTGTGCCGGTAGTCCGCAAGTCGCTGCGTATCACAATCGCCATCGTTGCGACAATTTATATCATCGACAATATCCTTGACCAGGATGTCGGGGCGATTCTGCTTGGAGCCGGTGTTGGCGGCATCGCCATTGCTCTTGCGGCGAAAGATACCATAGCGAATTTTTTCGGCTCGGTAACGATTTTTACCGACCGCCCTTTTCAAATCGATGAGCTTGTAAAAATCGGGGAGCATTTGGGGCCGGTTGAGGAAGTCGGTTTTAGAAGTACAAAAATCCGTACACTGCAGGGCCATCTCGTAACCGTACCCAACAGTGTGATAGCAAATTCAATGGTGGAGAATATAGGGCGGCGTCGCTTTATTCGCAGGACGTCTAATATCACTATAACTTATGACTCCGGCCAGCGAGGAGCAAAACGAGCGGTCGAGATTATAAAAGAGGTTCTGGCCGGTGTGCCGGAGATAAATACCGACCCGGAGAGGCCGCCGAGGGTGTATTTCAGTGACTTCAACGATTGGTCGCTAAACATTTATATGAGCTACTGGGTAAAGCCGCCCGACTACTGGCTCTATCACCAAGTTAATGAGCGGGTCAACTTAGAGATTATGAAGCGGTTCGAGGCTGAAAAAATCGAGTTTGCCTTCCCCAGCCAGACGCTTTATGTAAAGTCCCGCACCAATTGAGTTCAGGCTCACGCCTAATTGGTGCGGGATTAGCCGTTATTTTTTGGAGGCCTCCGCCTCTGCCTTGGTAATAACCGGCTCTGGCCTGCTAAACTCGGTTGCTTTGTAAGCCTGCTGCTCATCTTCTGACAAAACCGGCTGTGTGATAATCCGCGGGGTTATGAAAACAACAATCTCGCTATTGGTAGTATCTTCACCTTGGAATCTGAATAGTGCACCCAGAAGAGGTAAGTCACCGAGCAATGGTATCTTGTTAGTCTGCTGGGTAACGTCCTTTTTGCGCAAGCCGCCCAGGACTACCGTCTGGCCGTCTTTCACCAGTGCTGTGGTGTCAACTTTGCGGGTGTCAACGGCGGGTGGGTCGGTGCCCCCGACGTGAACGCCGAATTCCGGCTTGATGTGCAATCTTAACATACCGTCCCTTGTGATATGTGGCGTAACCTCAAGCTTAACGCCGACCGGTTTAAATTTAACCGTTTCTGTGGCGGTGTTGCCCGTTGTGCTTACCTCCGTGTAGGGAATTTCACGTACGATATCAAAAAGGGCCTTTTCATTATCAAGCACTAATATTCTCGGATTGGCAAGAAGCTTGGCATTGACGGTTTCCTGCTGAGCTTTCAACGCCGCGTCTATATCAATAGAGGAATTGAGAAAGCCAAAACGCAGAACCCCTGAACTACTACTGCCGGTTTTGCTTGTCGAATTGCTAAACAGGCCCGTCATAAACGGGTCGGTTCTGTTGGTAGGATTTGTGCCTACTGTTGCTATTCCACCGGTTGTGCCATAAGTGGTATTTCGGCCGGCCTGCCATTCGACGCCGAGGTCAAGCGTGTCCTGGCTTGTTATGTCGTAGATTCTTACCTCGACCAATACCTGGGGCGTGATTTGGTCAATTTCCTCGACAAACTTATCTATGGCCTTGATATTGCTCTCGGTGTCGGTTACGATTATATGGCTGGTGCCCTTATTGAGGGATACTGTACCGCGCTTCGAAATAAATTTCCCCAGGGCCTTTTCGACTTCTGCAACATCTGCGTAAGTAATTCGATAAATTTTGCTGGTAAGGCGTTCTTCCGCTTCAATAATGTCCCCAACCGGTACTATCCTTATCATATTCTTATCCGTTACATAATCGAAGCCGTGTGCTCTAAGAATATTCTTCAGAGCTTCTTCGAGCGGCACATCTGTAAGAGTGGCGGTTACATTGCCGATAACTTCGGGGCTTTTGATAAGGTCCACGTCCGCTTGCTCAGCCAGTTGTCTTATTACCATGTCGATTGGCAGGTCGCTGGCGTTGATAGTTATTCTTTCCTGCATCCGCTGCTCAAGCGTTGTCAAAACCTCTCTTTGTCCCGGGTCTTCCTTGATGGTCTCGGCGGCAGCCTTCTCCGTATCCTCCTTAACGGTCTCGGCGGCAGCCTTCTCCGCGCGAGTTGGTCTCGTAGGCTCTGCTCCTTCAAGGCCCAGTTCTTTGAGCATGTTTTCATAATTTGCCCGGGCAGCAGTTACCTCAGCATCGTAGTCGAAAAGCTGCTGTGCGCCCTGGGCCAGAACAACGCGGACAGGTGCCTTTTCGCCGAAAAACATCTCGTTCATAGCAAGGTCACCTTCGGGTCCATCCTGGATGGGGTCCTTACCTGCGCGGATTTGTTCTTTTAGCCAGGCTTCATCCTGCATCATCTTATCCATAACCTCAATCATTTTGGAACCTTCGAATGCTATGCGAACGGTTCTTGCGTTAACTTTCTCAAAGTTGGAGATTTCTTTGATATCGGCGGGCAGGTGCAGAATTGTCTCACTCTTTAAACCTGGAAGAATGCCCTGCATCATCGGCCTGGTTTGGTTGTAATTTAACTTAGCCTGTTTAACAAGATTGTCTAACTGGGCCTCCGGTATCTCAGGGGTGGGTATTTCTACAGCTTTGCCTTCTTCGGCCTGTTCCTCACTTTTCAATTCAATAGTTATTTCACCGGATATGTCACGAGTGAAATTGAGTTTCATATCGCCGCTAAAGCCGGCGTTGTGAAGACTCAGGTTGTTAATGTCGGGGAAATACGCGGTGCCCTTGAAATAGGTTCTGCCATCGTCGGTCATTTTGTAAGAAACATCCTTCCAGGTATCGACCCCTGAAGATTGACTTAATATTTCTTTGACACTTTTCCTGAGCTGCGCCTGTGGGTCGGATGGTTCGCCACCCGTTATGTCAAAGGATGCTTCCTCACTGCCCATTTCAAATCCCGGTCCCAGGTCCATCGACGCGAAGGTAAGTTCGTGAACAATTTTTCCCGAACCGTCGGGGTTTACGGTGAATTCGTCCTTTGTCTCTACGCATCCGGCGATGGCGATAGCGCAGACTGCCACACCGAATGCAAGAAGTGTCAAAAACCTTAATCTACTATATTTTATCATAAAGTTTTTCATAATAGTTCCTTTCCTAAAGGTGGTAATTGGTTAGTATGGTTAAATCCAAATTACCAATCACCCATTAACGTTGAACCTTTTGGGTCCACCTTTTTCCGTTCATTTCAAACTCGACGCTATCTTTATTTATTTTTACGACGGTTGCACCGAATACTTTTTCGCCCTCATGTACAATCTGGTTGCCAATAACTGCGGACGGATTGTTCTTACTATAGACGATACCTTTTACGATTAGTTTTCCGGTTCCGCCCTGAGTAGTCGTTACCGAGCCGAATTGCATAGGGTCACGAAGCGTTGTCGGATAGGGCTCCGGAATCTGCCAGTCAATTTCATTGTTAGAACCGGCAATGGCCTTCGAGGGCCCAAAACTCCGAGCCTTGGTTGTCTTCGGCGAAGGGCTGCTCAAGACCCGTGTAAATGCAAAAATCATGATGAGAAAGAGGGCCGGAGCCAATATCACCATTGCCTTTTGCTTCGCGGGACTGACACCCGGTTTTGGTGTAAAGAGCCTGGTTTTTATTCGCTCCAGGGTCTGCTGCCAGGGGATTTGTCTTGCAGTTTTTGTGATAACATTAGCCTTGGGTTGTTTTTGTTTAGCCGGAGCGACTTCCGGTGGTCCGGCCTGGCCGGACGCAGGCTGCTGAGGTTTTTCCGTTGTGCCGGCCAGGTGGCTTGGAGGAGCATAATTTGGACGCTCTGGTGCGGGCGCGCCGGGAGACTGCCGGGCACCGTTGTCTTTCGGAATCGGCACGCCATTAAAAATCGACGAGACTTGCTTTTGCAGCCCTACTCTACGTTGTTGTTTTGGCATTGCTTATCTCCTCAGCCAGGGCCTTGTCATTGCTTATCTGCTCAGCCAGACGCTTGGGATTACTTATTTCCTCAGCCAAAGCCATATATTCAGCAGCCCCTTTGCATTCGGGTGCATAAGTCAAAACGGACTCACCGGCACTTGGGGCTTCAGCCACCCTTACGGTTCTGTGAATAACGGTATCAAAAACCAAATCGCCGAAGAAATCCCGTATTTGCTGTTGAATCTGTCTGCAGAAGACGGTTCTGTTTTCGACAAAAGTCAACAATAGGCCCAGGATTCTTACCCGGCAAGGGTGGAAGTGCACCCTGATAATGTTCGCGGTTTCGAGCAGCTGTTTGAGGCCTTCCATTGCGTAGTAATTCACCTGGACAGGTACGATGACATCAGTGCCGGCAACAAGTGCGTTGAGGGTCAACAGGCCGAGCGACGGCGGGCAGTCGATAACGCAGACGTCATATTCGTCGCTTACCAATCTGAGCTGCTCGCTCAAGACGAATTCTCTTCCGACTACGTTGGTCAGTTCAAGCTCGGCACCTGAAAGCAATATATTGCTTGGCGCCAGGTCAAGCCACTCGAGCTTCGTGCTTATTATAACTCTGGAGATTGGGATTTGCGGGTTGGTAAGAGCATGATAAATGGTTTTATCCAGGGTTTCAGGGTCGTGGCCAAATCCGAGCGTGGCGTGGCCCTGTGGGTCGAGGTCAACTATCAGCACCCTATTGCCCTTTTTGGCAAGGGCGGCTGCAAGGTTCACTGCAGTAGTTGTTTTGCCACAGCCACCTTTCTGATTTGCTATTGCTATTATTCTCATCTCTTGTATCTCGTGGTTCGGCGATTCCCGCTTCACGCACTTTAGCCGTCCTCCGTCAGGAGTCCTTAGGACTGCCGCTTTCTGACAAAAACCGCCAGGCTCATATTCACCTTATGGCCTGGGTCATCCCGCCCTGAGCGGGTTATTTTGAAGCCATCTACAAAGATGACCGGCCAGTGTCTCTCCAGGGCATTGAGGAAAGCAGCAAACTGGTTGAAAGCAGCAGTGAAGCCGACATCAATGTAATTTTCGCATAGGTACTTAAAATCGGTTGGGTCTTTGCCGGTGTCTTTACCTTTAATGCTAAACGAATCAAGTTTTTTCTCGTTGGCAATTTGACTTATATCGAATGTCAAATTAGCCGAGTCTTCGAAATCAATAACAAAGCCATCCAATTTGTTTCGTAGATTTTCGATTTGTTCATTTAGCCAAATCCTGGTTTCTTCCTGGGTTACTTTTAGGGCGGAGTTGTATATCTGTTTTTTCTCGGCGAGCTGGTTTTCGATCTGTTTTCTGCTCTTTTTCTGTGGCGCCAGCACAATCATATAAACGAAGAGAAACACTATGAAGCAGCCCGCCCATATTAAAGCTCCCGTCGTAAAATATTTTCTATAAGTTTTCATAAAAGACCTGCTACAATTCCGGCTTAAAGATGCAATCTATCTGGTAAAAGACAACATCCCGGCTCTCAAGCGTACCAAATCTCTGCGAAACCCTGATGTTTTCGAGCTTTGGTCCGAGGAAAGCTGAAGAGCGAAGACGGTCCCTGAAATCCCTGACTGCTTTGTCGCAGTTGGATTGTGGACTTCCGCAAACATTTATCTGCAACGTTCTTACCGGCACGGAGATATCAATCATCTTTTTGGGGTCGTCTTTTTTGGGCACTTTCCTTTTTACAGAGCTCTGCTTTACCTCAAGCTCGGTCAGCACCACCGAATCCGGCATATTCTTCACCAGTGTCGTCAAAACAGGCGACCACTGAGTATGTCTGCTGATAGATGTTGAGACTTCTGATAAGCAGCTGCTTACAGCGTTTTTCTCATTCTCGAATGATTTTTGCAGCTCTACGGCGTCCGACAATTTGGCAATCTTTGTTTCGTAATTAGCTATTTCCTGCTTTTGTACTGAGATGATGATTTTGTTGCGCAGATAGAAGCCGAACATTACTATTGCGATAATAACAGGCACTGCAAGTGTTGTGGCGGCAATAGCTATGCCTTCAGGCCTGCTCTTTACCGGAAGACCCTGTCCCTTTAACAAGTCAATCGTGAACATATCAGATTTCCCTCATAGCAAGGCCGGCCGCCACTGCCATTGCAGGGCCGTTCTTTTGAAGAATATCCTCACAAAGCCGGCCACCTTCGGTGCGTATTTTATCAAAGGGGTTCCACACAGAAACTTTTGCTGGAAGCCGGCTATCCAATAACTCGACAAACCCTTTGACCGGGGCAAAATCGCCACAGACGAATATCTTCTCGACAATGGCTGATTTCTCCTGAGCCGTGTAGTAGCGCAATGTTTCGGTAACATCGGCAATCGGTTTCTGACAGGCCTTCTCCAAACTGTCACCGAGTGTAATCGGCGGCTCTGTTGGGTCTTCGCGGCCGAACAGAATCTTCCAGGTACGTTCTGTCGAAATATCATTTTCGACTGCAATTTGCTTGACAATATCATTACTGGCGTAGGCCATATCGCGGATAAACGGCATATTTTCGCCCATAATTGCCAGCGTTGTATAAGCGCCGCCAACGTTCAGAATAGCTGTGGTTGTTCGGCTCGCGGCACGGCCATCCTGGCCGTGTTGGCACTCCACAGGACGCCTTACGGCGGGGCTGGAAGCCCGTGGCACCGGCGCGTTGGTTTTTTCATATTTACTGAGGCAATTCAAAAGTGCCAATCCGTCGACATCCATCAGGACGCAGTCAAGAGAAGCATTTTTAGCGAGTTGTACTTTGCTTTTTATCAGCTTATTCGTTGCCGCTACTAAAACGCCACTGACACTATCTTCGCCATCAGGTATCACTTGATAGTCAACAGGCCCGTCGTGAACGTTGAACGGGCAGACCTGTGCAGCTTCGAACAGAGCCGCTCCTTCTATTTCTTCCGGGGGCAACGGCGGAAACTTAAAATGGCGCACTGCGACTTCCGGGCCGCATACACTGCAAACGGCCAGTCGCGTCTGAACCCCGGCCGACTCAAGGCATTCGCGAATTGCCCTGACGGTGTTTATTTCCCTGCGGTTCTTGCCATCTTCGCCTGCCCCAATTGGGGCTATGCCGGCTGCAGTAACCGCGTAACCGGTGCCGTTTTTGCGAAGCTGGATTAGCTTGACTTCCGATGAGCCAATGTCCAGCCCGAAGACCTCGTGGTGCTCAAACTCAAGCCTGAGCGATCGTTTCCAATCCAAGTTCATAAGTTCTTTAATCTTTTTCAGCATTTAGGGTGTGCCCTATCCGATATAACTATCCGCTATCATCTATCGGCTTAAAAAAGCGGCTGTTTTACGTAGAAATCACAATATGCCGGTTTAATAGGCTAATGCGGGTGATTTTAAGATGCCGGGTCCTATAAAAGCGTTTAGCGCATAGTTTTGTTTTTCTATCCGCTATGCGCTATAGCTATCCGCTAATTAAATGGTGGCGTCGTAAGGGATTTAAGAGTGGCCCCTGCTTGTTGCCGGCAGGGGTTATCGACCGTGGGGCAGGTGAGAAAGATAATTTGAGCGTCCTCGATGCGAGTATCGAGTATCAGGCATCGAGAATCGAGTATCGAGTATCGAGTCTATTCTTCCTGCCAGTGTTGCACTATGAACTCAGCCCCGATCTCATTAACGCTGGCCTTTAGCAGAGTGGCGTCAAAATGCAATTCGGCTGAATTTCTTAGGTCGGCATTGTCCGCTATAATCGCTCCATATAACTCTGCACCGTTCTCCAGAGAAACAGTGGCATCAGGGGCGTAAATAGTCCCGTAAAAAACCGAACTCTGTTCGAACAAAAAACTCTGACCCTCCTCGCCAACCCCATATATTTGACAGTCTCTCGGTATTTGTGTCAGGGCATTAACCGCGCTTGCATTGCGTAAGTTCATATCGCCACCCAGATAGAGCGTTAAAGATGAATCCGGGAGGATTTCCAGTTCGCTATACTGCTTAAGTTTCATCTCTCCTGTAACATAAAGTGTTACATCACCGTCAATGATTAACTTTCCGCCCTCTAATAGCTCGATAAAGTCATACTGCCCGCTGTCGGCTGGACCAAAAACAAGGTCCACACTGTTACTATCTAACTCTATTGACCCCTTACTGACGTCAAATGGTGGCTCTGTCGGCGCTGATATTGCAGGCAGCTCCCTGCCATAGTCCACCAGAAATTCACCATAAACAGTCCCGCTGCCCATTGCCACAGCGTTCGGGTCGCCGGTAGCGACGGTTGTCGGCTGGAGCGCGTTGACCCCACCGTAAGGGCCTTGCTCGGAACTATACGCATCGATAAGAAAGGCGTTTTCTAATACTAAGCTGTTTTGAGCATATACTGCATTTCGAAACAGGCCTACTAAGGTTAGAGTGCAACTGACTTTTTTTATCTCCCGACCGGCCCTGCCGGTTACATCCACGTCGTAGATGTAGTCAGGATTGCTCGTAATCGTATAGGTGAAAGTTGCATCAGAATTCGCCAACGTTGCATCTGTTTCCTGCGGCAGGGTGTTATCATCCCAGGGTCTGACTTTCAGCTTCTCGTTCATTTCAAAGACGGCCTTTGTCAGCCCGGCGTCGGCAGCGCAGCGAGCTGCAATTTCTGCGGCGGTCCGCGACGCTAACATACGGCCGTGCAGACCGAGACTCAACAATCCGGTGCCCATTACAAGCAATATTATGACCACAAGCAGTGCCGCGGCTATTGCGGAGCCGGGCTTTTTTGATTGTAGTAACTTCTTTATACTCATTTTGACATTCCCTTTCTCAATTTCCAATTTTCGATTGACGATTTTCAATTGTCAATTGGAAATCGACAATACTTTTACTCCTCGTGCCACTGTTTTACTACGAAGCGCACGGCATCATCATCGGCGCCGACATCTCTCAGCGCTTTATCATAGTAGAAATTGCCGCCGCTCTTCATCTCAAAACTTTTGCAGATAATGGACCCACGTACATCACCATCGGCCATAAGAGTAATTACTGCATTCGGGGCGTAAACTGCACCCAGGGATTCGCTCTTGGCTTTGAGGGTGATATGCTGCTCTCCTGTAGCCGTACCGAAAAGTCTTAAGCTTGCCGGAAGACTCTCATTATTGATTCCGGCTTCATTACCCGCATTCAAATCGCCGTCCAGATATAAAGTTAAAGATGCACCTTCCCTTATAATAATTTCGCACTCCTGGCCAAGACCGACGTCTCCGGTCACATATAGCACAACATCTCCACCATTTATTTCCAATATTCCGGGATTGGCGGCACGTTTCACCTGAATCCGGTCATATTGGCCGGTATCGTCCGGCCCGACTGTCAGGGTTGTACCGTGGACACTAATGCCTGTGCCCATATCGGCAAGCACCGGCGGAGTTACGGGCGGAAACTCAATCTCATCAGTAATAGCATAGCTTCCGTAGATGCTGGCGCCTAAGTCTTTTATAGCGGTTTCGACGTCGCCCCCGACGCCTACGAAGACATTGCCGTTCACAATTACACCGTTATTGAGAATTATGCTGTCGGGTAAAATGCTGTTGGTGCCAATCTGTATTTGTATATTAGTGTCCCATGGGTCCAGAGAGTTGTATCCCTCAACTAACGTCCCGCTTTTCAATAGGATAGTTTGCCGGGTCAAGATTGGAGGCTCAAATGGTCCCTGCAATTCCAAATTGAAGGTAATCCTTTTTTCGGCCAGGCCGGATTTTCCAGTACATTCAACGATATAACCGCTGTCGATGTCTCCTGTAACTGTATAGCTAAAAATTGCGTCGGAATTCGGCAGCGGTTCATCTGCTGCCTGCGGCAGGGTGCCGTCATCCCAGGGTGTAACTTTCAGCTTCTCGTTCATTTCAAAGACGGCCTTTGTCAGCGCGGCATCGGCAGCGCAGCGCGCTGCAATATCTGAGGCGGTTCGTACCGCGAAGAGACGACCGTGCATACCGAGACTCAAAAATCCCACACCTATTACAGACAATATTATGACCGCAAGCATCGCCAGGGGTATTGCGAAGGCAGGTTTTTTTGATTGTAGCGGCTTCATTTTATTCCCCGGAACTGACCTTTACGAGTTTACGAGCCGTTTTGTTATTGATTGTGCATAACAGCGGACGAGACAACGGTAATTGTCTCCGAGCCGTTGTCGAGTGTAAGTATCATCTGGGCGGAGTTACCGACCCCCTTAAAAAAAACACAGCCGACTACGTTCCCGCAGACAGTGTTGGTGCTCAGAGTTTGCCTGGGATTCAGCTTGCCGTACTCGATATTCAGTTCGCCGTTGGCCTCAGAGAAACGTGCATAGTGGTCAACAATAGTGGTATTGGGGTCCTGGCAGTAATAAGCCTCGAGCCACTTGCCGCCACTATCCAGTAAGAACCTTGTCCTGGTTGCCCTGCGAAGCACACTGTCAAACGTTTTCCTCGCGATGTAGCCGTCGGTTACTACATCGGAGTATACGCGGTCGTACATTGCATTGAAACCTCGGTGACTGTCAGCTATTGTCATACCGACGCCAAGCATGATGATACCCCCAATCATTGTGGCTATCATCAACTCTATACTCGTAAAACCTTTTCGATTTTGAATTTTCTTCTTAAACATTTATGTTCTCACTCGCGCTTTCAAAAGGTTAATAAGTGGTGTAGGTTGTGAGCCTGAATGATTTATCAGCGTATGCAAAAGCCGTTGAGCCGGAACCGGCACCTCGCTGGTTCCAGGCCACGACAACGTTCAAGGCCCTCAATCCGGTACTAACGTCCTTCCATGACAGGGTCGTATAGTAGGTGACACCATTTAATTCAATTGTGTAGGTTGCCAATGCTGTAAAATTATCCGGCACTTCGGGGCCTTGACCGCAGGCATCAAACGACAGGCCGTGGGCGAAATAGTCTTCCGCGTCATAGGCCTCGTCGCCACTTACAGCGCCGCTTACACCGCGCCAATTCTCGCAAAGCAGCAGTGCGATTCTGGTGGCCGTTGCCCTCTCATCAGCTTTTCGCGCATCCAGGGCGGCATGGTATCTATATGCGGAGGCTCCGATAACCGCCACTGCCAGGATGAGAATCGCCCCCATTACCTCAACCAGAGTCATTCCTGCTGCGCATCTGGGCCGCTTAACGGTCATAGTCGCCATCCTCCCTACTTGACTTTTCGAGTCTCTTCCGTCATTGCGAGGAGCGTAGCGCTGAAAGTCCGGCCCCTGGACGGAACGAAGCAATCTCAAAAGGAACGGGCGAGATTGCCACGGCCTGCTTCGCAGGCCTCGCAATGACATAAAGAAGCAATAGGGCAAGAAGCTCAAAAACAGGTGTGAAAACTGCCCCTTTCTCCACGCTTTACTAATTAAAATATACTACAAAAAGCCGGCAAAGGCAAAAAGATTTTATTAGAGAGGAGCCCCATTTAACGAGCTATCAGGGTACCAGATTATCAGGTAGTGGTTATCAGGGTATCAGGTCCGATTTCCCGTTGGTGCCGGGGGAATAAAAAAGTCTTTACCGCCCCCATCAAAAAGCGGGTGTGCTCTTTAATCTAAGGTGGGGGCCTTAGGCCTTAAGGCCCCCACGTCTTCGCCTGAACAGGCAATTAGAGGTAGTTGTGACAAATATGGTCGTAACTAACTTACGGGCCCCACACACCGCCCTCATTCAGCGTTACCTGGTCAGGCGTAGTAGGCTTATCGGCGCTGGTGGAATTACTGGCGTCTACCGTAATCAGATACGTGTCGTAGTCGTTGGCAACGGCGGTAAACACAATCGCGTAGGACTCTTCGGTAAAGTACTTACCATCGAGGTCGCTGGTCGCAGCACCATCAGTGCGCAGGTTGAAGCCCAGATCTTTTAGCGTGGTGCCGACATAGGAGTAGGCTGGGCCCTTCTCTGCTTGGAAGGCCCGGGCTGCGGTGCGGATACTGCCGGCGCCGGCTTTGCCTTCCGACCACTTGGCTGAATCGATTCGGCCTCGCATAATCGGAATTGCCACTGCAGCTAAGATGCCGACGATGAAGATTACGACCATCAGCTCAATCAGTGTAAAACCTTTTCTGCTTCTCATTTTTAACTTCTCCTAAAAAAGTGTTAAAATTACGCTTATACCTGCGAAAGCAGGTATCCTCTCTGATTTACCACAACCACAATCGACCGAATTCATTAGCGACTATACCAGTTTTTCTTCTTTTTTTACTGTTTGCCTTATCCCCCCTGCGGCGACATCGTGAAGATAGGCAGATACAGTGCGAGAACTACCACCAATACAACCGCACCAACTACTACAATCATTATCGGCTCGAGCAAGCTCATCAAGGTGGTTATGATAGAATCGACCTTTCGTTCGTAATAGATGGCGGTCCTGTCGAGCACCTTTGGCAGTGAGCCGCTTTCTTCGCCGACCTGCATCATTTTAACGAGCATATTAGGGAAGAAGCCGGTTTCGGCCATACTCACGGAGATGTTTGCGCCCCCGACAATTTTTTCTCTTGTTTGCGTTATCGCTGACTTTATAATATCGTTACCGCTCATCGTGGAGAGGATATCGAATACCTCAAGCACCGAAACGCCTGCGGCAATTAACGTTGACATCGTTTTGCAGAAGGTTGCGACGAAGGCCTGGCTGACTATCTTGCCGAACAAAGGCACGGCCAGGGCGATTCTGCTAAAGAAATAGTGGCCTTTTTTGGTTTTGGAGGTAAGAACTGCGGAAGTGATTATCAGCAGCACAAAGCCGATAATGTAGATTAGATTGTAGCGCAGCATATCGTAAAAACCCATAAATGCCCGGGTAAAAGCAGGCAGCTCGGCGCCCATTTGGTCGAACATAGTGCGGAATCTCGGAACAACGAAAGCCATTATGAATATGACTATCAGGATAATAAATGTGAATACGAAGACCGGATACGCCATCGCGCCCTTGACCTTTTTCGCCAATTTATCGCGATTATCGAAATACTCCGCCAGTCTGCGGAGTGCATCGGCGAGATTACCGCCGGTTTCACCGGCTAATATCATCGCACAGGACAATTGGTTGAAAACCTTCGGATATTCCGAGAGACAATCCGATAAAGTTTGACCTTTCTGCATTTTTTCCAGGACCTCTTGTAGGATTTGCTGAAGCTGTAAATTTTCTATATCTTCGCCGATGGCCTGTAAAGCAGTGGTAATGGGAATTCCTCCGTCTACCATTGTGTTCAACTGCCAACAAAGCGCCGCCAGGTCCGCTGATTTGATTCGCTTTCGGTGAGGTGTTTGGCGGGCTTCCTTGGTGCCGACAGACATCTCGTTTACAGAGATAGGTGTAAAGCCCTGTTCGCGAAGCCAGCTAAGTACGTCATTTGGGTAGGCTGCCTGTAAGAAGCCTTCCTTTCGTACCCCTGCCAAATCCCGAGCAATATACTTATAGCTTTTCATTACATTAAGCTTA
>Ga0114919_10002429_pt1 | contig 15104 bp, 12 predicted proteins | sample BlataG_FD_88682 | JGI IMG/M metagenome (GOLD analysis project Ga0114919, IMG submission 88682) | Deep subsurface microbial communities from Black Sea to uncover new lineages of life (NeLLi) - Black_00105 metaG | ecosystem: Environmental > Aquatic > Marine > Oceanic > Sediment | place: Atlantic... | reverse complement strand
TGTGCCCCTGTCGGCGCTGACGGCGAGAGATGATTTAGAAACAAAAATTCTGGATGTAGAGTATATTTGTGGAATCAATCCTACTCCTTATAAAGCCATAGAGGGTTGATATGGATAGGTTGAGAGTCTACTAGCCAAAGGGAAGGACGGGGAGACCGTTTATCATAATACTACCCTGAGCAAGTGCCCCAAGTGGATTTTTGAATTTATTTTCAAGCGTATTCGTCACGTTCCTTGGTCAGCTTCCTATGAGTATGCAAGGTGACGAGACGTGTTCTTAAACAGCGGTGGCGTCTTCCTACTTCCAACAGTTCTATCAAACATTAGGAATATAAATATAAAAATATTCAGACATTGGGCCTAGTGTGCTAGTAAGCTTAAACTGATATTTACATGTGCAAAGACAAGCATGTCACCCAAACGTTGTTGTCTTCTACTCTTGGTCGTTCTGGCCACCGTTTTCTTCGTTTCAATCGACGCAAGACAATTTAATGGGTAAGTTACTAAAATGAACAACTTTCATTGAGAACAAACCCTCCCCCGGTATGCATCTCTTTCCCATTGCATTCCAACGTCCCATTTCCTCAACATCTTCTTCTCTGTTCTCCACATACAGCAAATCAACCACCTCCAAGGCAAAAGGCAAAAAAGTGAAGAAGCAAATCAAGTCCAACCAGGTGAAGGAGAAAAACAAGCCCAACCAGGTGAAGGCGAAGAAGCAAATCAAGTCCAACCAGGTGAAGTCGAAAAAGCAAATCAAGTCCAACCAGGTGAAGCAGCAAATCAAGTCTACTGAGATCAAGCAGCAAAACAAGTCTACCGAGATGAAACAGCAAAACAAGCCCACCGAGATGAAGCAGCATCCATGGAAGGAACAACACCCAGGCAAGGGCATCGGAATGGGAGCAAAAGGCAAGGACCACCGTTGCACCACTCCTGGCTTCACTGGACAATGGTGTGGAAATGACGGAATCACTTACGAAAACAAGTGTGATCTGCTCGAAATCAGACCTCCAGTTGGAATTGCATGCCGTGGTGCCTGCTCTGTCTGCCTCCCACCTCCACCAAGCCCACCACCTCCACCTCCTCCTCCAGCTGTAACCCCAGCCCCCGCCCCTGCTCCAGATGAAGACGAAGATCCAGAATCTTTCGTAAATATATTCTTTTAGAAAAGAAGGAGGATTATGGGACATTGGCAAGAAAGAATAAGAACAAGAACATTGTGTCACACGAATACACCTCTTTTCTTTTTTCTGCCCACCGCACCCAATGCATGACATACACATCCTTCACCCCCCTCTGTTCTTATCTCATCTCATATTCACGCGTCCCTGAAGCCCAATCTTCCTTCCCTGCCCCTTTTTTTACACACCCATGCATGCATGTAAACAAACCAGTTTGATAATCTTAGAAATAGCAGCATTCCATATGTATGTCTCTGTCCATCTATACAGTACAGCTTTAATTTACATGATTACCAGGAACACACGCAGTAGTCCCACTCCGCTAGGCTCTTGAAGTCTGATCTCCGTTGTCTGAGACGCAGTATGGCAAAGGTTTGGGCTTCTTAAGACACATTCCTTTTGGCCCGCACAGCGACGTATCAACGAACAAGAATAACACTCCAAATTATATTTTAGCCAGAGCTAGAGGGAGAGACAGAGAGATTACAAAATATCATCCTCAGCTACAACCATACCTTTCAACAATGCCTTATTTAAGGCTCTCCCAGGCATTTCCTTCAACATTTCTACTACATCTCCACAATAAATCACAAAACCTCTACCGCCGCCGCTGCTTTCTGTATCATTTAATGATGGTGTCATAATTCTCTTATCGTTCTTATACCTCGCAACTACCACATACTTCACACCAATATTACTATTACTATTACCATTATTACCACCATCACAGCTAAAAGAATGAAGACCATGATACTCAGCCAATGCATGACACACTAATCTCTGGAATCCATCTTCCAACTGATCAAACACTACTTTGTTATTACTAGTAGGAGGAGGTGTATTTTCCTTTGCTACCACTGAAGTTTCACCTCCTTCTGCTACTTCTACTGATGATGATGATGTCTGGTGGAGAAGCTCGTCTAATCTGCACTCTATGGTATGGATGAGAGAAAGAGAGGCGTTCAACAATGCTCTTCTTCCTCTCTGCCCCATGGCGCCCCATCCCTTTAATGCTGCTGCTATTGCTGCATTACGTGCTTTTATGTCAGCTGATTCTATAATATTATTAGTAGTAGTATGCTTTAGCTCATCTATGTGTTCTTGCCACTTTTCCAGCACTCTACTTTGTCGGTCTGAGCTGACACTCCGAAAATGTTCCCAAAGTTCAGCCAGGTGAGGATTTGTAGATGAATGAGTGGATACCTGTTGCCATACGCTTGGAGGAGGGGGGTCTCCAAAGGGTATAGGCTTGAACAGGCCCTCCATGTCTTCGGCAGAGAGATCTCCGGCCATTTCACGGAGGAGCTTGTCATTGAGGAAGCGACGCTGACGTCGTTGGCCGACTTTGAGGAGAGCTGCGAGCTCTGCAGCTTCGGCTAGGTCCATTTCAATTCGGTTGTTTGACGATGATATTTTTGGCTGGTGATGTGTGGAAGGGATGGTGGGGTTAGTTGAGGTCCAACCTTGCTTTCGTTCCACTTTTTTACCGACTGAAGAAGCTTTGCGATGTTTTCTTCGTGTTCCTCGTCTACAGTCAGGGAGGTGTTCCGTGTCTTGTGTTAGAGCCAGGAGCAAAGGTCTACCGTCGGGCATGATGAATGGAGTGCCCCTGCATCTTTGACGTGTGCCTTTAGTGTCTGCTTTCTCCATTTTTTGGAATAATTCGAAAAATAAGGTCTTAATGAAATTGGTCAAACTATTGGTCGTAATGAGGCCTTTATAGGCAAATTATGACTTTTAAGGGTATCAAGTATTTGTTGAATTCAAAAATTAGGAAAATCTAGTGAATACATGCCACATCTCTCCTACTTAAGTCCCAAAACTTTCATTCACGAAACCCAAGGTCCGAGGGAGAGCATAAGAGCATGTAGAGCACACTATGGCTGCGTATATCATTATATCGTAAAAACAAAGTCACGTTTTTACGCCGTGTTCAAGGTTCAAGGCAGTAGGATTCTTGAACTACGCAAGTTCAGAATCGATCACCCAAATTAGCATCATCACCGCAGTTGCAGCCACCATCTCACTTATACCATACTTTTTGGTTAAATAGTGGATAAATCCAGCAATAATGGACTTTTTAATGGGTAAGTAGCTCGCTGATCACTTCTGATTGCTTTTTCTCTTCAGCCACTGATCTTGTCCTTGTGTCTACAGGTATTCGCGGTAAAGACTTCGTCATGGTCTGCAGTGACACATCTGCAGTCACAAGTATCGTTACCATGAAACAGAATGAAGACAAACTCGTTCCCATCGACAACACCAAGATCTTTGCCATCTCCGGAGAGGCAGGCGACAGAGTCAACTTTACCGAATACGTCATCGCCAACGTCAGATTGTACGCTTTGAGAAACAACCGTACTCTCAGCACCAAGGCAGTAGCTAATTATACTAGAGGAGAGCTCGCTACAGCCCTCCGTAAGTCTCCATACCACACAAATTTATTGGTGGCAGGATTTGACGATGACGTTGGCCCATCCCTCTATTGGTGTGATTACCTGGCAACCATGCATCAGATGAATATCTGCGGTACTGGATATGGTTCTTATTTTACAATGTCCATGCAAGATAGGCTGTGGCATTCTGATTTGACAGAGGATGAGGCATTTGAGTTGATGAAGAAGGGGGTGGAGGAAGTCAAAAACAGGCTGGTGGTGGCACCTCCCAAGTATCTTGTGAAAGTGATAGATAAGAGTGGTATTCGTACTCTAGGGGATTTGTAAATATATATTTTATGTAGATAATGAAGAAGAAGCTGTAGTATTCATAAACAAAGGAGAGGAGGAGAGATATGAATTGTTGCAGTTGTGAGTGTAAAATATGACGAGAGCAGATGGTGAGCTGTTTTTAAAAAGGTTGCAATAACTGACCCATTGAAATGGGCACTAAAAGCCTTGATTCGCGTGTCATAGCGGATAAAGTGCTTCGCAGTGTACACCTAAACTTGGGTTGCTTGAAAACGCTGCAATTAACTCGAAATCAAAATTCGACTGAAGATATCAACTCTTCCTATCGAAGACTGTGTCTCTTATTGCATCCAGACAAGCATAATGGTGATGCAGTATACCTACAAGCCTTCCAAGCTGTCAATCTGGCTCACAAAGAGGCCTTGGCGACAATTTCCCAAGTCAAGCCTCACCGCCTCTTGGATGAACAACCAACCAATCCCAAGCCAGCTGCTGGTCGCAGCAAGTGGACACTATTCACACATGCTACAGCACCACCATCACCACCCCAACACCATCAGCAACAACCTCCCAAGACTGCTGAAGAGCCAACAATCTTAACAACAAACAAATGGGCAGACAAGAGCAGACAAGTAAAGGCCCGCCTTTTGCAAGAATCGGCAGCAGTCAATCTTCAAGTCAGCAGCAGTGCACCCTTAATAAATACCAACAACAACAACAACGACGACAACAACAAGGAGAGTAGATCGCTGGTAACAGCTAAAGAAACAAGTAAAAGAAGAAAGAGTAGGAGAGCAACTGAAAAGATGAGAACAAGAACAACAACAGCAACTAAAACCAATGAGAGTGTCTCGTCGGCGATAGATGGTGTCAAGAAGAGGAAGAGTAGTAACAACACAGTGGTGCCTCCTCCTCCTCCAGTAGTTACCACTAGCACTAGCAGTAAATGGGATAAACCATTTACTAATTTTATGTATATAAATACCACTGTAGATGTGAAAAATATAGAAAAAGAAGAGGAGGAGGATGTGATGGCAGTAGATAGTGCTGCTGCTGATGATGATAGTAGTGGTGGGATAGAGACAGATGATGAAGATTCAGATAGCTGGGATGATAGTGATGATAGTAGTAGTGAAGAAAATCATGTTAATACTGGGAAGAAGAGAAGGAAGAACGATGATAATGAGAAAGAAGAGGAGGGGGGGGAGGAACAAGCAAGAGAAGAGAAAAAGACGGTGGAGCTATTCCTGAGACTTCCCTCCTTGGGAGGTCATAGTAGAGGAGGAGGAAGAAGCAAGCAAACAAGTTTGGGTATAAGAAATAAGAAGAAGGGATTGTGCAGCATGTAATACAGGGGTGTATACATAAATACATGGAAGACTTTTCTCTCTCTCTCCTCTCTCTATTTCTGGTGCCATGTGACTGACGAGGATTTGTCAACCTAGTCTCTCCCAGGACTTGGGAGGCTCGTCCAACAAACAGTCCAAGGAGGAGGGGAGGAACGTCGATATTTATGAGGTAAATTTACTCGTTGCTTATTAAAAAATAGGATTTAAAATTCGAGTTGGGAATGCATTCTTGGGTTTTGAAAGGCTTAGTAAAGAATATTCAAGTGTGGGGGCAAGAAGTAACCCTGGCTGGACATGACTTGCCAGAAGCCAATAGCTCAATACTCGCTATAGTGTAGCCATTTGGACCAATTTAGCTACTACAATAGAACGTATATAGATCGAATAGGCTCATCATGGCGTTGAATGCATTGTCCTGGGGCTCAAGGAGCAATTCTCAAACCTCGGCCGGCTTGGGCTCCTATGGCTCTCAGCCCTTTTCACGTACATTTTCAAGGTAAATTGTACACTAAAACCCACCAAGAGTTCATTCATAGCGAACTACTATGCAAAATCTCCCTCCCCGGATCACCTACCCATGATTTGCTCCTCCTCCAAGAAGAGAGAAGTGATCCACCCCCACTTCTCTCCCCCTTACCCCGTCTTTTTCTCTCGGTTCTACTCACCCCTCCCCTCTACCCTCCCCCTTATACACAGAACAACCTCAGCAGGAGATATGAGACAGCTCACCAATGCACTCATGGAGGCTCGTGAAGGCACAGGCCAAGTCAGAGAAATCCTCCTCACGGCCTCTTTTAAACCACGTCTCCCCGGCCTCACGAAAATGGTCAGCAAACTCAGCAAAGAGGGGGCATGGAGAAAAGCCCTTGAACTCTTTGAAACAGTGGAAGAATTAGGTGTCACCCCCGACACTGCCCTCACCAACAGTGCCATCAGTGCATGCGACAAGGGCGGCAGATGGCAAAAGGCTCTTGATATTTTCGAAGCCATGGAACGGTGCGGTGGGCTCCGCCGTGATGCCATCACCTATTCTGCGACCATCTCGGCACTTGCCAAGGGTAAGCAGTGGCATGCGGCTCTGCAGGTTTTTAATCATATGCAGGCTGCTAATATTCAAGCGGATGTCGTGACGTGTTGTTCCTTGATTAATGCTTTGGAGAGAGGCGGGCAATGGCAGCTTGCGGAAACGCTTTTTCTGGAGATGTGTACGGTTCAAGGCAGTGGTGGAGGTATGGGTAGTGCTGCTACTGGGGGTGGTATCGAAGCTTTGCCTGCTGGTCTTGCTACCACTGGTCCGGTAGGGACGGTACTGCGCAGTCAGACTTCCCCCGTCTCTGTTCTCGGAGCTTTAGATCTCTCTGGAGGAGCAATTGGAGCTGGGCTTGGTGGTGTTGGCAATATCAAGACTGTCCCTGGTACTCCTGGTACTACTGCTTCTACTGCAACACCACCTGGACTGATGCGCTCCACTCGAATGAAGACTCCCAGTGAAGGAGAAGAAGAGGCAGCCATGAGATCACTGGGCATTCTCACCTCACCCTCCATTTCTACCCATGACGAGGCGATTTTCATTATCGGTGGGGAAGAAAGGAATAAAATTAATATTGATCTTAGTGATGCATTTGACAGAGCTGTTGATCTCCACAGTGGTGGTAGTAGTGATCGGATTCAGAAGATTCTTTCCCTCTCATCAGCAGCTACATCCCCACCCACTACTAATACAACAGCCGCTCCCTCTCCTCCTCCTCCAACTCATCAAGGTACCATTCTCCGAAGAGAATCAGCTACTACAGGAGGAGCTCATATCCTTCATCAAGCTGAGGGTGCTCAGCATTTGAGAAGAGCGATGTCGTGTTTCCCCAGTCTGCAGCATCGCTCTTCTTCTGGTCTTGGTGGTCTTGGTGGTGGTGGTGGAGACACCCTTCATCAAGCTACTGATAATGGTACGAATGGTGGCGGTGGTGGTGGTATGGCATTTTTCAATTTTTCTCATGCAGCCCGCGTGACCCCCAACAGAGTGTGTTGCAACGCTCTGCTGGCTGCATATGCCAGAGCCAAACCACCTCAATGGGAGCGTGCGGTCAAACTGCTAGACGCCATGTGGGGGGGCGGCCCCGCCCTCTCCCCGGATGCAGTTTCCTACAACACTGCCATCAAAGCATGCTCAGCAGCTCTCCGTTTAAAAGAATCACTGGACCTTTACACCGAAATGCAAGGCAAGGGAGTTCCACCAAATTTGACCACCTTCAATTCTCTGATTTCTGCCATGTCTGACGCTGGGCATGCTGAGCTTTTGATGCAAGTTGGTACCTACTTGGATCATTCCCCACTAGATGTTCGTATTGCCTGCAGTAATGCCTATATAGGTGGACTGCTGAAGGTAGATAGGTGGGAGGAAGCTCGTCATCGGTTTGAATCCATGCTCCTCCCTACCTCTCCCGTCAGGCCCAATGTGGCCACCTTCAACAGCATTATGACTGGCCATTTGAAGAATGCCGACTGGCAGGGGGTGGTGACCACCTTCAGGGCCATGATCAATGCTGGTGTTGCTCCTAGTATTGTCAGTTTTAATACTTTACTGGCTGCACATGCTCAGGTTGGGGCATGGGAGGACAGTTTGAGAGTGCTGGATGCTATCCTGACCCATCACCAACATCAGTCGTCAGCCTCTTCTTCTTCTACTGGTCACCATCATCACCACCAGCATCACAACAGAGGCGGCAGTCATACCAACAATAACAGTATGGAAGGTGGTAGTGTCAACCCAACTGCCAGTACCTTCAACATGTGTCTGTCTGCCATGGCTACCGCAGCTCCCACCATCCCTCCCTCCAGCCACCCCTTCCTGGCAGAGAAGGCTCTCCGAGTGTACCACTCCATGCAGAGCAATGTTGGATTGATCCCGGATGCTATGACGTATACCATGTTGATCAAGATTATGGATATCACTGGAAATGCTCAGCAGGTTGTGTCTCTTCATGATATTATGCAATCTAGTTGTCATGGCGGTACTGGCGCTGGTGCTGGTGGTACTAGTACTGCTTTGTCTACTCCTTTGGTGTTACCATTGACGAGTCATAGTATGACTGACAACATCAACAGCAACAATAGCACTGATGTACAGTTGACAGAGACAGTGTTGAATGCAGCAGTACGGACAGGAAACGCCCAAAAGGCAGTCCTCCTTGCCCACTCTCTCCTCACCCAAGGCATCACCATCAACCCAAACGTCCTCTCTGCAGTCATGGGCGCGTGCGTCAGACTGGGGGCCTGGGAAGCAGGCACCAAACTGAGCGATGCTGGTTGGAGACTCAACCCTACCAGTGGGAGGGCCATGTTCAACTATATGTTGGAAGCTGCAATGGAAGCTGCTGAGTATGAGGCAATGTTGAAGATATTGACCAAGATGCAGGAACATGGATTGGAGGCAGATTCTACTATTACTGCCAACTTGTTGACGTCTCCTGACCGCCTTGACAGAGGCACTGGTGGTCTTCGTCGTACTGGGGGTGCTGCTTCCCCTCCTCCTGGTCTACAACATCATTCTCCACCTACTGCTACTCCTACTACTATTAATAATAATAATAATAATAATAATAATAATAATAATAATAGTAGTGGTGGGTATGGCATACTTCCCCAAAACTTCACGTCATCACCATCGGGTGGAGAAGGAGAAGGAAGGGGTGGTGCATTCAACACTGGTTCTCCCACGGGTCTTGGAAGTTTCCTTTCTACTTCTCCCCCAACGAGTACTACTGCTGGTGTTGGTATCAGTAGCAAGAGTAAGATGATCACTGCTGAAGCTGCTGGTATTGACTCTCTTCTTCCCACTGCAGCAACAACAACTAATGCTGCTACTGCTACTGTTACTACAACAACAACATCGGGGAGTGAAGGAGACGTGTGGTTGCTGGCTTCCCCGCGATCATCATCAGGACTGAGCTTGTCTGAAAGTGTCGCCCTGCTGGACCACCTCCGAAAACAAGGAGACAGTGAAGGGGCCCTGGATGTGCTGTCCAACATGAAGATTGTTGGGTTGAAGCCTAATTTGGATGCCTACACTGCTGTTATTGAGCTGATGGTGCATGCAAACCATCCAGATGCAGCAGTGAAGCTGTGTGCAGAAGCTCATAGAGATGGTGCTATGACTGTCTTTTCTCTTCCTACTACTAGCAATAGTTTGGGATCATCGGATTTGGTTCTTCATTCAGCAGTGGTGGATTTGTCTCAGATATATACCGCGAAGGAAGTTTCCATCGCTGCAGTGGCATCGTGGTTGAGTGAGCTGCAGGCATTGAAACGCGCTGGACTGCTTTCAGCTCCTCCTTCTCTTGCTTCGTCTTCTCCTTCTGAGAGTGGTGGTGTCTCAGCAGTCAAGATTGTGTGTGGCAAGGGGAGAGAGGGCGAGAAGGTGATGGAGAGTATTTTGGGAATATTGACCACTGGGGAATGTTCAGTAGATGCTTTCAATATGTATGTGAATGTTGTACTGCCAGATGATAAAATCAGGGTTGAAGATGAATGTGTTGCTTGCATTGATGCCAAGGCTTTGTATGATTGCCTTTAGAAGAAGGAAAAAAGAAGAAGGAAGAGAGTTTTGATTAGATATGATCCATGAAGAAGGGGGAAAATGAGATTCTTATGATCATGATTCTAGATGAGATGGAGTCACATGGGTGTTTTATTCTTGGTTTTTTGTGTCGTTCTGCAAGCCAGCAAGACGCGAAGACATGAAATTTGCTATACGTATATATATACTGATGTGATGTTATAGTGGCGTGTGTGAGCGTCTCTCAGTGTGATGGCTCTATAATATGGTGGTGCCAGTTGTGCCTCTCTTTGTTACTTTCAAGAAGTTGTAGTGTCTGCTTTTGTATTTTGTATTTTGTCGTTTACGTTTATAAAAGACCTCGTTGATCTTTCTCTCGTGTTTTTTGATTTGCCTGTCTGCCAGTCAAATCAAGTTTTTTGGCAACTGGTTCTTGTTCTTACTAGGAATGAAGAAAGAAGTCCAACCAGATGTTGGTATATGGTTTGCATCCAAGAAGAAGAATGTATCAACTACCACCAGTGATAAGCTGTCTCTTTTTTATATTCAAACAAAAAGCAGTCCAAAACATTGCTTAACATTACATATAATTGGAAGATTATAAATTTTATAATGAACTATGGGCATTGGCATATATAGCCTTGTCCTCGTGCATGGTTCCCCCCCTTTTTTGTTTGGTTTTTTCAACTCCGTGTGTGTGCCTGTGTGCACCTTTTTTCCTTTTTGTTCACCCCCCGTCAGATGATTTGAATGAATGCATGGTTTTTTTTTGCCAATGTTGTAAGTAGCTGGTGCTTATTTTACCGATACGGTTTAATTGGTATTTTCCAAGGAAGTTGTGTACGCAAGCATGCTGAATGTCCGAAGCGATGCCGGTCGTCGTCTGTCGGGCAATCTGGAGAGATGAAAAGTGCGAAATTGGGAGGGTGGATAGAGCTGATATGGTCTTTTGTGACATGATCATTTCTTTACGTACGATTAAGATACCTATGACGGGAACAATTGGAAGACCTTTGAGCATGTCGCCTCTGAAGATTAAATGATCACTGTCGCTTTTATTGTAGCAGGGATCTTCCTCCTCGCCGGATTCGTGAGTGAGGATATATATATTAGTTCAAAAACCCTTGACGTTCTTCTCAAACAAAATATTGACAAACCCTTGACTTTTCTTCCAGGATGATGTTATTCTGCCTATTTTGAGCCTCCTTCTACTAATATCCGTCGTAGCAGTCGTGTTCTCCGTCCTAACCCTTCTTTTGATAGCGAGACTGTACCTCCCAAGGCCTGTCAAGGTAACTTTCCTTACAATTCGCCCCAAAACCATCTTCCCCCGACCCCACCCCTCACCCCCTTCCTTTCCCTTTCCCGCAACACAGGACACTGTCGGCTTCTTCCACCCATTTGCTGAATCAGGAGGAGGTGGAGAGAGAGTATTATGGACAGCTATACAAGCTCTCCAGGACCACAAACCACACATCAACATCTTAATCTACTGCTCACCCAACTCCACTCCAGAACACCTCTGTATCACCGCCTCCCAACAATTCGGCCTCCGCATTCGCCCCAATTTCAAATGCATCCCCCTCTACAACAGAGAAACACTGTTACCAGGTTACTACCCCAGGTTGACCATGGCTTTCCAGGCATTAGCTTCTGTTAGAGTTGCTTTACAAGGCCTGAGAATTGTGTTACCGGAAGTATACGTTGATACCACTGGGTGGTCATTTCCTTATCCTTTTGTACGCTTTGCTGCTGCCAAGGTTGCAGCGTATGTGCACTATCCTACCATTAGTCAGGATATGCTGAATAGAGTCATTCATAGACAGTCATTATTACATAATAGTAACTGTGATAGTGGTGGCGTGACTACAGCAACAGGAGGAGGAGGAGGTAGAGGAGCTGTCAATAACAATAATAGTGATGATATTTATGACGATTACGATGGTAGAGATCTGCACGCATTACTAATGCAAGAAGAAGAATCAGGTGGATTGGTAGGCAGTTTGTTCATCATGATTAAAGCAGCATATTATTACGTATTTGCTTTTGTATATAGCATCACGGGAATGGCAGCCAATGTAGTCATGTGCAACAGTAATTGGACTAGAGATAGGATAATACAATCTTGGTGGAAGATGGGAAGAAGGAGAAAAGGGAGGAAGAAGAGGAGAGGAAATCATATTAGCGTAGAAGAAGAAGAGGAGGAGGAGGAAGAGGATGCTTTGCCAATGCTGGTGTACCCACCATGCGACACAAAAGCATTACAAGCTCTCCCTCTAGATAGAAAACTCAAGAGACTGTTCATCATATCAGTAGCTCAATTCAGACCAGAAAAGAACCATGTTTTACAATTAAGAGCATTCGCAGCAGCAAGGAGGGAAGTATCATCACTCAAAGGAGTTGGGGTGGGAGGAGGAGGAGGAGGAGAAACGATGCACATGCAACTACCTACCGACAACAACAACAACAAGAACACTATTGGTGCTGCTGCATTGGAAGAAGATGATGAAGATGATGATAACCACAATGCCTCCACCATCGCCCACTCGGTCCTCTCCACCCACCTCATACTAGTAGGAGGCTGCAGAGACCACGAAGACCAAGCCAGAGTAGAGCAACTGAAAGCCATGGCAAGCACTCTAGGTATAGCCGACCATGTAGAGTTCAAGCTCAACGTATCAAGAGACCAGATCAAGGCACTATTACAAGAAGCAATAGCTGGTCTGCATACCATGGAAGATGAACATTTTGGGATTTCTATTGTTGAATATATGGCTGCTGGTGTAGTGCCCATTGTACATGACTCTGGTGGACCAAGAGAGGATATTGTAGTGCCTAATATTCCATGTCATTTCAGTTATAATAATAGTGGCAGTGATGGTGGAAGGAAGAGGCATAAAGATCTGATCATTCCCCGCATGACTGATCAATGTATTACTAATAGTAATGGTTATGGTTATGGTTATAGTAATGGCTATGGTGGTGGAGGGGATACTAAAGCCCCCTTTGTTAATAATATAGGAGGTGTAGGGTACAGGTGCAGGACAGAGAATGAATATAGAGATGCAATCATCCAAGTAGTGAGTATGGATCAGGTTGACAGATTGAAGATTGCAGAGGCAGCTAGGAAAAAGGCTGAATGTTACAGTGATGAGATATTTAGTGATAAGTTTATACAATGTATATCTCCATTGTTGCAGTAAAATAAATAATGTTATGGGTGGGTGGGTAATTTATATAAATTTAGCATTTTCTGTTATTATTGTTGTTATTGTAAAAGGAAAAATCGTTTATTTTCACAAGTTTGTACTCCGCAATAACTGAGTAACAAGAATAAGTGAGATCAGTAAGGTGAATATGAAGGACATGTTGTATTACAAAAGGGTGGAAAGTCAGTCTGCTGCCATTCATTATCATCATTATTCTTTTTGTTGTTGATCTGAAGGAGGTTGTTGTTGCTGCTGCTGCTGCTGCTGCTGTTGTTGGGGATTCAAAAATGACCCATAAGGCATCATCATCCCAGGCTGGTTGGGAAGCATGAAACTTGACATTGGAGGCAGTTGACCTATCCCTGAAAAGGAGCCAGCCAGGACTGGATCCACCCCTGTACTTTGAAGCTGCTGCTGTTGTTGAGCACCACCATTATTAACAATTGATCCAGCCCTCTCCCAATCGTCATTATCCTTCTTCTTAGTGCTTTCATCTCTATTATCTTCAGGCACAGAATCTAGTAGAAAGTCAAATAGTTCATGATTGTGTACCGCCAGAGCAATGTCTTCCTTGGTCAGGGTTCTTCTCTTGTTTTGGTTGGAGAAGTGGAGACCACGGAGGGTGAGTTCTTGGATGAAGTATTCGCATGCCTTGGCAAAGACTACCGGGGCTTCTGCACTGATCATTCTGACGTCTTCGTCACTTTTCATTATCTGAAGAGCGAGATCAAGGGAGGGGGAGGGAGGGTAAGGGGGAGGAGTGGGCGGTGGCGGTGGCGGTAAGAGGAGATGCCGATGTGTATGTGTGCGTGCGGATGCTTACCTTTTTTATTCTTGCTAGAGGGAGCTGTTGATTCTTGAACTCTTGAGGGTCTGTGCCAGTTTTCTCGATTTCAACAGCTTGTTCCTCCCAGAATTGCTTGAGTTCATTCATTAATTCAAGCTTTGCCTTGAATTCCAGGTCGACATTTCGGTTCTAAGTTTTGTAGATGGGAGATATGTGGTCAGTAGGATGATTGTAGGAAATATCAGCCGTTATAATGCACAAAAAATGAATTTAAAATAGAGTGATCGATTCAATGCCTTGCTGCCGAGAATGCCGTGACCAGTATGCATATTGAATACCTAACATGTTATGACCATACCAATGGCTAATACTTACAGAATTCAAGCCACTAGAGGAGGGATTTGCATCTGTCATCTTTTGAGTGGATTTCTTATCGCCAATATATTATTTCTATTGATTCCCAAATATCATTTTTTGTCGACAGAGTTTACGATTCAAACGATGTGCCTCAGAGTGCGAGGAATGCGCCATTTGTAAAGCACTGTTTTTGTCCCAACCCACACACCGACCCTCTCACGTTCGTTGTCAGCTGCCAAGAAGCTAGGGTCCCAAGTATCCCTTCCCCTATTTTATGTCCTCTATCTACACCCAAACCCCCTCATACCGATAACAATGACAGAACCAAGAATAATATCTATCAGTTGCAGAGGAGCTGCTGACCTGGCACTCAAACCCAGCACCACCGCTGCCACCTACGTCGTCTTGAAATGCGGAGATAATAAAGTCCAGTCTACAATAGACAAGACAGGGGGCGCCAACCCAATATGGAACCAAACTCTTGAGCTCCATCTCCCAGCAGAGAAACCAGAGACACCCCTTACCACCCTCCAAGCTACAGTTTATGCCGCCAAACGTCTACTCCCCGACACAGTCCTTGGCTCGGGTACCGTCCCCATTGCCAATCTCCTGGCTTCTGGCTCGGAAGATCTTAGAATTCCACTGTCTAAGAGAGGTAAACCAGCAGGTGTAGTGTATTTGGGTGCAAGAATGACTTCGTTACAGGAAAAGAGGGCAGTTGTCAAAAGTGCTGCTGGAAGGGTGTTGGGGGAGGAGGCGGTGAAGGGGGAGCCAGGTGAGTTGGCGGCAGCTGGGATGTCACATGCTCAGGTGAGATCCAGTACTGGAGTGTCTCCTGTTAGTGAAACTAATGTGGGTGTGATTAGTGGTCTTACAGATCCAAGCAAACCTACGTATGGTATACTGGCTTGAGAAGGAGAGGGGGAGGAGAAAGGAGGAGAGAAGAGGGGGGGGGGGGGGGGGGGGGGGGGGGGGGGGG
>Ga0114919_10002428_pt1 | contig 15104 bp, 15 predicted proteins | sample BlataG_FD_88682 | JGI IMG/M metagenome (GOLD analysis project Ga0114919, IMG submission 88682) | Deep subsurface microbial communities from Black Sea to uncover new lineages of life (NeLLi) - Black_00105 metaG | ecosystem: Environmental > Aquatic > Marine > Oceanic > Sediment | place: Atlantic... | reverse complement strand
TAAAAAAATGCCGGAGGTGGGATTCGATCCCACACACTCAGACGAGCACTGCGCCCTGAACACAGCGTGTCTACCGGTTTCACCACTTCGGCTGAATGTGAATATAGCGTCTTTTGTGTATATCGGCAAGCATTATTTTAAATTTCTCTTGCCGGAGGATTCTGCCAGTAATATATTCGTCAGGTATGCAAAAGGACCCTAAGCAAATCAAAGTGATTGCCACCAACCGCAAGGCACGCCATCTCTACCACATCGTTGATACTTACGAGGCGGGGATTGCGCTGGTGGGAACTGAAGTCAAATCGCTGCGCCAGGGTAAGGTGAGCTTCCAGGACAGTTATGCCACGGTGGAGAGGGGTGAGGTGGTTCTCCACAGCCTGCACATCAGCCCTTATGATCAGGCTAACCGGTTCAATCACGATCCGACCCGGCCAAGGAAGCTGCTCCTGCATAAGGGAGAGATCAAGAAGCTCCTGGGCAAAACCACAGAAAGAGGTTTTACCATCGTCCCTCTGAAGATCTACTTCAAGGGGAAGGTGGCGAAAGTGGAGCTGGCGCTGGCCATTGGGAAAAAGCTCTTCGACAGAAGAAAGGCCATAAAGGACAGGGAGGTCGGGCGAGAGCTGCGTCGGGCATTGAAGGAACGCCAGCGATAGATCCCCGGCTCGGTCAACCCCATCCGGGCTTGAATATCATATCCGTAAATTAGCTACAGTAAAATTGAAGAGATGAAAAACCAACCGGCTCTCGCAACGATTATCTGGCTTTTGCTGACACTGCTGCTGCTCCATCCCGTGTCTGCCTCTTCCTCTATTTTCGTGACCCGAGACGGTGAAACCCATTTAGTCAGAACCATCCAAGTGGACGGTATGCATTACGTTTCCGTCAATGATCTGGCTTTAGTTCTGAATGCAGAGATCTACTGGCACAGAATGCTGAGAAAGGTTGCCCTGGAGTCCGGCGACCATCAGGTGGTTTTCACCTGGTTCTCTCCCTATATGCTCTATGGTTCGGAGGTTTATAATCTCACCTATGACACCATGCTCAGGGAGGGCACCCTATACGTTCCGCTGATAGGCTTTCAGAGAATCTGGGATTATATACATTCTCCCCCCTCACATGAAGAGCCGCGAGATTTATCTGGAGGCGAGTTCAGCATAGTCGACTTTAGTATCGAGGAGAAGGTTAACGGAATTCTAATAGAGATATTCCTCACCCAACCCTTAGAATACGAGATATTCAGGGATCAAAACGGGAATCTGAACGTCAATTTCTACCAGGGAAAGCTGGACACAACGTTTCTCAGGACCAAGAAGGCCCCTGGGTTGTTGAGGTGGATAAAAGCTTATCAGTTTGAAAACTCAGCACAACTTTCGTTTAGATGGACCAAACCCTTCGTTGGCTTTAGCCATGTGCTCAAGAAGGCTCCGCACCGGATTCAGATCTCGTTGGCTCGCGCGTCCTTTTCCCACCGTGCCAGCGACTCCGCCTCAAGCCGGATATTCACTGACGACGAGAGACCGCTGGACAATCTGATCGATGTAATCGTCGTAGATCCAGGTCACGGCGGGCCGGATTCGGGAGCGGTAGGAAAAAGTGGCCTTTTGGAAAAGGAGGTAACCTTAGACATCGCCCAAAGACTAAAAGAACTCTTGAAGAAGGAGGAAGGGCTTAGGGTAATCTTGACCAGGGAAACCGACGTGTTGGTTCCCTTAGAGGAGAGAACCCAGATCGCCAACCGAAGCGGCGCCGATTTGTTCATAAGCATCCACACCAACTCTTTCAACAAAAGATCTGTCCGGGGCTCCGAAACCTTCTTCCTGGCCACTGCCAAGAATGACGAAGCCCGCGCCGCTGCGGCCCTGGAGAATTCCTCCATAAGATTCGAACTTGCCGATAACGAGACCCACAACGTGGCCGATCTGGAGTTCATCTTGATGGACCTGATGCAGAGCGAGTATCTTAAAGAATCCTCCGATCTGGCGGCCATGATTCAAAGACGTCTAAAGAAGAAACTACCCATCCCCGGCCGGGGAGTCAGCCAGGCGGGATTTGTGGTGTTGAACAAGGCTTACATGCCCGCGGTCTTAGTCGAGGCGGCTTTCATTTCCAACAGAAAAGACGAGAAGCTGCTGAAGAAAGGCTCATTTCGGCAAAAGATCGCTGACGCCATATTCGAAGGCATCAGGGATTTCAAGAGGAAACACGAGTCGGCCCGATGAAAATGGATGCCGGCATTTAAGTCCGGCTGTCTCTCTTCAACCGGAAAGTTGAAAGGAACAATCACGCACCGGAACTAATGATTTGAGATAACCATGCCTCCTTCTCGCAAACCATCATCGTCAGATAAGGGAGCTTCCCGTCCCATCGGCATCTTTGATTCCGGCATCGGGGGGTTGACCGTGGCCAAGAAGATATTCGAGCTTCTGCCCAACGAGAACGTCATCTATTTTGGCGACACCGCCAGATACCCTTACGGCCCCAGGTCGAAACGGATCGTGAGGAACTTCTCCTTCCAAAACACCAACTTCCTTTTGCGACGGAGGGTCAAGCTCATTGTGGTCGCCTGTAACACAGCTTCTGCCGTCGCCTTAGGTATTTTGCGAAAAAGGTACGACATTCCTATGATCGGCGTGGTTGAGCCGGGCGCCCGGGCTGCGGTTGATGCGACCCGGAACGGCAGGATCGGAGTGATCGGAACCGTGGGGACGATCCAATCCGGCGCTTATCAGAAGGCCATCCGGAAACTGGGTCCTCGATTGAAAGTATACTCCATCCCGTGTCCGTTATTCGTCTCGCTTGCAGAGGAAGGTTACATAAACAAGGAGGGTGCTCATCTGATCGCTTTCGAGTATCTCAACTCGTTGGTTAAGAAAGGAGTGGACACTCTGGTGCTGGGCTGCACTCACTATCCTCTGCTGAAGGGCGTCATATCTAAGGTGATGGGAAAAGGAACCAAATTGATCGATTCGGCCGAGGAAGCGGCCAAAGAGGTCAAGAGATTTCTCACAGACTCCACCCTGCTCAGAGACACAAAACGGAAAGCCTTTCGCAGGTTCTATGTCTCTGACGTTCCCGATAGATTTGTGAAGGTGGGAGAGAGATTCCTGAGGGCAAGAATCAAGGAAGTGAAACGAATTGATATAGACAGATACTGAACGACAAACGTTTCAGTTGAACGGATTTGACCGATGAAAAAGATCGTACTGGCAACCAACAACAGACACAAAATAAAAGAGATCAAGAACATTCTGTCCGGACTCTCCGTGGAAATCATGACCCTGGAGGATTTTCCCGGCGCTCCCCAAGTGGAAGAGACCGGAAGGACTCTCGAGGAAAACGCGATTTTGAAGGCTGAGGCGATCTGCAGGTTCACCGGCTTGCCTTCCTTGGCAGACGATTCGGGACTGGAAGTGGAGGCTCTCCACGGATCGCCTGGTGTCCTTTCGTCCCGATTCGCTGGCGAGCATTGCAGCTTTGAGGACAACAACAGGAAACTGCTCCAACTGATGTCCCGTGTTCCCCCAGAGAAAAGAGGAGCCAAATTCGTCTGCGTGGTGGCCCTGATGAGAGATTTGAACCGGATGGTAACAGTAAAGGGAGAAGTAAAAGGGCTCATCACCCTGGAGGAGCGCGGAGAGAATGGCTTCGGCTATGATCCGGTCTTCTACCTGCCGCGTCTAAACAAAACCTTTGCCCAACTCTCCTTCCAGGAAAAGAACAGCATCAGCCACCGCGCCCTGGCATTTGGCAGGGCCAAAGATCTTATCGAAAAAGGATTTCCTGATGATTGATACGATCACCTTCGACCTGTGGAATACCTTGATTTCCAATATTCCGCAGGACTACCACAAGTACAGGCAAAGAAGGGTGGAGAACCTGACCAGGGTGCTTCGACAAAACGGAAGAGAGGTTGAATCTGGCCTGCTGGCCGAAGCTTATCGCAGAGGATTCAAGAAATGCACCGAGACCTGGGAAAAAAATCTCGATCTCTCCACCGAGGAACAATTGAAGATCATGTTCGGTTTTCTGGATGACGATGCGCTGAAGGGCATCTGGGAAAATCTAATGCCACAGTTGGCAGAGGCCTACGTCTCCCCTATCCTGGAGGACCCGCCGGTTCTGATTGACGGTGCCAGGGAGATACTAATCCACGCAAAGAGCAGAGGCTATAAGGTTGGCCTGATATGCAATACCGGAACGACACCCGGAAGAACCATAAGAGTGCTTTTGGAAGGATTGGGAATGATAGATTCATTCGACGTCACCACCTTCTCCAACGAGCTTGGGATTCGCAAGCCCGATCCCCGCATTTTTCTCCATACCCTGCGGCAACTTAAGGGCAAACCGGAGAACTCCATGCACGTAGGAGATTTGATTGACGTCGATGTCCTGGGAGCGAAGAATGTGGGCATGATCTCAGTACACTATAATCCAGGACTGATCCCCTCCGATGACATCGGCCCGGATCTAGCCATTACTGAACTGAGGGAGCTGAGGTTGCTTTTGACCGATTTGAAATAATCCCGAAAGATTTGGATTTTCGCTTTCTCGCCACCGTATAATCTTCGACCACCCGGTCGTCATCTGAAAGAAATGAAAGTAAACCAAAGAATTGACGACAATAGTAGGGGGAAAAGGGGGATTTTAAAACCTTAAGCGAGCTGGCGAACTACAGAAAAAGGCAGGTAAAATCATGAGCAAAAGAATCGGAATCTTAACCGGAGGAGGCGATTGTCCCGGGCTGAATGCGGTTATCCGGGCGGTAGTGAGAAAATCCGTGCTTAAGTACGACTATCAGGTGGTGGGTATACTCAAGGGATGGCGGGGGCTGATGGAGTACGGGCTTACCGAGGAGTTGAACTTAGATAAAGTCTCCGGGATTATCCATAGAGGGGGAACCATACTTAAGACCTCCCGAACCAACCCCTTCCAGGAGGAGGACGGTGTAAAGAGAATCATCGACAAGAAAAAAGCTCTGGAGCTTTCCGCCATCATTGCTGTGGGAGGAGACGATACCTTGGGTGTCGCCGCCAGACTTTTTGACGAAGGAGTTGAGGTCGTCGGCGTGCCCAAGACCATTGACAACGACATTTGGGGCACCGACTACACCTTTGGTTTTGACACGGCAATGAACATCGCCACGGAAGCGATAGATCGAATCCACACCACCGCCGAGTCTCATAACAGGGTGATGGTGGTGGAGGTGATGGGCCGTCACACCGGTTGGATTGCAATAGAGGCCGGAATCGCAGGCGGAGCGGACTTCATTTTGATTCCTGAAAGGCCGGTTGATCTGCACAAGGTGTGCGAGGCCATCTGCAAGCGACACCAGAGGAGACGAGACTTCAGCATCGTGGTGGTGGCCGAGGGAGCGAAGATAACCACGTCCGACAACGGCACCACCAAAGAGATTGAGATAGTGCAGGATGAAGAGAAAGATGCCTTTGGCCATGTCAGACTTGGGGGCATAGGAAAGGTATTGGCCACCGAGATACAGAAACGAACCGGGTTTGAGACTCGCTTTGTCATCTTGGGCTACGTCCAGAGAGGTGGAACGCCCACCGCCTTTGACCGTATGCTGGGCACCAGGTTCGGTGTCGCCGCGGTCGATCTCGTGCACCGGGGAGAGTTCGGCAGAATGGTCACTTTGGAAGGCAACAAGATTGGCTCAATAACCTTAAAGGAGGCCACCTCCAAGACCAAACGCATCGACAACGAGTTGTATGAACTGGCCGAGGTATTCTTTGGGTAATAAATCCACACATTGCTCGGATCAAACAACTTAACGCCGGCATCCGTTTCATCCGTCCATACGGACGCCCCCAGACGGGCTCGTCCGGGCGTCTGGGCGTTCAATCCGTTGACCGGTTTAATCCGTTGACCGATTTACTCGCAGGCTCTTTTACAGATGAAAAAACTCTTACTTGTTAGTTTCCTGCTGTTAAGCATCCTCCAGGTCAATTCATGTCTAGCCCTTGACCTGAGTTCCGTTCACATGCTGGGGATACGAATGGGATTCTGGAACGCAGTCAACGCAAGGGGCGTGCAGGCGCCCCCGGGAGAGGAGATCCTGACCAAGGTTACCGCTCCCTACGGGGAGTTCTTTGGCAGCGTGGGGCTGACCAAAGGATTCGCCCTCGAATTCTCCCTGGGAAGCAACTACCGCGGAGAGACGAGATACCGCGACACCAACGGACATTCTTATTGGAAACGGGTGACCATCTATCCAATTTCGGGCCAACTGACCTACTACCCCCTCTTCTCTGTGAAGAGATCCAGATGGCAGCCGTACGTCGACGCGGGCCTGGGGTTGGTGTCGGGGGTGGAGAACCTTCGCCTGGGTATATACGCCGATCCATACCGACGGGTGGGTACCGGCACCAACAGCTATCTCACCTTCGGATGGCACGCTGGCGGAGGAATAGACTTCGTCTTGACTCGGCATCTCGTAATCTGCGCGGATTTCAAATATCGGGGGGTGAAATTCGACACCGAGGTGGGCGGCCTGAAGGACTACAGTGGACCGGAGGCCGCATTCGGGCTCGCGTACATTTTGAAAGGAACTTAGTTTTTTCCCTGTCGTAGAGACATTCTTGCAGGATATTCCACCAACGTAGAGTCAGGTAATCCGTCCCATATCATCTGCAAAAATTCCAGTCAGAATTTGTTTGCAAATCGGAGGAGTTCATTTTATATTCCTCCATCGTTCAACTGACCTTGCGGCAGATAGTAAACTGCAAAGAACATGTTAATACATTTTGAAAAAGGAGGAACAGATGCCAGTGAAGGTTGCTATAAACGGTTTCGGAAGAATCGGCAGGCTGGTCTATCGGGCCGCCATGGGCAATGGTAATCTTGACATAGTGGCCGTGAACGACATAACCGATGCCAGGACCTTAGCTCACCTTCTGAAGTATGATTCGGTGCATGGAGTGCTGAAGTCTGAGGTGAAAGCGGAGGGAAACTCCATCCTGGCAGATGGAAAGAGGGTAGAGGTGCTCGCGGAAAGAGACCCCTCTTCCCTCCCCTGGAAAAAACTCGGGGTGGAGTTGGTGGTGGAGTCCACCGGCAAGTTCCGCACCGCAGCCGACGTCAAAAAGCACCTGGATGCCGGGGCCAGGAAGGTGCTGATCTCGGCACCGGCGAAGGGATCAGATGCCTCTGTACTGAATATCATCCTGGGTGTGAACCAGGATAAATTCGATCCGAAGGCCCAGGTTTTGACAATCGGTTCCTGCACTACCAATTGTTTAGCGCCCATCGCCAAGGTTCTAAATGACAACTTCGGCATTGTGCGCGGATTCATGACCACCGTGCACGCTTACACCAGCGACCAGAAGCTCTTAGATGCTCCTCATAGGGACTTAAGACGAGCAAGAGCGGCAGCCACAGCCATCATCCCCACTACTACGGGAGCAGCGAAAGCTCTCTCTCTGATTCTACCCGAGCTGGCAGGGAAGCTCGACGGAGTTGCCTTGAGAGTGCCGACCACCACAGGTTCCATCATCGACTTGACTTGTGAACTCTCCAAAGAGGCAACAGTTGAGGCCATAAACAACGCCATGAAACAAGCGGCTTCCGGCCCGATGAAGGGGATCCTGCAGTATACAGAAGATCCCATCGTCTCCACGGATGTGATTCATAACCCCTACTCATCCATTTTCGACGCACTTTCCACCATGGTCATGGGAAAAAACCTGGTCAAGGTGTTTGCATGGTATGACAACGAATGGGGTTTCTCCGTGAGGATGGTGGAGATGTTGGAGTTGATGGCGAATGAGCGAACTGTAAGCTTGGAACGGAGGTGAGTAACGTGGACACATGTTACGTACTAACGCGTTACGACGCGGCTTTTGACAGACGATATGAAGAGGTAATTGCCCCAGCCATCAAGAGTGCGAAATTCAACCCCAAACGTGCCGACAGCACCAAAGTGACGGGGCTAATCCTGCACCAGATACAAAGGGGAATCCTGGGTGCGAAAGTCGTGCTTGCAGATATAACGGGCAACAACCCGAACGTTATGCTGGAGCTGGGGCTGGCTCTGGCTGCTAGGAAACCAGTGATTCTGCTAACCCAATCTTTGGCCGAGCTGCCATCCGATTTAAACGGAATTCGCAGCAGTGAGTACAATACTGATGTCCCCAAGTGGGACCAGATGCTGTCGCAGACTATCACCGCTGCACTGCGAAGTATAAAAAAGAAACCAGATTCGTGGATAGTCCTAGCGCGAACGTCACCTGTTCCGGCTCGTCGGGAACAACTCAGCGACTTGGAAATGCTTCTGTACGAAATTCTCAAGTCTCCAGGGCCAGAGCACATGGCACGTCTCATATCGGGCCAACCACCAGGAACGAAGCGGGCTCCGAGAAAAGAGCCGACCGGAGAAGGGATTGATGTCTCTATCGATAGGGTCGTTTACAGGATACGAAGTCGGACGAGAACGACGACTTGAATTGCACTTGCAGGCTAGCATCATTAATCCATGGCTTGCGGCAGGAGCCGCATCGCTGCCCTAAAGAGAAGGCGGGGGGCGGCACAACCCCCCATCCGATGCGATCAAGTCCACATGAACACGCCGGGAGGGAGCATGGAGAAATTGACTATTGACGATCTCCAATTGAAGGACAAGAACGTACTTGTACGGGTCGATTTCAACGTCCCGTTAGGTGAAAAAGGACAAGTAGCTAATGACAAACGCATTGTCGCCTCCCTCCCTACTATCAAAAAGATTCTGCAAGATGGCGGGAAGGCCATTCTCATGTCTCATCTGGGCAGGCCCAAAGGGAAGAGGGTTCCGGAAATGAGTCTGGCGGCGGCGGCAAAGAGGCTGGAGGACCTTCTGGGGAAGCCGGTCCGATTCGTGAACAACTGCACCGGCCCTGAGGTTGAAAAGGCTATCTGCGAACTCAAGCCTGGTGAATGCCTCCTTCTGGAAAACCTGCGGTACTACAAGGAAGAGACCGACAACGATCCAGACTTTGCCAAAAAGCTCGCCAGCCTCGGAGAGGTCTACGTCAACGATGCTTTTGGCACGGCTCATAGGGCTCACGCTTCTACTGAAGGGGTGACCAAGTACTTTGACCAGTGCGCTGCCGGTTATCTCATGCAGAAGGAACTTAGATACCTCAGCATGGCGTTGACCAATCCTAAGAGGCCTTTTGTAGCGATCCTGGGCGGCGCAAAGATCTCCGGCAAAATAGACGTGATCTCAAGCTTGATGGACAAGGTGGATGCGCTGCTGATCGGCGGCGGGATGGCTTTTACCTTTCTCAAGGCTATGGGCAAAGAAATTGGGAAATCACTTGTAGAGCCGGATAAGATCGACCTGGCAAAAGATGTATTGAAGAAAGCTGAAGAAAAAAAGCTATATTTCAAGCTCCCCGAGGATTTCGTGGTAGCACAGGAAGCCAAGCAGGATGCGCCCTCCTGGGTGGTAGGCAAGGATTCGATCCCACCTGACTGTTTGGGTCTGGACATAGGTCCCAAGACTCTTTCGGAATTTTCCAGAGAACTAAAAAAAGCAAAGACTGTCTTATCCAACGGACCTATGGGAGTTTTTGAGATAGATAAATTCGCTACCGGCACCATGAAGATTGCCGAGGTTCTGGCAGAGATAACTCAGAAGGGGACGACTACCATTGTGGGAGGGGGAGACTCGGCTGCGGCAGTGGCTAAAGCCGGGCTGGAAGATAAACTCTCTCACATCTCCACCGGGGGCGGAGCCTCGCTGGAGTTCCTGGAGGGAAAAACCCTGCCCGGTGTGGCAGCATTAACAGATAAACAATCCGCTCTATCGACCGATTAGACGATAAAGCACACGATTTTAGCTGCGGTCAGCGGACGGCGGACAAATCATGCGAATCCCGATCATTGCCGGTAATTGGAAGATGCACAAAACCGAGCAAGAAGCTGTCGACCTTGCATCCGATCTGAAAGAAAGGTTGAAGCGCATCAAAGGGGTGAAAGTGGTAATTTGCCCTCCCTTCACCTCCCTGCCATCGGTGAGCAAAGCCATTGTGCGCTCGAACGTCTCGCTGGGAGGCCAGAACATGCACTGGGAGGAAAAGGGAGCCTTTACCGGTGAGGTCTCACCCACTATGCTGTTGACAGCGGGATGCGAATATGTTATTATAGGCCATTCGGAGAGGCGGGCCCTCTTTTCAGAGACCGATGACACCGTTAATCTGAAGACGAAATCTTCTCTGAAATTCCACCTCTCCCCTATCATCTGTGTTGGAGAGAGGTTGGAGCAAAGAGAGGCAAACGAAACCAAGGAAGTTGTCGAACATCAGGTGAAAGGAGCGTTTAAGGACCTCAATTCGGAGGATGCGGAGAAAACTGTCGTGGCATATGAGCCTGTCTGGGCCATCGGAACCGGAAGAACCGCAACTCCACAGCAGGCAAATGAAGTTCATCTTTTTATAAGAGAGCTCCTTTCGTCCGAGTTTGGCAAACAATGCGCCGAGAAGATCAATATTCTATATGGAGGATCGGTCAAGGCGGAGAATTCCAGGGAACTCTTGGAAATGCCGGAGATCGATGGAGCTTTGGTAGGCGGCGCAAGCTTAGACGCTGAGTCGTTTGAAAAGATTGTGAGAAGCTCAATTACAGATTAAGATTCGGCCAGCACGTCTCGTGCGTGCATACTGCCGTCTCGTTTGGAATTTGAATTAACTATAGTCCTCAGGAGGTATCTTTGATAGCAGCCTTGACCATGTTACATGTGCTAATCTGCATCGGCCTGATTGTCTCGATTCTGATGCAGTCCGCTAAAGGAGAGGGGTTGGCCGGAGCCTTCGGAGGCTCAGGTGTCACCGGCGCCGTTTTCGGAGGTAGAGGAGCAGCTACCTTCCTGTCCAAAGCCACAACCTTTATGGCTATCGCTTTCTTCCTAAGCTGCCTGGTCTTGGTTTTCCTCTCCCCGACCGGCGGAGGCGTAAGCAGCGAATCCAGCGGGATTCAAAGGGAGGCACAGCGGCGAGCCACTGAGGGTACGGCCCCGGCAACCAGCATTCCGGGCGCCACTCCACAGGAGCAACAGCAAACTCCGGCTGAGCAGCCTCAGACTCCTCCACCGGGCGAAGGAGAATAGGTATTCTTCGTGCTTTGCTGTGCAGGTTCCTTGGCGAACAGGTAAAATCTCACTTCTGTAACTAAAGATGAACAGAAGCAAAGACTGGCTTGCTCAAGCTGAGAGAGACCTAAAGCAAGCCGAGTGGAATCTCAAGGGAGAATTCTACGAATGGTCCTGTTTCAGCGCCCAACAAGCGGCAGAAAAGGCCGTCAAGGGGCTCTGCGAGGAGTTAAAGGTAGAGGGATGGGGACACGCCATTAGTAAGCTGTTGACCAGACTTCAGAAAGTGATAACCGTGCCCGCAGGCGTAATCGAGAAGGCCAAGAAGCTGGATCGCTTTTACATTCCGACTCGCTACCCCGACGGGTTTGAACAGGGCGCCCCGATGGACTACTATTTAAGAGACGATGCCCAGGAGGCATTAGAACATGCCGGGAAGATCATCGATTTCTGCAAAAAGAAAATCAAGCAGGGAAAATGACCTGATCCAGCCGTTAAGAGATGCGGTGAAGAAAAATATAAGGCGCTTCCCTGAAGTCAGGAAGGTCTTGCTGTTTGGCTCAAGGGCGAGGGGCGATTGGGGACTGAGAAGCGACGCAGACATTCTGGTGATTTTGAAAGAAAGTAAGCACAAGAGATTTTTTGATCGAATACCACGGTATTTGGATTTGTTCTCTGAATTGTCATTTCCTGTTGACCTTTTCCCCTACACTGAAGTAGAATTCCGGAGAATGCAAAAGAACGGGAACAAGCTTATCCTGAAAGCAGTGAAAGAAGGGATACTGTTAAGTTAGAGTTTAAGTGTTCAAGGCTTCAAAAGTTCAAGGGTTCAAAGGATTCATTCTGAAGGAGAGAGCAAGATATGCGGAAGTGGTGGAACTGGTAGACACACCATCTTGAGGGGGTGGCGGCCAAAAGCCGTGCGGGTTCAAATCCCGCCTTCCGCATTTTTAAGCGTTTAACCATCGATCAATTCCCTTCCGTCTGTCACTGATCGCTTCAGTCATGCACACGTGTTTGTATATCCCCCAGACATCGAAGATCCGTAGGAACGGGGGGGGGTCATCTTCCGTCAGCCCTGCCCTGTGGGTGTGGCCTGACGGTGGCTGGCCCGGCCTGCTTGCTAGGCCGGGTCTATCACCGACCTGGCGGCGGTCTCAGCCTGGGTGCCCCACCGCTTGCGGCGGGCGGGCTGTTCACCGCTTGCAACGCCACATGTGGTGAGTCTCGAAGCATTCATGCTGAGTTTCGAAGCATTCTAATACCTAACCGGCAGTCACTCCCACCACAAGCACCAAAGTCGCAGTAGGTCGGGTGGCACGATCCAGAGAGAGCAAACGCTCGGACATGATCAGACCTCCTTTCTCTCCTTCCTGTACAGGGCGAGGGTTGTTGTTTTCACAGGGAGGTCTCATCCTATTCACGCATAATGTCAAGTGACATCACTCCTTTCGGAGTTATTTAGGATCATACGAAGCCATTTAGATTCGTAGAGCGTCTTTAAATGTCCTTGCTAAAAATGCAACCTTTCTATGTCTCATTTCGTTTGTTTAGATGTACATGCAACAAAAAAGCGAGGTTATTATGTTCAGACGTGGCGTCATGATCTTGACAATTGGTCTTGCAATGCTTCTCGTCTGGGCGTTGCCTGCCTTTTCCGAGTTGATTGTCGACACCACCTGGGTAAGAAGATACAATGCACCGGCAAACGGCTATGATAATGGTTATTTCTTGGCAGTGGATGGCTCTGGGAATGTCTACGTCACGGGAGAGAGTTATGACAGCGAGACGCACAAAGACTTTACTACCATCAAATATGATGTCTCAGGCAGTGAGGTTTGGGTTCGAAGATACAACGGCCCGGGAAACGGCGATGATGTTGCTCGTGCCATAACAGTGGATGTTTCCGGAAATATCTATGTGACCGGAAAAAGTCCGGGTAGCGGAACCCACTACGACTACGCCACCATAAAGTATTACCCAGATGGTGATACTGCCTGGGTGAGAAGATACAACGGACCGGCAAACGACTATGATCGGGCTCATGACGTAACCGTAGATGCTTATGGTAATGCCTATGTTACCGGAGCAATTTGCGGAATCGGGACAGCAGATGACATTGCCACCATCAAGTATTATCCCAATGGAGATACCGCCTGGCTAAGAACATACCACAAGAGCTCCGAATCGCCTTTTGACGTAGAAGTAGATGCTGCGGGCAACGTGTACGTGGCCGGATTTTCTCCACAGGAAATTGGAGCAGCTTCAGACTATGCTACTATAAAGTATTACCCAAACGGTGACACCGCCTGGATGAGAGGATACAACGGAACGGGTGACGGGTGTGATGATGCTTGTGCCGTAGCTGTAGACGACTCTGGAAATGTCTATGTGACGGGATGGAGCTGGGGCGGGACAGACCAAGACTGTGCCACCATAAAGTATGATCCCTCGGGCAACCAGATCTGGGTCCAAAGATACAACGGACCGGGAAACGGGAACGATAATGCTTATGCCATTGCTTTAGATGGTTCCGGCAATATTTATATAACCGGAGCTAGTCTTGGCAGTGGAACGTACCGGGATTATGCCACGGTGAAGTATGATTCTTCAGGCGAGGAGGTTTGGGTCCGAAGATACAATGGCCCGGAAAACGGGTATGATTTTGCTCATGCTATGGCAGTAGATGGTTTCGGGAACGTTTATGTGACCGGGCTCAGTTATGGCGGGTCGACACACTATGACTGTGCTACCGTAAAGTATGATTCTTCAGGCAATGAGGTCTGGGTTCAAAGATACAACGGACCGGACAACGACTACGATTACGCCTACCGCGTGGGAGTGGATGGCTCTGGAAATGTCTCTATCGCGGGAGGAAGTTACAGCAATCAGACCTTCTGGGACTATGTTACCATAAGGTACTTCCAGGTCTTGCGCGGCGACGTCAACAGAGATTGGGTCATAGACATCGGCGACGTCGTTTACCTTGTCAGTTATCTTTACAAAGGTGGTCCTGCTCCTGAATACACGGTGGTCGGAGACTGCAACTGCGACGAAATCGTTAACGTCGGCGATGTCGTTTTCCTCATCAGCTATCTATTCAGGGGCGGAGACCCTCCGGACTGTTAGCCACCGAACAAAGGCTGGGTGGCCCGGTCTGCTTGCCACACCGGGCCTTTTACTCTTACAGGTGACCCGGGGTGGGGATTGGTGTCCCGGGGGGCCTCTTTCCGGATCCAGACAAATTTCTATGCGTTCCTTCGTCTTCTGTCGCTCCAGGGTGAGTGGCGACAACCACACCCTGCCGGCGCAATCGGGTTAACCTATAATTATTCTAATATCTTCGAGAGTTTCTTCCTTGCCCCCTTCCAGGTGGGCGACCTCCTCTCCCCCCCCTTCCGGGTGGGCGGCCTCCTCCCTCCCTCTTCCTCTGTGGGTGAGCTTCGTCAACTTTCAAGGTAAGTCCTTTGCAATCAGAACCGTCCAATGCTTCCTTTGCTGTTTCAGCTTCAGATGGGTTGGACATTTCAACAAACCCAAAACCCTTACCTTCAAGAATGTTGACTTCCTTAACTTCACCATGCTGGGAAAACAAATCCTGTAGGTCCTGATTGGTCACGGACGAACTAAGATTCCCGACATAAAGTTTGCTGCCTTGCATTCTAACCTCCTTTGGTTGACTTTTTTCTGCCCCCCGGTTCTCAAAACATTCCTTTCCCCGGCTCCCCAGGGCACTCGTGTGTTCCCACCGGGTGCCGGGATCCGGATTTCAATATCTCCTCGATCCAAAAAGGGGAGGTCAGACGGATCCCCGAAGGACTTCTGGGGAACGAACTGTAGCTATAGCTCTGTGAGGTCTGGGCCTCCCCCAAAGATAACCTCTTCTCCTTTCAAAATCGTTCCACAAAAGCTCGTTTACAGAACGCCTGCTCCCTGTTGCTCTTGATCGACAGGCTCAATTTAATCAGTTGTCCCCGGTTAGTCAACCTTTAATTCGGGATGCGATACAACTTTTTGCGGGTGG
>Ga0114919_10002427_pt1 | contig 15105 bp, 14 predicted proteins | sample BlataG_FD_88682 | JGI IMG/M metagenome (GOLD analysis project Ga0114919, IMG submission 88682) | Deep subsurface microbial communities from Black Sea to uncover new lineages of life (NeLLi) - Black_00105 metaG | ecosystem: Environmental > Aquatic > Marine > Oceanic > Sediment | place: Atlantic... | reverse complement strand
CCTTCCGTACGATGTTCCCGCCAATGAGTTCCTGACTATTGAAGGGACGAAGCTCTCGACCAGCCGGAACTGGGCAGTCTGGCTTCCTGACTATCTGGAGAAATATGATCCGGATCCGTTGCGCTATGTTCTGTCCATCAATATGCCTGAGTCCAGGGACAGCGATTTCTCCTGGAACAGTTTCGTTCGGCGGAATAACGACGAACTGGTGGCTACCTATGGCAACCTGGTGCATCGTATCCTGACCTTCGCCTATCGCAATTTCAACGGAGCGGTGCCATCTCCAGGCGAACTCGATGAACAGAGCAGAGGCTTGATCGGCAAAGCGGAGGCTACGCTGAGCGAAGTGGATAGACTGCTGTACCGTTGCAGTTTCAGAGAGGCACTCAAGCAAGCCATGTCCCTGGCTCAGGCAGGCAACCGATATCTTGATGACCAGGCTCCGTGGAAGACAATCAAAGTAGACCCAGAGAGTTCGGCCAAGTCGGTTTATACCGTTCTGTCTCTGGTATCAATATTGAAGACTGTCTTGTATCCCTTCCTTCCTTTCAGTTCCGAGAAGCTTCACACCTTTCTTGGCTTTGAAGGGACTGTTGCCGACCTCGGTTGGAAGTGTACTTTTCCTGTTGGGGGTCAGAAGCTCCGCGAGCCGGAGCCGTTATTCGCCAAGCTGGATGACAGCGTTATCGAGGTTGAGACCAACCGCCTCGGGCACTTGCCAGGCTAGTCAAATAGCTTTGTGCTCATCTGTCCCGGTTGATTGCTGGCGCTACGCCGTGATGCAGGTAGCGTGGCGTGCTAGCTGGAGGCAGGTTGTGGAGTCAGTCCTTCAAAGAGCTTGTTGAGCTCCTCTTCCTCCAGGGTCTCGTGAAGTATGAGTTGTTCAGCGATTTCTTTGAGTTTCGTCTTGTTTTCGGTAAGGATCTTCCTGGCGGCATCGTGGGCCCGCTGGATGATGTTGCGCACCTCTTCGTCGATCTCTCGAGCTGTCTTGTCGCTGTAGTCTTTCTGCTCGCTGATCTCGCGGCCCAGGAAAACGAGTTCCTGCTTCTGCCCGAACGTTCGTGGTCCCAGCTTGCTGCTCATTCCATAGTCGGTCACCATTTTTCGGGCTAGCTTGGTGGCCTCCTCCAGGTCCTGCTGTGCTCCTGTGGTTATGTCTCCGAAGACAATTTCCTCCGCAGCGCGGCCGCCCAAGCTTACGGTGAGACTATCGTCGAGTTGTGCACGCGTCCGCAGATGGCGGTCTTCGGAAGGCAGCAGGTGCGTCCGGCCCAGCGACATTCCTCGTCCCACGATGGAGATCTTGTGCACCTTATCGGCATTGGGCAGCACCTTGGCTGTCAGTGCATGCCCGGACTCATGATGGGCGATTATTTGCTTTTCTTTCGGGTTGATTACTCTGCTCCTCCTTTCAGGCCCGGCGATGATGCGGTCCGTGGCATCCTCCAGTTCTTGATTTGTGATCTCTTTGAGATTGCGCCTGGCAGCGAGAATGGCTGCTTCGTTGAGCACGTTAGCCAGGTCGGCCCCGCTGAAGCCTGGTGTGCCCTTGGCTATTGTCTCCAGGTCAACTTGTTTGGCCAGCGGCTTGTCTTTGGCGTGCACTTCGAGGATCGCTTTACGGCCATTGATGTCTGGTGAGTCAACCATGATGTGGCGGTCAAAACGTCCGGGACGCAGCAAGGCCGGGTCGAGAATGTCAGGGCGATTGGTGGCAGCTATGACGATGATACTGGTGTTGGTGTCAAAGCCATCCATCTCGGAGAGTATTTGATTCAACGTTTGCTCTCTTTCGTCATGTCCGCCACCCAAGCCAGCCCCGCGGTGGCGCCCCACAGCGTCAATTTCATCCACGAAGACTATGCACGGTGCGTTGCGCTTGGCTTGCTCAAAGAGGTCTCTGACTCTGGCAGCGCCAACACCCACAAACATCTCCACGAATTCGCTGCCGCTAATAGAGTAGAAAGGTACCTGTGCTTCACCAGCTATGGCTTTGGCCAACAGGGTCTTGCCTGTCCCCGGTGGCCCTACCAAGAGCACACCCCTGGGTATGCGCCCTCCCAAGGCGCTGAACTTGTCCGGCGACCTCAGGAACTCAACTACCTCTTGTACCTCTTCCTTTGCTTCGTCAGCTCCGGCAACGTCGGCAAACGTCACTTCAGGCTTGTTGCCAGAATTCAGGCGTGCACGGCTCTTGCCGAAGTTGAAGGCTTGCGAACCGGCCCCGCGGGCTGAGCGGAAGAAGAAAAAGAACAGTACGCCGAGCAATGCAATGGGCAAGATCACCTGCAGAAGTATCATGGTCCAGTCACGGCCTCCTGCTTCAACGTCGAGGCCTATCCCACCCTCGCCGACAGTGATTCCATTGTCATTGAGCAGAGCTACCAGGTCATTGGTACTGCCGTAGTAGTCGGCGGTGTACCGTTTCTCTTCTCCGTATGAGCCAACGAGGGTATTTTCCTCCTGCGAAACGTGATCAACATCCCCTTGTTTGATGTACGTGATGAGCTCCGTGATTGCTACTTCTTCAGGGCCAGCCTCCTGTGGCATGAAGGCAAACAAGAGGGCCGCTGCCACTGCGAAGAGTAGCAGGTAGAAGAAACCACTGCGCGACCATTCAGGTTTCATATGTATTTGGGCCTATTATAGCAGAGTTGCTATAGCGCGGGGAATTCTGGCTCCCGGGCGCGTGTCGTCAGGACGTTATTGAGAAATGCGGGGTACGATGGTAGGATAGCGCGAAGTCCGGAGCCAGTTCCTGGCGGCGCGTGCTCTGGCTCAACGCTGTTCGGAAGGGGGTAATGCAATGACCGAAATCAGGAGGGATGACCCACGACTGCCAGTCGTGGAGAGAGAGCAACCACAGCTACCTGACGAATGGCCTGAGCTAAGGAAGGCCAAGGCATCGGCCAAGACTGGCTGGGCGTACTACAGAGATTTGGTCAAGTTGTTGCACAGAGAAATAGGCGAGGAAAGGACCGCCGAGATCTTATGCAAACTGATGAAGGCAAATGCCAGGAAGTACTTCGGGCCAAGTATGGAGAAGTTTGGCATCAAGGGCAGCGACGCCTGGGCGCTGGCCAGCTATTTTAAGCTGGCAACCGGCGATGTCGTTGGGTACAAGGCAGAGTTGATTCAAGAGGGACCGAGGAAAGTGGTATACAGGCTGTATCCTCCGTGCCTCTGGTTTCCTGACCTGGACATTCCTCCGAGTTTCTGTCTAGCTGAGGACTGTTTTGAAGAGGAGGTGGCAAGGATGGTAAATCCCAAGGTAAAGATCTATTGTAGGTCTCTGCTGACCTGGGGAGACCCGTATTGTGAAACGGTCTTCGAAGAGGTTGATTGAGCGGGAGCGGTGGCTCAGTTCAGTTAACGAGCGGTATCGTTGGGGGAATGATTCGGGCGACCGGAAGAGGGCGGTGCTACTGGACAGAGGCTTCCTCTATGAGCCCACGGGTGCAAATGATATAATCTGGAGTGGGGGGGTTAGTCCTTTCTGAAAGCGGAAGACGTTGCTCGGCTGGCTACAGAGGTTGCTTCTGGTAAGCAAGCAGGTGATGTTGTAATGCTGGACGTCAGCAAGATATGCTCGTTCGCTGACTATTTCGTCATCTGCAGTGGGGATAACCAGCGCCAGATGGAAGCCATCTGGGAGGGGGTTGTTCATGAACTAAGGCAAAGCGGTGTGATGTCCCATCACAGCGAAGGTAGTCCGGTTTCAGGGTGGATGCTGGCGGACTTCGGCTCCGTTGTCATTCACATATTCGCTCCGGCAGAGCGGGCATATTATCAACTGGATAAGCTTTGGAGCGAAGCGATTCCCGTGGTTAGAATCCAATAGGCATCACGTTTCAGCCAAGCCATTTGTCGATATCTCTGCGGTACTCAAGAACCTCATCTTGAGAGAAGAAAAGATCTATCTCCTTACGGGCGTTCTCTGCTGAGTCGGAGCCGTGGATCAGGTTGCATCCCACGTCTAGAGCGAGGTCACCTCTAATAGTGCCGGGCCTGGCCTTGGCGGGGTCGGTTTCGCCCATTATCTGTCTGATCACCTCAACGGCGTCTTTGCCTTGGAATGCAATCGCGATAATCGGGCTGGAAGTAATGAAATCAACCAGCCCGCCAAAGAAAGCCTTATCCTCGTGAACGGCGTAGTGGCGTTGAGCCAGGTTCTTGTCCATCTGCAGCATTTTCATGGCCACGATTTTGAGCCCTTTCCTTTCCAGCCGCGAGATGATTTCGCCTGCCAGACCTCTTTGAATGGCATCGGGCTTGACAAGCACCAGGCTTAGGTCAACTCTGAGATCGTTCTGCTTCATTTGCGGCGTACGCTCCTTCTCATATCCATCGGATCAGAGTGATCAAATCAATCTCTTCCAAGGAGTCGACTATCCTGTCAGCCCCCCAGAGGACTTGTTCTGGGTGGGTGTTGGTTACAGCCAGGCATTTCATCCCGGCAGCTTTGGCTCCTTTCACACCGAGGGGGGAATCCTCGATTACAAGGCAGTGTCTTGGTTCGGCCCCCAGTTTCTCGGCGGCCAGAAGGTATATCTGGGGACTCGGTTTGCTCTCGGCTACCTGTGTCCCCGAGATGATCACATCGAAGTACTTCTCCAGATCAAGTTCGGCGTTGGCCAGGTCGATGTTTTCTTTGGGTGCTGAAGAAGCGAGGGCAAGTCTGAAATTCCCCTTCTTGATTGTCTCCAACAGCTTGATTACTCCGGGTAGAGGCCTGATGTGTCCTCTTGCTCTTGCCCGGTAGCATGCCTCCTTCTCTTGCACCATAGCGGTGACTTCCTCTTCGGACAGCTTTTCTCCCATAACTTGCCGGATTATGAAATCGTTTCTGCTGCCAAAGAGCCTGGCAAAATCCTGTTGGCTGAATCCTATTCCTCTCTTGCCAAATGTCTCCTGCCAGGCGGCGAAGTGAAACTGGCCGGAATCGCTGATGACGCCATCCATGTCCCAGAGGAAAGCCTTGCTGCAGAATTTCCATGAATAGAAGAGGGACTCACCCTCCGCCACTACTGTCCCATCCTTGAGAGCAATCACTCCCCGGGTTTCGACCAGCCTCCTGGTTACCTTGGTAGCCCAAGCAGAGACTTGCAACGGCTGTCCAACGGGCGCCACATGTTTGAATTTCACCTCACTCTTGGCGGTGACGCCAAATTCAATTCCGTGGCACAGGATGGTGTAGGCTGCGACTTCATCAAGAAGGGTGTAGAGAATGCCCCCATGAGTGATGTTCAGCCAGCCTTGGTGGTGTTCTGTCGGAGTGAATTCTGCGGTTACTTTCTCCCCGTCGTACACTGGTTTCAAGCGTAGCCCTATGGGGTTGTCTTCGCCGCAGGCAAAGCAGAGCCTGAAGTTTATATCATCGGGTACATCCATTCTTGGGATCTGCAATCACGTCCTCCTCTCGGATGGTTTGGTAATGTGGGGGGGTCGAAGATACAGCGGTTGCAGAGTAGCCAGTTCATCTTCTTCCTCGTTGCTTAGCCTCTCCCAGCCCAACATGGCTAGAGAGACTACGCGGGATGGATGTGTGGTGTCTGGGGTTCTGGCCAGTCTGCCCAGATCCCGCTCTATTTGCATTATCATTTCAGGCAGACCTTCGCCGCAGAAAAGCGTTTCCTGCCGGGTTTGACGGCACAGAGCATCGAGCGTGGTCAAGTGTTCGGCCTCCAGGCAAAGCCACTCATTGTCCACCCTCTGGTAGAGCGCAGTGGCTATCTCATCGCGGCCGGCCTTGTGTAGGGGCCGCAGCGGCAATCCAGTGTGGGCGAAGGGGTAGGCTTCCGCCTCGAGTGTGCTTATGCCAAGCAGGCGGATGCCCAGGACAAATGCCAGCCCCTTGGCCACGCTCATTCCTACGCGCAGCCCGTTGAAGCTACCCGGCCCCTTGGCCACGACTACTGTATCCAGAGCAGTTGGCCCCGTGTTGGCTTGCTGAAGCAGCCGAAGAATGTTTGGCATCAGTTCCACTGTATGGTTATGAGCTGATTGCCAGGTCAGGTCGGTCAGAAGCCTGCCTTGGTGCGACAGGGCGAGGCCTGCAGTGTTGGACGACGTATCGATGGCTAGCTCCAACTCTCCCCTCGGTTCAAGACTGATTTGAGCTGTTTCGCCAGTTCTGAGTAGCGCTGGCCCTCAGATCTGAGGCTGATGGTACGTTGTGTCTCGTAGCCAGGGACGTACGACAGCCTTATGAGCAACCTGTCCTGAGGTAGCATTGCCAGTGCTTTCTCCGCCCACTCAATCACCGAAATCCCATCACGGCAGAGGTATTCTTCAAGCCCCAAATCAGCGATTTCGCTCATATCGTCAAGACGGTAGAGATCAATGTGGTATAGGGGAAGTCTGCCGTGATACTCTCTGACGATGACAAAAGATGGGCTGAAAGCGTACTCCTCTACGCCCAAACCGTGGGCGATCCCTTGGACGAGGCATGTCTTGCCAGCTCCCAGTTCACCTGTGAGAAGAACAATGTCACTCTGCTGAGCCAGCTCGCCCAAGCGGTTCCCTAGAAGCTGAGTCTGCTGAGGGCTATAGGATTTTAGCTCCAGTGATCTCATTAGGTGAAGTGTTCCCAGCCTCCCCTCGCGTGTGGGACGACGTCCCCCTTACCATCTACCAGGGTCACTCGATTTGGCAGGCGGCCCTGTTCCACAACATGTCCGACTACGGTCACCGGGCAGTCCAGAGCCTCTCTAGCTCTGTCGACGGTGTTGCTATCGGCTGTGAAAAGGAGTTCATAGTCCTCGCCGCCGAATAGAGCCAGCTCAAGGTAGTTGGGGAAATAAGTCCTGACTACCTGGTGTATGGGGACTCGGTCTATCTCCACCCTGGCATTGATTGTGCTGGCTTCACAAATGTGGTCAAGGTCAGCTATAAGTCCGTCGCTGATATCTATGGCGCTGTTGACTCCCCTCTGGATCAGGATCTGCCCCTCTCTGACTCTGGGAATCGGCTGCAGGTGAGCTTTCCTCAAAATGGCGCTGGTCTCGATATCCAGTCTGATCCCTTTGCGAAGCATTTCTAGGCCGGCTGATGATAACCCCAAGTAGCCTGTCACGGCTATTTGCTCGCCTGGCGTGGCAGTTGAGCGCTTGAGTAGCAACTTGTCCCTTGAACAGCCGAGGACAGTGACAGTGATAACCAGGCTAGGGCCAGCAGCCAGGTTGCCGCCGACTATGGCTACTCCGAACTCCGCACCTAGTGATGCCATGCTATGGCAGAACCTGGAGATGCCCTCCACTTCGATATCACCGGGACAGGATAGAGAGACCAGGGCATAGCGGGGAGCACCCCCCATAGCGGCTATGTCACTCAGGTTGACCGCCAGCGCCTTCCAGCCCAATTCCTCCCAGGTAATGGTACCCAGGTCAAAGTGTACGTCTTGAACCAGGCTATCCGTAGTGGCCAGTTGAATGTGGTTATTGCCTTGCCAGGCGGCCGCGTCGTCGCCGATGCCAACCAGGAGATGCTGCCAGGATAGCTGTTCTGCGTTGCTGAATTTCTCGTTGATGGTGCGGATGATGTCGACTAGGCCAAATTCCCCCAGTTCCGATATCTTCATCCTCGCCGATTATAGCACTGGCTTCGTCCAGGCCTCAACTTTGCAACCTGCCTTGCGGGTGCTATAGTCTTTGGACTGTGAGGCACGCTATTCTTGGAGATGTCCATGCTAACCTAGCTGCGTTCGAAGCGGTGCTGGAGGACATGGAAGCTAGAGGCGGATTTGATGAACTCTGGTGTCTCGGGGATGTAGTGGGATATGGCCCTGACCCCCATGCCTGTATTGAACTCCTGCGTCGTTACAAGCACATCTGCGTGGCTGGCAACCATGACCTGGCTGCCGTTGGCAGGATCGACGCTTCAGATTTCAACCGTGAGGCCGCCCGAGCATGCGAGTGGACAGCACAGCAGTTGAGCGCAGAAGATGTGCACTACTTGCAGGGTCTTCCGCTTAGATTGGAACGAGGTGATTTCACTCTCGTTCATGGCAGCCCCCGCCAACCTGTCTGGGAGTACGTGACGTCGGCGGCCGCCGCGTGCGACAACTTTTCCTATTTCGGCACTGATTTTTGCTTGGTAGGCCATTCCCACATACCGTTGGTCTTTCGGCAGAGTGAAGATGGCAGGTGTTGTAGGGAAAAGACTTTTGGCCAGACAAGTTTGACTTCGGGGCAGCACCGCCTAATCATAAACCCTGGTGCTGTGGGACAGCCTCGCGATGGTGACCCTCGGGCCAGCTATGCAGTGTACGATAGCAATTCCCATATCGTATATCACTATCGGGCGAGCTACGATGTGACCGCAACTCAGAAGAGGATGGTGGAGAACAAGTTGCCATTGCCTCTGGTTTTGCGCTTAAATTATGGTTATTGACGTGCTATAATAGGCGGCGATGAGCGATTACGAGTTAGTGACTATAGTTAGCCCCGAAGTCGAGGGCGAGGAAATGCCTCAGGTTGTCGACAAGGTAAGTCAGTTCATTACTGGTAGAGAGGGTACTGTGGAGGGGACAGAGCAGTGGGGGAGGAAGAAACTGGCCTATCCGGTGAAGCGATTCCTTGAAGGCAGCTATGTGCTGACTCGTTTCAAGCTGGAGCCGAAGTTGATCAGGGAACTGGAGGTCGATCTTGGCGCTGCGGAAGAGGTCATGCGGTATTTGGTGGTGAAGGTGGGTGACTGACATATGGCAAGTCTGGCTAGAGTGATACTTATTGGCAATCTGGGCTCTGATCCCGAGATGAGGTACACGCCCGATGGCAAGTCGGTCACTTCCTTTCGGATGGCCACCAACCGTCGTTTCACCACTTCTTCCGGTGAGACCAAGGAGGAAACAGACTGGTTCAGGGTCACTGTTTGGGGCAAACAAGCTGAGCAGTGCAATCAATCTCTAAGCAAGGGACGTCAGGTCTACGTAGACGGTAGGCTGCATGCTCGCGATTGGCAAGGACAAGACGGGCAAATGCGTACCAGCCTCGAGGTGACTGCGGACCGGGTGGTTTTTCTTGGCAGGCCGGGAGCTGCGGCATCTCTTCCAGAGGAAGGCGAGCTTGAGCCTGGCGACCTGCCTTTTGAATAGGGAGTGATGGTGTGAATAATCGTAGAGGAACGAGTCCTAGAGGAACGAGAAGGCCGAGAAGCTACACGCCCAGGCCAAGGGTTTGCCCGTTTTGTGCCGAGGGTGTGAGCATAGACTATAAGGACGTGTCCACGTTGTCCAGATACATCTTGAGTGGCGGCAAGATTGGGTCACGCCGCAAGACTAGGGCTTGTGCCAGGCACCAGCGGAAGTTGGCGCAGGCCATAAAGAGGGCCCGATTCCTGGCGCTGCTGCCGTATGCACCAAGTCAGGTCTGGAAGATGAGTGCTGCAGGGTTGGTCCAGTCGACGTCTCCGGGAGATTGAATGCCGAAACGCACCTATCAACCAAAGAAGTTACCCCGCAAGCGCAAATTGGGCTTTCGGGCCAGAATGGCTAGTCCAGGAGGAGTCAAGGTGCTCAAGGCAAGACGCCTCAAGGGGCGGTGGAAGCTCACCCCTGTTTAGCCGCGCTCTTATGAAGAGACCCTGGACTTTAACTAGCAGAGTACAATACGTTTCAGTTTACCAGCATGGTGGCACATATGCGGACAGCCTAATTGTGGCGAAGGTATTGCCCAACGGCCTGAATTTGAACAGGTATGGCTTCTCGGTATCCAAGAAGGTGGGTGGAGCAGTACGTCGCAATCGGCTGAGGAGACTGTTCAGAGAGATAATCAGGTCTCACGCGATAGAGCAAGGGTGGGACATTGTATTGATTGCCCGTCAGAAGGCAGTCGCTGCGGACTATCATCAACTGGATGAAGTCGTAGCCAAGTTGTTATCCCGGGCGAAGTTGTTACAAGTAGATAATGAAGCGATTGGCGCTGAGCTTAATTAGACTATATCAGACGACCATATCGGAGGTCACCCTTCACTCTTGCTGTTTCCAGCCTACATGTTCTCATTATGCCTGGGAGGCGATTGAAAGATATGGTCTTGCCCAGGGCAGTTGCCTGGCGATCAGGAGGCTGGCTCGCTGCAATCCCTTCTCCAAAGGCGGTCACGATCCGGTGCCCTAGCTTTGCTTTCGTCGTGGTGAAATGAGGAACAGAGTATTAGTTGGCCTGGTCTTCTTGTGTTTTCTTGCCTTGGGTGCCACTAGCTGCAGTCCGCCGCCACAAGGCTATTCGGGAGTTATGTCTCATGATGACATGCTTTATCTAGGTGCCACAGATGGCAAGATAAGGGCAGTCAATCCTGGGGCGCGAAGTGAGGGGTTGCCATTTCCCTCTTCTGATGGGGAGTGGTCTTTTGCTATTACTGTGCCGTCGAAGGGTTTTCTGTCTTGCGGAGACTCCTCTACCCCGGCAACCATATACAGCACACCCGTTGTGGTCGATGGGCGAGTTTGTGTCGGCATACACGATGGCAAGGTGATGATGTTGGCTCCCTCAGCCAGGATCGACGAGCTGCATTTTCCTCACCGGAAGAGCGGGGAATGGATGTACCCCGATGGAGACGATGTGATTGGGGCCGTGGTAGGCAACCCAGTCGTAGTTGGAGATACGGTATACGTGTGCAGCTCAGATGGCGCGGTTTATGCCTTGGACGCAAGCTCCGGTGACCAAGAATGGAGATCTGAGCTATCGGTTGAAAAACTGTGGACTACACCCGTAGTGCAAGGTGAAGCCATATATGTGAGCACTTTTGATGGTCACATATATGCCCTCTCGGTTGATGATGGCAGTCTGCTACCGTGGAGCTTTGAAGCGGAGGTGGGGTTTGCTTCCTCTCCGCTACTCTACGGAGATACGATACTGGTGGGCTCCTTTGACGACAATCTCTATGCTGTCAGGATAGGTGATGAGAAACCGCTGTGGAGGTTCCAGGGGGGAAACTGGTTTTGGGCGCTTCCTGTTGTGAGCGACGGTGTCGTCTATGCGGTTTGTCTTGACGGCAAGGTCTATGCTCTGGATGCTGAAAGTGGGAGGGTGAAGTGGGATGAGCCTTTCGATACTGGGAGTCCCATTGCGGCTTCGCCCGTAGCGGTGGACGACTCGCTGGTTGTAGCCGCCCAGTCAGGCGATGTGTATGTCATCGACATGCAGACGGGGGTTGGCGCGCGGATTGAGAACCCAGAGGGCGATGAGAAGCCATCCATTGATGGTACTACTGTTCTGGCGGCTCTCTGTGCCCAGGATGGCATAGTCTACATCCGGGCTCAAAATAACTGCCTGTATCCCATCGACGTAGCTGGGAGAGAAAGAAAGGCGAGAATCTCCCTAGACTAGACAAGGTTTGCAGCCGTGATAAATCTGTGGAATCTGGTTATACTCCGCCCGATGCTTAATGGCTTGCTTGCTCTAGCAGGTATCCTGCCTGCAGAGGTGGAATTCGGACTTGCCATTATTGTTCTTACCATTGTTGTTCGTGTGGCGTCGACGCCTCTCGTCTTGCGGCAACTGAAGTCCACCAAGGCGATGCAGGAGATGCAGCCCAAGATTCAGGAGCTGCAAAAGAAGTATGGGAAGAACAAGCAGAAAATACAGCAAGAGATGATGAAGGTCTACAAGGAGGCTGGGGTCAATCCCATAGGCTGCATGTGGCCCATGCTAGTTCAGTTTCCTATCTGGATCGCTCTCTACCAATCCATCATGAAAGCTCTAGCCACCACCCCGGAGAACTTGTTGGGCCTGGCCGAGCATCTCTATTCGTCAGAGAGAATAGCTCAGGCGATACCCGTGAACAGCCATTTCCTGTGGTTGGACTTGGGCCAGCCCGACCGCACTCTGATTCTGGCCATCCTTGTTGGTGGTACGATGTGGGTGCAACAGAAGATGACTACAGCGCCGTCTGCTGATCCAAGGCAACAGTCGACGAGCAGCACTATGTTGCTGATGATGCCGCTGATGTTTGGCATGTTCACAATGATGTTCCCCAGTGGCTTACCTCTTTTCTGGCTAGTTTCCAATCTAATTGGCATTTCAACGCAGTACTTCGTTACCGGGGGGTGGGGCTACCTGAAGCGCCCTGCTGCTGCTTCCTCGGCACACACAGTCCCAAGAAAAAGGAAGTAGCAGACCACGCCCAGAGGGCGCGTCGCATCTCCAGAGATACGTTGCCAAGAATGGGAGGCGAGAGTATGGAAGAACTGGAAATCAGTGGGAAAACAGTGGAAGAGGCGACGAACAAAGCAGAAGAGCAGCTTGCCATGAGTCGGGACCAATTCGAGGTGGTGGTCGTTAAGGAAGGGAGATCGGGAGTCTTTGGGATAGGGAGCGAGGAATCCGTAATCAGAGTGAAGCCGCTAATCACGCCTGGGGAGGATGTAGTCAAGGTGGCCACGGAAGTGCTCGAAACCTTGCTGGGGTTGATGGGAGTGACGGGTGTGGTTGAGGTCTCGTCAGAGGAGATGCCAGTGTCCTTCAATATTGAGGGGGACGACCTGGGCATACTGATTGGGCGACGGGGCCAGGCCTTGTCCTGTTTACAACATATAGTCAGGTTGGTGGTGGCTGGGCGACTGAAAACGTGGCTGCCGCTGAACATTGACGTCTGTGGATACAAGGAGCGCCGGCGTGAATCGCTGCAGAGGTTAGCTCTACGTCTGGCAGAACAGGTAGGACGCCGGCGCCGTGCTATCACCTTGGAGCCAATGCCTCCTGATGAACGCCGCATTGTTCACCTTGCCCTGGCCGATCATCCTGATGTTGTCACCAATAGCATAGGTGAAGGAGAAGATAGGAAGGTGGTGATCCTACTAAGGCAAGAGTAGCTCGTGTTTCGCAAGGTAAGCAGTAAGATTGATCTTCCTCAACTGGAAGAAGGTATCCTTCGCTTCTGGAAGGAACGCTCGATTTTCGAGAAAAGCATCACTGCGAGAATGGGAAGGCAGCGTTACACCTTCTACGATGGGCCGCCTACGACCAACGGAAGCCCGGGAATTCATCATGTGCTTTCCCGGCTATTCAAGGATATTCCTTGTCGCTACATGACGATGAAGGGTTATCACGTGCTCCGCAAGGCGGGGTGGGATACTCATGGCTTGCCTGTGGAGCTGGAGGTAGAGAATCTGCTGGGTCTTACCAGCAAGACCCAGATTGAGGAATATGGGGTGGCTCGCTTTAATCAACATTGCAGAGAGAGCGTATTCAAATACATTGGGGAGTGGGAGGCTATGGTGGAGCGCATTGGCCATTGGATAGACATGGAAGATCCCTACGTAACGCTGGACAATGACTACGTCGAATCCTGCTGGTGGGCCATAAAGCAGTTGTGGGACAGAAACCTGATCTATCGGGGCTACAAAACGGCGCCCCACTGCCCCAGGTGCGGTACCTCCCTCAGTTCACACGAGGTAGCGCTGGGTTACCGGGACGACGCTGAAGACCCATCTGTTTACATAAAGTTTCGACTCTCCGCCTCTTCTCTGGCTGAACAGGATTCCTCTCTCAGGTGCGTCCTTGAGCCGTCGTCGTTGGCTGAGCAACCGGCCTACCTCCTTGCTTGGACGACCACCCCCTGGACCTTGCCCGGCAACACTGCCCTGGCGGTGGCCTCTGAGGCCAGCTACAGTGTGATGAAAGGGGATGGAGATTATCTTATTCTGGCCACGCAACTGGTTGAACGTCTCAAGCTTGAAGGGTATGAGGAAGTTGGCGTCGTAAGAGGCGAAGCTCTTGTTGATCTCGAGTACCATCCCCTGTTTGATCCGGGTAGCTATGGCGTTCCTCGCTTCAGCTTGCCTGGCTTTGAGGCGCAGGAGAACAAGGACGGCTTGACCTACCCGGTAATTGACGCTAACTTCGTGTCAATGGAGGAGGGCACCGGCATTGTCCATATCGCTCCTGCCTTCGGGGAAGTTGATTTCGATGCGGGGATGTCCAAGGGGCTAGACTTCGTGCAGCCTGTGGATCTGGAAGGGAAGATGACTGGGTGCTACTCATTTGCCGGCAAGTTTGTCAAGGAGGCTGACCCCCTCGTCCTCGGTGACCTTGAGTCACGAGGCTTGCTGTTCCGCAGTGAGAAGATTGTTCACACCTACCCCTTCTGCTGGAGGTGCGAGGCGCCTCTTCTATACTACGTCAAGAGGACATGGTACATCAGAACCACGATGGTCAAAGACAGGCTCATCTCGGGGAATGATGAAGTGAACTGGTACCCAGACTATATTAAGCATGGTCGGTTCGGGGATTGGCTGGAGAACAACGTGGATTGGGCGTTCTCCCGGGAGAGATACTGGGGGACTCCGCTGAATGTCTGGAATTGCTCCTCCTGTGGGTGCTATGAGTGTGTAGGTGGCATTGAGGAGTTGAGCGAGAAGCCCAATATAAAGGGCCTGGAACCCTCCCTGGATCTACATCGCCCGTATGTCGATGAGATAACCTTTTCTTGCTCCCGGTGTGGTGGGGAGATGCGGCGTGTCCCCGAAGTGATCGACTGCTGGTTTGATTCAGGAGCCATGATTTTCGCCCAGTGGCATTATCCGTTTGAGAATAGCGACAAGTTCAAAGAGAATTTCCCTGCGGACTTCGTTTGCGAGGCCATTGACCAGACTCGGGGCTGGTTCTACAGCCTGCACGCGGTATCGACTCTGCTGTTCGGGCAGCCCTGTTTCAAGAATGTGCTCTGTTTGGGCCACGTTGTTGACGCCAACGGCGACAAGATGAGCAAGAGCAGGGGCAATATCGTGGATCCTTGGGAAGTGATTGGGGATTATGGGGCGGATGCTCTCAGGTGGTATATGTTGGTGTCTGTGCCAAGTGAGAATACCCATCGCTTCTCTACACAGATGCTCACCGAGGCGCTGAGAAGGGATCTGTTGACTCTGTGGAATACCTATTCCTTCTTCGTTCTGTACGCGAACATCGATCGCTTCGTTCCACAGATGGGAGGGGAGCTGCCTTTGGCTGAGCTCGACAGATGGATTACCTCCGAGCTAAATCAATTGATAGCCGATGTGATTAGGGCCATGGACGGCTATGACCACACTGCGGCGGCCCGTTATATTGAGGTGTTCGTGGATAGCCTCTCCAACTGGTATGTGAGGCGAAGTCGGCGTCGGTT
>Ga0114919_10002426_pt1 | contig 15106 bp, 16 predicted proteins | sample BlataG_FD_88682 | JGI IMG/M metagenome (GOLD analysis project Ga0114919, IMG submission 88682) | Deep subsurface microbial communities from Black Sea to uncover new lineages of life (NeLLi) - Black_00105 metaG | ecosystem: Environmental > Aquatic > Marine > Oceanic > Sediment | place: Atlantic... | reverse complement strand
GGTATTCGGCATCATGCGTCAAGGTTGCCATTTTCTCATCTATCTATTACAAAGTTCAAGTTATAAGAATTCTCCCTCGCTTCCTCTTCGAGTATCCCTGCCAAAAGGCTCTTTCTCAAAAGACGCCATTCCCCCTTGTCAGCCATTTTTGGGTTATTTTCTCCTGTCAGCCAATTTTGGCTTACAAAATCAAAAAATACATAATAAATATCGAACAAATATTTCGGTGAGAAAAGCATCCCTTGAAAACTATCCCCGCGGACAACCATAAATTTTGCAGGTATCTCTTCATTAAATCTTCTGCTGACTATTCTCAAAGCATTTTTTAATGTCTTATATTTTTTTAAAATCTTTTCATACAGCTCTCTGTTTCCATCTACAACCCCCTATAATCTCCAGCTTCTCGTAGGATTGTGCTTTCAAGCTATTTATTGCCTCTACAAAGTCTTCATACCTATCACTTCGGTGCGTGCATGTTAATCGAATTTCCGCCAATGTATTCTAACGCTGATAAGAAGCCACGTGAATGATGTCTTCCGCTTCGCCTAATTATTTTATTTTTATTTGATTATTTATTTAATAACGTTATATTTCTCTTAAGCTTGAAAACGAAGAGAGAGGGAAATTGCAGATGAAGGCAAAAATAAACAAGGAAGAAATAGAAAAACCGAAAAAAGCGCTTGTAACAGATAATATTTCAGAAGAAGGGATAAAAAAGCTGCGAGAATTTGCAGACGTGGATATTGAGTTGAAATTGAGCAAGGAAGAATTAAAAGAGCGTATTTCAGCCTATGATGCTCTAATCGTGAGAAGTGGCACGCAAGTGACAAAAGAGATAATAGAAGCAGGAAGCGAGGGTAAACTAAAGGTGATAGGCAGAGCAGGTGTCGGTGTGGACAACATAGCTGTGGAAACAGCGACGGAAAAAGGAATAATAGTAGTAAATGCACCGGAAGCAAACACTATATCTGCTGCGGAACACACCATTGCAATGCTGCTCAGCCTTTCGAGAAAAATACCTGCTGCGAATGCATCGTTAAAATCGAAACGGTGGGAAAGAAAGAAGCACATGGGTGTGGAAATAAACGGTAAGGTGTTGGGCATAATAGGTTTGGGAAGAGTAGGAAGTGAAGTAGCGAAAAAGGCAGAGGGACTTGGGATGAGAGTCGTTGCATACGACCCTTTTATATCTTATGTTAGGGCAAGAGAACTTGGAATTGCTCTTTCAAGCTTTACTGGGGTTCTTTCTGCCGCGGATTTTGTCACTTTGCATACACCGCTGACAAAGGACACACATCACTTAATAGGTAAGGAAGAAATTGGATTGATGAAAGACGGTGTTCGGGTGATAAATTGTGCTCGCGGAGGAATAATAGATGAGAATGCGCTGAAGGATGCGATAAAGAGCGGAAAAGTAGCAGGTGCGGCTCTGGATGTCTTCGAGCACGAACCACCCGAGGAAAGTGAATTGCTAAAACTGGAAGAAGTAATTGTCACACCCCATCTGGGTGCATCTACGGAGGAGGCGCAAAGAGCTGCCGCTTTGGTTATTGCCGAGGGCGTTATAGATGCGTTAAAGAACAAACCTGTAAGGAATGCCGTGAATATGATATACGTCGAAGAGGAGTTGATGGGGGCCATAGACCCTTATTTAGTATTAGCAGAGAAACTTGGGCGTCTCTGTGCACAGCTCATACCAAAATCAAGTAGAATTGAACAATTTAAAGTTTCTTATGAAGGAGAAATAGGAATGGTAAGAGCAGGAGCAGGAGCAGGAAAAGACACGAGATTGATAACCGTAGCAATGCTGAAGAGCTTCCTATCGTGGTTCACCGACGGTGTGAATTATGTGAATGCAGAGGCAATAGCGAAGAAATCCGGGATAAAGGTTACAGAAAGCAAGACCGAGGACGTTGAAAATTTCTCTTCTTTGATTAGTATTACCTTGCAGACCAAGGGCGAGTTTAAGAAGACCGTTGCAGGCACGCTCTTCGGAAAAGACGACCCGAGAATAGTGAAAATAGATGAGTATAGGGTAGATGCATCTCCTTCGGGCTATATGCTTATATGCTCCTTCTTAGATAAACCAAAGGTAATAGGTCCTGTTTGCACGATTTTGGGTGACATGGGCATAAACATAGCGGGGATGCAGGTAGGAAGAGAGAAAACAGGAGGAGAGGCAGTTATGGTGCTTAACGTGGATGGGAGCGTTAGTGAAGATACGAGGGAGGAGGTAAAAAAAGTGGAAAATATATTTGATGTGAAACTTGTGAAGCTTTAAACACACTTTTTCTTTTTATAAAAAAGAAAACCTGTACTAAAAGAAAAAACATATGAATGTTTTTAGTCAAGGTTTTTACCGAAGGTAAAAAAAAAAAAGTTGTTGGTAAAGCTTTTCTTTTTAAAAGAAAGGTTTGATGAGAATGACGAAGAAAAAACCAAAATTCGAAAGATACGGATGGTGGAAAAAGAAGAAATTGAGTAAGAGCTGGAGAAGACCGCGAGGACATGATAACAAGATGAGGGAGCATATAGCGGCGAAAGGCGCGATGGTGAAAGCAGGATATAGGAGAAAAAAAGAAGACAGGGGTTTGCATCCTTCGGGAGTGCGAGAAGTGCTTGTTTTCAACACGAGTGACCTTGCTAAGGTTGAGGAAGAGGAAATAGCAGTAGCAGCGCGGATAGCATCAGGAGTTGGAAGGAGAAAAAGGGAACAAATAGAAGAGGAAGCCGCAGTGCTCGATATAAAGGTGCTTAATCCTAAACAAGAAAATAGGGAATAGATTGTTGACACAGATAGACGATAAAAAGCAACAATGCTAACTTAAATTAAATAAGTCCGCGTAAATCAGTGTAAATCTGTGTCTTAGATAGAAGGAAGTTATACTTTAGAATTATATAATCAAAAAAAAAAAAGTTATGCCAAAAAGAGCTCCTGACCCCATTACCGAAGAAGAGCTGAACAAAATCCTAGATGCCGCTATTATAAGTGAGAGAGACTACTTAATATTGCGGCTGCTTGCAAGAACGGGCATTCGCATAGGCGAGCTTTACGGGGTCTATAAGCGTGAGCGCGAAGGGTGGGTATACGGGATACAGAAAAAGGATATTGACTTCCACAATAAAAGGCTGTGGGTGTATTCCTTGAAGCAGAAGAAATATGTGAGAAGAGAAGTCCTTGTTGACGATGCCACTATCGTGTTGTTGAGGAGACACACGGAAAAGATGGAACCCGATGATTATGTTTTCAGAAATATCTCGTATAGACAAATTCAGCGGCTGCCGAGGAAGTATGCACAGCTTGCAGGGATATATAAAAACGTGTCATGTCATTCTCTTCGACACTTCTTTATCACGCATTCATGGAGAAAAGGGATAGACATTGCCAGACTCCAATACCTCGCAGGACATGCAGACTTGAAAACCACGATGATATATACGCATGTAACGACAGAGGATGTGGAGAAAAAATACCGTGAGATATACGAAGAATGAGTTTATTAGATGATTAAGTCTTAGCGAAAGATAACATGGTGGAAGAGCTTGGTAGTGTAAAAGGAAAATATCTGCCTGCCATTTGTGTTTAGTGTGATACTAACACACATAGTGGCAGTTATAATCATAGGTGGTGCCATACTTGTGGCGGGTTCCTTCCTTGATATACATGATTCCACTCGTTCTTAATATTTTCAGAAATCTGCGCACATCTTCTTCTGATAAACCATTGAATTTCATAAGCTCACCGAAAGGCGTCAGCAAAATAGAACTGCCAGCGAGGGTAATTTTACCTTTAGAAAACCTGTTTGCAGATACATCACTCAAAAATCTCATAGTGAGTGTATTGACCTCGTAATCGGCTATTTTTCCCGCAATTTCCTTTCTGTTAACATGCCTAAGGTAAGCTACTTTGAGAATATCATAAAAGTCCATTTCAATACTGTCTAAGACGCTTTCATATTCATTATACGAGGTATGCTCAACTAAAGCCTTAAAAAAATACTTTCCCGCATCAATCGCTTCTATCAGCTTTTTATTTTTATCTCGCAGAAAAATCGAGAGGTAAGGTTCTAACCTCTGCTCTATTATTCCCTCGTCACTATACAGAGAAGGGATATCAGTCCTCAATCTCACCCTGAATCTTACTAACAGTAAAGCCATATAGACACCAAATTCTTTAGCATTGGTATCTATCCATTCTTTTCTGTTGATATTGTAATTTTGGATTTTGATATTGTTTGGGATTAAACCCTTTCAGGGTTTGGGGGAACGTGGGCAGAGCCCACGATGTTTAGGATTTAGGATTTTTCAGACTTTATTGAGCGTTTATATCCCCAACCTCTCCAATTTGCCTTTCGTAGGCACTCCTTTTTCATCCCACCCACGCATACGATAATATTCATCAAGCGTCTTTAAAAACTCTTTCCTGTCTATCACTCTTCCATTTACCTTCTCCTCATAAAACCTGTCAGGCAAAATATCATCCTCTTTACCAAACCCCTCTCTTATATTATACAGCCGTTCGACATTCCATATCCTCTCGCCAATGAGCATTAAATCCTCAGAAGTATAATTTTCTCCCGTAACGGCACTTAATATGTTTGCATACTCCTCCTCACCTGCGCCGAAGAATGCAAATTTACAGACCACAAGTGAATCAACTGCGGCGAATCTATCCTGGAATATTTTTGTATGCCCCGCTTTTCCCACAAGCGTGTAAGGGTCAATCGCCTTTGGTTTTCTAAGTATCTCTGGAGCGACGAGGTATGCTCTTGTATGGCATCCTCCACGATTGGAAGTAGCGTAACTGAACCCCAGTCCTTTTACACCTCGTGGGTCATAAGAAGGAAGTGAAAGCCCTTTTACCTGAATTGCCTTCTCAGGATGCCCTTCTGATTCAGCAAAGACTTTCGCACCTCTACCAAGCATTTCGCCAATACCTTCCGTTTCTCCAATCATTGTCGTCAGATTCAAAAGCTCAGCAGGCGAAATGCCTTTATTCCGTATTTCGGAATAACAGCCCAAAACACCGGCGACAGAAATTGTGTCCATCCCGTAATCGTTACAGAGCCTGTTTGCTTCAACAACTGCCTCGTAATTTGGATTTTGAATGTTCGCACTCATCAGACCAATCGTCTCGTATTCCGGTAGTTCTTTACCTTCTTTATCCTCCCTTTTACATGCGATGGGACAGGAATAACATGCCTTTTTTCTCGGAGAATATTCTTCGGCAATGGTTTTTGCAAAAAATGTTTTCACGTTAAAGTCAGGCTCAGGCTCTGCCCGCCGGAAATTTGCTACCGGGAGGATTTTCATCCAGCTCGTTATCCGTACCAAAAAAGGAGTTCCAAAAACCGACAGCCCTTTGCTTATGGTCGGGCATGCGATTAAGAGCCGGTTAATTGCTTTCTTTTGCTTTGAAAATTCGTCTCTATCATAGATTTCCACTTTTCCCGTACCTTTTACCACTATTGCCTTCAGGTTCTTCGACCCCATTACCGCGCCTACTCCACCACGCCCAAAAGCATGGGTCGCATCCGAAATGATAGAAGCCAGCGGCACAAGTTTCTCGCCTGCTCTGCCTATGCAGACAACGCTGCCAGCACCTTTTAAAATATTGGTGGTCTCTTTTACATTCTTACCCCACAGCGCTCCCGCTGATTTTATTTCCACTCGATTATTTTCTATTTCAATAAATACAGGTTCTGGCGATTTACCAGCAATAACTATCGCGTCATATCCCGCTTTTTTTAGTTTGGGCCCAAATGAACCACCACAGTTAGAATCGAATATCGTTCCTGTCAAAGGCGATTTTGTGGACAGTGAAACTCTGCCCGAAGCTGGTGTCGTGGTGCCTGTTAATGGCCCAGCAGCAAAAACAAGCACATTATCGGGCGAGATTGCATCAACACGCCCAGTATCGTAAATTATTTTTGCTCCAAGCCCGCGACCACCGAGATAATTTTTGAGTAAAGAATCAGCGGGAACAAAGCTATCTATCCGACTTTTTGTGAGGTTTATTCTGAGTATTCTGTTTTTCCAGCCGTATGTGTTCATGTTTTTGTAAAAATACTTTTCATTCAAAAAGTAAAAAGTCTCAACCGTATTTTGTGATAATAATTTCAATTGATTACAAAAGATAAGAAATTATTGAGATTTGTATTTGAAAAATAAGACAAAGAGAAGCCCCTAAACAAAAAATGGAAAACTATTTAAGCTCTGATTGCCACGAGGGTTTTTTATGGAAGCCGAAAAAGCGACTTCGAAAAAGCCTTTTGAAGACCCTGAAATGATGATTGCCGTGGGAAACGGATATATGGTTATGAAGAAGTATCAGAAAGCGGTAGAAATTTTCGAGAAGATAATAAAGAATGAGAAAGGACTTACTCATTTAGCTAAGGCGTACAACGGCTGTGGTATCGCATACACCGAGCTGGGCAAATACGAGAAAGCGATAGAAAACTTTGAAGAGGCGATAAGTCTCAGCAGATATTTAATAGATTTCGGTTCAAGAACTTACCACAATCTCGGGCACGTTTATGCGCTCAGGGGAAATAAAGAAAAAGCGAAAGAGAAGTAGGGGAAGGAGGAAGTGAGAGAAGCAGAGCTTTATCATTATTGGGTGACGATGTGTGACGAATTAGAATAAACTTTCTTTCTAAAGAAAGAACCTTTACTAAGAAAGAATTTTTTTTTCATTAGGGAAAAGCCTTTACAAAACATTTAAGAAAACTTTTAGAAAAAGTTTGACCAAAAATGCTTCGCAGCTTCGCGGAAAATAAAAGTTTCTTTGGTAAAGCTTTCTTTTTAAAACAAGAGTTTTTGGTAGTATTGGGGTTTGCGATTTTTAAATCATTTCTGCTGCGATTTGTTCAAGTTTGTTTATTTCTCGTTTTCTGAAACCTATGAAAATACCACCGAATTTACCACCGACTAAAGTTTTTGTCTTTTCGCCACGTTGAAGTACTTTATTGAGTAATGGATGAATGATTTGCACCTTATCTCCCTTTGAAGTTATAATCAGTAATCCGTTTTCAATTCCTACAATCCAATTAGATGTCTTTGCTTTGGGAGGAATTATGCTGTTAAGTTTGGGCTGCTCGATGTCGAGATGCGTCACGGTAGCTCTTGAATAACCCTTTAGATGGATATAAACATGCACATTGGTAAGTTCTTCTGTGTTAAGGTGAACCTTTGCATCCAGTGGCAATTTGCCTTCTCCCGGTCCGGTCATGGTTATTAATTACTGAACTTTGTCACATTTTAAATTTACCGCCGAGAACGCGGAATTAGAGGTTTAGTTTATTAGCGGTTCAGCTCGTTAGCTAAACCTCCAATCCTCCAAACCCCTAAACCTATATCCTCTGCGTTCTCCGTGAACTCTGCGGTTAATCGGACAATGTCACATTAGCCACGCCTTTATATATATACTTCCAATGTTCGTTCCGCTATCTTATCCCATGTATAGTCACGCTCGACTATTCGCCTTGACTCCATGCCCATCTGTTCCATATCTGCATTTAGCATCCTTTTTATTGCGCCACCTATTTCCTTCGCTGATGTACCGCAGATAATACCATTTTCGTGGACGAAATATTTGTTGTCGCCAACATCAGTAGCAATTACAGGCAACCTCGACGCCATCGCTTCGAGCAATGCGATTGGTTGCGCTTCAAGCTTAGAGGGCAGCAAGAAAATATCTAAGCTTCGATAGAAAGAAGGTGCATCTTCGACATATCCCAAAACCTTTATTCTTTCGTCTTCCATCTTTTTTATCTTATCGTATAGCGGTCCAGTTCCTGCGATTTTTAAACGGATGTTATTTAATTCCAATGCCTTCACTGCTCTTATCATATTTATTATATTTTTTTCAGGCGATAATCGCCCAAGATAGCCTATGCAGACCCCCTTTCGCTTCTTATTGCTTGCTTTTTCCTTCTTCTTTGGTGGATGAAAACGATTTATGTCCACTCCGTTTGGTATAACCACGATTTCAGTTCCGTTATTGTTATCACCATCGCCATTGCCATAACCATAGCAATATCGGCGAATATGTTCTGCAATTTCCGCACTCACGGATATAAATTTCTTTGAACGCCCGGCATACAAGGAAATTAGGGTCGCTATATGAATTTTTCTAAGTTCTCCTTCCAAAGAACTTCCCGCAGGAATATGGAAAGTATTGATGATGTTTCGCTCGGAGCAAATAGAAGAAAAGGGCAGGAAAAATTCCGAAAACGTAGCTGCATGGTGTATATGAAGAACATCACAGTCTTCTACCTCTTTTTTTATCTTTCTCAGTGAGAAGTCAAATCCATAAGAAATGCCACCAGAGGAATTGCCAAGCATGTAAGAGCCAAGCGAGAACTGGTCTATTTTCTTTACTTCATGTCCTAACCTCTCGAATTCGTATGAAAGTGCATCAACGTGTGTTTTTATCCCGTTATTTGCACATTTATAGTAAAAAGCTATTTTCATTGTTTATTACCTAATATAACTTGAATGTGCCAATTTAATTTGTAATACTATTTTATAATATATAAAACCATACCTTTCATTTTGCTTATCATTTCTCATTCTATCAGCAGCAACCCGAAAAAAGTTATCTTTTCATAAGGTGATGTGCGTACTTCTATTTCATAACCAACATTCCTTACAGTCTTATACACGTCAATTCCGCATGCTTCTATTGAAGGTCTTGCGCGATCCTGATGTTCGCAAAATCTCTTTGATGCCTGATCTAAAACAAAATCTATTCTCTCTGGCAGGCAATCATCGCAGTAGGAACAAGGGAGTGCTCCCATTGCAAACGCTTTGTAATAGCCCGACAGAAAAGCATGCCTTTCTAATTCAAACATCGTATCGTGCATTTTCAATATTGCATCCCAGAGGAAATGATGAATATGAGCAGGAGGGACTTCTGTATTTGTTTGCACGTCTTCAAATCTTGCAATAAGCGCTTTTTCATATCCTTTTATGAGCTTTCTCGTCTCTCCCGGTGTTGGTGTATAAGGTGGGCAGGTGAGATGCTTACCGTATGCTTTACATCCATACCTGCATTTCCACCTCGCCCACTCGGCTACTTCGATTTTATCTGCGGAAATCTGTTTGAAATCCTCATGTATCTTTTTTAATTCCTGCAATAGCGTGTCTAAATCTTTTCTCATTGTATATAAAGCATAACCTCCTTCTATTTGAGACACGGATTTACACGGATTTTTTCTTTTTTTGTTGGGCTGGCTGGCATATTTTTAACGGCATTGCTCGTTTCATCTTGTCTGTGTTAATCTGAGTTAATCTGTGTCAACGATTTATTTTTTATTTTATTAATGCCTGTGCTCCCTACAAGCATCCGCATCCGTGGCTTCGTGAAGCATTCCCGCCTGAAAAGCCCTGATTGCGTCCTTCACCGTCCCAGAAGCTCCAACATAGACTTCTATGCCAAATTGCTCGAACAAACCGAGCGCACGAGGTCCTAACCCGGAGCAGAGCGTTAGTTCCGCTCCCGCTTCTGAGATAATCTCAGGTGCATGACCAACACCGCCGAAGTGCTCACCCGTATTAGGAATTACTTTTACCTCTTTCGTTTCCGTATCCACAACCGTGAACGTAGGCGCGCGCCCAAAATGCCCGCTCACGAACTCGTCTAATCCTTTATCCCCCATTGTTGGAATGCATATTTTCATTTTTTCCGTCCTCTATATTTGTATTGTTTAGTTCTTTTTATAACCACAAGATTACACAGATTTTCACGAGAAATTGTGAAGATGCAAGAAGTCAGAAATCTGTTTTCTATTCTCTGATTTCTGGTCTAGGGGTCTATCTTGTGAAATCTCGTGGTTTTTTATTTTATCCTCGCCAATATCATATCAATTTTTGATTCGTATGCCAATATATATTTTGATACCTCGCGTGCTAAGCGTAATTTCGTATCATACGAAAGTTCCCCTCTTTTTTCAAACTCCGCAATTATCGCATCGTATCTCGCAGGACTTACGATAACCGCAACGTGTTCAAAATTCTTTATCCCCGAGCGGAGCATTGCAACACCGCCGATGTCCATACTATTGAGCGGATTTTTGGTTGAAAAATCTAAATCTAAATCTAAAGGTATAAGATTCACAGCAACGATTCCTATCTCTGCGGTTGCGATTTCCGCATGAATTCGCGGATGCAATGTTTTTACTTTGCCGCCGAGCATCTCTTGAAATCCCGTGAACGCAGATACTTTTGTCACGGGGATTTTGCTTTTCAAAATCAGCCTTGCTGTGCCTTCAGTTGCAACTATCTCTATTCCAAGTTCATTTAGTGCTCGTGTAAATTCTACCATTTTGTCCTTGTTGAATACGCTTATCAGGGCTTTCATCTCTTCACCTTCCCTTCAAGCCACCCTATCCTCACTCCCTCCTTTTTAAATTTTTCTTTGGCAAAACTTTCTTTTTTAAAGAAGGGTTTTTCATCAAATTCCGGCACATATGGTTTTATGTCTATCAAAGGAGTGCCATCAATTGCATCTATACCTCTAACCCTCAATATATTCCCTTTCCTTTCAATTAGCCTTGCAACGGCAATCCCAATTGGATTCGGTCTATGTGGTGACCTTGTGGTAAATAAACCATGTGGTTCAGTATCCCAGGGTGTCCTTACGAGAAGCGAATAACCCTTTGATTTGTGCATCCAATACAGGACGATAAGATGAGAAAAACCTTCGACGTCTTTTAAGCCACCTTCATATTCCTTGAAGACCTCTATTTCAGCAATCTGCTCTGATTTGCATGTTTGACATGGGCACTCCGTGAGTGTTTTATACGGAGTGTGAATTACGCCAATTTGCTTCAGTTTCATTTTAAATTAAATTAAAATAATATTTCAATAATAAAACTTTCTTTCAAGAATATTCTTTGACGGAGATAAAGATATGGCGTATTTCAAGAACGAAGCCCAAAAAGCAAATTTCGTACAACTGGAAGAAGAAACATTGGGGCTGTGGGAGAGAGAAAAGACGTTTGAGTACTGTGTAGACCGTAGGGAGGCTCGTGAGAAATTCGTTTTTGTCGAAGGTCCTCCAACTGCGAATGGACGCCCACATCCGGGGCACATCCTCACAAGGGTTGTGAAAGACGTTGTGCTACGATACAAAACGATGCGTGGCTTCTATGTAGAAAGAAAAGCAGGATGGGACACACATGGTCTACCGGTAGAGATAGAGGTGGAGAAGGAACTGGGGACAAACAGTAAGCGTGAGATAGAGCAATACGGGATAGAAAAATTCAACCAAAGATGCAAGGCATCGGTGTTCCGATATGAAAAAGAATGGGTAAATGCCACGAAGCGAGTGGGATTCTGGATAGATATGGATTCTCCTTACATAACCTCGGATAACGAATATATCGAGTCGGTCTGGTGGTCGTTAAAGGAGATATGGAAAAAGGGCTTGCTTTACCGGGGGCATAAAGTCGTGCCTTACTGCCCGAGATGTGAGACCACATTGAGCAGCCACGAAGTAGCACAGGGCTATAAGGAAGTGGATGACCTTTCTATATACGTGAAGTTCAGGCTGAAGCAAGAAAAAGAACAAGAACCTGTTTTTATGCTGGCGTGGACCACAACCCCCTGGACTCTATTTGGCAATATCGCACTCGCTGTTCATCCAGAACACGTCTATGCAAAGGTAAAGGTAAAGGTGAATGAAAAGCTGGAGGGAGGGGGAGGAGGAAAAGAGAAGGAGGAGATTTTTATTCTTGCAGAAGCTCGGCTGGATGCCCTGGAGGGCGAATACAAAATAACAGAGCGACTAAGAGGGAAAGAATTGGAAGATAAAGAATACGAACGGCTTTTTGACGTGCCCGTAGTGGGGGAATCGCATAAAATAATCACCGCCGATTTCGTTACCTTAGAAGAAGGCACTGGCGTCGTTCATATTGCACCTGCATTTGGTGAGGATGATTATGGAGTGTGCAGGGAGAAAGGACTTGGCTTTTCGCAGCCCGTGAACAGTAAAGGCCAGTTTACGGGTGATGTTCCGTCATTAGAAGGTGTTTTTGTAAAGGATGCTGATAAGCGCATAATAGAAATGCTGAAGCAGCGTGGTCTTTTATACAAAGAGAGCACCTATTTGCACCCCTATCCTTTCTGTTGGAGATGTGGTTCGCCTCTTTTGTATTATGCACGCGAATCATGGTTTATTGGCATGAAATCGCTGCGTGATAACTTGATTGCAAATAATGAAAAGATAAACTGGTATCCTACACATTTGAAGTATGGAAGGTTCGGCAATTTCCTGGAGAGTATTGAGGATTGGGCGCTCAGCCGAGAACGGTTCTGGGGTACTCCTTTGAATATATGGATATGCACCGGATGCGGCAAGGAATTTTGTGTCGGAAGCATAGAGGAACTGAGAGATAGGGCGAAGAATTTTGTTTCCAGCGGTCTTGACCTGCATAGACCATACATTGACGATGTGGTGCTTCGTTGTGAAGAATGCGGCGGAGAAATGAGAAGGGTAAAGGATGTGATAGATTGCTGGTATGATTCAGGTGCTGCTCCTTTTGCTCAATGGCACTACCCTTTTGAGAATGAAGAGTTCAAGCAGAATTTCCCCGCTTCTTTTATCACCGAAGCAATAGACCAGACTCGTGGTTGGTTTTATTCTTTGCTTGCAATTTCAACTGCTATTTTTGATGCAGCTCCTTATCTAAATGTGCTCTCTCTTGGGCATATACTGGATGAGAAGGGCGTGAAGATGAGTAAGAGCAAGGGAAACGTGGTTGATATAACTTCTATATTCAATAATGAAGGAGCAGATGCGTTGAGATGGTATTTCTTCACCACAGGTCCTCCATGGGATGACATACGTTTCTCCGAACCTGCAATAGCCGAGCGGCAAAAGAAGTTCTTGAACACGCTCTGGAACTCTTATTTCTTCTTCGTTACCTACGCGGGCATAGATGAGTTCAACCCAAAGGAGAAAGAAATTCCTGTGGAGAAGAGAAGTGCAATGGACAGATGGATCATGTCAAGATTGAACACACTGAAAAAGGAAGTAATTGGTTCACTTGAGCGGTTTGAAATTCATCTGGGGGCCAGGAAAATAGAAGATTTTGTGATAAACGACCTGAGCAACTGGTATATAAGAAGGTCAAGAAGAAGGTTCTGGGTCACAGAGGAGAACTTTGATAAGGATTGTGCATACTTGACGTTATATGAGGTTCTTGTTTCTGTGTGCAAATTGCTCGCTCCTTTCGTACCCTTTATCACCGAGCACATCTATCAAAATATTGTAAGAGTTTTTCCCGATGAGGAGCTTGAAAGTGTGCATCATTGCGATTATCCTTCTCCGGATGAATCACTTGTAGAAGCGAAATTAGAGGATTCAATGGATTTGGTTTCTAAATTAGTTGAAGCAGGCAGGCGGGCGAGGTCGGATGCGGGAATAAAGATAAGACAGCCGTTAAAGGAGGTTGTAGTGGTGTGCGAAAAGGAAAAGAGAGAAGAAGTGGGGAGTTTGGCGGGGATATTGAAGGATGAGTTGAACGTTCGTGAAGTAAAATTCACAGATGAGGGTCTAAAGAGTGAGTTTGTCAGTGCGGAGAATTATAAACAGGAGGAAGTGGATAAAGAAACAACTTTGTTTTTGAACATTAGCCTGGACAAACGTCTCATAGAAGAAGGGTTGGTTAGAGACCTTGTGAGAAGGATACAGGGTATGAGGAAGGACCTCGACCTGGAATATACGGCGAAGATAAGAATCCTGTATGAGGGTGACGAGGAGGTAAAAGAGGCGATAAAGACATTCTCAGATTATATTTGTGCGGAGACGCTTGCGGTGGCTATTGGAGAGGGAAAACCATCGAGTTCTGTTTCTGTGAAAGGTGAGCAAATTTACGAGAAGAACTGGAGAATAGGTAACAAGGAGGTTTGGTTAAGGGTAGAGGCTGTTTGATATAAATAACCATCATTTTTAATTGCATGAAAAAATAGCAATTTTTATATATGATGAAAAACCTTTCCTTAGAAAGAAAAAAATAAAGGAGAGTGATAAGAAAGAAATGCCAGTAGCAGTGGATTTGGAGAAGTGTAATGGCTGTATGGATATAGAGGGGAAGGAAAAGGGAACAAGTAACTGTGTGGAGGAGTGTCCGGTGGAGTGCATAAGTTTGGTTGAAGATGACCCCGGCAGTGCTCCACATGGACGAGAACAACATGCAGTAATAAACAACGAGGAGTGTACCGATTGTGAGGTCTGCATAGACGTATGCGAGCAAGGGGCGCTAAGCATGACGGAGGAGTAGAGACAAACTTTAAGAAAGTTTGACCAAAAATTGCCGCGCACGTCGCAACTAAAAAGTTCCGGAGATGAGGAAAAAGTGGTTACTATTGAGACGGGAGTAAAGATAGAGCGAGTGGGGGTAAAGAACCCAGAAGAGAAGCAGGTGATAATCGGACAGGGTAATTTCACCATTTTCGCTTGCGATGACCTCTTCAGGGAGCTTTTGACCGCAGTGCCAGGGATAAAATGCGCAGTTGCGATGAACGAAGCGGCGCCGAGGTTGACGAGGGTTACAGGGAACGACGAAAAACTAAAGGAGTTAGCGAGTGAGAACTGCCTTCGAATAGGCGCTTCTCACACTTTTTTTATTTTAATGGATAATGCATTTCCGATAAATGTACTGGGTGTTTTGAAGTCGCATCCTGCTGTTGCGAATATCTACGTGGCTTCTGCAAACCCTCTGGAAGTTATTGTTGCTGAGACTGAGCTTGGACGGGCTGTGGTTGGCGTGGTTGATGGCACGTCAGTGAATAGAGTAGAGACCGAGAAAGAGAAGACGGAGAGAAGAGAGTTGTGTGAGAAGTTGGGGTATGTGGTTGAGAAATAAATTATTGACACAGATTAACGCAGATTAACACAGATGATAAAAATCAATACGGTTAAACTTAAATAAATCCGCGTAAATCCGTGTTAATCAGCGTCTTAAATAGAAGGAAGGTATTTGTATAGCAGGGGTAAAAAACCACGAGATTTCACGAGATTAACACAAGATTTTTGGGTTGACATGGGACAGAAGACCCAATGGAGTACTATAAGACAGATCCATAATATTATTTTCTC
>Ga0114919_10002423_pt1 | contig 15116 bp, 9 predicted proteins | sample BlataG_FD_88682 | JGI IMG/M metagenome (GOLD analysis project Ga0114919, IMG submission 88682) | Deep subsurface microbial communities from Black Sea to uncover new lineages of life (NeLLi) - Black_00105 metaG | ecosystem: Environmental > Aquatic > Marine > Oceanic > Sediment | place: Atlantic... | reverse complement strand
TTTTCTTTTTTAGAAAAAGAAAACCTGTGCTAAAAGAAAAATTTATGTATATACTTCCTGAGACAAAAATCGAAAATCATTTTATTAATGATTATAATAATAATATTACCAACCACATGTTTCAATGTGGATAAAGGCGAAGATGAAAGCGAGGGAAAGGATATGAAAAACGAAGCAAAAAGCGTAAAATCCGCATGTAAGGTGAATATAAAAATATTTAGCTTTTTTATTTTTGTTTTTGCATTAGCCTTTTCGTTTTTTTATCTGCTTCCAGCGTTAGCGCCATCAACAGCGGCTGACGGCGACGGGATAAATGTAACAGAAGAATGGAACAAAACCTTCGGCGGAACAGGAATAGACAAATCCTATTCCGTACAGCAGACCTTGGACGGCGGATATATCGTCGCGGGCGAAACGTATTCTTATGGCGCTGGTGATTTTGATATCTGGTTAATAAAGACAGATTCTAATGGCAATGAACAGTGGAACAGAACTTTTGGAGGAGCGAAGGCAGACCGCCTGGATCGCGGTGGCTCTGTCCGGCAGACCGCAGACAGCGGGTACATCATCACCGGCTACACAAAATCTTACGGTGTTGGTGATGCCGACGCATGGTTAATCAAGACAGACGCGAACGGGATAGAACAGTGGAACAAAACTTTTAGTGGAGCGAGCATGGATTGGGGGCATTCTGTTCAGCAGACCGAAGACGGCGGCTACATCATTGCAGGACGCACAGACCCTTACGTCGGTGCTCGCGCCGATGCGTGGTTAATAAAGACAGATGCGAATGGAACTGAACAGTGGAACAGGACTTTTGGCTCCGATGGGTGCGAATATGCCGCTTCTGTGCAGCAAACTTCTGACGGCGGCTACATTCTAACAGGACGCACAAATTCTTACAGTGTCGGTGAAGCAGATGCCTGGTTGATAAAGACCGATTTGGAAGGTAATGAAGAGTGGAACAGGACGTTTGTAGGAATATACTATGATTATGGCTACTCGGTGCAGCAGACTTCAGACGGCGGATATGTAATAGCTGGAAGCACCAATGGTCGTAATGACGTATGGCTGATAAAAACAGATTCGAGCGGAACAGAAGAATGGAACAGCATTTTTGGCGGCACAAGCAAGGATGAAGGGTATTCCGTTAATCAGACCACAGACGGCGGATATGTCGTGGCAGGATACACAGCATCTTACGGCACTGCTGGTTCGGCAGACGTATGGCTGATAAAGACCGATTCGGATGGTAATGAACAGTGGAACGTGACGCTCGGAGAAGCGGGCGATGACAGGAGTTATTCAGTGCAGCAGACCGCGGACGGTGGATATATTATGGCAGGATTTACAAACTCTCTCGGCGCTGGAGGTTATGACGTATGGGTGATAAAAATATCGCAACCAGGACCTGAAGAAATTGACATCCTGCCAATTGCTATTGAAACACCGGCAACGGTGTATGCCAATTTAAGCAACACGATCAGCACCTCGATAAAGAACAATGGCACTGCACCTGCTGGCTCATTCAACATCTCTTTAAGTGCAGATGGTAGCTCCGTAGATAGGGTAAGAGTATATGGACTCGATGCAGGGGAGGGCACAAATGTGTCTTTCGAATGGACTCCCTTCCTTGCTGGAAACTACAATCTAACAGTAATCGCAGATTCTGACGATGAAATAGTCGAAACAAACGAGACAAACAATGAATTGAAAGGAGAAGATGTGTTTGCTCTACCCACTGATGTGAGGAGGCTCACATTCAATCCAAATTCATCAATAAACCCTGATGTTGCCGCCGATAGCGATGGCAACATACACGTGGTATGGAGTGATGACAGAGGTGGCTGGGATGGAAGCTATGAGCTCTATTACAAAAAGCTTGCACCGAATGGCATGGTGCTGGTAAATGATACAAGGCTGACACAGTTGGCTGGCTCGTATGGTTCATCAATCAATCCAGCAATTGCAATTGATTCAAATGATAATGTCCAGGTAGTGTGGGACTATAAGTTAAGATACTATCCGTATGAGAATTATTGGATTAGTACTTACTACCTGAAGCTCGACAATGATGGAAACATGTTGATAAAACCGAAGGTTATAAGGGAATCGCCCGATTATTATTCGCATTATTTCTTAAGAGGAATTGCACTTGACCACAGTGGTAATATCCACGTGGCTGTGTTTTACGACTTTGACGTTTCACAAGGTAAATGTAGTGATGATGGGATAATATATATAAAACTTGACAACGAAGGCACTGAGCTGGTAAACTACACCATTGACAGCGTTCCAAAAAAGCCTAACTATGGCAGGTGGGATTGTATAGACATGCCATCAAGCATAGCAGTGGACTCGGAGGGCTGTGCATATATGGCATACAACAAAGGTTTAGGTGCTTGTGCTGGTTCTCCATGTAGTGGCTTTGCTTGCCATTGCCCCGCCTGTGCAAAGGCATACTACGTGAAGATAGATGAAGGAGGAGGAGTGCATAACCAAAACTTAACTGGCGACCTTCCTCTTCCTTCGCTTTATCCATCTGTGTGCGTTGATGCTAATAGTGATAATAAGTATGTGATATGGAGCCAGCATAATAGAAGCGGCACTGTCATTTGTGATGAATGGAACCACTGCTATACAGAATTATATGGCTTCGATTTCTACTACACGAAGTTCGATAAGTCCGATAACAAGGTTATAGATAGCAAGAGGATAACTTATGAAGATTATCTCGTGGAATCGGGTTGGTGGGGAGTCGTGCGTGGCGTTCGCTGTTCAATCATTGATACTGAATTAGGCATCATACACCTGGCATGGTCAGTGCCAAAGCCAAAAGCAGGAGAAAATAGAAATATATGGTATATGGCATTTGATGCCTGCGGCGACAACATCACGAACGAGACCTTAGTTTCACTTGAGGGTGGAGATTCGTGGGAACCCAGTGAAGATGCGTGTAAGGAAGGTGCGCATCTGGTATGGACCGATAACAGGGACGGCAATGATGAAATCTATTATGCAAAAATAGAGCTTCCCGAAAACATAGTTTCCCTTATATGCCCCACAGGCACATGGACGGCTCAGAATGAGAATGCAGCCTATTCGATAGGTATCCTCAGCACGATGCCAGATAGAGAGTCCTTTGACCTAACCATAGCGAATCTTGACGGTGCGGATGTGGCAGAACTCAGCAGGAACACCATAACTCTGGAACCATATACTCCGGATGAAGTAACCATGAATGTTACGGATGCCGATATAGGAAAATATCGAGTGAAGATTCGTGCAGAGTCGCAGACGAACCCGGGGATAAATGCAGAATGCATGATAACTACGAGCGTAGAAGTGCCAAAGCCAGACTTAACTGTATCAGCAGTGGATGCATACCACAACAACACCGTGGAATCGCCCTGGTTCAATCTACCGAATGAGGTGGACATTATAGTGAAGAATATTGGCACAGCAAATGCCAGCAGTTTTTATTTGTGCCTGTATGCAGGTTCTGAACTCGTTGGCAAGCAGGTAGTTCCTGGATTGGCACGAGACAACTCTACAACGGTGCAGTTCAAGTGGACTCCTGTTGGAGAAGACTGCTTCAAAGACTGCACCTTTAGTGAGTCATCAGAAGATTACACCCTTAAGGCGGTTGCGGACTGTGACTATAATGTAACCGAGAGCGATGAGGGAAACAATGAATTAACGACGGTGGAAACAGCATGCTACAATGGATACATGGCAGATGAGCCTTTGGAGAACGTAGCGCACGGTAAGCTTCGTGGCGGACTAATCTTCACGACTGGTGACGGCTCATACGGATGTGTGAACTCACCGGGTGCCACGAAAGAAGCACAATATGAAATAACACTGCCAGAAGGCGTCGCTGTGAAACTCGCGCAGCTTAATGTCTATTATACATGGTGCAAACCAGAGCATGTATGTCCAGAGATGGAAGTGGGCATAACAAACGAAACAGGCACGTACGTAGTGCCATTAGAAAAGAGATATAACGACATAAAATGCCGGGGCCCTGATGCGTCATGGGTCTATACTTGGGGTGATTATATTTATAACCTGACAGATTACATCAGAGGTAGCGGTACTTACACGGTGACCGTGAAGAACGTGGGCTCAGATTATCACAGTTTCTGTCTTGCGGCACCGGGAATCGTGCTCCTCTACGAAGATGAGAATGCACGTTTAATCGAGTACTGGCTTAATGAAGGTGCGGATGTGCTCCTTGGTGGACGCAGAAGCGACGGCGGTTCTTTGGCTTTGGAGGAGTGCATCACCCCTGCTATGTTCACAGGCAGCATCGAGACCGGAAATGTGGTGAATGCCACGCTGGGCGTGGTATCGGTATGGGCTGGTTCATCGTGGCAGCCTGGACAGACAAATTATTTGTTCTTCAATGGCGTCGTGCTTGGACAGGGTGTGTATCATGGGAATGACGAGAAGTATGAGGGAACAATAGACAGCATAACCATGCACATAGGAAGCACGAATGCTCAGGTTGGTGTGAACGTTTCTGATATAACCGAATATCTCAATGATAATGATAATGTGGCTGGTCAGGGCGACGACGGTGATTGCATGATACCCACGAACGCGTTCTTAGTGGTAGAATACAGCGAACTGGAAGTTAACAAGACCGTTTGGGACGCAGAAAGAGGAACGTGGGTAGAAAAAACCACGGCAAAACTTAACGATACCCTGCGGTTCAGGTGTGTTATCCAGAACGTTGGACAATACAGTATGATGAATATCACGGCTGTGGATATTCTGCCTGAATGCCTTGAATATAAGGGCAATGCAACGGTTGCTGGTACACCACGGGAACCGGATTGGATTGCAGGTAACCAGTTTGGGTGGAACTTCACGGGACCGCTTGCGCCTTCCGAAACACTAACAATCGAGTTCAATGCAACCGTGGTTGACCCTGTTGCGGGCACAAACACGCTGAAAGCATCTGCATGGTGCTCCGAAACCGAAGAATGGTTTTCCGTTGAGGACAACGTGAGAGTATTTGTTCTTGAGCCATTATCAAGCCCATTCTTTATCTATGGCTGGGTTAACCGCAGCGATGGCTCTCTGGTAAACAATCCGGACGTAGCGATAACGAATCTGAACACCTCTGAAGTTTTTGATGCAGAGACAAAAGCGAACTCAAACTACTACCAGATTATGACCAGTTTAGAAAAAATGAGTGCAGACGACATGCTTCGCTTCACTGCGAGTGATCAGGGCAACTCAACCGAGTTCAATCACACCTTAACGCAAGAAGAAATAAACTTTGGCGGATTATTTAACTTCAATATCACACTTAAACATGGACCTCCACCTGCTGTATTTGACACCGGCGAAGGCACTTATCCAAGCATATCGGGCACGCTTAGAGGGATAATAAAGCCAAATCGCAAGATAGAAGTAAATAGGATGTATACTTATGCATGCGCTGGAACGGGTGGTCATTCTGAATACGTTGAGATTTGTAATGGCACGTTCTACATTAATGCCACCTGGAATGGCTACACAGGTGACTATCACAACATCACATTCCCATACCAATTTACTTTGTTAGCTAATCATACATATAACTATACCATCAAAACAGGCTCTTATCCGCAGATTCGCCACACGCATGAACTTACCACAAACAATGGAACAATCACCTGCACCGAATTTATAGATGCTAATGGTAAAAGGTACAATAATTGGATACCAGCGATAAAATTGTTCAGAGAAATATAGAAAGTTTTATTAATGGCATTGATAAAAAAAGTTTAATGTGTTACATACAAAGAAAGGGGAGATGAATAAGATAAAGATAGAAGGGGAAGGAAAAGGGATGTCTAAGAGCAGAGATATGGGAAAAATATGCCCCTCCAAACTTTTTTAAAGCTTGATGCGTGGTACGAATCCACGAAGGGGCTGAAGCTAAAAGAAGGCGAAATGAAAAGCAAAGGAGGTGATGGGAATAGATAGTCAATAGGCAATGGCGAAGTAGGCAATAGGGAAAATCCTAAATTCCCTAATTCCTATTTGGCTATTCGCTATTCCCGTATAAGAAAGGAGGTGACGTGAAGAGAAGAAAAAAAAGAGCAAAGAAAAGTGGTGAAAGATGGAATGAAAGAAGACTTTTTTCTTTGGTCACGCTTTCTTCTTCAAAGAAAGGTTGTAGATAAAAAATTTAGGAGGTGAAAAAATGAAAAAGCGATATATAATGATACCAATAGTGATGTTAGCGATCTTAGCGGCATTTAGTATGCCGGCAATAGCGGACCCCTGCATTTGTGATGTAGAGACCAACACATATCCATGCAATCACGGTATGAGCGGAAACGTTACTAATGGAACGGTGCATGTAGAAGGTGATGGACCCAGTACGATCGGTTATAGAAAGTATTTCATGGATTTCAATGTGCCTTCAGGCGACATAAAGTGGGCTCGTGTTTATTGGCATGTATGGATGCCAGGCAACTGGACTGATGCAACGTTTTGCAATGCAATCTCGTGCTGGGAAAACAATCAGTCTATATGTGATCCATCCGAGGAAGGGTGTACTTGTGAGCAGGATGAAACTGATGGGTTTTACGGCGGCGGCTGTGGCACCACCTGGGTGTACTGGAACGTGACAGATAAGGTAACTACCGGATACAACAATATAACCATAGCAAATGATCCTAACCCGGATGGCAGAACTATGTGGGTGTATTTAGTCGTGGTAGTTGATGACCTGACAGACTATCCGAAAAGCATGCCGACAGTAGTAACAAACTACTGGATCAATCCGGGATATCAGGACGATCCTGAGATTGATACAAATACTACGACATGGTTCAACGGCACTGCGAATAATACGAAGAATGGCACGCTCTGGCATCTTGGGCTGTGTTCAGAGGTGACGCAAGGGGGAATATGGTTCAATGACGAGCATGTACGCAATGATATACCCTATGATATGACGGAAGAGGAAATACCAAGTGGTTGGATAGAACTCGATGCCACTCAAAGTATGACGTGGGACAATCGTAACGATCCCTATTTCCATCCAGTGATGGCGATTTTCATGGACAACAGACAGCCAGGTAAGGACCTCGTTGTCACCGACATTGAATTACCGGAGGTGATGAGACCGAACACGGACTACACGATAAATGCAACGATAAAGAATAAAGGCAATTTAAATGTGGTAAATCAGTTCAACGTGAGTTTGTACGTTAATAGCAGCTTGCACGATAAGACGAGCATAACTGGGTTGAATGAAGGTGCGAGCACAACCGTTAGCTTTAATCAACCGGTGAATCTGCCATATGGCTGCCACGAATTCAAAGTGATTGCTGATGCTGACGGCGAGATAGGCGAATTAAACGAGGGCAACAACAATAGAATAAAGAACTATCAGACCGGGAACGTCATCGTTGTGAAGAAGAACAGCGACTTTGACGACCTTGTAACCGAGGGCTTTGCCACCAAACAGGACACTATCTATTACATACAAAACCTGGAGATAGAGAACTGCGCAGGTGACAGTATTTTCATTGAGAACACCGATGTTCCATTTGTGATCAATAGCTGCACGCTGCAGGACTGCAGTGCGAGCGGCGTGTTCTTGAATAATGTAACTTATGGAACAATCAATGGCAGTATTATAAAGAATAACACCGTTTATGGCGTAGAAATAGGATTAACAACACAACAGGGTGCTGTGAATCCAGAGTTCATCAATATAACGAACAATACAATCATAGAGAATAAGTATGGCATCGAGCTGATAGGAAAGAACAGTACCGTGAGGAATAACACCATTAAAGACAATACAGGATATGGAATATACGTGTTCGGGAATTACAGCAACATAACGTACAACGACATAAAATACAACCACGACTACGCAGTAAAGGTGTTTAACAGCACCGGGAACTGGATTTACGGGAACACATTTATCAGCAACAATATCGGCTATCCGAGTCGCACATCGCAAGGCTGGGATAATATGAATAACCACTGGAACAACACAGGTAACTACTGGAGTGATTACACAGGAGTGGATGAAAGCCCAGACAATGGATTTGGAGATACTGTTTATGATATTGATGGCGGCACGGCGAAGGACCATTATCCACTTTGCTACCGAGACCTTGTAATCAGTGAGGTACGGGTTAACTGGCCTACGGATTGCAAGATTTATTACGAGGTAACGAACATAGGCAGGAGAATTGTTACCTCTGGGCATAACACAACGCTATATGTGAATGGCGATGAGAAACCACATGATACAGTATCAGTGAGTTTATCAGCAGGTGAGACCTATACGGGCTACTTCAATTATGATTGGAGTTCCACTTCCACAGGGGATAACATAGATGTATGTGCGGATAAGACAGGCATCGTAGTAGAGTGCGATAAGGGTAATAACTGGTTGAATGATACATGGATGTGCGGTGATGTGGATGGTGATGGTGGAGTACGTTTCGATTTCGGAGATTACCTATTACTTCGCAGTTATGTAGGTTATGCTCAGGGTGTGACGCTGAATTGTAAGTGTTAAGAAAATTAGGGGGTGAAAAATGAAGAAAATAATAGTATTAGGAATATTGGCAATGATTGTAGTGCTTACAATCCCTATAACATCCGCACAACCACAAAGTGAATTTTGGCTAATTCCCGATAATAGCAGTGCAGACTACGGTGAGACGACAGAAGTAGGGATATGGGTTAATACAACCGTTCCTGCAACAGGCGGTATTTTAGATATTACCTATACCTGCTGCTGTGGGAATATAACAGATTACACAGCAAATACTACGGCTTTTCAAGATCAGGCGGTAACATTAATGGCCTGTGGACACTTGATAGTTATATACACCCGCCTACCTGTTCCCTCAAACGCACCTGCTGGCGTTTACCATCTCGGTAACTTTACAGTTCACTGCTGCGGCGAAACATACTGCGAAACTGACCTGACCTTTGATGTGGGAACAAGTATAAACCACTGGAATGCAACTGCAGGTGCAGTCGAAGTCATCCCACACACAACAGACAATGGAACATTCACCTGCGGTGAACCAACAGAAGAAACATTCACCAAAGACCTTTATGAAGGCTGGAACCTTGTCTCGTTGCCGCTCACACCAAGCGATAACAGCGCAAGCAGTGTATTGGCATCGGTATGGGAGAATGTTACTACACCTGTGTATAGGTACAACGCTACATCGAAACAGTTTGAGAGTGCAAGTACAATGGATCCAGGCGAAGGGTATTTCGTGCACATCAAGCAAAACTGTACGTGGACTTACAGCGGCACTTCTGCATATACTTCGATGAGTACCGAATTGAAACAGGGCTTGAACATGGTCGGGTGGCTGAACTGCACCAAAAGCATCAGTGATACCAATCTGTCCAGTTCGTCATTGGATTACTATGTTGCGAGATTTGATGCGACAACGCAGAAATTCAAGGTGTTCAATCCTGTTGCACCGCTGGTGTTCAATGATTTCGATGCAGTGGAACGAGGCGAAGGGTATTTTGTAAGTGCGAAGGCGGACACAACGCTGATTGAAAGCTGCTAATGCGAACAAAAAAGAACAAAAGATAAAGGGGAAATTTTCCCCCTTTTTATTTTTTCGGGGGGCTTTTTCATAACCACAGATTTTTTAATTGGGTTATTAGAAATGGGGATAGAAGCGGAGAAGATAAGAATAGTGGATAAGGACGAACTCGTGGAAAAAGGTGAGGAAATCTATGCGAAGATAAAGGATAAACTCGAGCCAGAACGCAAGGGTGAGTTTATAAGAAAGGAGGTTGAAATCGAATAAAAAGTATAGGAGGTGAAAAAAGAAAAAATGAATACAAGAGATATGGCTATTTCGGGTTTGGCGAGCATATTGATAATAGCAATGATATGCGTGCTGCCAGCAGTTGCACAGCCAGGACTTCCACCTACGCCATACGTAATAAAATACGGATATGTGAGCTACGAGAACGAAAGCCCGTGCAATGGTCCCATAGTGAATGTAAGCAATTTGAATACCAGTAAGGAATGGCAAGCTGAGACGTATGCGAGTTCTAACCACTACGAACTTGTGCTTGCGAATGGCACTGATGTGAATGCGAGTGAGAACCTGCGGTTCATTGCATACGATAACACCAGTTCTTACGAACATTTCATCAATGTGACTGACCATGTGGTTACGGAAGATGACGTTAATGCCGGAGGAGTCTTCGACTTCAATCTCACGTTGAACCACTACTGTATGAACTATTATCCTGATTATCCGTATCACATACAAGCGGATTGGAATTACAGCGGAGCTGCGGTAATGAAGATGTGGGCAGATTTCAAGGGTGTCACTGGTTACAATCAGGAGCAACTGCAGACAATGGGTCATGCAAACAACAGTAACTCGAATAAGGATATTCTACATGTCGATCCACAGGGCATAGCATATACGCTGAGAGGGATCATTGACCTGCCTCCAGGGCATACTTTCACGGTCGGCGTGATGCCAGGTGACGAACAAGGTCTTAATTGGGCGTTGCACCGCATCTGCTGGTGGCAGTACACGGGTCCCGGCGTGCTTCCGACTGACGGATACTATGCGAAGTGGATGTCGGTCAGGGGAATACATACCGACAGGAATCCTCATGACGGTCACTATGGTGGATACGGCGGTGATTGGGGATATAATGTCTCCGGGTTCTGGATAAACGACCCGCATAATGAAAGTCTGCAAGGTCCGGGAGGTATCGGTGCAAACAGCTACAAGACCGCTGCGGAATGGACGACAACATATTACAAGGTGATTATAGACCTTAACAATTCGTACTATAATAACAGCTACATTACCGTGCTTGAACCGCCAGAGTGCGATGCTGACGTGAGAATCGTGCCTGCAAAGCCAAGACTTGACCACGCGATAACGCCTGTGATGATGCAGAAGACGCTCGTGATAGATGGTATCGAAAAGGATGTGCTTGTAGAAACAGCGGAGGATGAAGACGCACTCGACGTGGTCGGCGCTGCAATTGACGGCGTGACCGAAGAACTGGTTCCTTATGACGCTGCGTTTGCTGATGTATTTGCAAAGACGGTTGCGGGTGAGCCGATGCTTGTGTCAAGCGATAACGGAGATTATTACATCGTGCCGTTCGGAGTGCCTGTGAAGGTAAGACCGATTCCGCTCAAGAAACCAGTGGAAATCCAGAAGTTCGATATTGATGTTGACGGAGTGACAGCAAAACTCCTCAGAGCAGTTGAGGGGAAGGCAGTAATCGAGCAGATACCAATCGAGCTAATTCGTATCAAAGAGGAAAGGACACTCGTGGTTGTCCGAGTGGATGCAGAAGACGGCAGTTTCAAGGAAGCTTCCTGGGTGGCCAGCCCGGTGAAGTATCTGCCGGTATCGAAGGCGGAGGCGTTGCGGCTCGTATTCGATGAGATAGGTATTACAAAGTCGAAGCCAGTGATCGAGCTCGTTAACAGAGATTTGAGCCCGTACTATCCGGACTGGAAGATCACAATCGGTGGGATGGTCTTTTATGTGAGTCAGGACAGGACGGTGAGCTATGATGAGCTGGCACCAGCACCAACACCAACACCAACACCGACGCTACCACCAAAACCAATACTACCGGGACGAATTCCAATTTAAGTGAATAGGTAAAGCCGATAGCAAAAAAATAAAAAAAGATAGGGGGTTAAATTTTTCCCCCAACTATATTATTTTAGACGCTGGAAGGAGATAAAAAGGTGAGGATAAGAGAAAGTTCTTTTGATAAAGCTTTCCTTTCTAAGAAAAGGTTTGTGAATAAGGATGAACATGTGGATAAAGGGAAAGGAATCTATGCGAAGATAAAGGACAAGCTCGAGCCCACGCACAAAGGAGAGTTTGTAGCCATTGAGGAGGATACTGGGGATTATTTCGTGGGAAAGGACCCAATAGAGGCGGATAGAAAGGCAAGGGAGAACTACCCGGATGTAGTGTTTTTTCTGGCAAGGATAGGTTATAGGGCGGCACTTTAGGTGAGGTGAGCGAGATGAAGATGGAAGGTTATATAACACTTTCTTTTAAAGAAAGAACCTGTGCTAAGAAAGAAAAATCGAATGAGGAGAAGAAGAGAAATGAGTAAAATAGGAATAGGAGCATTTTCGGGGGTCTTGACGTTTTCATTTTTGCTTCTCGCACTTCTTACTCCGAGTTTTGTGTATGCAGAATTTACGCCTCCTCTTCCTGGTGCACCAAATTATATCAACATTGACGTAGAGAAAGCGCATCAAATGCTGGAAGAAAGTCCCGCAGAAGTAATTATTCTTTTGGATGTTAGAACAGAAGAGGAATACAGCATCGAGAATATACCAGGAGCTATAAATATACCACTACCTGATTTAGAAAGTATGATTGGCGAATTAGACGAGAGTAAAGTCATCATCGTTTATTGTAAAACAGGGGATATAAGCAGAGAAGCGAGTGAAAAACTTGTGCGGCACGGATTCGGACTCGTTTATAATATGGTTGGCGGAATAGAAACGTGGAAAGAAAAATTCGCTACTTCTACGTCCACACCAATGCCAGCGCAGACACCAACTCTTCCTCCCGCAGTAACATTAACTCCTTCGCCTGCCGTATCGCCTGCATCCACACCTTTAGCCTCGCCACTGGTAACGCCTACATCGGCGCCTGTGCAAACGCCAACGGGAGTAGAGACACCTGAGGAAGAGGAGAGACAGATTCCGGGATTCGAAGTATCGCTTGCGATACTGATACTTCTTATTCTGTTCATGTTATTAAAAAGGAGGTGAAATTATAGTCATTCCGAAATTTATAACTACAAGATTACACATCGTGGGCTCTGCCCACGTCCCCGAAAACCCTGAAAGGGTTTATTTCACGAGAGGACAATAAATAATCTCGTGAAATCTAGTGGTTTATTAATTGCAATTTATTACTGGAATGACTATATTTCCTTAAGAATCTGAGGTTTTCATCAATGTTTCAATGTCTTTCAAATCGTAAACGAGATAGCCCTTGTTTTGAAGCTCTCTCTTGTTATTGACGCATTTTGCGATTATTCCATACCGCTCTGTTCTTTCTTTCCTATGCCAGTCAACATAGCCAGCTTTATCTTTCAGCTCCGCAATAATTCTTTCACAATTCCTTCTTTCCAATTCGCTCCATTTAACCTCAAAAAAGACGCTCTCGCTTTTAGTTTCATTCAAAACAACGAGGTCAATCTCTTTATCTTTGTGCCACCATTTCCCTATCTTTACCGGACCGTGATGTCGAATCAAAAACTCCCTCGCTACATCTTCAAATACAAGACCAAGATAAGAATTAAAATCACGGCTCAAGTAGTCAGCAACAACTGCTGTCTCACCTCTTTCAAGATAATCCTGGAATGGAAATACATAGCGGAACCAGAAATTGAAGAAATTGTCTTTTATGTGGTAAGAAGCTCTGCCTTTCAGAAATCTTGTTTTACCTGTTGCAATAACTGGAAAAGTCTTCTCTACGAGGTGTAAGTTTTCCAGGATGGTCGAATATTTAGAGACGATAGATTTGTCAAGTCTTGTGGAATTGCATATCTCGTTGAACGTAGAACTGCCAGCTGCAATCACACGCAATATGCTCATATAATTAGAGGGGTCTCTTAACTCTTCCTTCAGCAGGAATTCAGGTTCAAGGTTGAGAAACTCACCTTTTCTGAATATTTTCTCCTCTATGTTCGCTTCAACTGAAACCGAAGGGTCAAATTTCACAAGATAGCCGGGGATAGCATCAAGTGCGGCATATACCTTCACTATCTCTTCGGCAGAATAGAGAGGGAAAAGTTCAGCGAGGGCAAAGAAGTTCAGGGGCTCCACTTTCCACTGCCCTGTTCTTCTTCCATACAGCGGCGATCGGTAGCCCAGCACTTCTGTTTCCATCATCCCTATGCTCGAACCGCAAAGGATAAGGAATATTCTTGAGAACCGTAACTTATTATCCCAATGGTCTTGCAGAACCGAGGGCAGTCCACGAAACCTCTCAATAAGAAAAGGGAACTCGTCTATGACCACCGCAATCCTCTCTTCTTTCGTTCTCTCGTATAAATATTCAAAGAAGGAATCGAGAGATGAAATAGGTCCTGAAATCAGCGTCTCGTCGTGGTATAGCTTGTATAACTCATTAGATAATCTGCTAAATGTCTCCGCTTCTGATTCTCGCCGGGCAAGGAAATAAATGTGTTTCTTATTCCTGATAAATCTGCTCAAAAGTTCTGTTTTCCCCACTCTGCGTCTCCCGTAGAGCACGATAAATCCAGCTTCTTCCCTTTTGAAGTGCCTTTCCAGAAATTCCAACTCCCTCGTTCTATCAACAAATTTTTGAAGCATAAGTATATACTTGTAATGCAACAATAAAAAACCACGACACGAACAAGAAAATAAAGCTAGGATTCCTGATGCTGGCTGCGGGATACAAGTTTAGGGATGCGTACCCATGGTTTGCATTCATGCATGTGCGCTCAACTTCTTCTCGATTTCAACAAGCCTGACTTCAAACTCCGCCATCTTTTCCATGACAGGAATTCTCGCTTCGAGCGAATCAAACCTCGAATCCACCGCATCAAACCTTCTGTCCACAGCCTCGAACTTGGAATCCACTTTAACATCCATAGCCTCAAACTTTGTCATCATCTCGTTTCTCAAGCTTGCGATTTCCTTCTCCACCACATCTATGCGTGTGTGTATGGCTTTTATTTCCCCTGTGATCTCATTTAGCTTCGGCAGCAGCAGCCGTTCTATCCAACCGGGTATTTTTTCCATAGTAAAATACTTATCTCATTGATATATAAACCCCTTCCTTTTCCAAAAGAAAAGTGTTTACCGAAAAGAAAAACATCAGGAATATTTTAGTCAAGGTTTTTACTAAGCCCTTACAGGGCTTGCGGGGTGCGTGCCTCGTAACCTAATCAGCCAGAGGGTTAGAATCCCTCCTGTGCTGTTTACCCGTATCGGTGCAGAAGCCAACAAGTGGCAGGGTGTCGCACGTGAGTGCGAATCTGAAGAGCCTGAGGCGGTCTTCAGCCTGAAGCAAAAGCGAACCAGAGGTGGGATATGCTAACAACGACCCTCCTTC
>Ga0114919_10002421_pt1 | contig 15119 bp, 12 predicted proteins | sample BlataG_FD_88682 | JGI IMG/M metagenome (GOLD analysis project Ga0114919, IMG submission 88682) | Deep subsurface microbial communities from Black Sea to uncover new lineages of life (NeLLi) - Black_00105 metaG | ecosystem: Environmental > Aquatic > Marine > Oceanic > Sediment | place: Atlantic... | reverse complement strand
CGAGCGGAGCAATGGCACACCCCCAGTGTCATCCCGACCGAAGTCCACCGCAGGTGGACGAAGCGGAGGGATCTGGCCACAGAATTAAATAAATCTGCCGACCTGTCATTCCCGCGCAGTTGCACTTCGACATTGGACATTCAGATTCGATATTCGATATTCCCCCCGCCTGCCCCCTTGTTTAGAGTGCTTTCAACTCTAAGGGGGTCATTGCGAGGCCTGTCTTTTAGGCCGAAGCAATCTCAATCCAAAATCGTAAATTGGAAATAGTAAATCTAAAATCCCCTTGACACATTAAGGCTTTTCTGCTATTTTACCCCTTGAATGATAAAAGCACCTGGCAGCTCAAACTGCATCGAATCGTCCGTTGGTCTTTCCTGCGCAGGCAGAGGGTAGGGTGCGATATTTCGCACCACTTTGACTTTATATTAGTAAGAAGATCGGGGATTAAAAATATGGAGTTTGAAAATATAAAAAAAACAAGCAATAAAGAAGTGTATTCTATCGAGCAATATGAAGGAGAAAAAAAGTGGTGTTTTGCAATAGTTCTTAATAGAGCACAAACAAATTTAGAGGAAAATCCAAAGTTATTTGAGCAAACACTTACAAGATTTGAAAAAATCATGAAACAGGATTGGTTTAATGAGGAAACAAAAAAACTGATTTATGAAAAAGAAGAGGAAAACAAAGTAAAAGAAGAAATTCAAATAGCGGCCAGTGAAAGACTAAAGAATTTAAGGAATTATTTCTCACATTATCTTCACGCGCCTGACTGCCTGATATTCAATCGAAATGACACCATAAGGATAATTATGGAAAAAGCATACGAAAAGAGCCGTTTTGAAGCGAAGAAAAAACAACAAGAAGATATTTCGATTGAATTTCCAGAGTTATTTGAAGAAGAAGATAAGATAACATCAGCAGGTGTAGTATTCTTTGTCTCATTTTTTATTGAAAGAAGATTTTTAAATCGCTTAATGGGATATGTCCAAGGGTTTAGAAAAACAGAGGGTGAATATAATATAACACGGCAAGTTTTTTCCAAATATTGTCTTAAGGATAGTTATTCGGTTCAGGCGCAGGACCATGATGCAGTTATGTTCAGGGATATTCTCGGATACCTGTCCCGAGTTCCCACTGAGATATATCAGCATATCAAACTAACTCGAAAGAGAAGCCAGGATCAGTTGAGCGAAAGAAAGACGGACAAGTTCATATTATTTGCACTGAAATATCTTGAGGATTATGGACTTAAGGATTTGGCAGACTACACAGCATGTTTTGCAAGAAGTAAAATTAAAAGGGAGAACGAAGATACGAAAGAGACAGATGGTAACAAACACAAATTTCACAGGGAAAAGCCGGTAGTCGAGATTCATTTTGACAAAGAGAAGCAAGACCAATTTTATATTAAACGAAATAATGTTATTCTGAAGGCTCAAAAAAAAGGTGGACAGTCCAACGTATTCAGGATGGGAGTTTATGAACTTAAATATCTTGTTCTTTTGAGTCTATTGGGAAAAGCCGAAGAGGCAATTCAAAGAATTGACCGCTATATTAGTAGTTTAAAGAAGCAGTTGCCTTATTTAGATAAAATAAGTAATGAGGAGATTCAAAAATCTATAAACTTCCTTCCAAGATTCGTACGTTCAAGACTAGGTCTTTTACAGGTTGATGATGAGAAAAGGTTAAAGACTCGATTGGAATATGTTAAGGCCAAGTGGACGGATAAAAAAGAGGGATCGAGGAAGCTTGAACTACATCGAAAAGGAAGGGATATACTCAGATATATCAACGAGCGATGCGATAGGCCACTTAGCAGGAAGGAATATAATAATATTTTAAAGTTTATAGTGAACAAAGACTTCGCCGGATTTTATAATGAACTTGAAGAACTGAAAAGAACCAGACGATTAGACAAAAATATTATCCAGAAGCTTTCCGGGCATACAACGCTCAATGCACTTCATGAAAGGGTATGTGATTTGGTTCTACAAGAACTGGGCAGTTTGCAATCGGAGAATCTCAAGGAATATATTGGGCTGATACCTAAAGAAGAAAAAGAGGTAACTTTTAGAGAAAAGGTAGATAGGATTTTGGAACAGCCGGTTGTTTATAAGGGATTTTTGAGATACGAATTCTTCAAAGAAGACAAAAAGAGTTTTGCCAGACTTGTTGAAGAAGCAATTAAGACAAAGTGGTCGGATTTTGATATTCCTCTTGGTGAAGAGTATTATAACATCCCATCTCTTGATCGATTTGACAGAACAAACAAGAAGCTATATGAAACACTGGCAATGGACAGACTTTGCCTTATGATGGCAAGGCAATATTATCTCAGATTGAACGAAAAACTTGCAGAAAAGGCACAGCATATCTATTGGAAGAAGGAAGATGGCAGAGAAGTGATTATTTTCAAATTCCAAAATCCAAAAGAGCAAAAGAAGAGTTTTTCGATACGCTTTTCGATCTTGGATTATACAAAGATGTATGTAATGGACGATCCTGAATTTTTAAGCAGACTTTGGGAATATTTTATCCCAAAAGAAGCAAAAGAAATAGACTACCATAAGCACTATGCAAGGGCGTTCGACAAATATACAAACCTTCAAAAAGAGGGAATCGATGCAATACTAAAGCTTGAAGGAAGGATTATCGAACGAAGAAAGATTAAACCAGCAAAAAATTATATAGAATTTCAGGAGATAATGAATAGAAGCGGTTATAATAATGATCAACAGGTTGCTTTAAAGCGGGTGCGAAATGCGCTTTTGCACTATAATCTCAATTTTGAGAGGGAACATCTGAAGAGATTCTATGGGGTCGTGAAAAGAGAAGGAATAGAAAAAAAGTGGTCTTTGATAGTGTAAAAAAGTGTTATAATACGGCATGATTCAAAAGAAGAAGTCAGTTTTGTCGTGGGTTTTGTATTGTAAATCTATATAGGAAAATGTATTATAAAGGATAGGCTGAAGAAGCCTCCGATTTGTGGGGTGATTACAGCATTTGAACACCGGCGAAAGACTCCGCAGAAGCTGAAGAAGCCTCCGATTTGTGGGGTGATTACAGCTAGTTCTTCGACCTTGTTGAACCGTTTTGTGCTGAAGAAGCCTCCGATTTGTGGGGTGATTACAGCTGGCATATCCAGCACAACCAAAAGCTCATGCTGAAGAAGCCTCCGATTTGTGGGGTGATTACAGCTCAAACTTTGTGCGTGGACGGGACTTGCGAGCTGAAGAAGCCTCCGATTTGTGGGGTGATTACAGCGTATAGTTGGGCGATTTGAGAGGTAGTGAAGCTGAAGAAGCCTCCGATTTGTGGGGTGATTACAGCGTATTTCATTTTGGCCTCCAGAATTTCCACGCTGAAGAAGCCTCCGATTTGTGGAGTGATTACAGCACAAATTTTTATAGTATTCACACCAGCCCTGAGCAAACTTGCATAGGAATAGCAGAGGAAGGTTTGGTAAATCATCTCACGGGGTAAAGGCAGCCAAAAAAAGCACTTTTTTGGCCGTTTTTTTGTCACTTTTGTGCATTTTTTATTTGTTTTCCCCCAGAAATCGCCTATTTTCCTAGTTCGCTGACGTTTCGACGAAAAACTGCGTTAAAATAGGCAAGACATTTGTGATTTTTCAATCAAAAGTGCAGGTAGTTGGAACCTAAAATCGGAAAATTGAAAAAAAATTTTACTCCTTTTCTCACAACGAGTTACTCCTGTTTATCCTGTCAAGAAAGCACCAATTTTCGACTCAAACGTGCATGTTCGCCCAATTATAGAGGCGCGTTGTTTTGCCGCCGAGAACCATTTACTAATCGCCGGAGGGGCCAGCAGGCCTAATCAAATTTATTCCTTAATGAATGGTGAATAACCGTGAAATACGCTATACGCTATACGAGAATCGAGAATCCAACTTTAGTTCACTTTAGGCACTTTAGCTCACTCTTAACTAACTTGCCCTCTACAACTGTAAAGAGTCCTCTACAAATCAGCCCTTTTTATGCAAAACAAAGCCAATTTTCTGGATGCTCAAATGAACGTAAATCCATATAATACAAAGGATTATGAAAATAAATCCAATTGGACACTTGGTGAAAACAAACCCAATTCAAAGCCAATCAAACCCAATTTACTAAATGCCCAAATGAATGTAAACTCTCTTATAACAAAGGTTTACAGAAAAAAAGATGATTTCGCAGTCCAAAAAAACAAACCCAATTCAAACCCAATTTGCCGAAAGCCCAAAATGAACGTAAACTTATATGTTATAAAGGATTATGAAAATGAACCACTTCGCAGACGCGGGGAAAACAAACCCAAACAAAGCCGAAGCGAAGCGGAGATCACTACGGGTGAGCTTCTCGGAATCCTCAAACCGGGGACCAATTTCAAACTCGAAGCGAATTTATCCCTAAGGGAGCGGAGATCCCTACGGGTGGGCTTCTCGGAATCCTCAAACCGGGGACCAAATCCCCCTGCCCCCGTTTTTACCCCAAAAATCAACATTGCATCCGCTTCTAACAAATTCCTCAGGATTCGGGCCAATCTCCCGCAGGCGGGAATCATCTACTACCATAAGCTGCTTAGTCGCAGCGAAGCTTGCGCAGTATATCCCAATATGCCCCGCGTGCACCTTTGCTGATTGCTTCTACAAGTTCGGTATTATCATTGTAATTGTGGTCGGTGGACTGGCTACTTTTTAGAGCCTCCGGGGCTATTTCCGGCATCGGCTCAAAGAATCTTTCATCTGCCGAAATCAAATCCTTGATAAGCCCGGCCGGCTGCTCACCGAGGGCTTCAGATATATAGTAAGTTGGTTTGAAGAAATCCACAGGCCCCTCGTACTTTCGGTGAACGTTCGGGTTCGTTTCCGGTGGGCCTTCGTTTGCCACTATTCGGGCCATTTCGGTGCCGGGGTAGATTCTTATACCGAGCGGAGCCCCTGCGCAATCCGGGTCAATTTGCTTAATGAAATCTATTGTCTCTGCGACCGTTTCCGGCGTTTCACCCGGGCCGCCAAACAGCAGGTCTATCATAACCGTTATGCCGTTAGCACGGCACAAACGCACCGCCGAGGCAAGGTCTTCTTTATGATGCCGCTGGCGATAGGTCTTTAGAATTGATGGGCACGCAGAGTCGCCGGTAAAGTCGATACCGACACAGCCCGCTCTGCTCATAGCCCCGGCAAGCTCGGCATCGAATGGCACCACCGCCATATATGTGTACCAGCGCACCTTTTTCGCAAATGAGCGACGGCTGAACTCTTCGCAGACCGCATAGGCGTGGCTTTGAGAGATGTTGAACTCAGAGTCGCACAAATGCAATACTTCTATTCCCTTGCCTATTAGAGACTGGACCTCATCGGCGACCTCCGACGGGGCCCTCGGCCTGACTGCCGCACCCTTAGCCAGCGGGTCGGCACAATATAGGCATCGGCGGTTACAGCCCCGTTTGGTCTCCACACCACACTGCCCTCCTTTTTTGAAGTAAGCGAGGTTATCAATCGCATCACGTTCGGTGCGCAAAGAAAGCGGTGCAGGCCACGCTGGTCGGTTGCTGTGAATAACTCCGTCGCGCCGCCGGACTAACCCATCTATGCGTTCAAGCCGTTCCGGCCGCTGCAGCTGATTAAGAAGTGAAACTATTGCCTGCTCTCCGTCGCCCCGAATCCCAAAGTCAGCGCCGGTATATTCGACGATTCGCTCGGAAAAAATGGAAAAGCCAACGCCGCCAACTACAATTGGTGCATCCGTCATACTTCGTATCGTACGGATAGTGTCAGCCAGGTCGGGGACGAACCACCGGGCGCTTGGCCAGAAAGAATCGTCCACATTGCGAAAAGAGACCCCCACCAATTGCGGGCTGTGCGTAGCGAAATAGCCCTGGAGAGTCTTTGACGGGTCATCAGCAAGACATAAATCAACTACGTCTGCCTGGTTCCCGGCTGCCCTGACGGCTCCTGCGATATAGTCCAGGCCGACAGGCCCTATGGGAGGGACCATCACATTTGTATTTATCAACGTTAGCATCAACATCATAGTACCCGCATTGGCAAAACCGTTCAACATTTATGCTGAATACTCAATTAGCTCCGAAAAAACCTTCAGCGCTGCCGGCGGCATAGATGCAAATGTCTAAAATGAGCCCGAAAAACTCGGCATTCGGGTTACCGACTATGGATACACCGTAATAGATAACAAAGCCAAAACCATTAACTGTGCCACGGTATGGAAGGATTTAAGCGCCTTTGAAGATTTCTTAGTCGCTCGATTGACGAAATAAAAACCAGGCCCGAAAGAAACAAGTAGTCGGTACTGGGAAAGCTGGGGATTGTCGGCTTATCACTGGTTGTTTTTCGACTTTCTCTTTTTTAGTTCTGCAAAGTAACTCAGCAGTATGCCTAATTCAAACAGCACATACAACGGTATCGCCAGTGTTACTTGAGAAACCACATCAGGCGGAGTCGCCATAGCTGCTACTACAACGATAAGTAGCAGTACATATTTTCTTGACCGCCGTAACGCCTGGACTGAAACCAGACCTGTCTTGTTCAAAAAGAAAATAGCTATCGGGGTCTGAAACGCAACACCAAATACCAGCATCAGGGTGGTTACAAAGGTCACATACTTCGGGAAAGTCCAGTCGGGTTCCAGTCCGAGCCACCTGTCGACCTTTATTAAGAAAGCAAGAGACACTTCTGCCACTACAAAGATGAAAAACAAAGCTCCGGCAACAAATAATACCACCGAAAAAGGTACTGCTACATACACATATCTTTTTTCATTAGGATAGAGTCCTGCAGCCACGAACATCCATAACTGGTAGAAGACCCAGGGCGATGAGAATATCAAGCCTGAGACCAAGGCTATTTTTACGTAGCTGTTAATCCCTTGGGCCGGGGCAAGCGTCTTCAGAGTAGCCTCTTCACCCATCACAGCAACGTAAGGTTTTTGAATAAATGATATCAGCAGCTTGCCGAAGATCAGACAGATAATAAGAGCTAACGCCAGGCCCACCAGCGCGCGAATCAGCCGCATCCGCAATTCCTCAAGGTGGTCGCCCAGACTCATAGTGGAATCAAGGAGGTCCTCTTTCTTCTTTGTATCGCCCATCTTAAAAATTGATTCCGCCACAGGCGGATCTTCAATATTGATTGTTGATTAATGATTGACAATTGTTCTCAGTGATTAGTTCCCCTTTATCAATAATCAATCAGAGCCCATTGTATCCTCTTCATTCAGCCCGGCGGCATCCTTCGCCTCTCTTACCACATCATCCTTGACTTCCCGGACATCATCCACCAATTCGTCCTTGGTCTCCTTGGCCTCGTGAAGCCCCTTCTTGAATTCAGTCAGGCTCTTGCCTACGTTGCGGGCGATTTCAGGCAGCCGTCTGCCGAATATCAGAAGAGCGACAATCGCAATAACAGCAATTTCAAGGGGGCCCGGCGTCCAAAACCCCAAATATTGTGCATATTCAATCATTTCAGTCTCCTTTTTACTTTAGCAACCTATTATAACACGCCCTGACCTGCTTTGTCAACCTCGTTAGAAATCTATCTTCGCCTTTTTCACCTGTAGCATTTGGGGTTGACAGCAACACCGGCAAAAATTATAATCCAGCCCGGTTATAAAGTCAAGTAATTTGTCATTACTGGAGTTGGTTATGGGTTCGGTACCAAGCCGGGCAAAACGTCTCGAATCTGTTATAGGCATCTGCTTATTAGCGATTCTCTTACTTATCGCCGTTGGGGTATTCATAAAGCAGATGCCAAAACAAAAGAAAGACCTGACTTTTCTTCTGCCTTACGGATTCAAAACGCTTTCAGAAATTGAAGTCTACACCACCGAAAATCTTTACGAAAAGATTAACGGCAAGGCCCCCCTTTATATCGACGCTGGTTTTATAAAATTGTCCACCCAGAGATTTGTAAGCCAGGCGGATGAAAACCTGGTGATGGAGCTCTATATCTTTGATATGGCCAGAACCAGAAACGCATTCTCGGTTTACAGCGTGCAAAAAAGGCCCGAAGTTGAGAACCTGCCGGATATGCAATTTGCATACAAAACCAGTAATGCGTTTTATCTTGCGCACGGCCAATATTATATCGAGCTGGTCGGCTTCGCCGAATCGGATGAGCTGTTTGCGGCAATGGCGGAAGTCGCAAGGAAAATTCCCACGAACCTGGCCGTTCACGATGATACCGCTATACCTGAAATCGAGCACCTGCCAAAGGATAATTTGGTCCCAGGAAGCATTAAGCTTTATCTGGCAAGTGCATTTGGCTTTGAAGGATTGACTGACATCTTCGCTGCCGGATACCAGCTTAACGGTGAAACCATCACGGCATTTCTGAGCAAACGCTCCGGTCCCAAAGATGCCGAGGCAGTCGCAGAAAGCTATCGCAGCTTTCTGATTGAAAATGGCGCCACAGCAAAGAAGGCAACCAATAAAACCCTCGAAGGCAAAGTCCTGGATTTCTATGACACCACCGAAATTGTGCTTTCGACAGGGCCTTTTGTTGTTGGCATTCACGAAGCTGAAAACCAACAGTCCGCGGAAAATTTAGCGGTAATGCTTGTTAATAAGCTCAGCGGGACAGCTAACAATGACCGAGCAAAATGATAAAAAACTCGGGCGAAGGAAATTTCTGGCGCGGGCAGGCAAAGCAGGAATCTCGATCGCCGCCGCCGGTATAATTTCTTATCGGCTTTATGATAGCCAGGGCCCAAAACCCGGCGTTGATGTCGAATCGCTCGTAACATTACCGCCTTTTTCGGTGCCGTCTGAAGAGGGCAAGACAATGAGCATTGTCAAAGGCGCCGATAGGAGAGTGACTGTCAACAAGGCGATAGAATTGCTCGGCGGCATAAAAAGATTTGTCAAGCCCGGCGAAACGGTTGCAATAAAACCAAATGTTGCATTCGCCTCGCCGCCAATGCTTGGAGCCACGGCCCACCCTGAACTGGTGGCTGAGGTAGTCCGGCTGTGTTACAAAGCCGGGGCAAAGCGGGTGTACGTTACCGACAATCCGATTAACGACCCCGCAAGCTGTTTTACATTAAGCGGCATCAGTAAAGCGGCAAGCCGGGCAGGCGCAAAAGTCATATTGCCAAAAGACCATCACTTCAAGCACACCACGCTCGAACGTGGCAAACTCATTAAAAATTGGCCTATCTTCTTCGGGCCGTTTGAGAAGGTCAACAAACTGATTGGTATCACCCCGGTCAAACACCACGCCAGGGCCGGCGCTTCTATGTCGATGAAAAACTGGTACGGCCTTTTGGGCGGACGCCGCAATATCTTTCACCAGGATATTAACACAATCATTGCCGAGCTGGCTATGATGGTAAAGCCGACGTTGGTTATACTGGACGGCACTGAAGTTATGATGACCAATGGCCCAACGGGAGGCTCTGTCGAAGATTTGAGACGCGCAAATACGCTGATTGCAAGTTGTGATATGGTGGCGGCCGATGCCTATGGCTGCAGTCTTCTAAATTTGAAGGCCTCGGACCTGCCTTACCTTGCCAAAGCCCAAATCGCCGATGCCGGAACCACTGATTATGAATCACTCAAACCAATAACCGCCACGGTAAGCTAAAAGTGTAAGTATGAAGATTGTAACAGTTAGACAAATAAGCCAGGCCTTCTTTTTCTCGATGTTCGCCTGGTTCTGCATAGTCGCCACCGTAGGCGAGAAATTGTGGCAGTTGCGGGGCTGGCCCGTTAACTGGTTTTTACAGCTCGACCCGCTGGTGGCAATCGGGACAATATTAACTACACACACCCTCTACTGGCCTCTTTTATGGGCACTGGCTACGATTATATTGACAATAATATTCGGGCGGTTCTTCTGCAGTTGGGTCTGTCCCTTCGGCTCATTGCATCACTTTGTCGGCTTTTTAGGCAATCGAAAAAAAACCGCACCACAAAAAATCCAGCTCAACAAATACCGAAAAGCCCAGTGCATAAAATACCTCATTCTCATATTCTTTCTTTTTATGGCTGCGTTTCCATCGATAGGGGTTACCTTGCAAACGGGCCTGCTCGACCCTATACCGTTGATAACCCGCTCTTTTAACCTCGTATTATTGCCCCTTGCTGATAGACCCGCCAACCTCGCCTCAGTAACGGCACGCTTTTACGAGGGCGCATGGCTGATACTAACGATATTCCTGACGGCGGTCTTGCTTAACCTGACTATCCCCCGATTCTACTGCAGATTCATTTGTCCGCTCGGCGCATTATTCGGCATCCTCGGCAGATTCGCTATATGGCGAATCAGCCAGAACCGGAGCGAATGCACCAATTGCAAATTGTGCGAGCGGGCCTGCGAAGGCGCCTGCCAGCCCAGCGGAAATATAAGAATAAGTGAATGCGTACTTTGTTTTAATTGCCGCAGGGACTGCAAGGACGAACTAATCAGTTACCAGACAAAACCGTCACTGGCAGGCGAAATCACAAATCCGGACATCTCTCGCAGGGGCTTTGTGCTTTCACTCACCGGCGGCATCATTGCAGTACCGGCGGTCAGGCTGAGCAACAAACTCGGCAGCAACTGGTACCATAAGGTCATTCGCCCGCCAGGCGCATTGTCGGAAGAGGAATTCTTAAAGAGATGTATCAAGTGCGGCCAATGTATGCGCGTGTGCCCCACAAATGTTATCCAGCCAGGCGGCATACAGGGAGGACTGGAAAATCTCTGGACCCCCGTGCTGAACAATCGAATCGGCTCAAGCGGCTGTCAACTAAACTGCGTGGCCTGCGGGCAGGTTTGCCCGACCTCGGCCATTCGTCCGATTACACTTGCGGAAAAACTCGGAACCGACGAGTTTGCCGACGTCGGGCCAATCAAGCTGGGCACCGCTTTTGTTGACCAAAACAGGTGCCTTCCCTGGGCGATGGATAAGCCCTGCATAGTCTGCGAAGAAAACTGCCCGCTTAGCCCAAAGGCAATTTATACGGAGGAATGTTTCAATACAATAAGAGATGGCATTTTGACTGTAAAGAAAGCCACGGATAATACTGTGGAAGTTGAAGAGAACATTGTGCCTGCCAAATTTGCCACCGGCGATTATTATTGTGCCGTCGAAGGTGATGAACGCAGAAAAATCGCAGCAAACACCGAAAACACCATCGTAATTTCACCTGATGAGCAATTCGAAAAAATCCCCGCTGCAGGCAGCAAAATTGAGCTTCAGGTTCGCCTGCAAAGACCTCTCGTTGATATTGAAAAATGTATCGGCTGCGGAGTTTGTGAGCACGAATGCCCCGTAAGCGGCAAAAAAGCTATAAGGGTCTCTGCGGAAAATGAAACAAGAAGTGCAGATAGAAAGTTATTACTTAAACATTAATCGCTTTCGGAGGTTAATATGATGAAGGAAAAACACAACAAAATCAACAGAAGGAATTTTTTGAAAACGATGGGAGCGACTGGATTGGCCCCGTATTTAATACGGGGTTCGGCTGAAGCAACAGCCGGCCCAGGCGAACCGAAGACCAGCGACCCTAATGCTCCACCAAAACCAAAAAAAACCAAAATCCCACAGATGCCGAAACGAAAGTTAGGCAAAATAGGCGTCGAGGTCTCCTGCCTGTCTCTGGGCGGAGACTTTAGTTTTATTGATAAGCAAATCGTTTTAAGAAAAGCCCTCGAATGGGGGGTTACCTATTGGGATACAGCTTACAACTATGGGCGTGGAAACGCAGAGCTCGGGATAGGTAAATTCCTCTCGAAGAACCCGAAGGCCAGAAAGAAACTATTCATTGTAAGCAAGGCGGCGATTTTTTGGGGGGCAATAACCGCCGAGAAGGTGGAAGAGCGTCTTCAGGCCTCGCTGAAAAGAATGAACACCAAATACGTCGATTTGTACTATGCTTTTCACGGCTTATCCGACCCTGCACAGTTGACGGATGAATTAAAACAGTGGGCCAAAGATGCAAAGAAGCGCGGGCTGATACGGTTTTTCGGGTTCAGCACCCACTCGAATATGGCCAGATGCCTCGCCGCTGCAGCCAAGCTCGACTGGATTGATGCAATAACGACACTTTACAACTTCCGAGTCATGCAGGATGCTCCAATGCAGGCTGCTATTGAAGCCTGCCACAAAGCGGGCATAGGTCTTACTGCTATGAAGGCTTTCTCCCGCGGGGTCAGACGTCTTCAGGAGGTTGAAACCGAACAGGATAAGAAACTCCTCGGTCACTTCCAGAAGCGGGGTTTCACCGAAGAACAGGCAAAGATAAAGGTTGTGCTGCAAGATAAAAGGTTCAGCGCAGTCTGCGTCGGGATGCAGAATATATCTCTTTTAACTACAAACGTCGATGCCGTGCTGAACAAAACAAAACTCACTCAGCAGGATTTAGACGTTTTCAAGAAATACGCGGAGGCGACCTGCAGCGGTTATTGTGCCGGCTGTGCATACATCTGCGATTCAGCCCTGCCCGATACACCTTATGTCAGTGACATTATGCGGTATTTGATGTACTACAACAGCTACAGCGACCAGGATAGGGCAAGAGGGCTTTTCGCTCAAATTCCCCGCAAGGTTAGAAACAAACTGCTCACCACCGATTACAGACTTGCGGAAGCTCGCTGCCCACAGCATCTGCCGATACGCGAGCTAATCGCCGAAGCCGTCAGTGTATTAACCTGATTGGCGTTGTCTTAGCCCGGATTTCCCGGATAATACGCGACAAACACCAAAATCGTAGGGTGGGCTTGCCCCACCATTATTTCTTCATGACAAGCAGACGAAAATCTGATAATTTAAAGTTTACGGATGCCGTCCTGAATTAGCCGAAGCCCTGCCTGCCCTCCGTAGCTGGTTCTTTCGTAGCCTTGGCGAAGGAGGATAGCGAAGGGGGGAGCAGAGCCGAAGGGGCACTCGAAATAAGAAACACGAGGTTTATTTCAGCAGCTCAGCTAACCCGCCATTTTGCCCCGTTGGGTCGTTTGCAAGGCCCCAGCGGGGCTTTTTATCTGTTATAACAGCACATTACTCTCCGGCAACACTTTATCACAAAGAATTTCATAAATTTCACGAAAAAAGTAATATTTCTCTTGTATTTCACGCGGTGGTTGTCGATGATATATAAAAGACCAGAAAATTTAAGGGTAAATATTATGAATGAACAAAAAGGACAAAAAGACAAAAAAATTGAAACAAAACAACAGAAAAGAAGGAAATATAGGCCACGTAGCCCACGGTATCCGTGTATCAGCTTGCGAGAAAGCGTTAAAAATGTACGGGCATTGTATGAGAGGGAAAAAAAGGCATTTGTGGCAAAAGAGATTGCAGTTAAGGTATGGGGTTATAATAGGCTACACGGTCGTTCTCTTACAATATTAGCTGCTATGGCTCAATATGGACTTATTCGTTACCAAAAGGGTAAGGTTGGTATTTCGGAGGATGCTTTTATAATAACAGAAGCTCCTCATAATTCATTAGAAAGAAAAGAAGCGTTAGAGAGATGTGCTAAGTCACCTACCATATTTGATGAGTTATATCAAAGTTATACCGAAAACTTACCCTCGGACGATGCCCTTATATGGTCACTCAAGCAACGTGGATTCACAGATGAAGGTGCGCAAACGACAATCGAATGCTTTCGAGACACAAATATGTTTATCAAAGAACAATTAGGAAAGACTGAAGTTAATGGAGTAAAAGAAGAAATGGAAGAATATGAAGCGGGATCGCCGCCAATGCAACCGACCCCCTCTTATAGCTCTAAAAATGGCGATTCGACTGGTTCAACACCCACTTCAATACCCCTACCCAGCGGAAACGCTACTTTGGTAATCTATGGCAAGTTAAACTCTGAAGATATAACCTTTATTGAAGGATTTTTAAAGCTTTATACCCCACACAAACAGGATGAACCAAAAGAGTAGGGCTGCCCTTTACGAGAGAGCAGCCCCGTGTATTGTGAACCCTCTAAAACTCACGGAAGCAAGTTTTAGAGGCCGGAACGGAATCCGGTTAATATCATTATCGGCATTTCATTCCATAAGTCAAGAGCCTCCAGAAAGGATTTTCTGATGAAACATCAGACGTATGCCAAGCCCATACGCCACCATTGGGTCTTTATGTCCTTTTATGGCACGTAGGGCTTGGCATCAAGGGTGCGCCCCGTTTTGTATGCGGGGCGCACATTATTAAAAACTTTTAACAATTAGGAGTAAAAAAATGGGACGTAATGAAAAAACCTCAAAAAAAGTAGGAAAAACTGCTTCGAGTTTATTGCGAAGCAAGAGAACATCAAAAAGTGTAAAGAGCGTTGCGGGTTCAGCGTTGACACAGCGACCAGACAGAAAGCGGAAGAAATAAGCATTACCGTAGCTCTTTAATCTTCTTGATACAACTACTTGGTATTGTGATGCGCCCGAGTACTTGGTCTTTGTTGTTAGTATGTACAATCGGCTTGTATTCGGGCGTATCTTCAAGTAAAAAGCCTATTGAGGTACACATAACGGGCCTTATGGTTTCTAAATCATCGATATATTCCCACTCGTTTTTGCCCGCCTTACTATCAATCCATTTAATTTCAATCTTTTTCATTTTATGACACTACCCAAAACCTGCAATTCCCGTCAATTCTAAAAATCCCCGTTAATCCGTGATTAAAAATCAATCAAAAGTGCAGCACCCTAAAAGGTAAAATAGGAAAATTGAAAATTTTTTTAACTCCTTTTTTGACAACCTCTTATCTCTGTCAATCCTGTCAAAATAACACCAAATTTCGACTCAAACGTGCATGTTCGCCCAATTATAGAGGGCTGTCTTTTTTTGCCCCCGGCCGAAAACAGGCCAAACCAAATTTAATCATTAACTAATGGTGAATAGTCGATGGGGAATAACCACTCATGAGCATCGAGAATCCAGTTATTTACGTGCCTATAAGGCACCTGTCCTCTGTCTTCTGTCCTCTGTCTTCTGTCCTCTGTCTTCTGTCCTTTACAACTGTAGAGAGGCCTCTACAAAACAGCTCTTTTATGCAAAACAAACCCAATCTTGTCCGCCGTAGGCGGATTGCAAATGAACGTAAATCTATATAATACAACGGATTATGAAAATAAATGGCAGCGGAGAGTCCGAAAAAACAAACCCAAT
>Ga0114919_10002419_pt1 | contig 15125 bp, 13 predicted proteins | sample BlataG_FD_88682 | JGI IMG/M metagenome (GOLD analysis project Ga0114919, IMG submission 88682) | Deep subsurface microbial communities from Black Sea to uncover new lineages of life (NeLLi) - Black_00105 metaG | ecosystem: Environmental > Aquatic > Marine > Oceanic > Sediment | place: Atlantic... | reverse complement strand
TGCCCTTCCTCTTCCGTGGGGAGCTGGGGCTGACCAATCATCTGACCCTGGGTATCTCCTATGGCGGTTCAAATGTCATCGGCTATGGTCCACCGGACTGGAATCCCCGACCGGGTTTTCTGGTGAAGATATCCATCACCCAGGGGAACAGTATCGTCCCGGCGGTCTGCTTCGGCTACGACGACCAGGGTTTCGGTCCTTGGTTGGACGGTGTCAATCCCTTTAAACTGAAGGGGGAAGGGGTCAGTGAGGACTTCAACCGCTATCAGGTAAAATCCAAGGGCTTCTTCCTGGTAGCCAGCCAGGAGTTCGGTCTTTTGGGGGTGACCGCCTTTCACATTGGCATCAATTATGCTATTACCGAGCGCAGGGATGAGGGGGGTATCACCGCCTATGCGGCTCTGGAGAAGTCCATCAACCCGGACTTCTGGATACTGTTGGACTATGACCTGGGTTTGAACGACAACAGCGACTACTCTCTGGGCGGTAAGTGGGGATTTCTGGACCTGGGCATCCGTTGGCGGGTGGCTCCGGAGTTCAATGTGGAATTCTATCTGATGAACCTGCTGGAGAACCAGAAGGATAAGACCAAACTTCTGGACCATGAAGACGCCGGCAAGTGGTATCGGGCCCTGGCGATGACCTTTAAAACCTATTTCTAGTTCTATTGCAGGGAGAGACGCTTTGAGTCCTCGGGCGCCCAGGAACCGAACCATCGTCCTGACCGATGAGGAGCGGGAGGAACTTAATCGGCATCTTTTGACCCTGAAGGAAAGAGCCGAACTCGGAGATATTTTAGACCGCACTATCCATCAGGATACTTTCTCCGCCCTGGAGTTCTTGCCCTCCTCCTTTGTGGACCTGCTCTTCATTGACCCCCCCTACAACATCAGCAAAAAATTCGGCAGATGCGGTTTTTCACCCCGCCTTGGCGGGGAGGAGTATTCCACCTGGATGGAGGGCTGGCTCTCCGGGATGCTTCGCTTGCTCAAGCCCACCGCCTCGGTCTATATCTGCAGTGAGTGGTTCACATCCACCTCGGTCTATGGGGTGATGGAGAAGTTCTTAATCGTCCGCAATCGCATCACCTGGGAGCGGGAGAAGGGAAGGGGGGCTCGCAGTAACTGGAAGAACAACTGCGAGGACATCTGGTTCGGGACGGTCTCGGACGATTATACTTTCAATGTTCGGGACGTGAAGCTGAAGCGGAGGGTGATTGCGCCCTACACCACCGAAGAGGGTGAGCCCAAGGACTGGCGGAGGGAGAAGGACGGAGGCTTTCGCCTGACCCATCCATCCAACATCTGGACCGACCTGACCGTCCCCTTCTGGTCAATGGCGGAGAACACCGACCATCCCACCCAGAAGCCGGAGAAACTGCTCGCCCGGGTGATACTCGCCTCCTCCAACCCCGGCGATGTGGTCCTGGACCCGTTTCTGGGCAGTGGCACCACCTCGGTTACCGCCAGGAAGTTGGGTCGTCGTTATGTGGGCATAGAGCGTGAGCTGGAATACTGTCTTCTGGCGGAGAAGCGGTTGGCGATGGCGGAGAAGGATGGGCGTATTCAAGGCTACGAGGACGGTTTGTTCTGGGAGAGGAATGTCGTTGGAAAGATGAGGGTCGGGGGTGGATGTGAGGGGTGATGAAAGTTGCCAAGGTTTGTGAGATACGGTCTATTTCCGGTTATGTTCGTTCTGCTTCTAATGTTGGCGTTTGTGTCATACGAGAGAGAGGGAGCAGACGATGAGGTCGGCGATGTGCTGCAGGGGAGTGGTGAGGGGAAGGGGAGGGAGGACCAAGGGGGAAAGAGTGCCTTCTTCTATATCATAGCCGATGGGTTGTCCTTGAGAGTTTCCCGCTCTTTAGATTCCAAGATGGTGAACGGAGAATACATATTTGATAAAGGAGATAGAATAGAGGTTATAGAGCGTAGTGGGGTGTGGGTGAAGTGCAGGACGGTGGAGGGATTTGAGGGCTGGCTGAAGGCGGTTTATGAGGGCGATCTCTGTTTGAGTTCGGTTTATGGGGGTTCGCCCCCGAACTGGTATATGTTTGGGCTTGAGCCCTCTCACAAGGGTGGTGTTGATTCGGGAATACTGCCGGAGGGCGAGTTAGCCTGGAAGACGCCGATGGGGGACATGGGTTTGGGCAACCGTTTCGCCCTGGTTGACGGGAGGTTATATGTTACCTCGGAAGGGGATGCGGGTTATGACGATGAGGGGGATGGGCTTTACTGTGTGGATTCCCGGACCGGTAGTGTCATCTGGCAGTTCTCCACCTATCAGGAGGGACGGGGTGATAGCGACTGTCATTCTGGGGTTGCGGTGGTGGACGGGAGGTGTTACTTCGGCTGTGACGACGGTTATATTTATTGTGTCTCGGCTGGGGACGGTAGATTAATCTGGGAGTTTGAGACCGGAGATATGGTGATATCCTCTATCTCTGTGGTGGAGGGCAGGGTCTATGCGGGGAGTTGGGATGACCACCTCTATTGTCTCTCTGCCGACGACGGCGGACTGATCTGGAGGTTTGGGATAGGAGAGTGGGACCTCTCTTCCCCCCTGGTTGTGGAGAGCAGGGTTTTCATTGGAAATTTTGCAGGTGACATCTTCTGTCTTTTCGCCGATGACGGCGGTTTTGCATGGAGGTTCAAGGCGGAGGACTGGGTCCGCTCCTCCCCCTGTTTTTATGATGACATGCTCTATGTGGGGAGTGATGACGGCAATATTTACTGTCTCTCAATTGAGGACGGTAGTTTAATCTGGAAGTTTGAGACCGGGGGTGAGGTGGTCTCCTCCCCCTGTGTGGTCGCCGACCGGGTTTATGTGGGGAGCAGGGACGACCATATTTACTGCTTGTCCTCTGCTGACGGCGAGCTTATCTGGAAGTTTAAGACCGGGGATGATGTGCTCTCCTCCCCCTGTGTGGTTGATGAGCGGGTCTATGTGGGCAGTGAGGATGACCGCCTCTACTGTCTCTCTGCTGATGACGGCAAGCTAATCTGGGAGTTTGAGACCGGGGACGATCTGTTCTCATCACCCTGTGTGGTGGGGGGCAGGGTCTATTTCGGGAGCTGGGACGGGTATCTCTACTGTCTGAAGTGAGTCGGGAGTTGGTGTAATAGGGTAGAGCAGTTTGATTATCCTGCTTCTTCTAAGCGTGAATGATAATGCTTTTGGTTTAAGGATGAGGGTATGGCGATGATGGAGGGTTATGGTAAGGTATAGGGTTATGAAACCGGCGTATTTTAGTAGAGGAATGCGGGGAAGGCAGTAATATCAAGATGGTAGTGAAACCTAATATTTATTTTTTAGATTTTGGAGGGGTTGAGTTTGTAGTAATGAAGGTTTGGACTTATTTTTCGAGGTGAAGAATGCCAGGTCAATTGATAGAATTGTTTGAGGATGAAAAACTTGTTCATAGAATCAAACAACGTTTGCCTTTTCTCTTTCAATTAGCTGAGATTGAAAGTTCGAGGGCGGGAAGGATTGGGATGGAGGTGGGGTCGTTAAGGGAGAGGATAGTTGTGGCTCTTCTAATTTACAAGTTCGGCGAGGAAAATGTAGATATGGAAATACCTATAACCGAGCCCGAGGTGGATGTAAGACTGTTTGGAAGTCCGATTGCAATAAAAACTATTACTAGTACTAAGTTTGGCGGGGTAAAGTTAATTTGGACAGTTGACATCCAGAAAGCAAGGGATTTTCGGGAGAGTTACTGCCCTAGTTATGATATGCTTTTCATTCAAATCAACTGGGATGATTATGGGGGATTTTATTATATCCCACTTAAAGTTCAGAGGAAGCTTTTTAACAGGATAGGTAGGGATGTCTATATTAAATTACCTAAACCGGGAACTAATCCTAGGGGCGTGGAGATCGATGGAGAAGCCCTTAAAACATTAGCAGAAGACAAAGAGACCATTGCTATTGATATACAATGGCAGAGATCAAAGATAGAATGTAATCCTTATAAGAGATGGGTTGACTATTGGAAGGAGGGGGACGACAATGTCCTCGTCTAAAAAAAGAAACACTCGCACTTCGTCTTTCGGCTCACCGGGAAGAATAGGTCACGACTCTTCTCCCTTTTATTCCAGCCGTTTATATGAGGGATTGCCTCAAGAAACGAAATTAGAATATGTAGAAAATCCGGTCCCTCAGCAATACCTGAACCAAATCCTTTGTAAATCGTCGGAAAGAATGGGTGAGTTACCAGACTGCTGTATACATCTTATGGTGACCTCACCCCCATACAATGTGGGAAAGGACTACGACCAAGATTTAACCTTAGAGGAATACCTGGGATTTCTCAAGCGGGTTTGGGAGGAAGTATATCGCCTTTTGGTACCCGGCGGAAGGGCGTGTATTAACATAGCTAACCTGGGGAGAAAACCTTATATCCCCCTCCATATTTTTATAATCCGAGATATGCTTAATTTAGGCTTTCTTATGCGGGGTGAGATAATTTGGAACAAGGCGGAGAGCTCAAGTCCCTCTACTGCGTGGGGAAGTTGGCTTTCGGCTTCAAATCCCACTCTGCGAGATATCCACGAATATATCTTGGTATTCTCCAAAGGTTCTTTTTCCAGGAAGAAGATGGGTGATCGTAAAGATACTATCTCCCGAGACGAATTCCTGGAGTTCACCAAAAGCATTTGGAGTTTCAAGGCGGAGTCGGCGAAAAAAGTTGGTCATCCTGCTCCTTTTCCGATAGAGCTACCATATAGATTGACCCAACTATATACTTTCAATGGCGATGTTGTCCTCGACCCTTTTATGGGCAGTGGGGCTTCGGCTATTGCCGCTTTGGAATTAGAAAGAAAATTTGTCGGGTATGAGATAGATAAAAAATATTGTCAATTGGCAGATAAGCGTATCGCCGATTTTCTAAAACAAGGAAACCTATTCGACTAACCCCCCCCATCCCCCTCAATCGGAGGTATTCATAGATGGCAGAATTTGGGGTGCTGGATTTTGAGCGACCGATATATGAAGTGGAGCAGAAGGTCGCCGAGCTCAAGAAGATGATGGAGGAGGAGGGGCTGGACCTCTCCCAGAAGATAGAGGAGCTGGAGAACAGAGCCGACGAGTTGCGCCGGGAGATTTTCTCCAATCTTGACCCCTGGCAGAGGGTGCAGGTGGCGCGCCATCCCCGGCGACCCCACACCTATGACTTCGTCAAGCTGATGATAACCGACTTCGTTGAGGTGCACGGCGACAGGCTCTTCGCCGACGATAAGGCAATTCTCGCCGGTTTCGGGCGGCTGGACGGGCAAACGGTGTGCGTCATCGGTCATCAGAAGGGGCGCACCACCAAGGAGAACCTGATGCGTAACTTCGGCTCTCCCCATCCCGAGGGATTTCGCAAGGCGCTTCGGATTATGCGCATCGCCGACAAGTTCAACATCCCCATACTCACCTTCCTGGACAGCGCCGGCGCATATCCCGGCATAGAGGCTGAGGAGCGGGGTCAGGCGGAGGCAATAGCCAAAAATATCAAGGAGATGCACAATCTGGGCGTGCCCATAATCATCAATGTCATTGGTGAGGGGGGAAGCGGGGGGGCTTTGGGAATCGGCGTCGGCAATGTGGTGCTGATGCTTTCAAACGCCTACTATTCGGTCATATCCCCTGAGGGTTGCGCCGCCATACTGTGGCGGGATAGGGCGAAAGCCCCGGAGAGCTCACGAATACTCAGGATTACCGCCCGGGACCTGTTAAAGCTGGGGGTGGTGGATGAGGTGGTGCAGGAGCCGCTGGGCGGAGCTCATACCGACTATGAGGCTACAGTAAAGGCGCTGAAGGAAGCAATCCTGGGGCATCTCAAGCCCCTGATGAAGATGGGGCGCAGGAAGCTGATAGAACACCGCCGGGAGCACTTCAGAAATATGGGATACACCTCGGAGAATCCCTTTGATAACAGTGTGTTTGTGGATAAGAGGACTGGCGGAAAAAGCCACCGATAAAGGGTAAAATATCCCTTGCATAAAAACTTTAATAGTGTTATTCTTGGTATTACTCCTTGAACTATACATCTGTGCAAGTAGCTTTGAAAGGTGAACTTGATGTCTTATAGATACTTTATCCTTTTCGGCGTTTTAACATTTATATTTTTACCTATCGTCTCTCAAGCCCCGGCAGTGGAAGGACCTGTTGGGGGAGAGCCGTTTGCTTTTTTAGACCAGGGCATATCCGCTCGGGCGGTGGGCTTTGGCGGAGCATTCACCGCTGTGGCTGACGACGCCTCGGCTTTCCTCTACAATCCCGCCGGGCTGGGGCAGTTGGAGGAGGGCGAGCTTTCCCTTGGCTTCTCTCGCCCCTTTACGGAGCTTCCCGGCTACACCATCTCCTATCTCGGTCTGGCAAAACCATTGACCATCGGCTTCGGAACTCTGGGCACCTTGGGGGCGGGTTTTGTTCACATGCGGTTCGGGGAGATAGAGGAGGTTGACCACGGTCCCACCGGGCGCACCTTCAGCCCCACCGAGACACTGATAGCCCTGGCTTGGGGGAAGGGTTTCGGCGGAAATTTTGAGGAGGAGATTCCTCCCTCAACCTACATCGGATTCAATTTCAAGATATTTTACAGCAAGTTGGATAAGTATTCTGATTCCGGCTTCGGGATTGATATCGGTTTTATGCGCTATTTTCACTCCCTCTTCCGCATCGCTTTTACCGTTGAGAACCTGGTATCCCCCAATATTCGTCTGAAGGAGCAGTCGGACATTCCCCTCCAGCATTTTCGTCTGGGAACCGCATTCGGCTCCCTTTACGGCTTCACCGCCAGCGGGGAGATGGAAGTGGACCTGGAGGGAAGATTGAGCGGTCGCTTCGGGGGGGAGCTTACCTTGATGGAGCTGATGAGCGTGCGTGGGGGTTATCGCACCGCAACCGACGAGCCCTTTGCCGGGGTGGGAGTTCGCCTGAAGATGTTGGGGGTGGACTATGCGGTTTCCTTCCCCGAACAGTTCGGCTTATCCCACAGGATAGGGATTACATATTTTATGTAGATGGAATCGCTTTAATTTGCAATTATCGGCTCTTTTTTGGAGCGTTTAGAGAAGAACTAAAACTTCCCTTACGGGTAGAAGGATTGGGTGGAAGGCATTAGAGGACCGGTTTTAGCGCCGGTTTTGGAGGAAGGGCGAAAGGCAGAAAGTTCAAATAGGGCTTCATGACCCAAGAGATAGAGATAGAAGGCGAATTTGAGGACAACAGCAAAAGCATTCAGGTGGCGACCTGGACATATCAGCCCTGCTATATGTAGAAGGGACGTTTCATCATAAGACCATCTTGGCATTGATGGTTTGCCTTTCCGCTGGGTTCCTGCCGACCCTCAACTCGGAGGGTTCCTCCCAGAAAATTCCATAAAATCCTCTACCACTCGGGGAATAGATACCGAGAGGTGTGAGATTATGAATGTGCCCATATACGCTTTTCTACTGACCGTCGTGGGGGTGTTGGGGTTTTCCGCCCTGGCATTTTTCCTGGGATATATCCTGCGCAGGAGGATTGCGGAGTCCAAGATAGACACAGCTGAGCAGCGGGTGAAGAGCATCCTGGAGGAGGCTCAGCGGGAAGCAGCCAGCCAGAAGCGCGCCGCCCTGCTGGAGGCAAAAGATGAGCTATATCGCTCCAAGGAGGCAATGGAGCGGGAGAATCGGGATAAGCGCGGGGAAATTCGGCAGGTGGAACAGCGCCTGCTCTCCAAGGAAGCCAGTTTGGAGCGCAGGTCGGATAATGTGGACCGCAAGGAGGCGGAGCTGGAATCACACCAGGCGAAACTGCAGAGTCGTGAACAGCAGGTGGCGGAGAGTGAGAATCGGGTTAAGCAGGTGCTGGAGGAGCATAACCGCCAGCTGGAGCGAATCAGTGGGCTGACCAGGGATGAGGCGAAGGAGATATTGAAGGAGAATATGCGCCAGGATGCAGAGCGCGAGGCGGCGGTAATGGTGAAGGATATCGTTGAGCAGTCCAAGGAGGACGCCGAAAGAGAGGCTCGTAATATCCTCGCCCTGGCTGTGGAGCGCTGTGCCTCCGACCATGCGGTGGAATCCACCGTCTCGGTGGTGCATCTGCCCTCAGATGAGATGAAGGGGCGCATCATCGGTCGGGAGGGGCGAAATATTCGCTCCATAGAGAACGCCACCGGCGTGGACCTGATAATTGACGATACCCCGGAGGCGGTGATCGTCTCCGCCTTTGACCCCATTCGCAGGGAGATAGCCAGGGAATCGCTGGAACGGTTGATACAGGACGGTCGCATCCATCCAGCCCGAATTGAAGAGGTGGTGGAGAAGGTAAAGCAGGAGATGGAGGATAAGATTCGGGAGGAGGCAGAGCAGGCTATCTTTGAGCTGGGCATCTCCGGAATCCACCGGGAACTGATAAAGACCCTGGGTCGGCTGGCTTATCGCACCAGCTACGGTCAGAATGTCCTCCAGCACTCCAAGGAGGTCGCCTATCTTGCCGGGGTGCTGGCAAGCGAGCTGGGAGCGGACTTCAACCTTGCCCGCAGGATGGGCTTACTGCACGACTTGGGTAAGGCTGTGGACCATGAGGTGGAGGGCACCCATGCCCAGATAGGCGCCGATTTGGCTCAGCGTTTCGGTGAGTCTCCCAAGGTGGTGAACGCCATCGCTTCCCACCACGAGCAGTGCGAGCCCCAGACTCTGGAAGCGGTGCTGATCTCCGCCTGTGATACCATCTCCGCCACCCGCCCCGGCGCCCGCCGGGAGACCCTGGAGAGCTACATCAAGCGGGTCAAGCAGCTGGAGGAACTTGCCGGCTCATTCGCCGGAGTGTCCAAGTCCTATGCCATTCAGGCAGGTCGGGAGGTGCGCATCATAGTGGAGCACGACCAGGTTCCCGATGAGGAGGCTTTCAACCTGGCTCGCCAGATTGCCAGGAAGATTGAGGAGGAGCAGAATTATCCCGGCAAGATCAAGGTCACCGTCATTCGTGAGGTGCGGGCGGTGGAGTACGCCAAATAGATTATGACCAGCATTCTCTTCCTGGGGGACATAGTGGGAAAGGTGGGACGGCGCATAGTCGCCCGTGAGTTGGGCGGTTTGCGCCGTCGCTACCATCTTGACCTGGTTATAGCCAACGGGGAGAACTCCGCCGGGGGGATAGGTATCACCCCCAAGGTGATGGACCTATTCTTTGATCTGGGCGTTGATGTTATCACCGGCGGAAATCACATCTTTAAAAATAAGGACATCCTGCCGGTGTTTGGCGATGAACCCCGCCTTCTGCGCCCGGCAAACTTCCCCCCCAGAGCTCCCGGCTCCGGCTACGGTATCTTTGAGGCAAAGGACGGGACCAAGGTCGGGGTCATCAACCTGCAGGGGCGGGTGTTTATGGACCCCATTGATTGTCCCTTCCGCACCGCCGATGCGGTCATTGAGGAGCTGAGGGAGAAAGCGGGAGAGGTTCCCATAATAGTTGACTTTCACGCCGAAGCCACCGCCGAGAAAGTGGCTATTGGGCATTATCTGGACGGAAGGGTGAGTGCAGTAATCGGCACTCACACCCATGTCCCCACCGCTGACGAGACCATACTGCCTAAAGGCACCGCTTACATAACCGATGCCGGCTGTTGTGCAGCGGCGAACTCGGTGATAGGTGTGGATAGGGAAAAGGCTATTGAGTATATGCTCACCAATATGCCGGTTCGTCTGACCCCCCAGAAGGGACCCGGTGTCCTGATGGGGGTTCTTCTGCAGTTGGATGAGGGAGGAAGGTGTTCCCTCATCCAGCGGATACATATACTGGAGGAGGAAGAAGACGAGTTTTTACTACAGGACGGTGATGAGGATGACTGAGCTCTGGAAGGGGAAGGAGCTTGCAGGAAGTATCAAAGCCGAGGCGAAAGAGCTACTTTCCACATCAAGCAAGTCTCCGAAGACGCTTGCCATCATTCTACCCAGAGGCGACGCCTCCGCCGCAGACTACGCTTCCTTCATCGCCAAGTCCGGGGAGAAGATTGGTCTTCCTACCCAGAGCATTGTCGTAGATGATGCAAAGGAGCTCTTTTCCGCCCTCACTAAAGCCTCAGCAGACCCCCAGGTGGGGGGGATAATAGTCCAGCGCCCCTATCCGCAGGATGTGGCCGAGGAGGATTTGCAGGCCAAGGTCCCCGAGGAGAAGGATGTGGACGGTATCTCCTTCACCAACCTGGGTCGGCTCTTCGCCTATCATCCCAGATATGTACCCGCAACCGCCTCCGCAATGCTCAGGTTGATGAAGCATCACCGACTGCCTTTGAAGGGGAGCAGAGTGGTGATCGTGGGGCGGAGCCTGGCTGTGGGGCGTCCGCTGTGGGCACTGCTTTTAAGGGAGCACGCCACCATAACGATGTGTCATACACGAACCAAGAACCTGCCCGCCGAGGTCTCCCGGGCGGAGGTTCTCTGCGTGGCGGCGGGGAAAGCGGGGCTCATCACCCCGGATATGGTCTCTTCGGAGATGGTGGTTGTGGACGCCGGTTATAACTATCTGGGTGACGGTAGCGGTCCAGTGGGCGACTGCCACCCGGAAGTCGGGGAGATAGCCGGTGCATATACACCGGTTCCCGGGGGGGTGGGTCTGGTTACCACTGCGGTTCTTCTCCTGCACGCCGCCCGGGCGGCGGTGGGTGTTGGCTGAATTATTGTAGCGGAGATTCCCGGTTTCAATTATACAAAGTAATTGAAACCGTAATTTTAATTGTAAGTACTGCGCCGGGACTTCCCCGGCGTGTTGTTTACCTCTTCCATTTAATCTGCCTTTATGCTATCATACCCCTCAATTTAACCTTGTGGCATTCTTGGAAAAACTCATCCGAGGCGATGGAAGCTCTGGTATATTCCGTAAGTCAGATTACCGACCTGATAAGCGGGCTTATAGACGAAGCCTTCCCCCAGCCGGTTTGGGTGGAGGGTGAGGTCTCCAACCTGACCTATCATTCCTCCGGTCATGTCTATTTCTCCCTCAAGGATGAGGGTGCGGTGCTGAAGGCGGTGCTCTTCAAGCGTTATGCCGGCTCGCTTCGTTTTCGCCTGGAGGAGGGCTTGGCGGTGAGCACCCTGGGACGCATCTCCGTCTATCCCAAGGGGGGACAGTATCAACTGGTAGCCGAGCAGGTCAAGCCTCTGGGGGTCGGTGAGCTGGCGCTTGCCTTTGAACAGCTCAAGGAGAGGCTCCGGGATGAGGGCTTGTTTGATGAGAAGCGAAAGAGAGCCCTGCCGTTTCTAATCCAGCGCATCGGAATAGTGACCTCCGAGACCGGGGCGGCGATAAGGGATATGCTCAAGGTCATCTGGCGCAGACACCCCTCTGCTCTGGTGATACTTGCTCCCGCCAAAGTGCAGGGTGAGGGGGCAGCTCAGTCCATCGTAGAAGGTATAGAGATGCTTTGCGCCGACGGGAGAGCCCAGGTGATTATCATAGGTCGGGGGGGAGGTTCAATGGAGGACTTGTGGGCTTTCAACGAGGAGGCGGTAGCCCGGGCGGTATTTGAATCGCCAATTCCGGTGGTCAGCGCTGTGGGTCATGAGGTGGATTTCGTCATCAGTGATTTTGTCGCCGATAAGCGAGCGGCGACGCCCACCGCAGCCGGCGAGCTGGTGACCCAGGACATCGGTGAGTTGCGAGACTGGCTTTCGGGGACGGTGAGCGATCTGGATTACTTCGTCTCTAGGGGATATTCCGAGTGGGAGGAGAAACTTACCCGATTGATGCGCCATCCGGGTCTTAGGCGGGTGCAGGAGCTTTTAGATAACTTCGCCCAGGATATAGACCGCCTGCAGGTGAGACTTGAGGAGCGGTATTCCCACCGCAGTCGGCGAAGAGGCGAGCGGATGATAAGGACCAGCCGGGACCTGCTGGGGGCGGGTGAGAAGATTTTTAACGGTTATGTATGGAGTTTGAGGGAGGCGGAGGGCCGGCTTTCCGCACTCAATCCACAGGGAGTTCTTGAGCGGGGTTACAGCGTTATATGCCGAAGGGTTTCCGAGGAGGTCGTATTCTCCACCACACAGGTTAGGGCAGGGGAGGCTCTTAGGGCTGAGGTGAGTGATGGGGAGATAGATATAAGAGTGGAGGAGGATGAGAGTGGCTGAGATGGAATTTGAGGAGGCTATGACTCGTCTGGAGGGGATAATTGAGCAGTTATCTGCGGGCAAGCTGACTCTCAAGGAGTCGGTGAAGCTGTATGAGGAGGCGGTTAAGCTGGTGGGCTTTTGCAGGAAGGAGCTTTCTGACTCCCAGAGAAGGATTGAGATACTGCGCAAGGACCTGGAAGGGCAGATGGAGGCTATTGCCGCCGAACCCGGCGAGTTCGGTATGGAAGAGGCGGAGGGGGAGGCAGAGGTTTCCGAGGATGATTCCGAGAAGGACCCTGACGCGTCGTTATTTTGACCACAACCAAAGGAAGGGCGGATGGACCTTAGTAGATACCAGGTCTTTCTTGATGCCTTGAAGAGCCGGGCAAAAGAGGTGGAGGCGCTGATCTTTGATGCCGAATATCAGCGTAAGTTCGCCCCCAATCACTTGAACGAGGCGGTATATAGCTACTTCAAGGTGGGTGGAAAGTCCCTTCGTCCGGGGGTGTTGTTGTTCTCCTGCGGTGCGGTGGGCGGAGATGAGATGAAAGCCCTGCCAGCCGCCGCCGGTCTGGAGGCATACCATACCTGGACTTTGGTCCACGACGATATCATAGACCGGGATGACCTGCGCCGGGGTGGTCTCACCGTCCATAAGCGCTTTTCAGATACCGCCATTGAGGAGATGGGTTGTGATGTGGAGAGCGCCAACCATTACGGCACATCTATGGGCATACTTGCCGGTGATATCCAGCACGGCTGGGCGATCTCCCTTTTTGGACGGTTGTTGGAAAGGGGAGTCTCCGCCGAGCTGACTTTGGCACTCATAATGGAATTGGAGGGGGTGGTCCTGCCCCTGCTTCTTGAAGGGGAGGCACTGGATGTGCAGTTTGAGCACCTGCCCCTGGAATCGGTCAGCCAGGAGATGATACTGGACATGCTGTGGAAGAAGACCGGCGCACTCTACCGCTTTGCGGGAATGACAGGGGCGATGATAGGGAAGGATAGTATGGACGAAGAAGACGAACAGGTCAAGGCGGTCTCCCAGTATTCCAGTTGTTGTGGTCTTGCCTTTCAGATAGTTGATGACATTCTGGGGTTGGTGGGGGATGAGGAGATATTGGGAAAGCCGATAGGCAGTGATGTGCACGAGGGGAAGCGGACAGTTATGGTGCTCCACGCCTGGACGCAGGCGAGCAAGTCCCAGCGCAAGTTTATCAGGGAGACCCTGGGCGATAATAGCACCGACGAGGGGCGTATGAAGGAGTTCATCGGTCTGGTTGAGGAGTTGGGTGGGGTTGAGACCGCTAAGGATAAGGCTTGCGCTCTGGTGGAAGAGGGCAAGCAAGAGCTGAAATGTATCCCGGACAGCGAATATAAACGGCTGTTGGAAATATGGGGCGACTTCATTCTGGAGAGGAACTATTAGTGGGAATGCAAATGACCGCCGGATAGGTATAACCACCACCGTCCCCATTGAAGCCATCTTCGCCGCCGGTTTGTTGCCGGTGGATTTGAATAATCTATTTGTAGCCCAGCGAAAACCCGGCGAACTGGTAGATGAGGCTGAGCGGGAGGGTTATCCCCGCTCTTTTTGCTCCTGGATAAAGGGCATCTACTCGGTGGTGCGGACGGAGGGTTTTCGGCGGATGGTGGGGGTGACCCAGGGCGACTGCTCCAACACCCACGCGCTCATTGAGACCCTGGCTGACGAGGGGGTGGAGGTTATCACCTTCGCTTATCCCTTTGACCGGGACCGACGGGCTCTGCGAGGAGAGTTGGAGCGGTTCTTGGAACGGTTGGGGGTGAGCTGGGAGGACGCCGAGGAGTGGAAGGGTCGCCTGGATGTGCTCAGGAGGAAGGCGTTGGCGGTTGATGAGGGGAATATGGAAGCGGGGGGGCTTCCGGCGACGGAGGTCAACCAACTGCTTCTATCAACCAGCGATATGATGGCTGGTGATTTGGAGGGCTTTGGACGGGTTTTAGACGATGTGCTGGCGTCCAAGATATTGCCGGCTGGAGAGGGGAAGACGGAGCATAAGGAGATAAGGCTGGGGATAGCCGGGGTGCCCTTCATCTTCAACGACCTGCTGGAGTGGCTTGAGGAACGCCGGGGGTTGCGGGTGGTCTATCTGGAGATCCCCCGCCAGTTCGCTATGCCTTATGGTGGCGAGGACCTGATTGAGCAATACTGGCACTATACCTATCCTTACGGCATCTTTCCCCGCCTGGAGGACATAAAGCTGGAGGTGGGGCGGCGGCGACTGGACGGTCTTATCCATTATGTCCAGGGGTTTTGTTACCGTCAGGTGGAGGATATCATCCTGCGCCGGCATCTGAAACTTCCCATCCTCACCCTGGAGGGGGACCGCCCCAATCCCCTTGATGCCAAGAGCATCCTGCGCCTGGAGACCTTCCTGGAGATGCTTGCCGGGTGAGCATCCGTTGACAGGCATAACCTTTCAATAACTTGCATGGCAATAGACCTGGAAAAGAAATCCCTTCTGCAAAATGTCTGGGAGCTTGCCTGGCCAGCCACCCTCAGTCAGATGCTGGGAAGTGCCCTGACCATAGTTGATATGATATGGATAGGGAGGCTTGGTTCGCCTGCTATCGCCGCGGTGGCACTGTGCGGGACTATTGTCTGGATACTGTTTATCATCACCGAGCTCATCGGTGCTGGCACCCTGGCTCTGGTCTCCCGCTTCACCGGAGCGGGGGAGGACCAACAGGCACGAGAGGTTGCCTTTCACTCCCTGCTGTTTGGCTTGGTGGGCTCAATTGTTGTGGGAGTTGTGGGATATATCTTCTCCCAGCAGTTTATCGCCTTCTTCGGTGCCAGCGAGGAAGTGATATGGAGGGGGAGCGACTACCTGCGGGTGATGATGTTGGGTTGTCCTTTTATTATGCTCGCTGTCATCATCAACCAGCTGCTCTCCGCCGCCGGTGATACCCGCACCCCGCTGATATTCTTCGCCTTTGGAAATGTTCTGAATATCATCATAAATACCTTTCTCATCTTCGGTATCGGTCCCT
>Ga0114919_10002418_pt1 | contig 15128 bp, 17 predicted proteins | sample BlataG_FD_88682 | JGI IMG/M metagenome (GOLD analysis project Ga0114919, IMG submission 88682) | Deep subsurface microbial communities from Black Sea to uncover new lineages of life (NeLLi) - Black_00105 metaG | ecosystem: Environmental > Aquatic > Marine > Oceanic > Sediment | place: Atlantic... | reverse complement strand
TGATTGCGCTGGTGTGGTGGGTTAGGGGGTGTCCATGAGCACTAAGCCCTGGCCCGACCTGCTGCTCCTGGCGATCTTCCCGGCCCTGTGGGTGGGGTTGCTTTTAAAAAAGCAAAGCTATGTTAAATAACGAGATACGTGAAAGCGACTAAGCGGAAACGGCTTTGCGAAAAGATGACCGCCTTTGTGCTGGACATGGGTCTGTGGGGAGTATAGATTCCAATATGAACGTTATTATCAAGAGTATAAAACGCTTACTTATAACCCCTACTTAACTTAATAGGAGACACAAGATGAAACTAATCCCCAAAATCATTCGATGGATTCTCACTTTCCTTTTAATCACCGTGGCCTACATGGTCGGGAAGGAAGCCTTCGGGAAACGGCAAGCCAAGATTACCCAGAACGAAATCAGGCTCTGGCGGATCAGAGCATTGAAGAAAAAGAGGGAGGGGTATCTTGCAGACTTATCTGTTTGCAAAGAGGATTGGATTCTGCGCGGAGAAATCAGGGAGATTGATAGAAAAATCACGAAGTCAAATTCTAAAATAGAGGAAACTACTGATGAAGAAAAACGTGCTGCTGCTACTCATTACATGCGCAATTTTTGATCTAACGCTAGCCCAGGGCGACCCAAAAATCCTATTTGATGGGTATATTTACCGCAACGACACTGGCGCGTCAGTGTATCTGTTTAATGCAGAACAGATGGAGACTCTGACTGCCAAAATGGAGAAAGCATGGTTGTATAAGGAAAAGGCCGAAGCCGTGGATAGTTTGATAGCCTTGAAGGATCGGGAACTGGCTATTTGCTATCAAATCATAAATGATGATGATTTACAGATTGCCTTATTGGAGAAGAATATCAAAGTTCTCCAGAAATTTCAGCCTCGATGGTATCAGAAATGGAGCATGGGATTCGTGAGCGGATTCGCAGCTATGTACCTAGTTGTCAGAGCTGCTGCCGGGCTGTAACCCATGCCTGGTTTATTGATACTTGACCCAAGCGGAGGGGAAAAACTCTATAAAGATGTAGAGGATAATCTTGTAGACTCTACCACCCAGACCTTCGACTGGGAATGGATTCAAAAAGCTACCTTGCTCAGGGATAAGAGCAGTTTCATGGCTCATGTGAAAAAGAATCATTTTGGTTTCGTGGAGCAAGTGGGTGCCAAAAAATTCAGGATAGCTGAAGGCCATCGAGCCATCTGTTATTTCAACAATCGCCGATATACAGATCAGAAAACGGCCGTAGTTACCCGGGAACAGTATGAAGATATGATGCAGGATAGACCAATACGGAAAATGGTTGTTACGGTTCAAGGTCGGCCCTGTAATAAAAGGGTTAGTTTAAAGCGATACAACCATTCCGATTTCATAGCCGTCTCACGCTATTCCAGTGATAAGGCTATGGTATTGGCTGTAGAAAGAGTTGGAAATGATATAAAAAGTAAATCTGTGCGTTGGCATAGCCTTGATAGAGATAGCGATGAATTCCAGCGCCGTTATAATGAACGGGTTATGATGTTTCGGACCCTATATTCCAGTGAGAAAGTATTGGTAGCTAAAAATACGGCGAGCGATGAAGAGATAAGACAATCAGTGGACCTGCCAGCTGGGGTATTGGATCTGATTGACTATAAGTTGACCATTACCCAAGCTGAGTATTATATTAGCCGGGTCATTGAATTCCGGCACTTGGCGGAAGCCTTTATGGATAATCCGGTCTTATCCTACAGGGTCCACCAAATCGTACTGGAGGAATTGCGAATTGAACATTTTCGTGATTTGCAACGTTTGTATGGTGATAACATCGACAAACCAACTGAAGACGCACTGGGGAAAGCCTTGCGGCAGCATAGTAGCCTCATAAAAGATTTGATGAAAAGCATTACTCCAAATAAATCTAAACCAGAGAATGATGCATTAGAGAGAGGAACGCCTCAAATGCCATCAACAGAGGACCCATTTGCTTGAAATGCTTTGATCAGAATAATTGGTTAGTATCCTAAAATGATTTGTCGCCAATTAAAGATCATAATGATGTTCCGCTCCGCGATCCTGAGAATATCTTGGGTATCGACCTGGGCATTAAGGATATGGTGGTTACTAGTGAAGGTGAGATTTTTCCAGCCCCTAAACTGATGAAGAAATCCAGGGGCAAACTGCGCGAGATAAGTAAGCATCTTTCCCGGTGCCAAATGAGGAGTAATCGCCGGGGCAAAGCAAAGCTAGCTCTGGCGAGGCTCCACGAAAAAGTATCGAATCAACGGAAAGATTTCAATCATAAACTTTCGAGGATGCTCGTAAACAAAGGTGAGAACCAAGCCTTTGCAATCGAGAATCTGAATATTAAGGGAATGATGGGAAACCATAAACTGGCAACTCATATTGCCGATTGTGGCTGGAACCAATTCCTGATGTTTCTGAAGTATAAGGCCGCTGCCGTTGGCAAGCATGTCCTGGAAGTGGGGCGGTTCTATCCGTCCTCCAAGACGTGCTCGGTATGTGGCGCTGTACGGCAATCGTTACCGCTCTCAGTGCGGGAGTGGAAGTGCAGCGATTGCGGCAGCATTCACCAGAGAGACGTGAATGCTGCTATTAACATAGCACTTGAGGCGGCGAGGAACTTCGCCTCTGATCGTGGAGGCGGGGTAATTCCCGGCATCTGCCGGGTCCCTGTCTGTGAAACGAGAAGTCCTATCTTATGATGGGACATTCCGAATGCCGCAGTTAACATGCTCATTGCCGGGGTCGGGTTGACCCATGAACTCCGTCGTGAGGCGGTATCCAAAATGACCTATGGAGCAAAAGCAAAGTAGGACATGGCCAGTAGTTATCCAGCAGTGACTCCATTGGGATTGAAGAGCCCGATGATTTCAAATTTACCCCTTGATCATCAGGCATGGATTCACCCCATACAGGTTTATGTTTGGATGCATGACCTCTATAAAGCTTGTATGGATATATACGGAATCGAAATGCCGGGAGTCCAATCAAGACGACTTAACATTTTACAAACAGCGCGATTCTTGGAAGATGATAGTGGTAGAAGTACGGGGAAAACCCACAATTATCTACTGGCATTAGGGATAATATCGCTTTGCCTGCCCCTGCATGATACAATCTGGTTTGGTCGAGAGGCTGAAATAGGAAGAGAAGTCTTTGACAAACACTATGGTCAATGGATTGAGTATTGCCCTAACTTCCGGCGATTCGTAACAACTAAAGGCAGGTATAAGCCTCAAGTGTCTGGAGGTAAACCTGGAGCCAAAATAATGTTTTATAATGGAAGTCGCGCCCGGTCTATTTCTCCTGATCCGCTCAAAGAATACAAGAAAATGCAAAGTTGGCGATGCAATCATGGGATTTTCAACGAATGGCAGGACTGGCCTCATATCCAAGAGATTCCTGATAAAGTCGAACCCATTTTCACCAATACAAACCTCCAATATCGTCAGACTCGATTGTTCCGGGAATCTATAGAAAAAAGTATGAGGGGGGAGTTGGGGCGATTAAGTAATGAAGAATTAAATGCACGCCATAATGAGCAGGATTATATCCCTCGTGATTATCTTGAAGAAGCTGTGCCGGATCCATGGCATATAATATTGGAAACATTTTATCGAAACTTTGAAATTACTTTTGGTTTTGATTATCATTACGGAATTGAGGATGAAAATCTGCAATTCGAGCCAATCAGAAATAAAAATGCTCTGGTTATGTTTTTCCACAAATATGATGAAGGTGACCCCGTTTATTTCAATAAACTTATTTATGATGGGAGTGCCAGGAGGCCATCTGATGATTGCCATTGGCTTCATAAGCAGATTGCAGAGAGAATCAAAGAAGGTAATAAGCTCTACGCTCACTATGGTATCGGTATTGATGATGTACCTCGAAAATGGGATGGGATTATCTATGATTCAACGATAGTGGAGAAAGCCCGCAAAACATTACTGACTGAAGATTTCAATCGAATCTGGCTAGGGAAATGGACTGAAGGGCGAGCTAAGAATCCATTCTCCTGGCAGGAAGTCATGGTGGCTTGCAAAGAAGGATGGCTCGGCCAGGTCTCAAGACAGAATTCAAATGAAGTATTTGTTGGAGCAATCGATTCCGCCCAGGGGACTGATGCCACCTTTAAAACAGTGGAGGGTATTAAAGATGGGCGTGGGGATGATGGTGTGGTAGCTATCTTCCGCTTGGGTGACGGAACAGTAGTTAATCCACACCAATTGTGCTATATTTATATTGCTGAAGATATAAGGTCTGAGCCGATGGCATTTGATATACAGTGTATTGAGAATCGTTTTGGATCATTATTCTATATGTTGGATCCCGGGGGTGGCGGCAAAGGGGTGATGGAGAAATTAGCCAAAAAGAAATTGGAGAAAACAGACGCAGAGGGTAACTATGAAACAATGGATGTCACCCCGATGTTGCCTTGGGATCATCAGGATCCGGGCGATTCAAAAACCAATATCTGCATTTTCAGCCTTTCTAATGAGATGATTACAACAGCATATATAGACAGCAAAACAGGAAAAGCATTACTTCAATATGACGATCAGTTGAATAATAAATTGATAACATTAATGAAGGATGCTCTTAGAGATCGGACAGTTGCTTTTACCCAGTTTCTTGAACGTGATGAAATTGTTGAATTATACAAGAGTGGGAAAATAAATGATGACCAGCTTACTAATTTTATGAATATCAGAAAGGCTATGTCACAGTTGGTTCATCTACGTTATGTAACTGATCGACAGGGCAAACGTATAAAGAATTCTCGCGGTCTATTTAGATATACATCAATTGGGAAAAAAGATGCCGCATGGACAATACTGATGGGATATATGATGTGCGATATTTTGATCCAGATTAATAAATTACAAGAAAGCGATGAAAAAGATAAAGATCATTACCCGGACATTGCATAATAGGAAGTAATTAAAAATGAGTATATATTCTAGAGTTATCGGTTGGGCTACCATTGATCGTCAGAATATGGTTAGCGCATTAATGGACAATCTTGATCAGAATCTAGCCGCCAGAGACCTTGGCATTTTCAACTGGCAATGGGATTTGAGAGCCAGACAAGTGAACCTTGCAAGTGAAGAGCTTCTTCGGGGAAGACTTGAGGCTGATTATGCTTCTCAAACAGGGACGGTTTATGGTGCGCTGAATCAATTATTACAAATGATCGTTCCCGAAAATCAGGATAAGAAATTCGCAAAAGCCATCAGCTATGCAAAGACTGATGATAGAATTAATGGCATTATAGAAACTCAAATTGATTTCGGTATGTCGGGATTTACCGCAGCCTCAGACAGTAAAGAAAGTGTAGAGAAAATCAAAACGTGGAATCGAGAGCATCATATATTCAATATTCTACTTGAGATGTGGAGTGTTGGGGCGGCCTGTGATAATGTTGTTGTGATGTTGCAGAAAAAGAGCGCTGCCCTGACCATATTGCCTCTACCAAATTTGAAAATTGTTCCTATCCATACAACAGATAATAAGGGCAAGAAGCAATTCAGGACATTCTTGAAGGTGCCAGAGGAATTTGCACAGTATGTCAGGAAAAATAAGCAGAGACATGGTGATAAGGCTAGCGAAAAAGCTTTAAAAGGGATCCCCGAAAAATGGATTAACGCCGTAATGCATCCTCATGTAATTCCCGATCGGGATCCAATTCATCCATCTGGAGGTTATCTTGAACTGAAAGCTGAGGAAGATGAGCATATATTCATCATCAACAGAAAAGGCATAGAAGATCGACTTGTTGATCCTTCCATGGCAACGGTGTTTCCATCTATTAAACTGCGAAGATTTCTGCAGGACGGGGAATTCAGTATAGCCTATATGATCAAGTATTTTATCCATCAGGTCAAAGTCGGGCCAACAGCAGAGGCTCAGAATCTGGCACGAGCCCTAAGAGCGGGGAAAATAAACAAAGGTGATCGTGAAGAAATAAAGAATCTCTACAGAGGGAAGATTGACAAGGTTCTTTTTGAAGTGACTGATCAGTTTCTTGAGCATGTATTCCACTTCCCGGGTAGTGAAGTAGATTTCGGGAAACGATATGCAACCCCGGATGAGCGCATTGATTGGTGGGCCAGAATCTCTCGTCAAATTATGGTCGGTGATCGGGGGAGCTATTCAGGCGGCCTGATATATCTTAAAGGATATAGTAGGAAAATCTCAAGGTTCCGCACACTTTTCGCACAATTCCTACAGGACCTCTATGCAGAGATATTGAAAGATAAAGGTGCTGAGATTCAGTGGGACGAGCACTATATGAAGGAACCCCGGCAGAAATTAAGAGAGATGCAACTTACCTCTCAACGCGGGATGGATATGGAAACGTTCTGCAGGATAATGGGCTATAATTGGAAGCAATGGGTTGCTGACAGAGAGAAAACCGTCGATCCTGAAATCCTTAAAATGAAAGGTAGCGAAAAGGAATACCTCTACTGGCAGGAAATTCAGAAACCATTCTTCGAGCCTAATCAGGGGATGTTAGTCGAAGGCTCCAGCGGCAGACCAGCAACCACCGAAGAACAAACAGATGATTCTCTGCGCGAACCAGAACCCAGGCCAGAATCATTTGAAGGGGCAGACCTTGGCCAAGGATAACCAAATAATCCAGGATCGAAATAAAATAATCTGCTCGGAAATCTCGGCATTAATGAAAGAGAAATCCCCTCGTGGGAGTCAGAAATATACCACAAGATATACACTTGATATTGTCGGTGAGCGGCATGGTCTGAGTACCCGTAGAGTGAAGAATATTTTTTGGTCACCGGCGACTTATGGTTTCCCCGACGAGAACTCCGTCGGAGAACCGACAGCAACAAATATTTAAATATATAACATAAAATACTACTGTTTAGGGTATAAATCACACCCATTATGGGTAAAAACCACACCTTTTACTTGACTTCCTTAATATAGAAGTATGAACTTCGCCCCATAATGGGGCTGGAAAGAATCACTTATACCGGTGGAGTAGCCGCTCGGCTACTTGGTCCTGGTGCAGTCGTAATAGGTCAGGATACATATAAATCCGACCTCACTAAGACCTACATTCAACTCACCCTTCTCCATTCATTTCCAACTGTGAACACCAATGGAATGACTTTCACTCCTCCTCTACTGGCCAAGGCTGTGCCGACGGCTAATAACCAGCCCCTGAATCTTGATCATCAACTGGAAGGCAATCCAGAAGAAGTATATCAAGGCGAAGATCAGATTGTCGGATCAATGATCAAAGCTTACCTCGCTAATACTGGTGAGATATCTCTTTTACCCGAATCAGCAGTCCCAGTTAAGGTCATAGGTGTGTTATGGAATCGCACCTCTTTAGCGCAGAAAATTATAAAATCAATCGGGCAGGGTGAGAAGCAATATCGTGTAAGTTTTGAACTAATCCGTGATGTTGCTGAGGACGGTTGGATCATTATTGATGGTGAAGGTAAGCCCTCCTACGAAGCGGAGATTTCCGAAGATCTGTTTGAAGCTTGGAAAAATCGAGAATATGGTCGGGTGGCTCTGGCTGTAGGGGGAGACGGTAAGGGTAACAGCACGAATTTCTGGGGTGGGGCTTTTACTCTTATCCCGGCTGATGAAACTACTGAAATTGATGAAATCCTGACCGCCAGTTTTGCAGGCGGCATGGCGATTGCAGCCCATATGGAAGGCAAAATTGATCCAGCCTACGCCAAAGTAATCCCCTACAAATCATTCCCCAAGGCCGAAGAAGGTGCCGCGTGGTCATTTAAAGCCGCTGACGGGAATAAGCTTCTTGGAGAAAATGGCGATAATTGGCCCCGTTATCGTAGCGTTCATTCTTGGTATGATAATGAAAAACCCAAAATAAAGGGTTCCTATAAACTGCCAGTGGCCAAGGAAGTTGATGGGATTATTAAGGTATTCTGGCATGGTGTACGGGCGGCCATGGGTATAATTCTGGGTGCCCGGGGCGGGATTAAAACTTCAGTCTATAATAAGAAGGCCATCTATAATCGCTTGAAGAAATACTACAAAGATTTCGGTAAAGAAGTACCTGAATTCGGTTCCTATACTGATGCACAGCTAATAGCCATGGGGTTTGATATGGCTGAGATAGCATCATGTTTAGGTGCTATAAATAAGGAGGTAAACACAATGTCATTAACATCACTTGCTAAAGCAGCACTCGCCAAGATACAAGCGGCAATTGCTCAAGGCGGATTCTCATTACAAGTCGCCGGCGATCAACTAACATTAACCTTGGGTGAGAATGTTATCAAACAGCCAGATGATTTCTCTCTTTATGGTTACAGGAGAAGCGACGGCGAATACGCCCTCCGCGCCAGTATGGAGATAGCCAAAGGTGGCATCGACGGATTCAAGGAAAAGGTTCGTCTTGAATATACTCCAGACGCAGATGGGGAAGCAGAAAGTATGGTTCCGGTGGAGGAAGGTGCCGAGAAGGTCAAGACCCCCAAAATGTACGATGCTCAGATTTTGGCTTTGATGGAAACCATCAAAAACAACACCAAAACCGAAGAACAGGTGCGGGGCGAATACGCGAAGCATCTATCCCCCGAGGATCATCAGAAGGCCGTTAACGTGGCTGTCACAAAAGCCCTGGCCGATGCCGGTAAGGACAATCTCTTTACCGAAGAGCAGCTGAATTCCAAGGTTCAGAAGGCTGTTGATGATATCCTAAAAGCTCGTGATCTGGCTGAAGGGGTCGCCAAGGTTCGTGGCGAGAAGATCAAGGCCGAAGGCTTCACCCTCACAAAAGACCGCAAATCTCACATAGCCACTTTCGCCGTGGATGAAGCGGGTGATACGGCTTTCACCGCATGGGTGAAGAAACTGAAAGATAACCAGTCTGAAATGTTGGAAGCTCTCAAGGCGGAAAACATTGAGGTAACTGACAATATCAAGGCTGCACTTGCATGTGTCAACAGCAAGGAAGATAGTGGCTTTGTCGCTCTGATCGCCTCTCAGGGGGGGTCTGAGCAGAAGATATTCACCCCTTCCATGGGTGCAGGTGGAAGTCCTGAAACTGGCCAAAATGAAGCTGAGGGTTGCTTCTAAATGGTGAGACTTTACCAGAAACCTTTGAAACCCTTGGTTGGCAAAGACGAGAACCAAGTTTTTGCTGTTGCGATTAACATAACCTTAGAGGCGGCGAGGAACTTCGCCTCTGATCGTGGAGGCGGGGTAATTCCCGGCATCTGCCGGGTTCCTGTCTGTGAAACGAGAAGCTCTACTTAGGTAGAACATTTCAAGGAGTAGATCATGTCAATTACTTTTACGGACGTATATCGGGGCGACCCACCTTATGACGGCAATTTTGATACCCCGGCCAGTGCAATGCCTGCTGGGATCGGGGTTGTACGCTCAGGCGATACCGTTGCCAAAGCTGGAAGGGGAGTAGTCCCTTATGGCTTCCTGAATAGTGAAGTCACAGCGGATGGCTCCAGCTACGAAGAAGATCTGCATGTCCCCATAGATTCTCGCAGACTGATGGAAGAGAAAGTTTCCGAGAGGAAAATCCAGGTGATAGTATTCCAGCCTGGTGCTGTTTATATCTCCAAAGGCAACGTCGTAAGTGGTGTCACTTTTGCGGTTGGGGAATATGTCGTGATGGGTGCCGATGGGGAATTCTCCGATGTAGGCGGTGCCACCTCGGGTGATATTATCCTCGGTGTTGTCGAGGAAATTGATGTTACCCACATGGGCGAAGACGATTGCCTGGTATGGCAAGCAGTTGCTGGCTTGGGGAATGTTGCATAGCAAATTTAATTTGTAAATAAGGAGGGAATAACAATGATTAATATCGCCCTGAATCCAATTGTAGGCAAGTTGCTGCCGCCTTCGATGAAGGATAAACTGGTTGCCGAAATCGCCGCCCATAAGGAGGCTCAGGCTTCAAAAACTAATGACCAGCGCCGGGCTATTATCGCTGCGGCTCATGCTCCTGGTGCCGATCCACGGCTAAGGGCGGAGCTTGCCGCTGCCCGGGAGAAGGTGATTCGGCTGAATGTCTGGGCTGAAAATATCGATCTGGCACTCTTCGCACAAGAATCGCTGGAGGATGACGAATGGATCCAGGTCGTTAATCGCCGGGATCAGGCACTCAATGTCTTGGAAACTCATCATCATGGTATGGCTCCCAAGCAGAGCTTTGCCGTGGAGCATGATACGACCAGATATAAGGTAGATCGGTATGATACGGGTGTTATCGAATATCCCACCGAAGATGGGCTGTTGGGTAGGCTCGATGTCGCCGACGAGGTAAACCGTGATCTCATTCGTTCCTGGGATATTGTCATCAATACCAACTTGAGAACACTGATAGCTGCAGCCATTACAGCTTTCACCAGCGCAGCTTATGTACGCGACAGCAGGATTACAGGCATGCCGACAACCAATGACCTGTCCATAAGCTGCGGGTCGAGCTTTACGTTCGAGGTCTATAAGGAAGCCGTTGAGCACTTCGATCTTCTGGGCAAAACATTACGCTTGATTCGTATGCATCCGAGCGAAATGAGAGATACCTGGGCCTGGCAGGATAAGGTATCCAGCACTGGATCTGGTAGCCAAGATGCTCGGGAATTGACGACTACCAGGGTTAAGGAAGGGATCATAGATGCCGGGCGTCCCACTGGAGCGATCCTTGGTCGTGACGTGACCTATTTGCTTGATCCGACCTTTGCCGCAGGAGAACTCCAACTCTTCTCCAATGAGCCTTGCGGCACGTTCTACGATAAGCCAGGACTCGGCCAAGTCTTTGATCTTGACGAACTGCACATGATGGCGATGTATCAAAAGCAGAATGTGCGGGGAGTGCTGAAGGCAGGTCATTGGAAAGGTCTTATCGTTGGCCCAGATGTACTCAATGTTGCTCAGTTAGAGCTTGCATCTTAATCACGGTCGAGAATAGGTTTCTATAGGAGGTTATTATGATCAAAGTGATTCCAACCCCGGAGCTTGGAGTTAATTACATATTCCCAGATAGCAAGGGGAATCGACAATCGCTCCATCCCGCCGAAGCTGTTGGCCCAGAAAAGGATATGCCGCAGTTATTCGATGAGTCTGATCCTGTCGTTGCCGAGAAAATACTTGAGCATATCGAGTTAAAAACGGTGAAGGTCGCAAAGGCTGACAGGACTTTGCTGAAGGAAACCATGGCCCGGGCAAGAGCCGATGCCAAGATTGCTCAAAAAGCCATAGATGCCCAGCGCAAAGCTGTCGAGTCTGAGGCTTTCGGGGGAAGCGATGGCAAATCTATCAAAAAGGCCGTGGCTGAAGCTCACGCAGAATATGATGGTTTTATTTCTCCCGAGGACCACCAGGCGGCCATTGATAAAGCCGTAGCTGAAGCTCTGAAAGAATCTAAGGAGCCTTCAAAGGAATAAACTGTGTACGTCGCTGACCGAAAGTATCTCCATAAACTTCTAACTCAGGAAGCCCTGAATATATTGGTATCAGATGATTTTGAAATCATCTCAGATACTGATGCACATACAGGGCATTGGACTGGCTTTACTGTTGTGGCAGCAACCGTATTCACTTCAATGTCAACCGGAGAAGGAGCCAAATCGAATATTGGGACGCACACCTTCCCCGCGAATTTCTCATGCTTCAAAGACATCAGGGCAATTAAACTAACCTCTGGTGTAATCATGGCGCATAAGATCAATGAATAACTTACACTTAAACTCAGGGCGAGAGCCAAGCCCTGATAAACAAAAGGCGGCGAGGAACTCCGTCTTTGAACGTGGAGGGGTTGTAAGACCAAAGATCATGGGATCGGAGGCCGCCCCTGTGAAACGTGAAGTCTCTACCCAATGGTAGGACATTCCGAATCAAGGAATCTTAATCGCCATCCTCAAGGGGATGGCAACACATTCTAAAGGAGGATGATCATGCGTAAACACACTGCATTAATCACCATAATCGCCGCCCTAGTCGCTGGTTTGTTTCTTGCTCCATCTGGCCTGAATGCACAAGCTGGGAGGGCTTCGCAGCTTGCTGGGATAGGTCTCAATGGATACATCGAACAGACCGATTTCGACAGTCTCCATATTGTGACTGATGGATTGTGGATCAACGATGTGCAAGTAACAGCCGCTGCTGATGAGCTAAATTATTTGGACATCACAACCTTGGGGACCGGTGCAGCTTCTAAAGCCGTGGTTCTGGATGCTGGTGACGATTACACCTGGCCAACAGCTGGTTTCCTAACCTATGGTGGAACTCAGATTACCGCCAACGGAGCTGAGGTTAATTATCTTGATATCGCCACCCTGGGGACCGGTGCCGCATCTAAAGCTGTTGTATTGGATGCTGGAGATGACTACACCTGGCCAGCCACGGGGGTATTCTCCTATGCTGTCTTGAACGATGGATCCAATGATATAACCGCAACGGCTGCCGAGGTTAATTATCTCGACATCACTACTCTAGGTACTGGTGCTGCCAGTAAGGCAGTCGTCTTAGATGCCGGGGACGACTACACCTGGCCAACCGCTGGGATGCTGACCTATGGCGGAGGGCAGATTACCGCTACAGGTACGGAGATCAACTATCTCGACATCGCCACCCTGGGGACAGGTGTAGCCAGTAAGGCAGTCGTGCTGGACGCTGGGGATGATTATACTTGGCCTGCAACCGGAGTATTGACCTATAGTGTCCTGAATGATGGAACTACTGAGCTATCAGCCACTGTGCTAGAGCTTAATGTGCTGGATGGGATTGCAGCTACACTGACCTATAGCGAACTGGATATTCTGGACGGTGTAACGGCTACTTCGGGTGAAATCAACGTGCTGGCCAGTGTAACTGCAGGGACTGCTGCCGCATCTAAGGCAGTGGTTCTGGATGGTTCTTCCAAGATCGATGCTCTGGATATCACATCACTAACCTTAAATGGATCTGCGGTTACTGCCACTGCGGCTGATCTGAATGCCATCCCGGTAACTACATCCTCTGCGGCCGAATTGAATTACCTTGATCTCACCACTGGTCCTGGTACTCAGGAAGCCAGCAAAGCTGTCGTGGCAGATGCCAATGTGAATACCGGCGTATCCAAGATCACAGAACTACATATCGGGGCAACAGGTTCAGAGACCCAGGTTACATCAACTGGCGCCGAATTGAATGTTCTTGACGGTATTGCGGCTACATTGACTTATGACGAGCTGGATTATCTTGATGTCGCCGCCGTCGGTACTCAGGAGGCAAGCAAAGCTGTAATAGCTGACGCTAACGTGAATACTGGAATCAGCAAAGTCACCGAGCTACATATCGGGGCAACAGGTTCAGAAATTCAAGTAACGGCTACTCCCGCTGAACTGAACTATGTAGCAGATAAGTCCGCCAGTATTATTGATGCAACGACTACTCTCTCCGTTACAGCGGCATTGCATTCTGAACGTATCATTCTTCTGAATGCAGCTGCGGGCTTTACCTCAACGTTACCAGTTGCCACGGGAACAGGGAATAAGTACACGTTTATAGTGCAAACAACCATAACATCAGCCAACTATATCATAAAGGTTGCTGATGACACTGATGTGATGGCTGGAGCTGCGATAGTGGCGAATGATGCTGCTCCCGCGATGATGCAAGCTTGGTTGACCGCCAGTGATTCTGATACGATCACAATGGATGGATCGACTAAGGGTGGAATCATAGGTGATAAAATCACTCTGATCGACGTAGCTACCGACCTGTGGTATGTTGAGATAACCGGTAGACAGACTGGCACTGAAGCCACACCTTTCAGTGCAACGGTTTAGGGAGGCTGACATGAAGTTGCTTTTTTGCAGTTTCCTTGCACTCTTTCTAATCGGCTGCGCCTCTATCATGGCCAACCAGCCGGGGGAAGTCGAAAGTCAGGATTCGGCTGAATGGCAGGTGATGGAACTACTTAATCTCCTGGCAGACCAGGAGGCTATGATCGAGGCCCTGCAAGGTGAGCTTATAGCTTATCAGGAAGGCGGGGGCGATTATGGCTATGTCTATGAAGTACGACCCGGGGAAAGCCTCTGGTCTATTGCGGAAGATGTTCTGGGCGATCCCTATAGGTGGGTGACGATCTATTCCATGAGCTGTCTTTTGATGGACGATCCTGATCTGATTTATCCGGGAGAAATTCTGGTTTTACCTTAAAAATAAGGAGATATGATATTATGGAAGGTGGTCTTGCAATACTCGTTGCAGTTGTTTTGGCGGTTCTGGCCTTAGCCCGCGTGATTGGTGAAGCTTTCATCAAGATCGGTAATATGGGCAAATATGCTGCGGATAAAAACGACTGGTTTGATTCAGCCGGGGCTCTTGTCCTGCATATTGTCGAAACCGTCGGATTATTCTTAGCGTATTTCGGCATCGGTAATCGTCAGAAATAGCCCCACGAATTATAACAGGGATCTGCGATGGCTGAATTTGCCCCAGCCTTTGAAAATACCATGCGAAACGAAGGTGGTTATGCAAATCACCCTGATGATCCGGGTGGAGAAACCTATCGCGGGATTTCCCGAAGATGGCACCCGGATTGGCCTGGCTGGATTATCATTGATCGAGTGAAAGATTATCCAAGCTTCCCAGCTGGATTGGAAGCTGATAATGCTCTGAATGAATCAGTCAGATATTTTTATAGAGTTGAATATTGGGATAAAATAAGCGGCGATATAATCCCCAGCCAAGCTTTAGCTAATGAGATTTTTGACACCTCAGTTATTATGGAGTCATATTGGGCTATTTCATTTCTACAGCAAGCATTAAATGTTCTGAATAGAGATGGTAAGGATTATGATGATGTTTACACTGATGGTAAGTTGGGTCCTGTGACGCTTGGTGTTTTGGCAGAATATTTGGATCAAGATGATGAGAGCTTACTTCTGAAAATAATGGATGGTTTATTGTTGACTCGCTTTATCAAATTGATGCGGGAGGATCCGAAAAAGGAAATATTTGCCCGGGGCTGGATTAGGGATCGGATACAAATCTGGAAGAACTGAGGCGATCATTGAAGGTCAAAATCAATAATAGCATAGTCATAAAAATCGTCACGACCCTGATAATTGCCGCCGTTATAGCAGTATTCGGCTTTGCTACCT
>Ga0114919_10002417_pt1 | contig 15129 bp, 12 predicted proteins | sample BlataG_FD_88682 | JGI IMG/M metagenome (GOLD analysis project Ga0114919, IMG submission 88682) | Deep subsurface microbial communities from Black Sea to uncover new lineages of life (NeLLi) - Black_00105 metaG | ecosystem: Environmental > Aquatic > Marine > Oceanic > Sediment | place: Atlantic... | reverse complement strand
CTGACCTCCCACCCCTATACACGATAAATGATTTAAAAATTTGTTTAGTGGGGGTTACCCTCCATTGCTCATCACTTCATGCTGCCTGCCGAGACGGTAATGCGATAGCGTTAACCGGGATTGCCTGCGCAATCGGTTGAGTTCGACCTGCTCATCCGGTCGCTTACCGGAACGTTATACCGATGCTTGAGCGTGGCGACTTCGATGAACGGACGGCAGCAAGTCGGACTACCGCTTCACTTTTCTGCTTGCGATTGCCAAGTCGCTGCCACGCGTCTGGGACGTGTTGCTTTGGATTCTGCTGCCCGTGGTACCGCTGCTAATCTTTCTGGCCGGCAAACTCCGCCGGGTCGTGAAAGAACAGCAGGAGTGAATATCTATTTGACATTTATCCCGGGTGGACCGATGGCTGCGGTTGCAATGTAGGCCTCGATGCCATCGGCCGTGCGAATCAGTGAATAGCTGCCCGCATCCTGCAGCACCCTCACCGGAGTACCGGGCCACAGTTGTCCTTCGGGGGGTCGGCCCTGCTGCGGGCCACCGGTGTAGTAGGGAGTCGCTGTACCAATCTGCACCGGGTACTCCGCTTCAGCGGCAAGAATCGCCTGCTCTTCGGCTTCTTCGGGGATACCGCTCGGGCTGCAACCGAGCAAGGGCAGGCAAGTGGCGAGCAGCAATGTTTTGGCATAGCGTTTGAGATAGCGCATCGAATGTCTCCAGATTCAATCGGCCCAAATGAACGGGCCAAGCCTAACCAAAAGTGCCAGTAAGTGGCAACGCGAATTTAAACTACGATAACAGACCAATAGAGGTTAACCCCTATCGCATAGCGCTGGAATTATGCCTATTTAGCCGTTAGAATGCCGATCAATCATCGGGGTAAACCATGAGCGAAGTATTTGATCCCTATTACCTGTGGCTGGGCATTCCGCCGGCCGACCAACCGCCGGACCACTATCGGTTGCTGGGGATTACGCAGTTTGAGTCCGATGCCGATGTGATCCGCAATGCGGCCGAGCAGCGGATGTCGTATTTGCGCACTGTCACCGGCCCGCGGGCAAAGCGAGCGCAGCAACTTGTCAATGAAATCGTGGCTGCGCAGCGGGTTTTAGCTGGAAATACGTCGCGAGAAAAATACAACGTGCTGATCACCGAAAGCCCGTTGGCAAAACGCCGCGGTGTTTCGCCACCTGAGAACAGCACACCGGCCTTCGATCCGCCACCACTCGACACGCGGTCGTCTCGGCGACGCACGCGCGGTAGTCCTCACGGAGGGGGTGGCGACCTGCGGCGTGTGCAAGTCAAAATTATGGCGGCACTGATTCTTGGGGTGGTCGTTGTGGTGATCGGCATCGTTTGGATGCTTGCCGGAGGAGATTCTTCATTTAAGCCAGCCGCAAAAAATGACCGAGAAAACAAAGTTGGCAGCGGAGCGAGCCCAGGCCAGGGTGATAATAAAGATCCGTTAGAGGCAGCTCGAAACAAAATCTTTGGCAACCAAACAGGTGACACCGCAGCGAATCGTCCGCCCAATCCCGTAGTCAAACCTGCGAAGCCTGAGAGTGGGCCCGAAAATAGTGGGCTCGACAAACCGTCCAAGCCGCCTACGGCCGCTCCGACTGAAGAACCCAATGACGAGCAGAGTACGCTTGAACAAGCCGAAGTTCTACTCAAAAGCAAAGGACTTGAAGAAGGTTTTAATAGCACGTGGGAACTTGCCAACGCACAGACACGCAACCTGCAGCAGATTCAAGCATCTTCTGGATACAGCGGCATGGCAGAAGGCCCGCAATACAAACGCGAACTCAAGAGACGCCTGGTAAAACAGAAAACACAAATGCTCAATCGCTGGATACACCTCGGCCAACAGCCAGCAGATAACGGCGGACCGCGCGATCGAGAATACAACGCGTTAGCCAGCTGGATCTACCCCACCGGTCTCGGGCCAATGGTGAAAGAGGATATGCCTGTTCTCGTATCGATCCGTAAACAGGTGCGAGATGAATTCGCGGCCCGCGCCGCGGCCAATCCCGCGATGCTGGGATTGATCATCGATATACGCAATCAGTATGCCGCGCTTGCAAAAGACCCCGAAGTCACCGAGATGCTCCAAAGAGTGGGTGGCACACTTGCCAATCCACCCGCACTACCCACAACTCGCTCGCCTCTTCCCAGTCAATCCATCCCCGCTTCAGCAGCGAACGAAAAGTCAGAGATCGCGGGCTCCTACAGCTTTGCAGAGCTCAAAGACCAGCTCACCGCTTTGGAAAAAGAGACCAAGTTATCCATGGGTGCCTTCAATAAAGGGGCGAAGGAATACATCAAACAAAAAAAGGATCTTGTCAAACGAATCAAAGCCGGCGAAGCCCTCTATGCACGGCGGGCTAAGATCCAAGACGGAATCCAATATCCAGAGGATAAAACAAAATTCGGCCAGGAAACGGACGCGAAGGTTACCAAGCCACTTCAAGCACTTAAAGTGCAGCTGCAAAAACTCTCCAAACCCGATGCTGCGCAAATGGAGGGTAACCTCAGCCGAGCCGAGAAGTTGCTTGAGCAGATCAAAACGACACCAGAGTATGCCGCCAATCAGAAATCGATCGCTGGCCTGGCTGAAACAATAGCTAAATACCGCAAAGGGTTTAACGTCCAGCAAGCCAAGATGGCCAAGTAGCCATCCCCCGCTCCCGACTTTCTTCGCTCATCTTGCTCCGTGGTGCTCAATTCCTCGCACTTCCACACCGCCTGGTGCCGATAAATAGAGGTGACACCCTGCACCCCCCGGAGGCGAATCGATGAAACGCTCGCACAAAGTCGCTGGCATTGTCGCTTTTTCTGTCCTTGGATTCGTTGTTGTCTTCGGCCTCTATGTGCTGATTGCGGCGAAAGTAGTTGACCATCACTACGTGGTCGATCTAAGTCACTCACACACATTTACAATTGAGATGCCCTTCGTCCCGCTCCGCAAAATTTTAGTCCAAACCAACGCAGCCCGCGAAATCATGAACGCCGGAGAGCACAGCAAGCTGATTTCCAAAACCGAAGTCCATCGGGAAGGACACGTCAACGATATTCTTGCGCCGTTTCAAACGTGGGAAGGGAGCGAGGTCAACGCACTGTCTGTCCAAATCAGTGATCCTTACATTGGCAAACGCACCGCAGCGTTCACGCAAAACGTCTCGGTCACCCCCGGCAGTATCCACTCGGTGATTAAACTCAACAAACCCGAAGGACCGCTACTCGGTTACACCGTCACCACCAACATAGGCGGTGAGGGGAAGGCCTCAAAATTCGAGACCACACTCGAAATGAAAATCGATACCCCCTCGCCCTGGTTGACGCACTGGTTTGCCCGCATGCGCGTCCGCAGCACGCTCCGTCATACTCTCCGCGCCCAGGAAGAGCAGATCAAAGCGGCCGTGGAAAAACATCGCGGGCAATTTTAGGCGAAAAAACCGTTCGGCCAGTGCTTTCCCCGCTAGAGTGGGAGACGCACTTTGTCAAAGAAGTGCACGTGCAATGAACTCCCGATTCTGGCAGTGGCTTGCTATAATAAAAGGAGAACACACAAGCGTGTGCCGATGCGTTGCAGACCCATTGCACCGAACGCCGCGTGTCGTTTCCCGCCCCCTCGCCCGCTGAGAACCGTTGCCATGGTATCGCACTGGTTGCTTCTGTTTGCAATCACCGCCGCGCCTGTAGAGGATGCAGAACCGGTGCGCGAAAATGCACCTGACGTGCAGATGGAAGTCGATTTCGGCCGCGACATCCGTCCCATCCTTTCACGCCGCTGCACGCAGTGTCATGGATCGGCCGAGCAAGAAGGGGGTCTCGACTTTTCCAGTCGCGCTCTGGCGCTGGCCGAACTCGATTCCGGAGAACGGGCGATTGTTCCGGACGACCGGGAAGCCAGTGCCCTCTGGGAGCGGATCCACCTGGCAGCCGATGACGAAATGCGGATGCCGCCTGAAGGCGACCCCCTCTCGGAAGAAGAAAAAGAAAAATTAGGACAGTGGATCGAGGCCGGGGCACCCTGGCAAGAACATTGGGCCTTCCAGCAGCCTACCGCGCCCGAGCCTCCGTTGCTTCCGGCCACCACCGGTGGCCCCGGTGGCCGAAGCCCGATCGATCGCTTTATTCGCACCCGCCTTCTCTCGGCCGATCTTCCTGTCGCCCAAGAGGCACCACGCCGCCAGTTGATCCGGCGATTGCACTACGATCTGACGGGCCTACCGCCAACGAAAGATGCCGTCGAAGCGTTTGTCAACGATACCGCACCCGATGCCTACGAGCAGTTGGTCGACCGACTGCTCGCCTCTCCCCAATTCGGAGAACGCTGGGCGCGGCACTGGATGGATGTGATCCGCTACGCCGAAACAAACAGTTACGAGCGCGATGCGGCCAAACCTTTCGTCTGGCGCTATCGCGATTACATCGTGCGAGCCTTCAACGAAGATATGCCCTACGATCAGTTCATCCGCGAACAGATCGCCGGAGACGAACTCGATCAGGTAACTCCTGAGTCGATGGTCGCTACGGGTTTTTATCGGCTCGGCCTGTTCGATGATGAAACCGCCGACCCCTACAAGCATTATTTCGATCAACTTGACGATATGCTGGCGACCACAAGCCAGGCGTTTCTGGGCCTGACCATCAACTGCTGCCGCTGTCACGATCATAAGATCGACCCGATGCCGCAGGAAGACTATTACCGGATGCTGGCATTCTATCGAAACATCAAACGCTACAGCAAAGACAGAACCAATATCCTCCAGTCGGTACGCCTTCCGGAACATGCGAGCGAAGCGCTCGAAAAGATCGATACAGAAAAGCAAGAAATTGCCGAAAAGCTTGCCGAGATTGAGAAGGCGGCGCGGCCAAAACTCGAGGGCGTGGATCGCGATGATTTCAAGTACGAAGAATATCGCCAGCAGGTTCTGCGGCGAAACATTCCCAAAGTCATTTCCGTCGACGAGTACAAACGTTATCGCGACTTGAATAACCGTCGTCGTGAACTGCTGCTATCGGATGTTCCGGGCAACCAACTTGCGCTGGCCGTGGTCGAGAACGGTAGGCTCGCGCCAAAAACGCACCTGCTCGGACGCGGCAATCCGCGAGTCGAAGTGCGTGAAGTGGAACCGGGCTATCCGGCCATCTTTGCGGCAGTGAATCCCACGTTCTCAGAACCGCCAGCGGAAGCGAGAAGCAGCCATCGCCGGAAAGTGCTGGCCGAGTGGATCGCATCGACAGACAATATGCTCACGGCTCGCGTACTGGTTAACAGACTCTGGCAGCATCTCTTCGGTCGTGGCATTGTTCGCAGTCCGAATAATTTTGGTCTCGGTGGCTCACCACCCACCCATCCTCTGCTGCTCGATTACCTGGCTGCCGAGTTTGTCGAGGGCGATTGGCAGATGAAATCGCTCATTCGCCAGATTGTTCTGAGCGACACCTACCGCAGTTCTTCCCGGCCGAGCAAAGAAGCAGTGGCCCGCGATCCGCTCAACCATCTCTTCAGTCACCAGAATATGCGGAGGCTCAGCGCAGAAGAGGTGCGCGATTCGATTCTCCAGGTCACCGACCAACTGAACCTGCAGCAGCAAGGCCCCAGCATTTATCCTGAAATTTCCAAAGAAGTACTGCACAGTCAATCGATGCCCGGCAAGGGCTGGGGACATTCGCCCCCAGATCAAGCCGCAAGACGGAGTATTTACATCCACATTAAACGAACGCTCGTCGCACCGATATTGAAAATTTTTGATTTTGCCGAGACCGATCTTTCCTGCCCGGTCCGCTTTGAAACCACACAACCAACCCAAGCCCTGCCGATGCTCAACGGAAAATTTGCGCAGGACCAGGCCGCCGCACTGGCCGAGCGGGTGGAGCACGCCTATCCGGGTGACCAAGCCGCGCAAGTGAAAGAAATCCTGGAGTTGGTCTGGCAGCGACCGATTCAAAAACAAGAGATCAATGCGGGCCTTTCGCTCATCAATCAGTTGCAGCAACAGGATGGTGCCTCGCTTCGGCGGGCACTGGAAACGTTTAGCCTGGTCGCGATTAACTCCAACGAATTCATTTATTTGGACTAGATCCCACATTCTGTGATACAATAAGATTAGTGCAAACTTGAGTTACAACGTCATGAAAAAACATCCGGCCAACCAATTTTGTCATCGCACCCGTCGCCAGTTTCTTCACGAAACGGGAGGGGGCTTTGGTGCTGTCGCCCTGGCCGGCCTGCTGGCCAAAGATGGATTTTTCCCCTCCCAATCGCTGGCGGCCGATGGAGTAACTCCCTACGACAATCCGCTGGCTCAAAAAATGCCGCCTCGGCTGGCCAAAGCAAAAAACGTTATTTTTCTTTTCATGTATGGTGGGCCGAGTCAGGTCGATACGTTCGACTACAAACCGGAACTTTACAAGCTCGATAATAAAACCATCCAGGTAAAAACCTTTGGCCGAGGTGGGCATAAAAATGAAGGTGTGATCGTTGGTCCCAAATGGAAATTCAAGCAGCATGGTGAATGTGGCAAGTGGGTCAGTGATGTCTTTCCGCATCAGGCCCAATGTGTTGACGACATCGCCTTCATCCACAGCATGACCGCCGATTCACCGATTCATGGTTCGGCCATGGTCATGATGAACTCGGGCAACATTTTGAGCGGCAATCCGAGCATCGGCTCCTGGATCAATTATGGGCTAGGCAGCGTCAATGAAAATCTTCCTGGTTTCTTGGTGATGCTCGATCCCACCGGAGGACCGATTGGTGGCTCGCGCAACTGGTCGAGTGGTTATATGCCGGCGACCTATCAGGGAACCGTTCTGCAAAGCAAGGGGCCGCCGATTCTTGACCTGAACTTGCCGGCAGGCACTACGCGGGCAATGCAGCGAAGGCTGCTCGATCAACTCAAAACATACAATCAGCAGCATCAACGCGGTCGCGTTGAAAATAGTAACCTCGCTGCGCGGATCAATAGCTACGAACTTGCCTACAAGATGCAACAACATGCGCCAGAGGCCGTGGACTTGGCGCAAGAGACAGCCGACACCCACACGCTCTACGGCCTCGATCATCCGCAAACGCAAAATTTTGGTCGCAAGTGCCTGCTCGCCCGTCGACTGGTTGAGCGGGGCGTACGGTTTGTGCAACTCTATTCGGGAGGTGCACACAATAACGACAACTGGGATGCCCACGAAGATGTCTACGCCAATCACAGCTACCACGGTCGCCGCACCGATCAGCCGGTCGCCGCGCTGATTCAAGATCTCAAACAGCGTGGAATGCTCGACGAAACGCTCGTCATCTGGGGCGGCGAATTCGGGCGACAGCCGACAGCCGAGTTCAAGCGACAGCCGGGTCGCGACCACAATGCCTACGGCTTTACGATGTATATGGCCGGTGGCGGCGTCAAAGGAGGTGTGAGCTATGGAAAGACCGACGAACTCGGCGCGGCCGCCGTCGAAGGTAAATTGCACGTGCGGAACTTGCACGCGACGATCCTGCACCTGATGGGACTCGACCCCAACCACCTGACCTACTTCCACGATGGTCTCGACAAAAAGCTTGTCGGCGTCGAAGAGGTGGAACCAATTCACGAGATTTTGGCTTAATTCTTTTCGTGCTGATCCTGCGGTCTGAGAGTCTGTCTCCCTCTTTGGTGACCTGTTTCAAAGACATTGGGCGTGATAAAATGAGCGAATCATGAGCGAAGCGGCAATTCAAACTCCGGTGGTCAATCTCTCAGCGGCTGGTGCTTCAGAGGCCTTTTGCAAGGCGGCCCCCCGCTGGGGTTTTGTACAGATTGTCGAACATGGCATTCCACTCGAATTGATTGACGAAGTCTGGAAACAGACGCATGCGTTCTTTGCCCTTCCTCACGAAGAAAAACGCAAACTTCTTCGCGGCAAACAGAATGCGATGGGCTACTTCGATCAGGAACTTACAAAAAATAAACGTGATCTAAAAGAAATTTTTGATTTCGGCGCCGTTTCTTCCACAAATCTTGAAGCAGGAATCGATCAGGTCAACAGTGGTGACGGTGTGAACCAGTGGCCGGAAGCACTACCGGAATTCAAACGCACGATGTGCGCTTACTTTTCCGCTTGCGAAACCTTGGGGCATCGCCTTCTGGGAATGCTCAGCGAGGGGATGGGCCTGCCGCATCAGACATTCCATCCGTATTTTGGCGACAGGCATACCGGATTTATGCGTTTGAACTATTATCCTCTCGAAGATCCTCTGGCTGCGGGCGAAGCGACCGACGCCACACCCCTGGGCGATATGGCACTCCACCACCATACCGATGCGGGTGTCCTGACGGTGCTGCTGCAGGACACCGCAGGTGGACTCGAGGCCCATGTCGATGGAAATTGGGTCGATGTAACGCCGATCGAGGGTGCATTGATCATCAATGTAGGCGACATGATGCAAGTCTGGTCCAACGATCGTTATCCGGCGCTGTTGCATCGTGTGCGACCGGTCGACGGGCGCAGTCGCTATAGCATCCCCTTCTTTCTCAATCCTGCCTACGAAACCGATTGCGCACCTCTGGGAAGTGAGCCTGTCCGCTACCGTTCGATCAACTGGGGTGATTTCCGTCGGGCACGTAGCGAGGGCGACTACGCCGATTTCGGTAAAGAAATTCAAATCGACGACTATCGCATTAGCTAGCAGGCTTTGTGCTAGCAGGCGGCGGTGTCCGTTTCGCTTTTTATGCGGAAACATCAACGCGTCAAAAGTCGTCTATGCTTCAAAATTGTCTTTTGCTATGAGATTGTTCCTTCGCGGACTGGCGGAGACTATTTGTTGCGGGTGAATCAAGGGGCATTTAATGGACACATTGTCCGTCTCAGGGAGAAAAATATGATCGTGAAATTTATGCGTTGCAAAACACTCGCCACCTTGATGCTGCTAGTTCTCGTGCCTCAACTGACACTTGCAGCCACGCCTAAGGTAGAGGCAGAAAAGCCGGCGCGTCTACCTGTGCTTACGGATATTGCATTGCAAAAAGGTGGCATCCTTGTCGGTCGACTTACCGATGACAAAGGAAAACTTCGCGGTGAACAAAAAATCATTGTTCGTCAGGAGAATCAGCTTGTCGCGGAAGTCACCACCGGAAAAAATGGGCAGTTCATGATAGAGGGACTTCAGGGTGGCATCTATGAGATTGCCTCGGATCGGGGTGCCGGAAGTTTTCGGGCATGGGCAACAGATACTGCGCCTCCCTCGGCCAAACAATTTGCCGTCCTGATCGAAGGCGACGAAGTGGTTCGCGGCCAATTGAGTTGGATGCCCACGCCAGGTAGCTTTCCTAGCCCGAACTTTACAGTCGGCGAATGGATAGGAATCACACTCGGTGCCGCGGGTCTGGTGGTCGGTACTATTGCCCTTGTGGATGCATCATAGGGAGAAAAACATGAACATGGAATTGATGCGGTGCAAAACGCTTTGTATCTTCGTGTTGCTGGTTCTCGTACCTCAACTGACAATCGCTACCACACCCGAGGTTAAAACAGAAAAACCATCGCGTCTGCCACAATTAACCGATATCGCCCTGAAAAAGGGTGGTACCCTGATCGGTCGAATCACCGACCGAGAAGGCAAACTGCTCGGCCAACAGAAGATTGTGGTCCGCCAGGAAAATCAACTCGTGGCTGAGGTCACAAGCGGAAAGAATGGGGAATTCATTGTAGAGGGCCTCCGCGGTGGCATCTACGAGATTGCCTCACAGCAGGGTGCGGGAAGTTTTCGGGCATGGGCCGAAGGCACCGCGCCTCCCTCGGCAAACCATTTTGCGCTGCTGGTCGAAAATGGTGACGTTGTTCGAGGCCAATGGGGTTCGATGCCCAACCCGAGCCAATATCGAGGTACGGGACTAAGCATCGGCCAATGGGTCGGGATTACGCTTGGTGCCGCCGGCCTCGTTGTCGGCACCATTGCCCTTGTCCGAGACGATGATGCCTCTTAGAGAGATGCCCTTAAAAAAATAGTTCCAATTCACAGAAACGGCAGAACCGATCGGCACGTTCCCTCCGGGGAACGTGCCTTTTTTTAAGGATTCAACCCTTCGATGGACCTTACCCATGCTCTGATTCTCTTTGGCGTAGGGCTTGCTGCCGGCTTCATTAACGTCATGGCCGGTGGCGGATCGATGCTGACAGTCCCGACGATGATCATGATGGGACTGCCCGGGCCAATCGCCAACGGAACAAACCGCATTGCGATCCTCGTTCAGAATCTTGTGGCAGTCATTACTTTTTTCCGCAAAGGGTTTTTCGAATTTAAATGCAGCCTCAAACTACTTCTCTGTGCACTCCCTGGAACGGTCTGCGGGGCACTGCTGGGCACAGAATTAGCCGGCACCTGGTTCAACCGCACATTGGCAATCATTATGGGTGCCGCCTTAATGCTGATGTGGGTCAAAGGAAAAAAAATATCGCCCGCTACAGCGGAATCTGCCGCAACACCCCTGTCGCTCAGGCGACGGGTATTCGGCTATCTTCTGATGGTGGGGATTGGTTTTTATGGCGGATTTATCCAGATCGGCGTAAGTCTGATTCTGATGCCTGTGCTCAATCGCGTCTTTAAAATGGATCTGGTGCGCGTCAACATGCACAAGGTCTTTGTCATCTGCGGCTACACCTTGGTGGCTCTGGCAATTTTTGCCTGGCGCCTCGATATTCGCTGGGACTTAGGGGCTGCTCTCGCCGCCGGCACCGGCATTGGAGGATTTGTAGGCGCTTCTCTCAGTATCCGCCACGGCGAAAAGTTAATCCGCTGGTTACTCCAAATTGTCCTGATCGGATTCGTGATTAAACTGCTGTTCTTTTAATCACCACGCCGTCCCCCGACAGTCAACTGCGTGCCGGGGACCCTTTGCGGAGTTTCCGCAGCCATTGAATCGAAGCACGCGGCAGCGAAATTTGCCCCGACGCAAGTCTTCGGCGCACAATTAAAAAGCCTGCCAATAGCAAAGCGCCAATCAATAAACCGGCGTAAAGAATAATTTTCTGCCAGATTCCGCCTATCTCTATTCCGAGGGCGGCGTAATATCCAATCGCCAATTGGCAACCGACGGTCAATAAAACCATCGGCAATTCGACAGCGAGAAAAACCCAGCCCTTCAAATGCATCAGCCCACCAACGGTCAGCGAGGGGGTGCGTGTTCCGGGTACAAAGCGGCAGATCACCAGAACCCAGGCTCCATAGTGGTCAATCAGATACTTGATTTCCAAAATACGACGCGGGTGTACGGCGCGGAGCAGCCAATTCGACCGAAGCAACCGTGTGCCGAAGAACCGACAGAGCAAAAACCAACCCGCATCCCCCAATACCACACCGAAGTAGGCAGCAAAAAAGGTAGTCGAGAGTGAAAAATGACCTTTGGCAATCTCCCAGCCTGCAGGAATGATGATCATATCCTCAGGAAAATGAAGGCCGACACCCGAAGCAATCATCAACAGGAAAACAGAAAGAGGTCCGAATTTGGAAAAAATTTCTGTCAGCGTCTTGGCTATACTTGATTTTTTTTCCGCGGAGAGTCCGTCAGAGGGCATCTGAGGATTGGACTGCTTGGCCTCCGTTTGTGGAGCACTGAAACAGTCACTGACCGATGAACCAAAGCCAATGAAAACAAAAAGAAGCAGGAGGATGCCTCGCTTCGATATGGGCGTGAACTCATTTTCTTTTCTAGCTACGAGATTGTCTTCTGCTGCGCTGATAAATTCGATCTGCATTAAACAGCATTTCGCAGGGAAAGATGCGTCGGTGCCATCGCATGCATATAACGGATCAAGCGACCCCACCCCGCAGGTGACCCTGGAGTCAATTGTCCGGCAATCCGGGGCACATCCGTCCCCGAAAGAGCAGGCCGACTCGCGGGAACATGATCCAGATGCATTCCAGCGAGTACAGCAACGGTAGCAGCTTCAAGTTGACCCTGCGGCCAACCGAGATCGATCGTCCGCGTGAGAGGGAGTTGCCCTAATTGAAGGCGAATTTCCGCCAGCAGCATCCCATTGCTCTGCCCACCCCCACTGACCAGGAGTTCATCAATTCGATCCAAACCACCCGGAATGTAAGCATGCACCGCAAGGGCAATACAGCGGGCAATGAAGTGTGTCGCGGTACAGAGTAAATCCCGTATCGACCAACCTGCATCGACCGCCATCCGCACCGTGGAATCGAGTGCCTCCTCTGCACACACGCCGTACGGTTGCCAACGCGGTGGAGTTTCTCTGAAATAAGGGTCGGCCAACCAGCGGTCAATCAGTTTCTGGACTTTTGTCCCCTGCACAGCGAGCGTGCCTCCCGGATCGTAAGGCAGTCGTCCTTCACTAAGCCTCAGGCTCAAACGATCAAGCAGTGCTGTACCAGGACCGACATCAAATGCGAGCAAACTGTCCAAATCCTCTTCTGCTTGTCCGCCCGGAAGCAACGTCAACCGCACAGACCGTCCCACGTCAAGCAGGAGCCGGGTCTTGCCCGTTTTCCTCAGCAGCAGCCATTGTGGAATTGCCGTCTGTGGGCCCCCCAGACCTCCCGCTGCAAGATCCCGCTCTGCAAAATTACTCACCACATTACAACCGCACTGCTCGGCGATCCGCGACACATCGCAAAGTTCCAGGTAGCCGCGCGTCTCCGGCGACGAACCCTGCCAGAGTCCCGGGCCCAGCAAACCAACAGCCAACACGTCGTCGAGCGGAACCATGGCCACACTGGAAAGTTTGCGAATCAAATCCGCTTGCAGCACCGCAAGTTTTCGGGAAAAAAAGGAGAATTGCGAATAGTCTCTCGAACCTCCCGCGAGCGGAGATGCCGTATTAGAAGACCATTTTCCGAAGATCTCCCGCAACGCGTCCGGAACGTCAACCTGTTCGGTCACCACGTTTCGATACGTAGCCGCAAGTTTATGTCCCGAAACCGAGACCAAACTTCCAACCAACGCCGCACATTGGCGACCGGCATAGATTCCGATCAACTTATGATCTGCCTCAGTCGAACCGACGTAGCCGGATGGCTGCGAAAAAGGCTCGGTGGGGAGACCTTCGAACGTTTGCATAGCAGAACAATTCGATTTTCTAGGCAACCAGTCGGACCGGACCCGCAATCTTTACAACTTCGACAAACTCCTCGAAGATTCGCTGATCAAGGGCTGAGGCAGACTGGCTTTCTGGATGGAATTGGGTACCGATCACGAACCAATCATCCATCGTGCTTTCGATCGACTCAATCACCCCGTCCGGAGCAGTTGCCGAGACGCGAAATCCTTCAGCAACTTCATCGATTGCCATATGATGCATACTGTTGACGCGAACTTCTCCATCCCCATAGATGCGACCGATCAAAGAGTCTTGTACGACATCCAGACCGTGTCGATGCGTCACATCACTCGGATCGCTGTGGGGCATCGCCAGCGGACGATCTTCAGGAATGTGAAGCATCAGATTGCCTCCCTGCTGAACATTCAGCAGTTGCATTCCAGAACCGATGCCCATCACGGGTATCCGTCGCTCGGACACCATCCGTGCCAGCAGACGATCAAAATCTTCTCTGCGCTCGTCCATCAAGCGGATCGATGGATGCATCATAAAGCCATCGTTGTTTGGATTTAAATCTGCACCTCCCACCAGCAAAACCCCGTCGACAAGATCGAGCAAGCGACCCAAGTCTTCGCGGCTTGCGAGGGGAGGAAGCACGACAGGAATCGCTCCGGCCGCCGCCAAAGCATCATAATACCCATTTGCAATATAACTGAAGGAAGCGGTCCCTTTACTGTTTTGACGAAATTCAGCGTTTAGGGCAATCAACGGCTTAGTCTGCATCGGTTTTCCTCTCATAGGATACCTCGTGTATCCAACTCGGTGTAAAACGCATCAGAGACGAAACCGAATGGGCAACGATTCAACCGGCAGGTTGCTTGCTGCAACCGATGCTGCATTTTATTGAGAATTACTTCACATGAAGAAGCGAACCGACTGGGAGGACAACCATAAATAGGTTTGCCCCACGCTAGCCAGGTGCAACACATTCGGCCACGAACCCCGCCAGTTCGTCAACCGGGAAGCCTTCCCTCCAGTAAAACACAGCTCACCGGAGTGATGTCCATATCAATTGGCTTCAGTTCTCCTTGATGATGCGTAGCCCGTGACGCCACGAAAGAGGAATGTAAGTCACCGGCGAGTGTAGACGAGAATCTCTAGTTCGCAAGTACCTGATGGACGATTTTTTATTTTGTGATCACGCCTCAATGCTAGCACAAGATATTGTAGATACATAAATCTACATTCGTCATTCATTGCAAATGCATTGCAAATGAAAATGTGTGCAACCGGTTAAAACAAAGCAGGGCAGCTCAAGACCGCGGTGCTATCGCGGAATGATTCCCCATTATGTGCTTGTTGCACCGAAGCCATGGCGATTCGCTGCCGATCGCGCATCCTCCGGTCGACGAGAAGCAAACGTCGACTGAAACGCTGCTTGAAGCAGCCGACTCCTCGGAGAACTCGCCCTTGTATCCTCTCCCGGCTCCGGCAAACTGGAGTGAAGTCTGGGACTGGCATCTTTTGCCCAATCGATTGATTTATCGACCTTATCTGGCCGGCGTCTACCAACCGCGAATGGCAGCGATCTTTAATCTGAATGAGGATAGTCAGTGGAAGTGGGATCTCTCGATCGGAGGCCGCGTCGGTGTGGTCCGGTATGGCTCGGGAAACGAAATCATTCCTCACGGTTGGCAACTCGATGTCGAGGGGGCCGCCTTTCCGCGGCTTGCGCTTCCCAACCAAATTTTAGAAGCCACCGACTATCGCTTTGGGGTCCCGCTCTCCTACGGTTACGATCGGTGTCCGATGCAAATTGCCTACTGCCACATCCGTTCCCACTTGGGGGATGAATGGGCGAAAAAACATGGGATTCTCAATAATCGCATTACCTACAGCCGGAATGCGATCGTTTGGAGACACGGTTCCCTCCCCACCGATTCATTGCGTTTTTACGGCCAAGTCAGCTATGGTTTTTACACCGATATTGCCCAACCGTGGCATGTCGAATTCGGCATCGAATACAGTCAACTCTCCCCGACTGGATTTGAAGGGGTTCCCTTCTTTGCAACGAATTGCCAACTGCGT
>Ga0114919_10002414_pt1 | contig 15137 bp, 13 predicted proteins | sample BlataG_FD_88682 | JGI IMG/M metagenome (GOLD analysis project Ga0114919, IMG submission 88682) | Deep subsurface microbial communities from Black Sea to uncover new lineages of life (NeLLi) - Black_00105 metaG | ecosystem: Environmental > Aquatic > Marine > Oceanic > Sediment | place: Atlantic... | reverse complement strand
TTCTTCCATACGCTGAACCGCAATTCAAGCATACGTAGAATCCATCTTCCTCACTGATTTTAGGCGAATCACAACAAGATTCTTCTTCCTTCTCGTCAAAAAATCCATTATCTTCAAAACTTGAAGGCATATCAACTGGTTAACTTAAATGCAAATATTGGGATTATTCAATTTCAGTATAGTATTTAAAATAAACTATATATTTAAATCTTAATCAATTTAATTTCATAGCTGCAGTGAAGATTTAAATCTTAGTCTATTTAACTATTATCTTAAAAGATTCGTAAATAATAATTATTTTTTATAACTCAAAAACTCTAAAATTAATTTATATACAAATTAATGTAAAATGCAAACATAATGTCGTCCGATATTACAAATATTATAACAATTTTTTCGAAATTTCTCGATCCAAAAGTTACAAAAGCGGATAAATTTAATACCATTGAGGAAATAAAAAAATTACCCGTTCATTCGTATAAATTTATTTCTAAAAACGATGCTAAAATTTTAAAAGACCTTCTAAAAATATCTAGAATAGACGAAATTTCCAAATTGAATAGAGATAATCCTTTTGAAAATTTAAAAATTTTTGGTTTAACAAAAGATCCTCTTGAAGTGACTGAATTACAGGAAGAATTTGACAGAAAGGTCTCAACAATTAAAGCAGAGAATCCTGAATTTGAAAATGCTGTAAAAAAAGCCATTTTTATTAGCTCAATCATTACTACTATGGTAGACGAGGGAGAGATTCTTCAGAAATCAGCCCAGAAAGTAATTGTAATTGGATTGGATAATGCAGGAAAAACGGCGATTTTGAGTAAATTTGGAGGACGCTTAGGTATTTCCGATTTAGCTAATTTAACGCCAACTAAGGGAGTAGATCGTCGTCATATTGAAACAGCAAATTCTGACATAGATCTTTATATATGGGATTTTGGAGGGCAAGAATTATTTCGAAACAAATACTTAAAGAAACCAGAGCAATATTTTCTACAAACAGATTTATTGATCTATGTAATTGATGTTCAAGATTCTGAGAGATATGCAGAATCATTTGAATATTTTGAGCAAATTCTAAATATCTTATCCACATTAGAAGAAGACCCATTTGTATTAATATACATACATAAATGCGATCCTGATTTAAAACGTGACCCAGAAACTCTACTGAACATCGAACTCCTAAAAGATAACTTGAACCAGTTATTAACTACGTATGATTACGATTACGAAGCTTATTTGACTTCAATATTTTCTCTAATAACTAACGAACCTGAATTTTCTAAATATATAAAGGAAGTAATGAGATCAACTGATTCTTTAACGAACCCAACGCTAAGAAAAGTTGAAGGCTTAGGAAAGACATTAGAAGAAACCATGAACGCTGTAATACGGTTATCAGAAAGTCTTTCCAAACAATTGTCTGAATTAGATAATAGATTACGAGCAATTGAAAGTGGGGCATTTCAGATGGCTCAAAGTGGGGTTCTAATTGGCTTAACACCTCCTGGTGATGTATCAGGCTCTGGTAGCCCTGGTGATTCTAGGTCAAAAGTTCTTGATGAGTTAAAGCAACTATTTGAAAAGAAGAGAAAATTGAACCTTTAAACTTTTTTTAACGCCTTTTTGAGTTTTTAACAACCTCTTTTATCCTTTTATGAATAGCAAGAAGTATAATTATGACTATCAAGCCTATTATTAAAATTGCATAGAAGAAATTTTCTAAAAGCATTGGATTAAATACCTGAAAATGAATTTGGCTTCCAATAACAAGCTCAAAAAAAGAAATAATTCTCATTAAAATTGGAGCTACTATGGATATAGCTAAAATAAATCCAATAATCCCGATGAAAAAACCAAATATTACATCACTCGGATAATGTACTCCTAATTGTATTCTAGAAAATGAGATTATCGCGGCAAAAATTAAAACTATAATTGCTACTAATAAAGAGTTTAACAAAGAAGCTATTAATAATCCTTGAGAAGCGACATTATAAGCGTGCCAAGAAGGAAAGCTCCTTGAAGTAGGTTCGCGTTCGAGAACCTTAATGTCTTCCAATGCCTCAAAAGGTCTGTCTCGGGCTATAACTTTTTTTATTGGGGCAATAATAAGAACTCCAAGTAAGAATATTGAACCTATACGTGAGAATAGCATAGGATCATAAAAAACAAATAGAAAATAAACCATTAAAAGCATCCAAATTGTCTCTCTGCCAAAAAAGGATAGTGTTTTTAAAAATAATATAATTGGTTTTCCACCAATACCATTATATTTTAAAATGATTTTCTGGTCCCAATTATCTAGTTTGTTAAAAATCTTTTTTGTTTCCATATCTTTTACGCCCTTTAAATATCCAACCCTAAAAATTTATAAGCCTCTTTAACTTTGGGAACGGTTTCTTTGAAATATTCGAGTGAATGCGAATCAGAACCGACGAAGAATTTAACCCGCTCTGATTTTAATTGCTCCGCAACTTCCTTTGAAGGAAACGAGCGGTTAATAGGAAACCTTTTGCCTGATAAATTATATTCAATGCGAATCTTATTCTTGATACACAACCGCCCCAAGTTTAGAACTCTGTCTTCAGATATATCACAATCATCTAAAGGAATAATATCGTTTTCATTAATATAACGAAAGATAGTATCTATATGGCATATATTCTTAAAGATTCTAGACTCTATCATCATCCTACTGATTTCAAAGTATTCGTCTATAACCTTTTTCATTTGAACTTTCTCTAATAATTCAAGTAATTTAGTTCGTGAAGTTATAGGGTAGTGGTATATCCATTCGTGTAAAGTACCTCCAATAAAATCGATTTCTTTTTCATAGTCGTCCATAAATTCTAATAATTCGATTTCTCTATCGCGATAATACTCTAGCTCAAGACCACTAAGGATAAACTTATAAATCCCTTTCAAATCATCAAATTCTTCAAGGTAATCATCGATTTTGCCATTATAGAAGGGATCTGTTTTGTCTCTTTCGATTTTATAAAGCTCGTAATGTTCGAGAAAACATATATTGATTTCCTCTTCTTCTGCAATTTTGATGTAATCGTTAAAGTTTGGACCATCTTCTGATATGTCCGAGCTCCAGTTCGTATGGATGTGATAATCCGTATATTTAAACTTCATAGGTCGGTAGTTCTAAAAATGAAATAAAGAAGTTAAAAATTTTGATTCTTTAATCAATTGAGTGTTCCTTATCGAAAAATACTTCGTAAAAAAGTTCCTTTTCCCCCGCTTCTGGAGGTTTAATTTTCGTATTGCCACCTTTTCTGATTATATGTACGGTACTTTTATTTTGAATATGTATATTTCCATAAAAACCTTTTATACCCTTTTCTCTTGCAATGATGATTAAATGTTGATATAGAAATGATCCCAAACCTTTTCCGCGATAATCTTCCTTGACCAAAAAGCTATATTCCGCCATATTTAGTTGCGGATTTAGATAATAAGTGGCGTTCCCTATCATCTCTTCTCGACCTATTTCGCCAAGAAAAGCTCCAATTGAGAAAATATTGTTGTAATCTATATTTACTTCACTTTGCGTCTTAGAATGGGTAAATTCTTTTCTTACTTCAAAAAACCTTAAGTATCTATCAGTTTCATTCAAAGAATAATACAGTTCCTTTAATAAAGGTTCGTCAGTAGGTTTAACTGGGCGAATTTGAACCTTCTCTCCCCCGTGTAGAGTAGAAATAGTCTCATATTCAGAAGGGTATCTACAAATTCTTCCTTCCTCATCACACGGTAAAATTTGATCCGAATAGACATATTTCAGCTTTTTTGCCTCATCCAATAACCATTGCCGAAAATCTGGATGGGCAACGCATATAAGTTCAAGGACCCTCTCTCGGATTGTTTTTCCATGGAGATACGCTACACCCCATTCTGTTATTACATAGTGTGCATCTCCTCGAGACAACATCACTCCCGCACCTTCATCTAAATGAGGAAGAATCCGAGATTTTTTACCATCACGAGAGGTTGAAGGCATAATTATAATCGGTTTTCCTCCCTTAGAAAAAGCAGCCCCTCTCATAAAATCTATAGTCTCTCCAATTCCAGAATAAAATCCATAACCCTCTGTAGCTGCATTAACTTGTCCAGTAAGATCGATTTGTCGAGCAGAATTAATTGAGACCATTTTCTTGTTCATACCAATATATCTCGGATTACATACATAATCTGAAGGATAAAATTCGATATAGGGGTTATTATCTACAAAATCATACAGCTTCTTTGTTCCTAATGCAAAACTCGTGATAATTTTTTCGGGATGGAAATTCTTTTTTCTACTAGTTAATACCCCTTCTTCGATTAACGGGATTATATTGTCGGTGATATAATGAGAATGCATTCCCAAATCCTTTTTATCTCCTAAATATTTTAAGGTTGCATTCGGTAAGTCTCCAAACCCTATGTGAATCGTAGATTTGTTTTCTATAATATTTGCTAAGATCTTTCCTATTCTCTCTGCAACTTCATCTGGCTCATCAAAATGGAATTCTAACAACGGAGCGTCATTAAAAACAAAATAATCGATTTCTTTCATGTGGATAAAGCTATTACCTAACGTTCTTGGCATTTGAGGGTTTATCTCAAGAATAGTTATAAAAGCCGATTGAGCTAATGGTTTTGCGATATCAACATTTATACCAAGAGAGCAAAATCCATAAGGATCAGGAGGAGTTACTTGTATGAGTGCAACATCAATATGTTTTCTGCCTGTTAAAAATAGTAAGGGAATCTCACTAGCATATATTGGTGTGTAATCTGCTTGTCCCCTATTAATTTCCTCGCGAAGCGTCTTTCCAATGAATAGGGCATTATGTCTAAAAAGGTCTTCAGCTTTATCCGTAAAATACTTTTCAGGACCAATAGTTAAAAAGTGAAGTATTTCGGTATCAATCAACTTTTCTGATTGTTTTATCAACTCAGACGTAAGTAGTTGCGGTTCCGAGCATCCAGAGCCAATGAAAACTCTATTACCTGGAATAATTTTATTAATTGCTTCTTCGGCGTTGATTTCTTTTTCTTGCCATTTTATACGCCATTCTTCTTTCATTGGGGCCATATCCTACACTTTAAAGCTCAAATTTTATTTCGTTTAAAATTTTTCTTTTATTATCAAAAATAGTTAGGTCCTATATCTTTAATATTTTTACCTTAAAAATTTATAATATTTGAAACTATTGAGAAAAAGGTATTTTAGTATTTTATTATCACGGAATTACCTATATTTATGAAAAATTAGGTAAATCAATCCCGGACCAATAATGAAACAAACCGTCAATGGTGGAATTAAATAATTAAAATTATCCTCAAAACCTCCGAATAAGGAAGCTACAATAAAAAGAACAGAATATAATGCTACAATAAACACTAATCCTCCCAAAATTAGCGCCATCATAATAAGAAATGATTTATAACTATCCGCTCTACATTCAATCATGATGCAATTAGGGCAAATTCCTAGCTTTTCCTCAAATTCTCCTTCAGCGAGTTCTTGATCGCATATTTCGCAATTGGCCATTTTCTTTACACCCATTATAAAATTAAATAAAAAGATTATACAATAATTAAAATTCTTTTCTATTGAAAACAAATCTTCTTTATATATTAGGAAATAAAATTAATCTATATAACTCATAAATAAACTCCTAATAGGGGTTCTGAAAAAAACCTACTTCTCCCTTTTCTTAATAAATTAAAGATAAAATGTTTAAATTTAATTCGATATATTTACTCCATGACTTAAAACAGTCCATTTAAATCCATAAAATTTAAATGCGATAAGATAGAAAAGAAATCTTTAAAATATGTAAAGAATTTTTAGAATCAAGATATTAAAATAATATAAACGATTAGAAATTCAAATTAGTGAAATATTATGTCAGAAAAAGACAAAAAAATGGAAAGCGTATTAACTGAAACTCGGATATTCGATCCCATAAAAGTAAGTCCAGACTATGCTAAGTCTGGAATGTCAATGGATGAATATAAAAAGCTATACAAACAATCTATTGAGGACATGGAAGGATTTTGGGGTGAACAAGCTAAATCGCTCGATTGGGTTAAACCTTACGATAAAGTATGGGAAAAAACCGATATGTTCCCTGGGAAGTGGTTTGTCGGTGGAAAACTCAATGTTGCTTACAATTGTATTGATAGGCACGTAAAGGCGGGAAATGGGGATCGCACGGCTATTATATGGGAAGCAGATGAACCCGGTCAAGTGAGAACATTTACTTACAACGAACTTTTAAAAGAAGTGAGCAAAGTGGCTAACGCTATGAGAAGTAAAGGGCTTAAAAAAGGTGATCGAGTTACAATTTGGTTACCTATGATTCCTGAACTAGCCATAGTTATGTTAGCTTGCGCTCGAATTGGCGTTATCCACTCAATCGTCTTCGGCGGTTTCTCAAAAGAAGCTGTGAAAGACAGAATTGAAGATTCAGATTCACGTCTATTATTTACAAGCGACGAAACCTTAAGAGGGGGCAAAAATTATCCTAAAATGGCTGATGTCCTTCAGATAATAGATAAGGTGCCAACGATTGAACATGTAATAGTGGTTAAGCGATCGGGTAACGAAGTCCCTCACACGGATAAGGATATTTGGTATCACGATTTTATCGATGGGGTGAGTGAAGAATGCGAACCCGAACAAATGGATTCGGAAGATACGTTATTTATTCTCTATACAAGCGGAACCACTGGAAAACCTAAAGGTGTTAACCATACAACAGCAGGTTACATCCTTTACACATCATTCACTCATAGAGTCGTATTCAATTACAAAGAAGGCGAAGTTTGGTATTGTACCGCAGATATAGGATGGATTACTGGACATAGTTATATTATTTATGGACCATTAGCAAATGGGGCTACAACTTTAATGTTTGAAAGCGTGCCAACCTATCCTGATGTCGATAGATTTTGGGATATTGTAGAACGGCATAAAGTTAACCAATTTTACACCGCTCCAATTGCTATACGTGCCCTTATGAGGTACGGTGATGATCCAGTAAATAAACACGATTTAAGTTCATTGAAAGTTCTGGGGACTGTAGGAGAACCGATTAACCCCGAAGCATGGACATGGTACCATAGAGTTGTGGGAAAAGAACGATGTCCGATTGTAGATACCTATTGGCAAACTGAAACAGGAGGTTTTATTATGACTCCTATAGCTACTGCAACTCCAACCAAACCTGGATCATGTTGCTTGCCTTTTCTTGGTATTAAACCCATAATTTTCGATTTGGAAGGTGATGAGATCACCGAAGCAAACGAGGGCGGTTACTTCGCAATTGCTCAAAGTTGGCCAGGTATGTTACGCGATGTTTGGGGTGATACTGAGAGATTTAAATCTACCTATCTCGAAAAATATCCTGGATATTATTACACTGGTGATGGAGCACGACGTGACGACGATGGCTACTATTGGATCCTTGGACGATTAGACGACGTTATTAAAGTATCAGGACACCGTATAGGAACAATGGAAGTAGAATCTGCCATAGTGAGTCATCCAAAGGTAGCAGAAGCTGCCGTAGCACCTTTTCCACACAAAATTAAGGGGCAAGCCATTTGGGCGTTCGTGACCTTAATGGATGGCGTTGAAAAATCGGCGAAATTATCGAAAGAAATTCGTATGCATGTTAGGCAAGAAATTGGACCCGTATTTCAACCCGATGTAATTCAATTTGCTGATGCCTTACCAAAGACGAGAAGTGGTAAGATAATGCGCAGAATTTTAAAAGCCATAGCTTCAGGCACCGAAATTGGTAATGTTACGACCTTAGCCGATCCTTCCGTTGTTGATGTATTGCTTGAAGAACGGAAAAAAATGGATGTTGAAGTAGGTTAAATATTTTTTTTTATTTTTTTTTATTTATCTGATTTTTAGTATTGAATATTTATTAGTATCATCGAGTAATAGGTATAATTATATACAAGTTTTTCTCTATTACTCAACTATGGTTAATTGTCTTTTTTGCCATCAACCCGTGACAGAGAATCAAGTATTATGTTTAAATTGCGGTTTGCAAATCAGACCACTCGATATAAAGCTTAGGTTCTTTTGGAGAAGGCGTAGTGTACTTTTGTATGATCAGCAACCTTTTTTGTTTGAAAGTAAAATAATTGAGGGGAAAGCACGAGAAATCAAGCGAAGGCTCAGAAAACCTCAGGGCAATGAGACATTAGATCGATGGTTATAACATTTGTTTAAAACTTATCAATATTTTTTTAAATTTATTTAGTTGAAAGTAACTTTTGCCCAGTAATTTTTAAATCTTCAGGAGACATTCCAAATCTCCATAAAAAATAGATCACAAACCACTTTATTGTAGTTTTAAAAAATCCATATTTCTCAAGCCTTCTTGCTGATGTAGTGACGTGTTTTTTCACACAAATAATTTTATGCCTTCCTTTTTTGGAATATTTCTTTAATCTATGCACAAAATCAAAATCCTCGCAGATCCATAAAGGAGTAAAGCCATTTAAATCAAAAAATGCTTCTTTTCTAACAAATATCGCATTATCACCGGGGAAGGTTTTTAATTCTCGGACTAGAAAGTTACCGATTTCTGTCCACAAGAAAACAGCAATTTTTAAGAAATATGATAATTTGGTATTTGAGATCCATTTCCATTTTTTTTCAAAACCTCCACCTAAAATATACGGATTTCTCATATTATATACAATGTATAAAATTGCTTCTTTGGGTAATATAGTGTCCGCGTGAAGAAATAGTAAGATATCGCCATTAGCTTCTGTTACACCATTGTTTAACTGAAGAAATCTTCCTTTTGGAGAGGATATTACCTTATCTGCTAGAGATTTCGCTAATTCTAAAGTTCCATCAGTCGATCCACCATCGCTTAGAATAATTTCAACGCTGAGTCCTTTATACGACATAAATTTAATAGCACGCTTAATACTTTCAATTGTTCCTTGAATATATTCGCGTTCATTGAGAGTTATAATGATTACGCTAATTATCATTAGGGGTTCTCCAATTTTTTAATATATCTCTTTCTAGTTTCATTTGGAGAGTGTTCAATTGAAAGTTTTAAATTTTTCAAAATCTCTGCTGTGTATTCAGGAAAATGGTAAAAACCTTTTTTTTTTGAGATCGGAATTGCTTCAATATAAGATAGTAAGGATACTAAATCTTCCTCAATATCGATATCAATTAAAGGCGGTAGTAGTATTAAGTCCATATCGATTAATTTGCTGAGTTTAACAAATTGAAGAAGTTCAACTCCCATATCAAATAATTTATATTCAGTTATCCATTTAGGATTAAATTGCCTCGATACACCTAAAAGATACACGCCATCTCCTCCAGCTGGACCGAGTATTATCTTTTTGGATTCCCGAACATTCATTAGCTCTTTAAATGCATAATTTAGTAAATCAGGGTTCAAATAAGGTAAATCTGCTCCTAACACTAAGGAATACTCAAAACCAAAATTAAAAACTTGTGTTAAAATAGACGAAAATCGTTCATCAAAACCAGTTCCGCTTTGGGAAAAGAAGTATATCTTATCTGAGCCCATCAACTGATGTTTAATAGATTGTACCAATTGCTCAAGATTTTTTTTTTTATTTTGGGGGAAAAATCCTAAACATATTGATGAATTCTTGATTTTAGACGCTAGGATGATTATATCTTTTAGCATCGCCTCTGCTATTTTTGCGGCATCATTTTCAGTTAAAACGGTACCTTCACTAAGTCGCGTTTTAACTAGACCCGGTTGGGGAACTTTTGTGAATATTACAATAGCTTTCTGTGGTAAATTATGGTTTCCTTCCAATCCATAGACCTCGGCTTACCCAATTGTTGTGAGCTGCTTTTTGCCAAGCAACTATCCCTTTTTCTGCTTCAGAATACAAATCTTCGCCAAAACCTGCAATAATATTGTGCTTATTATCTTTAAGAATTTTCAAATAAGAATCCATGCTTTCAGCAAAATGATTTCCTAAATCTTCTTTTTCTATAAGTTCCATTTTTGTGCTAGTAATTAACTCTTCGTAACCACCTAATGTTTCCATGTCAGGAAATACCATAAACTCCATGAGATAATCAGCTTCCGATTCGGGGGCGTCAACTTGGCCCCAAATCCAATCTGTAAAACCTACTTTACCACCAGGTTTTAAAACTCTTTCAACTTCTTGAATTAATCTATTCTTATCACGAATGTAACACCAGGCGTCTTGTCCCCAGATGAAATCAAAAGCTTCATTATGGGCAGGAATATCAAGAGCTGAACCAAGGCGAAATTCTATCAAATCTGCGTATGGCATATTTTCAGTTCTTTTTCTCGCCTCGTTTATCATCTCCAATGTTATATCTAATCCTACTACCTTAACATTGTAATTTTCAGCTAAATATCTCGCAGGACCTCCTAATGCAGAACAAATATCTAAGATGACCATATCTTTTCCGCCACTTTCCAAGCCCAACTTTTTAGCAAGATAATCATTTTGCTGTATTCCTCCAACATGAATATGTTCCCCCATTAATAGTTCCCACAGTTTTCCTCCGGGACCTGCATAAACATCACTAACATCCTTTACGCAATAGTTGTATTTTTTATGCGATGTAATTCTTTTCACACTCCTAATTAAAATTATTCATATTTTTGATTAATAAGGATTATTAGGATTTAAATGTAAAATGATTAACCTATAAGTTTAATTTAAAGAGTTAAAAATTAAAGGACCATAATCATTCTTTTTTATTTAGATCTGGAGTGAACTGATAACACTTAGGATCGGCAGCCATAACATCTCCTCCATAATAATACGCACTACTTCTACAACCAAAACAATGAGAATTATTTACACAACTACCACAATTACCTGGAAGTTTTGAAAGATCGCGAAAATCGAGGAAAAGTAATCTATCTTTCTTTTTTTCAATAAGATTTTCAAGGGTGTCATCATTCACGTTGCCAAACTCTATTGTTTTAATAACTGAGCAAGGAGTAAGCCATCCATCAGCTTTGATACATAAGGAGGTACCACAATAAAATTTTGAAACGTCCATAACACCACAGGATGGGTCGTCCGGATAATTTATTTTGTCTCTATAGGCAAAAGCATTTTCTATTTGAGTTCTACTTGGTTCCCAATCATCGCTAAGACTAGAATGTATTACGGGATTAAACAATGTTAAGCATGTTTTTATTCCAAAATTATTTTGCATGTAATCAATCATATTATTCGCTCTACCGTTAGCAAGTGGAGTGGTAAATGTGATACAGTTTACCATAGATTCTGGATCCTTCCCCGCACCAATGGTATTCTCAATCCCTTTGATGATAAGCTTGATGTTATTAGAATCAACCTCAAAACAATCACTACCATGCAATCCCAAATACAAGTTTGGATCCACAGTATCCAGATGTGTAGAGATAAATCCTTTTTCAGAAACTTCTACCGCTTTCTTGGCGACTTCAGGGTCAGATAATGGAATGCCGCTAGTCCAAATATTATTAATTAAACCTAAATCTGAAGCATAATTACACAGTTCGTACCAATCGCTTCTAACCAAGGGATCCCCTCCTAACCAATCAATCATTTTTACTTCTAAATTAGCTGCAGAATTAAGTGATTCTCTAATCTTATTTGAACTCAAACCATTTGAGCTAGCTGGAGTACTACCTGCATAACAGTATTTACATAATTGAAAACATTGTAATGTTGATTCAATTTGCAATATAAAGACTTTTCCCTTATCGAAATAAGTCTCTTGTAATGAAATTTGTGAAGCCATACCAGCGTGAGCCATTGGAAAATCTTCTCTTTTATTCATACCTTAACCCTTTAATTTTCAATGTGATGAGAAATATCCTTTAACATTATAGAAGTGAAATTAAATCTTAATTTTAAGTTTTAATTTTATAAAAAAAAATAGGTGGTATAATTAACCATAAAAAGTTCCTACCCAATCAAGACCTACAGTTAAATCTTGAATTAACAGTGCAAGCAGCGAAACACCCATTACGAGGATTGCTACAAAAAAACTTAACTTTGGCCAAGATTTATTTTGTAAATTGTAACCCATTTTGTATTGTTCTCTTAATGCGAAAATTAAAAAGATAAACAATCCTATGTCATAACTCCAAGTTGCAAACTCCAAGCCTTCTGGAGGCAAATTGGTTAAAAATCCAGCATTGTTGGCAATTTGGTATAAAGGAAATTCTAAAGGAAGTCGTACAATAAAAAAAATTAATCCCATATGCGCGATTAAAATCCAGGCAATTATTAAAGTATGCATCTTCAGCCAGATTTTACCCTTTTTGGATAGTTTTTCCTCCAAAAAAGAAATTCCTTTCCATTTTTCAAAAATTACAAGAATTCCCCATACAAAAAATACTATAGCAGTTATTATGGTGCAAATTATCGTATTGAATGATCCACTTGCCGTTATCGGCAACATGAAAGATTGGATCATTGCTAAAGTGCAAGTAAGGGGACTCTTATGATACCAAGCTAAGCCCACATTAAAAATAATTATTGCGTAAGCCCAGTTATGTGCCCATCTCGGATCTGTTGCTACTGCTTCCCATGCCCATGGACCTGCAAACCACCAAATGATATAAGCAAATCCCATTACCACCAAACCAAAGCCAGGACCTATTAAATACTTATTTGGCTTAGGCTCTCCTTCATTTCGTTCGTTTTCTTTCATAATACTATCAAGATTTTTAATTAATAATGATTTGTTGAAAAATATTAATTAGGTTTTATTTAAAATTTCTAATTATAAAATAAAGAGATAACTCTTCTTTTAAAATGAGCATACTAAATGTTTATTGGGTTTTTTAAGTCATTACTCATTTTACTATTAATCAGAGAAGTTATTTTATTTGATAGCAATTTTTTAGTCAATTATAAAGTTGGTAAAGGTAAATATATGTGAATTCAGAAAGAAAGAAGTATAAAAGCTATAAAAAGTGGCTCCTTCACCATCTTTACAAGAACAAATTTTTGCTATTGTCTGTTCTAATAGGTATTACTATCGTCACTTTTACAAGAACTCTCATACCTATAATTATTGGAGATATTGTAGACGATGCTCTAATAGCTCTTAATTACGAAAAATTCATAACTCTTCTTATTCTCGGGTTGGTAGTTTATCTCATCCGAAATGTTTTAGATTATGTAACGATGATGGTTGGCCATTATCTAGGTTTAAAGACAGAGCAAAATATGAGGCAAGAGTTTTTTGAGAGTATCCAACATAAACCTCTAAGATACCATGATGTAGCTAAGGCTGGAGATTTACAAGCTCTAGCAACAAATGATGTACGCATAATCAATACGATGATTGCCCACGGAAGCTTCTATTTATATCCATTCTTTCAAGTGGGAATATCTGTACTCCTCCTTATTACTACGCTCGATATAATACTAGCTTTAGGGTGTATTCCTTTTGTTTTTTTTTACATTTACTTTATTTTGCATTATCGTAAAAAAATTGCCCCGTTTGCATCTAAAAGGTTAAGAAAACATTCAAATTTAGCAGTCGTACTACAAGATAGTATAACTGGTGCCTCTGTAGTCAGATCATTTGCGGCAGAAGATTTCGAACGAAAAAAATTTAAAAAGGCAGTAGACGCTTTCAGAGATAACTCCATTGGAGAATACCTAGTACAAGCTAAATATTTCCCTATGTTAGTTCTTTACATAACCATTGGGATTACAGTTATTCTTGGTACTGTCCTTGTGTTACAAAATTCATTAACCATAGGAGAATTAGCTGCTTCTAATTTACTATTGATAGCTCTTGTAGATCCAACTAACTTGATTTGGTGGGCTACAAACGATATGATGAGTGGATTTGCAGCTTGTTCACGTTTATTTACTGCATTATCCGATGAGGACAATGAGAATCTGCGAAATAAGCGTCAACGATGGCCAAAAGAGTTCAAAGGAAAAATAGAATTTAGAGATGTAACATTTGCCTATGAAAATGGGGAAAAAAATCGCCCTCTGGTGTTGAAAAATCTCAATTTCACTGTCGAACCGAATCAAAAAGTCGCTCTAGTTGGTCCCACAGGGTGTGGAAAAACAACAATTGCAAAATTACTCCTCCTCCTTTATGAACCCCAACAAGGGACCATTCTTTTGGATGGAAAAAACATTCAGGATTATCCTCTTGAAGAATTGAGAAGAAAAATCGGTTATATAGAGCAAGACATCTATTTGTTTTCGCAAACTATACATGAGAATATTGCTTTTGGAAACCAAACTGCCAGACGCGACGAAATAATTAATGTAGCAAAATTTGCCCAAGTTGATGATTTTGTACAAAACCTCTCGGATGGTTACAATACTATTGTTGGCGAGAGAGGTACTCGCCTTTCTGGAGGGGAAAAACAGCGTGTGGCTATTGCTCGAGCTTTCCTAACGAATCCTGCTATTCTTATACTTGATGATTCTGTTTCTGCGATTGATAGCGAAACGGAGGAGAAGATTGGAAAAGCAATGGAAAAAATTATGAAGAACAGAACTACTTTAATAATAACTCATCGCCTTCATACGATTCGGACATCAGATAAGATTTTAGTTCTCAAGCATGGTAGCATTGTAGCGGAAGGAAATCATTCTGAATTAATTCAATCATCTGATGATTACAGGCGAATTTTTGGGAAACAAATATCTAAAACAGATATAAAAACTCACAAAACTTAACGAGGATGCATTATGGGATTATCTGCGGGATTGTTGAATGAAGACCAAAAAAGAGAGTATTCCGATCGGGAATTACTAGTTAGGTATTTTAGGGGCGTTGCCCCATTTAAGAAAAATATAGCTTTAATCGCAATCTTCATTTTTATAACTACTATAGCTGAAACCATAAATCCTCTTTTACTTGGAATTGCCATTGACGAGCTTTCAAGGATTAACAGTAATCTTCTTATCGTATTGGGAGCAGGGGGGCTATATTTAATTATATCTATTCTACTTTGGATACTCTTTTTTTTACGACGTAAAGAAATAGGGAAGTTTGTTCCGTATTTTTTGGAGAAACTCCGAATGAAAATTTTTGATAGATTACAAGAGCAAGACATGAGCTTTTTCGATAAACATCT
>Ga0114919_10002413_pt1 | contig 15140 bp, 10 predicted proteins | sample BlataG_FD_88682 | JGI IMG/M metagenome (GOLD analysis project Ga0114919, IMG submission 88682) | Deep subsurface microbial communities from Black Sea to uncover new lineages of life (NeLLi) - Black_00105 metaG | ecosystem: Environmental > Aquatic > Marine > Oceanic > Sediment | place: Atlantic... | reverse complement strand
CGCCGTGCTTGACCGGCAAGGCGTGGCGACGAGGCATAGCGGTGGCTATGGCGAGGAGACGCAACGCAGCCGGTCGGGATACGGCGCCGCTCGAATGCCACGGTTGTTGCGTGACAGGGCACTGGTAATATACACGAATCAGCTCCCCTGTTGCGACCAGCGAGAGAGAGATTGCGTCCCTGTTAGACGGAAATTCTTCTACCTTGACCAAAGCCACATTATCGGGCAAAATACAACAAAATCAAGCACGTGCAGGTCTGGACAGGTCGCAGAAGTCTAAAAGAATATCAACGTACGCGGGCAGCTGTCCCGGAACGGATGGATCGAATGATAGCGGGCTCATCACATATCGCCGGCCTTGAATCGGAGTTAAATGATTTCGATCCCCTGGTCCGTGCGCGGGCCCTGGCCGAACTTTTAACCGAGGCCGAGCGGGAAGAGATTCCGCTCGAGGCTGAGATAGAAGCGGCGAACATGCACTGCCACACCTTCTTCTCCTTTAACGCCTACGGCCACTCCCCCGCATCACTTGCGTGGATGGCCAAAAAGCGCGGGATCAAACTGATCGGTATCGTGGATTTCGACGTGCTGGACGGGGTCGAGGAGTTCCTGACGGCATGTGAAGCCGTCGGCATCCGCGGAAGTGCAGGGATGGAGACACGGGTATTCCTTCCCGAATTCTCGAGCCGCGAGATCAACTCACCCGGCGAGCCGGGGGTATGCTACCACATGGGCATCGGGTTCGCCTCAGGTATAATACTGGGTGAGGCGCGAGAGAACCTGATCGACCTGTTCAGGCAGGCATCCCAACGTAACAGGAACCTGGTAGACCGTATCAACACCCACCTGCATCCGGTCACAATCGACTACGAAAATGACGTTCTGCCCCTCACCCCATCGGGGAATGCCACCGAACGGCACATCGTCTCGGCCTACCTCCAGAAGGCGGAGAGCTCCGTCCCCGACCCCTCCGGCTTCTGGGCCGGCAGGCTCGGAGTAAGCAGGGATGAATTGACCAAACTTATCGGTGACGAGTTCCGGTTCCACGATCTGATCCGGGCGACTCTGATGAAAAGAGGCGGAGTCGGCTATCTCCAGCCCGGTCCGGAGACATTTCCCACGCTGGAGCAGTTCCACGAGCTGGTTACAGCATGCGGCGCCCTTCCATGCGCGGCATGGCTCGACGGCACCTCGGCCGGTGAACAGGCCATCGGCGAACTGCTCGAACTGCTGGTCTATAAGGGTGTCGCCGCTCTCAACATCATCCCCGACCGCAACTGGAACATCGCCGATCCCGAGGAACGCAGTCTGAAGGTCGGAAATCTCCACCAGGTGGTCGAGCTTGCCGGGCAGCTGGATCTTCCACTTAACGCGGGAACCGAGATGAACAGCTTCGGGCAGAAGATATTCGATGATTTCAACGTCCCCGAACTCGCGCCCCTGCGCAAGGCTTTCCTCGACGGAGCCTATTTCATATACGGCCATACTCTCCTGCAGCGGGTGTCGGGTCTGGGCTACCAGAGCGAATGGGCGCAGGCCCACCTTCCCTCGCGCGCGGAGCGAAACGATTTCTACACACGCATCGGATACATGGCACCGCCGGGGAAGCTTGCGATGGATGAATTGGCGCAATTCGACCCGACGGCGTCACCGGAGCAGATATTGACCCGGCTGAACGGGCTGGGAGGATAGATTCCGGTGCCGGACAAACTTGCCATCTACCGGAATGTGGTCTCACCGCTTCCGGGCTGCAACCGGCTCTGGCCGCTTTACGGTGCCGGTTTCGGGAACCTGGGTCGCGGAGGGCTCCCGATCGAGATACCCATGCCGCAGAACGGGCCGGATGAGCTGCTGGTGCGCCATGATGCCTGCGGGCTCTGCTTCTCTGACATCAAGGTCCTCCTGGCGGGGGAGGCTCACCCCCGTATCTACCGCGACATGCAAGCCGATCCGGTGGTGCTCGGCCATGAAGTAAGCATGACCGTGGTCGGCGTGGGCGACGAGCTGAGTGACCGGTACGCGGTCGGCGACCGGTTCATCATCCAGGCCGACATCTTCATCGATGGGGTAGGTTACGCCTACGGATACGAAATCCAGGGAGGACTCTCGCAGTACAACGTGATCGACCAGCGGGTCCTTGACGGCGACCACGGATGCTACCTCCTCCCCCTTCAACCGACGACCGGATATGCCGAGTCCGCTCTGACGGAGCCGTGGGCCTGCGTCATAGCCGCCTACGGGTTGACTTATCGAACTCGTCTCAAACCCGGTGGCACAACCTGGATCATCGGCGAAGGCGCCGCCGGTGAGCAGACCTACACGATCAGCAGGGGTCTCGACGATGTATCGCACCCAGACCGCCTGCTGCTGACCGATGTCCCGGCAGATTTCTCTTCCTGGTTGAAGCAGCGCGCACAGCAGCTGGGAGTGGAAGCACTCGAAGTCGACGACATCACCTCACCACCGGTCACGGAGGTGGACGATATCGTGCTGCTGGGCGCAGATCCCGACACCATTGAAACGGTCAGCCCGGGGCTTGCGGACTTCGGGGTGCTGGCTGTTATCTCTGACCGTCCGCTGGAGCGGCAAGTCTCAATGGATGTGGGCCGTGTGCACTACAATCGCCGGATCTACATTGGCGGGGCCGGTCCCGATATCGCCCGCGCCTACAGCGACATCCCGGTCCGCTCCCGGCTCAAGGCGGGAGGCCGCGCATTATTCATCGGCGCCGGCGGCCCCATAGGGAGGATGCACGTGCAGCGTGCGATCCAGATACCCGATGGTCCCGCCATAATAATCTGTACCGACATCAGCGGCCCGCGACTTGCCGACCTGTACGAGACGATGGCCGCTGAGGCGGAATCGAAAGGCATCAACTTCATCTGTCTTAACCCGACGGACCGCGAGGGCTACGAGTCGGGGATGGCTCCATTTAGAGAGCCGGGATTCGACGATATCGTAGTTCTGGCTCCTGACCTATCTGTAATCGCCGATGCGCTGACCCGTCTCGCTCCGGAAGGTGTCATGAATGTCTTCGCAGGTGTGGCTCGCGGCACAATGGTTCCTGTCGATCTGAGTGACATCTGCCTGAAGGGCACCCGGATAATCGGACACTCGGCCTCCACCATCGAAGACCTGCGCACAATGTTGGATCAGGCCGAATCGGGGGAACTCTCACCCAACCGCTCTGTGGCCGCGATCGGCTCGCTCGAGGCCGCATGGGGCGGCCTGCAGGCGGTGCAGGATGCGCTTCTGCCGGGCAAGGTCGTCATCTACCCTCAGATAAGGGAAATGCCGCTTACCCCCCTGCGCGACCTGGAAGAGAAGCTGCCCGGCGTCCATGCAAGGTTGAACGACGGGCGTGAGTGGACGGTGGAGGCTGAAGAAGAGTTCCTGCGGTTGATGCTCCCGTAGGGAGGAACAGCATATGGATGGAGTACTCGAAAACAAGATCGCGATCGTCACCGGAGGCGCCCAGGGGCTCGGCGAAGCTGTCTGCCGGCGGCTGGCCCGGGAAGGAGCGGGTGTCGTGGCCGCCGACGTGAACCGGAAAGGTTCAGAACAGGTCGCCGCCGATATAACGGCCGACACAGGGCGCCGCGCAATCGCTATCGAAGTGGACGTCTCCGACGAATCCCAGGTCGAGGCTCTCATACAGCGGACCATCGAGGAATTCGGGCGCCTCGACATCCTGGTCTCCAACGCCGGCATTCTCATCGCCGGACCCGTGATAGAATTCCCCGCCGAAGACTGGCGGGCGGTGATGAACGTCAACCTCTTCGGCTACTTCCTCTGCGCCAGGCACGCGGCACGCGTGATGAAGGAGCAGCACAGCGGCGTGATCATCCAGGTCAACTCGAAATCGGGAAAGAAGGGCAGCTACAGGAACTCGGCCTATGCAGCCACAAAATTCGGCGGGGTCGGGCTCACCCAGAGCCTGGCACTGGAGCTGGCCGAATACGGCGTGCGCGTCAACGCTGTCTGCCCCGGAAACCTGCTCGACTCGCCGCTGTGGGTCGACTCGCTCTACGCCCAGTATTCTCAACGGTGGGGAATCACGGAGGAGGAGGTGCGTCAGAAGTACATCGATCAGGTGCCGCTCGGGCGCGGCTGCACCTACGACGATGTTGCAAATGTGATCGTCTTCCTGGCATCCGACCAGTCGAGTTACATGACCGGCCAGGCGATCAACGTCACGGGCGGACAGGAAATGGGATGATGTCGACAGGATTCCTGGCCTTCGACCTCGGTGCCGAGAGCGGGCGGGCCCTGCTGGGCCGCCTGGATGGTGAGAGGCTGCAGCTCGAGGAGCTGCACCGCTTCACCAACGGACCGGTAGAGGTGGAAGGGAGCCTGCACTGGGACGCCCGCGGCATATGGAGGGAGATCAAGCAAGGTCTGTCAGCCGCAGCGGCGGCCTGCGGCGATGAGCTGGCAGGCATCGGCCTCGATACCTGGGGAGTTGATTTCGGGCTGCTGGATTCAGGCGACAACCTGCTGGAAGATCCCTACCACTACCGCGACAGCCGGACCGATGGCATGATGGAGGAGGCCTTCCGCAACGTTCCCCGCGCCGAGATCTTCGAACGCACAGGCATCCAGTTCATGCAGCTGAACAGCCTCTTCCAGCTGCTGGCCATGGCCAGAGCCGACTCCCCCGCCCTGGCCGCCGCAGATACCTTCCTCAACATGCCCGACCTCTTCAACTTCTGGCTCTGTGGTCGCAAATCAAACGAGTTCACGATCGCCACCACCACCCAGTGTTACGATCCGCGACAGGGCCAATGGGCTGGAGAAATACTGGAATCTCTCGGCATACCCACCGGCATCTTCGGCGAGATCGTCTCACCCGGCACGGTGCTCGACCCCCTGCTCCCGTCGGTGGCGGATGAGACCGGCTGCCCGCGGGTTCCGGTGATCGCCCCCGCCACACACGACACCGGCTCCGCCGTGGCAGCGGTGCCGGCCGAGAGTGACGACTATATATACCTCAGCTCTGGCACCTGGTCGCTTATGGGAGTGGAGACGGACGAACCGGTTATCACTCCCAAAAGCCTGGAGTACGACTTCACAAACGAAGGGGGTGCCGGAGGCAAGATCCGCCTGCTCAAGAACATCATGGGATTGTGGCTGGTGCAGGAGTGCCGCCGCGAATGGGCCAGCACGGGCCGGGAACACTCATACGACGAAGTGACAGCCATGGCACTGGAGTCACCGGCCTTCGGCCCTCTTGTTGATCCCGGCGACAGCCGCTTCCTGCCCCCGGGCGACATGCCCGCACGCATCCAGGAGTTCTGCCGCCAGACAGGCCAGACCCCACCAGAGACGGAGGGCGGCATCATACGCTGCGCGCTGGAGAGCCTTGCGCTCGAGTACCGCTGGGTGGCCGAAAGGCTGGTGGAACTCACCGGAAGGCGGCTTCCGGTCGTACATATCATCGGCGGGGGGAGCCGCAACAGCTTGCTGAACCAGTTTACGGCCGACGCTACCGGCCGGCAAGTCCTCGCCGGGCCCGCAGAAGCCACGGCCATGGGAAACGTTCTGGTGCAGGCAGTGGCGCTGGGCCGGCTCGCCTCACTTGCCGATGGTCGCGCCCTCGTGCGCCGCTCGGTGGATGTGGAGGAATTCGAGCCGGGCGGTGACGCAGCCTGGGACGAGGCATACGAACGATACCTTGAGATCAAGAATAGACGGGAAATCAAAAAGAACTGAGAGATCAAAGAGATAATGGAAAACAAACTGACGGCCCACGGGCTCAGCAGTGAGAAAGCCCTCGACCTGCTGCGCCAGATGTGGGAGATCCGGATGTTCGAGGACCGTGTCTACGACCTGCTGGGACGCAATATCATCAAGGGCGCCTCGCACCTCTATGCGGGACAGGAGGCGGTTGCCGTGGGAGCGATCTCGGTCCTGCGCGACGACGACCTGATAACCAGCACCCACCGCGGGCACGGTCACTGCCACGCCCGGGGCGCCAGCCTCACCGAAACCGAGGAGGAGAGGCAGAACCACTACAACAAGATGATGGCCGAGCTTTGCGGCCGTGAGACCGGCTACTGCCTGGGCCGGGGTGGCTCAATGCACATCGCCGATGTGGAGAAGGGCAACCTGGGTGCAACCGGCATTGTCGGCGGCAATATCCCCGTTGCAACCGGCGCGGGAGCAGCCCAGAAGAAGCTGGGCAGCGGCAGAGTGGTCCTCTGCTTCTTCGGCGACGGCGCGGCCAACACCGGCAACTTCCACGAGTCGCTCAACCTGGCCGGGCTGTGGGACCTGCCGGTGGTTTACATCGTCGAGAACAACCTGTACGGCATGTCGGTCCCGATCGGCAAGGCCGCCTCGATTCCCGAGATCGCGCACCGCGCTTCCGCCTACGGCTTGCCCGGTGAGGTGGTGGACGGAATGGATGTACTAACCGTGCGCGAGGCGGTGGGCCATGCCGTCGAGCGGGCCCGTGGGGGCCAGGGCCCCTCACTGCTGGAATGCCGGACCTATCGCTGGTACGGCCATTCCCGTTCCGACCCCCGCCAGTACCGCACCAGGGAAGAGGAGGCACAGTGGAAGGCGCGCGATCCCATCCCCAGCTATGCGGCCTGGCTTGTGGAGAACGGCATCTGCTCTTCCGAAGAGATCAACGAATTGGAAACACGTGTGGAAGAAGCTATAGACGAGGCCACCGAGTTCGCTCTCGACTCCCCCTACCCTTCCCCCGACGGGCTGGAGAAGTACGTCTACGCACCATTCTCATGGACCTCCAGCGACTATGAACGGGAGAGGGAACTGCGGGAGATATGCCGCACCGGTGGGCCTGGCACCAGGAAGATCCTCTTCAGAGAAGCCATCCAGGAGGCCCTGCGGGAGGAGATGAACCGTGACCCATCCGTGTTCGTCATGGGTGAGGATGTGGGCCTCTACGGCGGCGCCTACGGTGCGACACGCGGACTGTTCGAGGAATTCGGGCCCCAGCGGGTGTGCGATACGCCCATCTCGGAGGCGACGATAGGCGGAGCGGCTGTGGGAGCGGCCATGGCGGGCATGCGACCGGTGGCCGAGATCATGTACGTCGATTTCACCCCGCTGGCCATGGATCAGATCGCCAACCAGGGGGCAAAGAACCGATATATGTTCGGCGGCAAGACGGTGGTGCCGATGGTGATCCGCACCGAGGGGGGCGCCGGGCGCGGTATCGCCGCCCACCACTCGCAGAGCCTCGAGGCCCTCTGGACCCACTTCCCCGGCATCTACGTCGTGATGCCCAGCACTCCATTCGACGCCAAGGGACTGCTCAAGGCGGCTATCCGGGACGACAACCCGGTGATGTTCATCGAACACAAGATGCTCTACGGCCTGGAGGGTCACGTACCGGAGGAGGAGTACCTGATCCCCTACGGCGTGGCCGACGTGAAACGTGAGGGAGACGACGTCACTCTGGTCACCTACTCGCGTATGGTCCACCGCGCGCTGGAGGCGGCGGAGACACTTGCAGCCGAGGGCATCGGAGTCGAGGTGATCGACCTGCGGACACTCAAACCCCTGGATATGGAAACGGTGGCGGACTCGATCAGAAAGACAGGCCGGGTGGTCGGAGTGACCGAAGCATACCGGACCGGTTCGTTTATCAGCGAACTGGCCATGCGTGTGCAGGAAGAGGTGTTCGACTGGCTGGATGGGCCGGTTGTTCAGGTTGCGTCGGCCGACGTTCCGGTTCCAATGGCCGAAACGCTGGAGGACGCGGCGATCCCCGGCGTTGAAGCCATCATCACCGGCATACGGAAAACACTGAGGTGAGGCTGAGATGGTCACCGAGATAATCATGCCGAAGCTGGGCCAGACCATGGAGGAAGGTCTCCTCGTTGAATGGTTCAAGAAGGAGGGAGACCCGGTAGAGCGCGGCGATCTGCTCTTCACCGTAGAGTCGGATAAAGCGACTCTCGATGTGGAAGCCACCAGCCGCGGATTCCTGCGCAGGATCCTGGTCCCCGAGGAGAGCACCGTGGCCGTACTGACCGTGGTGGCGCTGATGACCCGAACCGAGGATGAGGAGATCGAAGATTACGAGCCCCGGCCGGCCGGTGAGCGTGTTTCCGCCTCGCCGCGGGCGCGAAGGATGGCAAGAGAACAAGGAGTCGACCTGGCCCTTTTAACAGGCACAGGCCCCGACGGGCGCATCGTCGAGGAGGACGTCATGGCTTTCCTGGAATCGGGGTCTGAATCCATATCAGCGGAAACCGCACAGGAAGATGACAGAGCTGACATCGTTATCGCCGATACCGTTCCTATGACCGGGCTCCGCGGGATAATAGCGGAACGGACAACGAAGAGCACCCGCTCGACCGCCCGGGTCACGCTGGTTACCGAGGTCGATGCCACCTTATTCGTGGAGGTCCGGGAACGCCTGAAAGCGGAAGTGGCCGATGATTGGGGTTTCGCCCCCGGCTACAACGACCTGCTTGGGATGATCGTTGTACAGGCGCTGCGCGAGTTCCCCTACATGAATGCACGTCTCAGCTCCGACGGACAGGTAATCGAGCACCTGCACGAAATCAACCTGGGCATAGCCGTTGATACCGAGCGGGGCCTGCTGGTACCTGTTGTCCATCATGCCGATGACAAGGGCCTGCGGGCGTTCGGAGAGGAACTCCGTACGCTTGTTGAAAGAGCCCTGAGTGGTGAATTACTGCCGGATGATCTGAGCGGGGGCACCTTCACCATCACTAATCTGGGACCTTACGATGTCGATGCATTCACACCCGTCATCAACCCGCCCGAGGCTGCCATTCTTGGCGTCGGCCGCATACGGCCAAAACCGGTGGCGGTAGAGGGCAAAGTCACCGTCCGGGATATGTGGACATTGAGCCTGGTCTTCGACCACCGCCTGGTGGACGGCGCACCGGCGGCCAGCTTCCTGCAGAGGATCGGGCAGCTTATAGAGAATCCGGAACCGTTACCCGGCGCGGCCCAAGAGGGAACCTGAGCATGCTCACGGTCGAACGGCATCGCGATATCCTGAGCAGGGTCGAGACCTCGGGAAGCGCCACGGTGAAGGGACTGGCCCGCGACCTGGAAGTCGCAGAGGAGACGATCCGCCGCGACCTCGAGAAACTCAGCGGCGAGGGAAGGCTTATCCGCATCCGCGGCGGTGCTCTGCGAATCGAAGATGATCGGCGCGAGATACCCTTCGACATCAGGGAGATCGTCAACCTGGAAGAGAAGAGGGCCATCGCAGCTCTGGCCGTCAGACATCTCGCCGAGGGGGATGTCATCGCTCTCGACGCCAGTTCCACCGCACGCGAACTCGCCCGCGTCATCCCGGACATCCCCCTGACCATAGTAACCAATTCCATCGCGGTGACGACTACGCTGATGGACCGATCCCGCGTACGGGTAGTGTCAACCGGCGGGATGCTGGATTCGCCTTCCCTCTCATATATCGGTTCACCCGCGGAGGAGGCACTGGAACGGTTCAACATCAAGAAGCTCTTTCTCTCCTGCAAGGGCTTCGACCTCTCGCGCGGGCTGAGTGTGGCCACCGACGAACACGCCCGCATCAAGCGCCGCATGATGGAACTGGCCGAAAGGACCTTCCTGCTGATCGACAACAGTAAGTTCGGTGTAAAAGCGGTGGAGTTCTTCGCCAGCACCACCGATGTGGACGTCGTGATAACCGATTCGGGAACTGATCCGGGAATGATCGAGAAACTGAAAAAGATGGGCATCGTCGTGGAAACGACTCGCCGACAGGAAGAAAATCCGCAGTAGAATTCATCGGCCGGCTCGGCGGGTTGTAGTACCGGCCATATTGGTCCGACCTTAATATGAGCCTCTAGCAGTAATTCGCGTCAGGAGGATGATCACTGCTCTCGTAGATATACACGAGGTCGGAAACACTGAAACGGGTCAGGTTATGCGTTCTCCAGTAATTGCGATTCTTGTATCGGTCCTGATTGTATTCGCGATGATCTTCGTACTGCCCCTCGCCATCAACAAAGGGGAAAAAGGGATGGACCTCTCGAAGCTCGTTCCGGAAAGCGCCGGTGAATGGAGAACCGAAGGAGAGAACGGTCTTTACGACAGGCAAACGATCTTCGATTACATGGACGGGGCCGGGGAGGTCTACCTCTCCTTCGCATACCAAAAGCTGTTCGTCCGCCGCTTTACCAGGCCGCCGGATGAAGAGCTGACCGTTGAGCTGTATGACATGGGCAATCCTTCCGATGCCTTCGGCATCTTCACACGGGGTAGAGCCGGTGATGACGTTGGGATAGGCCGCGACTCGGAATACCGCTCCGGTTATCTCCTTTTCTGGAAGGGGAAGTACTTTGTCATCGTGTATACCCTGGTGGAGAACGAAGACTCAAAAAAGGCTGTATTCGAAATCTCCCGGATAATTGCCGACAACATTACCGAAGACGGTGCCATCCCCGATATGGTCTCCCTGCTGCCGGCCGAGGACCTTCTGGAAAAGTCGATCCGCTACTTTCACAAGCACACCGATCTGAACCAGCACTACTTCTTAGCTGATGATAATATTCTCGACCTTGGCATGGAGACGGAGGCGCTGATTGCGAACTATCAGGAGGAGGATGACTACAGTTTCCTTCTCATCATCCGCTATCCCGAGGTCGGCCTGGCCCGAGGGGCTTTCGACAGATTCATCGACATCTATATGCCGGAAGGCAGGGAATCGGGTATTGTCCAGATCGAAGACGGATACTGGACCGCAGCAGCAAGTACAGGTGCATTCATCATAGCCGTCTTCGACGCCCCGTCGGCCCGGCGGGCCGGACAACTGCTGGCGGCGGCAAAAGAGCACATCGAAGGAGCGGATAGATGATAAAGAAGAGTATCCTTACACGCCGTGATTTCGTGCGGGGCACGGCATGCGGAGCCGCCGGAATCGCACTTGGACTGCGTTCAACACCCGAGATCATAAGGGACCTCTCCACGAGCCCGTCGAGGGTTGTTCTCGTTCGCGACAGCGAGGCGATGGATGAGGAGGGCAACTTTAATGGACCCGTCATCGCGAGGATGCTCGACGACGCTGTAACCACACTCCTCGGAATCGAGGATCCGGCAGCCTGCTGGAAGGAAATTGTCAGACCGGATGATGTGCTCGGGATTAAGACCAACGTGCTCAACTACTTCCCAACCCCGAAAGAGGTGGAGCAGGCCATCCAGAACCGTGTCATGGAGGTCGGAATAGCCGAGGAGAACATCTCCATTCGAGACCGCGGCCTGCTGAGGGATCGCATATTCACCGGGGCCACAGCGCTTATCAATGCCCGCCCCTTGAGAACCCATCACTGGTCAGGAATCGGAGGCTGCATCAAGAACTACATCATGTTCCACAACCGTCCCTCCGACTGGCACGAAGACTCGTGCGCCGATCTCGGAGGCTTGTGGAAGATGCCCGTCTGTGCGGGCAAGACACGGTTGAACGTACTCGTGGTCCTGAGACCGATGTTCTACGGCATAGGACCCCATCACTACGATCCGCAGTACATCTGGCAGTACAAGGGTCTGCTGGTCAGCACCGACCCGGTTTCGGTGGATGCCCTGGGTGTCAAGCTGCTGGAGAAAAAAAGAAAGGTCTTCTTCGATCGACCGCCACGTGGAGGCACTTCCACAAAACATGTCAGGCTCGCCGAGACCCGGCATGGAATCGGCGTGGCCGATCTGGGGAAAATCGATCTGGTCAAGATCGGCTGGATGGAGGATGTGTTGATCTGAGTTATGCTGGAAACCCGTTCAGCCAAAGCACTCAAGCTGGTATAGTAATCACGCTGCATGACTCGGGCCTGTACGGGAATTGACTCGATGGCGACTGCTACGGACACAGAAATCAGGCTGATTCCCGATCCGGAGAGGGAGTACGGCTCGTGGATCCTGGGTGAGGAAATGCCGCACGGCCGGCCTCTGGAGGTCATCAACCCGTTCGAGGGAAAGCCTCTGGGCCGGATTCTTGTGGGCGGCACGGAGGTGGGCGATGCTGCCGTCGAGACAGCAGAGCGTGCGTTCCCCATCTGGAGCAGCCTCTCCTACTCCGAGAGGGGCCGCTATCTGGCGCGTTTCGCCCAGCTGATCGAACGGTACCAGGACACCTTATCCAATTTGATCGTTTCCGAGCAGGGCAAGCCGGTCACCGAAGCCCTTGTCGTGGAACTCTTCGCGTCGGCCGACTTCTGGCGACACCTCGCCCGCCATACAGAAACCATCCTGGCGGCCGAGAAGACCGTTTTCCACAATCCGATGCTGGCCGGAAGAAAGGGAGAGATCAGGTTCGAACCGGCCGGTCCCACGCTGATCATCACTCCATGGAACTTTCCCTTTCTCATCCCGGCACTGGAGGTCGCACAGGCACTGGCCGTCGGCAACACGGTGGTCCTGAAACCGAGCCTTATCACACCCTTCACGGCTCTCGCCATTCAGCGGCTGGCAGAAGAAGCCGGGATCCCCCCCGGCGTGGTGAATACCGCCCTGGTGACGGATGAGGCCGCGGTTGCGCTGGTTCAGCACCCCGGCATAGCCCGCATCAGTTTCACCGGAGGGGAGTACAGCGGTCACAAGATCATGAGGGCGGCCGCCGATGCTCTGAAATCGGTCACCCTTGAGATGAGGGGCAAAGATGCCGCCATCGTGGCATCAGACTGCAACCTGGAACGCACCGCCGTCGGAGTGGCCTGGTGGGGACTGTCAAACGCCGGCCAGGTTCGTATCGGCATCGAACGGGTCTACGTGGTCCGTTCCATAGCGGAGAAGTTCCTGCAGCAGCTCGCTGCGGTGTGCCGGTCTCTGAGGATGGGCGACCCGCACAACCCGCAGGTGGATATCGGCCCCATGACGATCGAGAAGGAGCGTGACACCGTTCATGAACACGTTGTTGACGCTGTGGCACGCGGCGCGGAGATCCTGTGTGGCGCGGCTGTACCCGACGGTCCCGGCACTTTCTATCCCCCCACCCTCCTGGCCGGCACCAACCACGATATGCACGTCATGCGGGATGTAACCTTTGGTCCTGTGCTGCCTGTCATGATCATCGACTCGCTGGAAGAGGCAGTGGAGATGGCGAACGATTCCCGCTACGGCCTGGCGGCGAGCGTATGGACGGAAGACAGGCACAAAGCAGAATGGGTGGCGAAACGTCTGCACGTGGGAATGGTCGGCATCAACGACCACGCCTCAGGATATGTCGAACCTTCGGCCTGCTTCGGCGGGGAGGGCTTCAGTGGTGTAGGACGCAGCCACGGGCGGCACGGCCTGGCTTCGCTGACCCGGATAAAACACGTCAGTTACGAGTACAGGGCTCCTTTCGCCGCCTGGTGGTTCCCCTACACCCATGAACTGAAGAACTTTCTCAGCACCGCATTAACTGCGATCCACCAGCAGGGATTCATACACAAGCTGACGAAGCTGCGCAGGCTGATCACCATGCGGCACTTCCGCCGGTCAACACGCTTCGGCGTGCTTATCCGCCGCTGGCGCAGCCTATTCTAATTCCCATCTGGAAACTGATCAGGTTTCCAGTGCGGTTACTAATCTGAGCCGATTTTGACGGCAACGGATCGTCCGAAACGCTCGCCTGATACCTGGTCTATTACCTCTACCGTCACAAGGTAACTATCAGCGCGCCGATCCGGCGGAAACACCATCCTGAGACTTTCCTGGCTCCGGCCAGTTATTCCGCCACGGTCGAAGAGAAAGGTGATTCTTCCCTCCTGCGCTCTCCTGCCCACCAGCCTCCCAAGCGCATCAACTACAGGAGCCAGAATCCCCCTCTCCCTGAGCGAAGTGACGGTGAGTGCAATCTGGTATCTGGTCGCCCCGATCTCATCTTTGCTGAGCCCGTATATCTCGAAGTAGAAGTATATAGGCTCGTTCAGTACAAAGCGCCCGGTCGGCCGGGGGACGATCGCCTGCCCCGAGCGGCTGAAGTAGGTGTCCACCGGCCACGAAACGGCTCTGTCTGCCTCCTGAACGTTGGTCGCGGCGACCAGGCTGGATGTACGGAGCCCCGTGGATGGCAGCCCCTCCAGAGTATCTCTTGAAGCGAAGGCGGATCTTCGCCCGGACGGGACGATTTCGATCGCCGCATACGCGGCATCTGCGGCGGGCGTACCGGCCGGCAGCGTAATGACATCCCCTACCCAGTGAAGGGATCCAATCCCTCCTCTTCCGCCCTGGCGAAGGTCCTGGCTGGTCGATTCGATTTCCCGCCAGGCTTCATCCAGTATCACGAAGTTGATCGGAATCAGCGCTCCTCCCGCCGGAGGTTGGATTCCGACAAGCTCAAAATCGGGGAGATGAGTGACCGGGATCAGCTCCCTCTGCCCCCTGTTACCCTCGAAACAGTACCAGGTCGCTTCTATTCCGATGACGGTCCGTCCACCCTCCACCTTCGAGGATTCAGGCACCCGTTCGGCCAGGCGCTTGAAGTCCTCGATACTGTCTATGTAATCATCGCTCCCTGACGGCCACAGCCTCATGTTCCCCGATGTTATCCCGCCGCCGAAGGTGAAGGCCATATCCTGGTATTCCCAGACCTCCATCGGGAGAAATAATCTATTACTGGCCATGTCGTGCAGGGTTAGATATTCGGCATCTGGCACAATCACAGGATCCATCTTCTCCCGCAGCTCCTCGATCTGCGAGTCGATTTCGAGAGGCTCGCCGTAGCGCAGGTAAACCCGGCCTCGATGGGTCTCCCAACCCCGCAATCCCATATTTGGCACGGCGAACCGCCAGGTTACGTATGCAAAGCGACGGTACTGCTCCATGGCCCTCTCGTTCACCGGTGTGGAGAACAGTGGATCCTTTGCACGCCAGTAACGGTCACGGGCTTCCCCTTCAATGACCGCTTCTGAAGCTCCTGCTCCCCTTCGGGATGAGATCTGAACCGACCATCGCACCGGTATAGTGCCTCCCTGAGACGGCGGAAGGACCCATCGTGGGTCGTCCGCCAGACGCTGCATGGTCTCTGGCAGCAGCTCCAGAGCGGCCAGGTAGTCGCGCCAGGCCAGCTCAAGTCGCTCCAGATGCTGCAGCGCCATCCCCCTGCCCAGAAGAGCCTCCGCCTTGTGGACGTCGTGCTCGATCAGATATGTCATGACAGGGACTACTTCACGCCACTCCTTCGCCAGAAT
>Ga0114919_10002409_pt1 | contig 15153 bp, 18 predicted proteins | sample BlataG_FD_88682 | JGI IMG/M metagenome (GOLD analysis project Ga0114919, IMG submission 88682) | Deep subsurface microbial communities from Black Sea to uncover new lineages of life (NeLLi) - Black_00105 metaG | ecosystem: Environmental > Aquatic > Marine > Oceanic > Sediment | place: Atlantic... | reverse complement strand
TGTGTGTGTTGCCTTTTACACCACACGTTAACTAGACAAATTAACCAACAAAACAAACCTTTTCCTTTTATCTTTTTCATCAACATCACCCTCCTTGATCGGTTGCAATTCTATCTTCAGCCCATTTCAAAGCTTCTGCTAAATCATCCTTTGTAAACCCATAATCATTCAACTGCCTTAACAATTGCTTCCCATTACACTCCCCCAACCCCATATAACTACATACTAAAAACCTCCTTTTTGCAGCATCTCCAGCTGGTGATGATGCATCATGCGATGAAACTAGACCCAGGGACTGAATGAACTCTCTTGTGAACTCTAATCTACCAAGGCTACTCTTTCTTGCCCGTTCTAAAGCCCACCTGATGGCTTCAACACTGGCATGTTCCACTCCAATGTCGCCTGCTTGTTTTTGTCCAATTGCTAGTTGTGCGGTGGCTGTTATGGTGGGTATGAATGCATGCCAACAGCTGCCATCCAAGGTATTATTCAATGCGTTCCGTGCTTGTCGTCCTGCTACATCTGGATCTGTGAGTATGACAATTGTGGTGTTGGAGAGGCGGGAGGCTAGTAGATCTTGGAGTTGTGTGATGACATGGGTATTTGTTGACTTTGTTGCGGAGTTCAGGACGAATATATCAGCATTGACTGCTCTTAGTACTGCATGTTTGTCACTCATTCCTTCTACTATGATGAGAGCATTGTTGAGGGTAGGTTTCTTGTTGTTGTTGTTGTTGTTGTTGTGAGAAGGAGAGGGTGGTGGTGACAGTGAAGAGGAAGAAGGTTGGGCTTTGTCGGAGGAACAGTTCGCCGATCGTCGTGGAGATAATTTGTCAGGAGAAGTCCTGTCACCACTGAAGAAACAACAAAGTTTGCTTTTTGGACAGATGAGAAAAGCTTGTGGAAGTGGGATAGATGCATGGCGAACCAATGGTTGTGTATTCAAGTGCATCTCCTGGGTCAGAAGATTATTATTGTAATCAATTCGAGCAGAACAACAAGCTTTTTATCAAGCAACGTAGAGTTATATGGGACAAGTATATGAACAGACTATTACAAGTTATAAATGCTTGGCTCTATAGTATTATCTGGTCTTAACTTTGAAAACTGAGGTGCAAAGAAAACCTTATTCGGAATCAAAAATGTCTCATCTGTGGTGACTGTGGCAGTCTTGTAATATTTTGTACAACTGAAGAACATAAAACCTTATGGCCCTGCGGTTTCCTGCCTCCAATAGACACAGCGGTCTGCTGTCCTTTGCATTTAATCAAGATGGAACGTGTATTTGCTGCTCAGACTTCAAGGGAATTTGGATCTTCAATCTGAGGACACAAACAATCTGTCTTACTCTGGATCTAGGAGCCATCAAGTGAGTGAGATTAACATTGTACCAAATGTTCCAACAATAATCGATCCCCGACATCCCTCCCTCACCTTCTTCCCCCACATCCCCCCAATCCACCAATCCACAGTCTCGCATCAATGCTCTTCTCAACCAGCCTCCTTCTATTTGTCGGTGCTGGAGAACAACCAGAACTATCCCCTCGCAAACTTACACTACTAAATACAGATAACAACACCATCATACAAAACCTATGCTTCCCATCCACTATCCTTTCCATCTTGCTCAACAGAAAGCGTCTCTGCATAATCTTGGAAATGCAAGCTCATATATACGACTTGGACTCCTTGCAGCTACTGAGAATAGTAGACACTGGATATAACAAAGAAGGAGTTGGAGCTCTATCCATTTGTATCGAAAAGAATAGTAGCTCATTATCATCACCATCTAGTCTACTTGCATTACCAGCCACCAAGAAGGTTGGTGCAATCATGATACTAGATACACTGTCAAACACAGTTGATACCATCACTGAAATACAGGCACATAAGTCTGATGTAGCCTTATTAGCATGGAATGACGAGGGCACTTTGTTGGCCTCGGCATCTACCAAGGGAACTGTCATCAGGGTGTTTCAAATGCCCAGGTGCACAGATAGGGAACATCAGCAACAGCAGTATTATGCATTCAGAAGAGGAACCACCACTGCAAATATAACAAGTATAGTATTCACACCATCAGATCATAAGACGAAGCTGCTATGTGTTGCCAGTGACCATGGTACAGTGCACATTTATAGATTAGGGGACGCTGCTTCTTCCTCTTCTTTTATAGAACAGCAGCAGCAAGGAGGAGGAAGAGGTGGGTTGATGCGACAACCAACAGCTGGAGCTTTGCTCAATGCAATGCTGCCCAATGCAATATCAAGTGCAGTAGAACCTAGCAGAGATGTAGCAACTGTGAGATTACCTGGGAAGACAGCTCTGCCCTGTATGGCGGCGGTAGCCTCTCCTGGAAGAGGTGATGATGATGGTGGTGATCTGTGGTTGTATGTTGCTAGAGCTGATAGAGTGTTGTTTAAATATAGAATACAGGGGCTGGGGTTTGTTGGGAGTAAGAAGAAGGATGTTAAATATGTGTTGGTTGGGCAGTATTATTTTTCTAATGCTGGCCCATGAATGAAGGAGAGAGAGAGCGATGGACAGGAGGGGCGGAGGGAGCGAATGGAATGGTGATGGTGATTAAAAGGCACCGTGATCTCTGTTCAGCTGCAAAAATTAACCCAACGTACCTGCAAAGTATTTTTGGTGTAATTGATAACCGAATTCCTAAACTATTGTGGGCTGTATATAATTCTTGGGTTTCATCTATTGTTCTCTTGCTTCATACCTCTGATAGACTCTCTCTTTCACAATGAACGCCTTTTACAGACTAGGATTTATGCTTAGGGAAACAGGGCAGGCCTTAGAACGCCTTGGAGCCCGATTACAAGGATCATATTCATTCAGAGAAGAGCGTAAGTGCAACCCTGTCTTTGTCATTTAAAGCACCAAGCCATAGATGAATGCAATGAACGCAACACATGTAATCATCTCTCTTAGTGTACATCGCCCCACTCACCGATCCTTGCACCCTCCTTTTGCCATCATCTTCCTCTTGCAGTGAATCGCAGCCGACCGCTCATGAACTTGGCTGATAGAAAACCCCACTTGGGCCATGGCGTCTTCGTCGCACCCAATGCAGCAGTTATAGGAAACGTCAAATTAGCAGACAACGCATCAGTATTCTATGGCTCAGTCATCCGTGGAGATCACGGCACTGTTTCGATCGGCCGCAATAGCAACGTTCAAGATGGCTGCACCATCCGCACCAACACGGGCAGCATTGGAGAGCATGATGCCAACGTCACCATTGGAGACAACGTCACCATTGGCCATTCCGTCACCCTGCATGCCTGCACTGTACAAGATGAAGCATTAATAGGCATGGGTGCTAGTTTGGGAGCCGGCAGTGTCATTGAAAAGGGTGCCATGGTGGCCGCTGGAGCGGTTGTGGCACCAAAGACGACGATACCAGCTGGACAGATCTGGGGAGGCAATCCTGCTAAGTTTCTGAGGGACTTGAAGCCTGAAGAGAAGAGCTTTTTGAAGGAAAGTGCAGATGCATATGTAGGTGTCGCTGCTGATCATTTGCAGGCTAATTCCAGGACGTTGGAGGAGATTGCCAAGAGTAAGGGAATGGTTGCTTAATGTTAATGTTTTGTATATTATATTTAAGGGTGGATGTAATGAGAAGATATATAGGGGAGAAGAACACAAGTTGGCCTCTCTCGGTGGAGCTCCTCCTCACCAATCTCTAGAGATCTCTATACTGAATTCTGAGAGTGGAGTCTGCAAAATTTGAAGTCTGACAGTGAAGGCTGACATGAATGGACGAGAATAGCTGGTTGAAAACATAAATTTGAAAAAATTAAGCTCATCTTGAACACTATCCATGCACGTCTCTCTATTTTTGTGCTGTATATTGAGAACTGTAGAATTAATAATATGATTCTTTTGATAGAGAAGTAGCTTGAGGCGTTGGAAAAATATGAAACCAGTCAATAGCTATGCATTGACAGATATACAACCGCTGCCAGCAGATTCTGGTAGTGGCCCGTCAACTGCGAGACATTACAATAATAATGAGCATTTATTTTCCGCTCCAAATAGTTCTAGAAGCCATACACCACGAGATGTGGGGCTACTGCAACCAATAAGTACCCCATCTTCTCCTGGATACCATAACAAGACAAAATCACGTGCTGGAAAACTCTTTGATCGCATTGACAGTCTCCGCGACACCAAGCTCCTCATTCAAAACCCAGGCATGACGAGAAGTGAGAGTGTCATCCAACCAGACCTCTTCCACTACCAAGAGCACTTCCAATTCCTAGGTCTAGCAGGCAAAACAGCCACCAGTGAGGTCTTTAAAGTAAAACACAAGACCACCGGGGAATTGTTTGCAATCAAGCGCTCCCGGCGACGTTTCCGCTCCAAATTACAACGACAACGCTGTCTCAGGGAGATCCGCTCTGTCATAGCTCTCCCCCTCCACCCACACATAGTTGGACAACACAGAGCTTGGCAAGAAGGTGGCCACTTTTACATCCAAATGGACTTTGCTCCCAACGGAAGCCTCCAACAACTCTTGAGAAAAACATCATCATCATCATCATCTCTCCTTTCAGACCAAGCCATATGGAGCATTGCCTGGGAAGTCACCAACGGCCTCCTCTTCCTCCACACCAATGGAGTCATGCATCTGGACATCAAGCCAGACAACATTTATTTTGACGTTCAAGGTAGGTGCAGGATTGGCGACTTTGGCCTCGCTGTCGTGGGCACTGATGTCAGTGATTGGGAGGAAGGCGATGGAGACTACCTTGCTCCAGAGCTTCTTGGACCTAGAGCTGAACCATCACCCAAGGCAGATATCTTCTCATTGGGAGCTACCTTGTATGAATGTGCTACAGGAAGGAAGATTGACAGGACTCATACACTTTACGGTCCTGCTGGTACTGATGAAGATAATAACCGTAATAATAATAATAATAATAATAATACCGCTCTTCTTCCAGGGAGGCCAGAAAAGATGAATGAACTGGTGTCATTAATGTTGGCTGGAGATGCAGCTGTTAGACCTAGTGCTGAGGAAGTATTACACTTTATGAGAGACAATGGAGTAGCAGGACAAGAGGTGGAGTTGCCACCTGCATCATCATCTGCAAGACGGGAACATCATCATGATGATAAGCAGATGGACAGAAGGGTAGCACTGCCAGAACAACAGCAACAACAAGAGCCAGGTACTATCATTGCTACTCAACTTGTATCATCATCGTTGATGGAACCAGTGCCAGCTGTGTTGATGTCTCCAGCTACAGGGTTCAGTAGTCTCAGATTAGACTGCCACATTGATAGAGGAAAGCAAGGAGAAGAAGGAGTAAGAGCGATAGAGAAGGAGTGGGGCACACAAGAGGCTGTTGTCATTAGGGAAGTTAATAAACCAGCATTATCACCCTTTCAACAAGCAGATCTCAACTCATCACCATCACCTTCACTATTTGCTGCTGGGGGTGCTGGTGATGATTATGGAAGTCCAATGGCAGCAGTAGGAGCAGTGTTGTCTGACTCCCCCTGTGAACCTTCACCTTTGGCAGCTGAGTTTTCATTTGGCATGACTGAGAAGATTACAGAAAATAAAGAGAACACATCATCTATGGCAAAGATGAATAGGATCTATGTCCAAGCTGGACCAGCAACAACACCAATTGGTGGTGGTGGTGGTGGTGGTGCAGCTGTTGGTGGTGGTGCCACAGTACAACATAATAATAATAATAATAATATGAGGTGGGTTCCTTCCCTGTCTCCACTGATATCAGAACCTGGAACAACCCCTGGTGGTGAGAGCACAACTCCAGCTAGAGAGGCAGCGACTCCACTTTTAGTACAAGTCCAACCACAATCACAACTAGCAGGAGATGGAGAAAAGATAGAATTGTCAACAAGGAAACATAGAAGGGATTCTCCAGATGACGAATATGATCTTGAAGATGCTGACGATGATGAAGAAGATGATAATGAAGAAGATGAGGAGGGGGTTGACAATGATGATGAGATAGTATATAACAACGACAACAAGTCAGCAAGAGCAGGAGGAGGTAGTGGCGGCGGCGGCGGTATTAGAAAGATGAGACGTCCCCCTGTCCCCCTTCTTCCCCCAATAGTTGTCCCTCCTCCTACCAGTGGAAGAAGAAGTGCTGCTGTTGCCGGTGTTTCAGGAGGCCGCTTGAGTCAACAACAACAGCAACCACTCTCAGCGCTACATTCAAGCAGAACACAGCAAGATAGTTTCAGACTCCACAAGAGAGATTTGATCTTCTCCCCGGACAGCTATGATGTTGCCATGGAGACTGAGTCAGCATCAGAATCAGAGCCTTGCACATATAGCTGTGGTAGTGGCAGGACAATGTCTCTCTCTGATATGGAGTTTGCTGATGTAGTTTCCCCGGCTCCCATGTTTTCACATGGAGGAGGAGCAGGAGGTGTTGTGGGAAGGTTGCCTCTTGGAGCTGGATTTGCTGGCAGCATTGGTGATAATCTTGCTGTTATTACTACTACACCTAGTGATGGTGGCCGTTTTCCTTCATTCCTAAATGCTCCTGCGCCAACACCAGAGAGTTCATACAACTCGGAAGAAGAAGGAGTAAGAACAGCAACAACAAGAGTTGCAGGAAGGGGTTCACCATCATCATCACCAGATGATCTCGCTAAATCCCTGTCAGCCAAGTCGCATCCCCGTTCCTTTGTCGTTCCTCCTCATGCTCTGCAATGGGAGCTGCATATGTCTCCTGAGCTCATGTTACACCTTCCCCCTGGCAGTCCCAGATCTCCCTCCATTACTGCTGCTGGCAATGGAGATAATGGAGGTGATGGTCGTATGGCCAACGCAACTCCAAGAGGAGGAACCACCAGTCAACAGGCAACATCAAGAAGTACCAGTATGAGAAGGTTCCCCACCCTAGATTCTCTCAGTAATGGTGGAATAATGATGACTAATAATGGAGGGAGTGGCGTTGTTGGTATTATGCAAAAACAAGATTCCTCTTCTTCTCAATATAAAGATGGACTGGACATTCTACTCGCTGCTCCTGGTACTGGCGGTGGTGGAATGCCACCAGTACCACCTCTGGTCCTCAATATAGAAAGAGGAGAAGGTAACATTAACATTGCTACCAACTATGATAATAATAATAATATGCGTAGAAAGAGGCAGCATAGTTCACGTCGTGCCTTGGTCAGTGCCCTGTCCACTGAAAATTCAGGTCAATTGGCGAGCAGTAGAAGCATGGATGGAATGATGCCATTGACCAGTAAAGCCAGGCACCATTCAGCAAGAGGAGACTTGAAAGCTATGGCTCTAGCTGCTGCTGCTGCGGCTGCTGGTAGTGGTGGAGGAGGAGATGGTAGTGGTGCATTGGAGACTGCGAGAAGACCTAGATATGAGAAATCATCATTGTAGAGATTGTAGAGTATAGAGAGAACAGAATTAGATAGATAGGAGAAAGGATTGTTTATGTGTAGCATTGTGGATCTTTCTCTGGTAAAAGAGAAGAAGATGCAGATAGATACTGTTTTAGCTTTCATTTGACTTTCTTGATTTAGCAGAGTTGTTTTGCATCAATTCATTGATTTTGATAGACATGTTATAGCAAGATATTACCATATTATATAAACTGTCACATAAATACATGTATGATACTAATATTAGTTTCTTTATCACTACCGACCTCTTCCACCAATCCTTCTACTCCAATCACTACCACCACCATCATCGTCATAGCCTCCCCTGGCAATCACCCTCCGTCTCAATCTGTGGTTGTCTGACATTATACCATTCGACTCAAACCACCTAGAAGGAGGCCATGCAACCAAGACAGCTTTTCCTATTACTAGAGCTAATGGAACTGGGCCCAGGCAAGATGGAGAGTCCTCCAGGGTTGCATGAGAAGAGGAAGAGGAAGAAGAGGAAAGTGGAATCGTCTCTGTCTCGACCCAACACCGACCCTGTGGGATCTTTTCAATAGCAGTATGATCAGACCTGGAGGTAATCCAGTCACCTTGTACACCAACGAGTCTTCTAAGTAAATATTTACTGGGCTCAGAGGGTGAATGTAAAAGGACAATGGAGCCTCGTTCATAGACGTTGTAGAGGCGGACGGTGAGCTTGTTGATGAGGATGAAGGAGTCGGTGGGAGCTAATGGCGGTGTCATGCCATCGTCAGGGATCCGATGGATACCTAGAACGTTATGTTGGAAGGCTATAGCGACTAGAGACCATGATGATGCTCGTTTTAAGCCGTTTACTATCGACATTTGGTACAGAATGATCAATTAATCTTTGGTTATTGCTCTAAGTGACTCCCTAGATGTATTTACATCGCATCAAAGAAGTCAGACATTCATTTTACATTCCCACCCGGGGATGATTGATCTTTTCAACGGCCCCCACGACGCCAACACCCTTGACCTTTGAAAGAACAACCATCGCCCCCTGGGTGCTACATATTTCCCCTCTGATCCACTAAAGCTGCCAGACTCGCCGCCGTTGCCGTAGTCACCAGTGTCCTTCCTTCTTGCTCCAACTTCTTCTTCTTAACATCCCTATAATTATCAATCACTTGCTGTCTAACAGCCTCCACAACTGGCTCCTTTCTACTCTTACTTTCTTTCTTCTTATCTACCACCTTACTGGCTCTTTTTGAGTGTTTCTCTACACCTTCTCCCGTAGCCATCTTCTTGGCATTCTCTAATTGCTCTACAAAGAGCTTCTTGCACCTCTCTGAGTCAGTTGCAGCTTTTTGATCATTCCAATGCTTTCTTTTCAAGTTTAATGAGAGAGGTTGGTGTGCCACCTCTCCAAATGATGGTTTGGATGCTATTCCCCGTGCTAAAAGCAATTTTTCTTTATCTACCATCTCTTCTTCACTATTATCATCATTATCCCTTTTGGGGAGCATTATAGAAGTCGACTGCAGCTTGCCCTTCTTCTTTAAAATCTTCTTCTTTTGAAGGTATTCCTTCTTTGAGGATTTCAGTTTCTTTTCTTCGTCAAATGCACTGTGGACTTTTGGTACAATTTTGGGTTTATTTTGATCTTCTTTGCCATTCTTCTTACTGCTGTATATTGACTTGGTGCCATTATTGTCAGTCTGCTGGTTTTGTTGTTGTCCTAGTGGCGATGGGCCATTCTTGGCAATTTCAGCTCTTTGTTTTCTTTGCTCTGCAGCTTGTTTCAGCTGCAACATCTTACGCAAGCTGGCAGGGAGAGCATCATCTTCATCTGGTTTTTGTTTCTTCTTCTTTGGTTCTGTTTGTTGTTTCGGTTTGCTTGGACGCTTACCCTGTAAAGTCATCGACAAATATGGGGAAGTGTGAGCTTGTCGGTGGCAATCGAAGTTGTCTTGAAATTCAGCGAAGCTGAGCCGTTTCAAAACTTACCAACTCTTCTTGGGCTTTCAATTGATTCCTAATACGTCTTCTTTTAGCTTCACCTCGCCCCATACTTGACGATGATCTATGGATGCAACAATACAGTATGCGACTGGGCAAGCAAAACAGAGCTCTAATGGTATTGAGAAGCTATTGTTTTAAAAATAGTAATTACATCGCTAATTTTGACATGCAACAAGAGTAGTATGCATTTTATACACTCCCCGTTTTCAGGCAGCTGCCTCTCTGCAGAGAGACCAGTCGGGAAAAAGTATCTGAGGAGGGACAGTTGCGTCTACATAACTTCAAAATATAACTTTTCTATGACAGTCTATTAACATTCAACGGTTTAATACGTCCCAGTAGCCATCGATACTCATGTTTGCGAAACAACGACTAATCTCTACTGAACTACCTCCTATCTCAAGGGCAAGGGTTTGCAGAGTAAAAGGAACCCTAGTGAGCAAAAGATCCGTCATACTTAACAGTTCAGAACCAAACTCTATAGACGAGTCTCACATTGATCGCAATTTCTCCAAAGATGTCAAACCGACATCTTCTTCCTCCCGGCCTGCACCACCACCTTCCCTTGCTCGTGCCCCAGCCGATTCCCCCACGATTGTAGTTAGACACCTCCCAAGAGTCCTCCTCATCCACACTGGTGGCACTCTAGGCATGCAGGCAGAGGAATCCTACACCCTTGATTCTCAAGGCCACCTAGCTCTACGGGAAGGGACAGGTGGTGTGTATAAAAAACAAGAAGCCTTACGACCAGGCAACTTACTGGGCTCCATCCTGACACTCATACCTGAACTGAAGTCACTGGCTCACTTAGATCTCAAAGTACTATTCAACAAAGATTCAAGCAACGTAGGACCAAAGGACTGGATAGCGCTTGCCAAGACATTAGACAGTGTTAGAGACATCTATGATGCATTTTTAATAATTCATGGTACAGATACAATGGCCTTCACTGCTGCTTCCTTGTCCCTCATGTTGGCAGGGTTTAGAAAACCTATAGTAATAACTGGATCCCAGTTGCCTATATCTTTGCCTCGAAGCGACGCTAGACAGAATCTGATTGATTCACTGACATGTGCAACGGCAGCATTCTGCCCGCCCCATGCTCAATTTATAGAGGTAGCTATTTGCTTTGGAGGTAAATTACTGCGAGGTAATAGGGCTCAGAAGATTAATACACAGCTGTATCAAGCCTTTGATACTCCTACGTATCCTCATTTGGCTAACCTAGGTGTGGAAGTGGAGTGGAATGAAGATGCATTATTGAAGCCAGTCGGCATTTACCGTCCGCGGTTTAGACTCGATTCCAAAGTGATACGCTGTGCTGTGATACCAGGGAGTGATCCTCGCATAGCATACGGAGACTTAGCATCACGAGGAGTTAAAGGAGTTATATTAGAAGTCTTTGGTGTCGGAAATATGCCTAGCACTGCTGAATCAGGGTGGCTGCAATGGTTGAAGCAACAGAGAGAGAATGGTATACAAATTTATCTGAGAAGCCAGTCCACGCTGGGTCCGCTGAAGCCAGAGGCATATCAGAGTGGGAGCTTAGCGTTGAAGTTGGGGGTGGAAGCTGGGCCACAAATGACTGTGGAGACAGCTGCTGTTAAAATGATGTTATGTTTGGAGTACCCTGACTTGCCTTTAGGCTGGCCACCTCTTGCCGGGGAGATGTAGTAAATTATATTATGGTGAATGTGATCTTGTACTCGGTAATTGTAAAATTTGCACCCAGATCTCAATAGAGAATGAAATAATATAGAACCTAGTACTAAAATATCTATGACCTCTTTGTTCTTGAACGAGCTGCAGCGGTATAAGTAGCCCTCACGGCAGACAAGGATGACGATCCTTCAGCTGCCTCCACAGCTTGGGATATCCTCCTCACACACACCACAATCACCAGTGCAGGAATGACAATCCATATACTATTCACAATAACAAAATAAAACCAAAAGTACATCCATTCAGGACGTGAATGTACAAATTCTTCCAAATAGCATGTTCCAAAGTACAAAACATCCCCGTACAACTGACCCAGACTGACAATGAGTACAAGTGCCCACCTCCAAGGCTTGTGTGTCATAATTGCCCAGGCTGCAAGGGGGCATAAAGGGCCCCAAGCAAAAGCAGTGACTGCCTCCATACTAATAATAAAGGAATCGCGGCTTGCATATCTAGAATCTGCTTTCGAATATTCTTTCCAGGTGTCTGAGAGGTAGTTGCCAGATGTGTCGGTGTAGAAATCTGCAACGATGACTACCCAGCCTTCTATGATGAAATGGATAAGACCTGTGACCATGAGCCAGGAAGATAGGGTGCGTTCACTATATGTGAGGTATTTATATTTGCCTGTGTGTGGGAAAGGAAGGGGAGAGGGTGCTGAGGGTGGCAGGAGGTTTTGGGGGAGAGGAAATGATGGAGGGCGGTGTGCACAGAGGCGGCGTTATGAAACTGACCTGAGACAAACCATGTTACGGTAAAGACGGCCAATACGGCTGTGAAGAAGACTCCTAAGATATAGACAAAGTCAACAAACATTGGCACGTAGCCTGGGAGGCTAAGATCTCTTGGAAAGTAAGGGTGGTTGAAGTGATCAATATTGATGACATCTTCTGGCTCAGTGGCGTCATTATACATGCTGTCTGACATTGTCAAGAGATTAAAAAGCAGTCGATCGAATCAAAGAAATGTAATTTAGCACTTTTTGCCGTATAAGCGGCAATTCGGTAGTTTTATTGCCAACTCCAACGTCCAACGTCCCAAGTGTGTGCTTGTGCAGGCTAGTGTTAAACTTTAGCTGTTGTTCTGCCGGCTTTCATAGTGCCCACCAGTGATTGTTGATAAATATTGACCAACGTCCGGCCCTCTTTGTTGCAGATTGTTGAACTGATAACAACAATAATCTGGCCAGATGCCATATTTTCAAGAAGAACTTGATCGACTCCGAGACTTTTTTGGCAATGGCTGTTACATTGACAGAGCGCCCTACTAGCTATTGGTACTGATGCTGGGAAACTTCGCTGTTGGAAATGCTCATCACCAGCGCTCCTTTGTCATCTTCCCCACTAAAGTTTTAAAGGGTCTCATATTGACATATATGGGTAATTTACAATGTGTGTTGGTAGCGAATATTAACACTTTGGTCTTTGTTAAACCACTGGACAGGGTTTTAGCATCTTCATTCATAGCATGCAAAGTTTTTTAACGGACGATGATGAACGGGTTGTTGTCCTGTTTTCAGTGCTTGAATCTGTCTGCCAATTGTTCGCTTAAACTTGCGAATTCCGGGCAGCATGATCAGATAAATGATGATGGTTGGGATTTCAGCAACGGGCTTCATCCAGCGAATTTGTTCTTTTCTGTCAAGTGGGCGGAGAAGATGGCCAATGTCTACAGGCTTCAAGTTTTTAAGTATCTCAGCTTCAACTACCTTTTGTTCAGTCCTGGTAAAGTTATTTCTCATCTGTGACATTGCAGTACTCTCTTCTTCGGCAAAATGTGTTTCCATCTCATGTTTGAGTTTGATGAAAGTAGACAAAAAGTCCATGTACATGTGCTCGGTTCACCTGCTTGGCACATTCCTGCAACATTTCCATGAGAGCGACATGGTCGCTCGCCAATCGTTTTGGTAGCTCCCCACGCGTTGCTATCCACGGGAAGAAAATTTGCTCTTCATTGTCATGATGCTCATGGACAGTGTTTTCGAAGAAAGACCACACTTGTGCAAGGGCCTGCTTTTCCCACTGTTGTACCTCCTGTGTTGAAGATAGACGCTCGGCTATGTCTTGGAAGTCGCTCATATCCATTCTCAAAGCGTTGTGAATTTTGAACAACCCGTCATCCTCAAGTGGAAAAGTCCAGTCTTGCATCGGTTTCTTGTAGATAGACGGACGACGGTCGTTTACGTGGTGAAACGGCTATGCGATTTTCAAGATTTCAAGAAATGCCCCAAACTAAGGCCTCCTCTTTTTCTCTTCTCGCTTCCTTGGGATCTTTTTGTATAGGGCTTTTGATATTTTGAGCTTTTGAAGAGCAATTCTGTAGGTTTAAGATTTTAAATGCCAAACTTACCAGCAAAGTCACAGATAAGGACTACGTCCTGCATCCCGGCCAGCTGTCTCTGGAGCTTGTGCACCCAGCTTGAAGATGATAAGGACTTTGGACTTTCCAACTTTCTTTGCATTTTCTTCAGTAAATTGCACTCAACCTGTGCATTGTCACGATCAGTAGTCATCGAATAGTTGAATCAAATCTCTTTGTGTCACCTTAAAGCATTTAATTAATTAATCAAGAAATGTCAGGAAAAGCAATATTCAAAAAGGGCTCCAAAGTCATGGTTCTGTACCAAGATATCAACACCGGAGAACCCATTTATTACGCTGCAGAGGTTGGTTCCTCCTGTTCAGTTCATTATTTTCTTGAACTGATCGCCCACTCGATTCCTCGTCCCCGTCCCCGTCCCTCCCTCACCTCCCCCCCTTCCTTCCTTCTCCTCAAGGTCAAGCGCTCTAACAAACGCCCAAATGCAGCTGGCAAGAAGATGCATTTCTATGAAGTCCACTTCCCAGGCTGGGGTCTAAAACACGACACTTGGATCGAAGAAACATCAGTCACCAGGTTTGACAAGGCCCTGCACGGCGAAGCTTTCGAAACCGGAGTCGGCATCCCAGCAGCTGATTTCCAACTAGCTCCCAGAGGAATAGCTCCATCATCTGCAGCCACCTTTGGTGTTCCTTTTGCATCTAAGGCAGCTGGTGGAAAGAATAAACGCAAGGCTATTGACATTGATCAACCCAAGGAAGTCATTCCGTCTTTGAGATTACACGTTCCAGCTGCACTGAAGAAGATCATTATTGACGATTACAACTGTGTCATGCAGCAGGGGAAGATTCTCCCTCTTCCTACAGATAGTTATAAGAGACCTAGCGTAGATAAGATTCTGAGCTTGTTTCTGGGGAAGATAAAGAGCGAGCAGAAGAAACTGAAGAGGGAAGGAATAGATACGGATGTCAGTGATAATGACAGTGGTTCTGTAGATGTTTTGGATTCAGCAGAGGAAATGGTGCAAGGATTGACAACTTACTTCAATGCTGTATTGAAGCAGTGTCTACTGTATGGTCCTGAAGTGCCCTTGGCAAACTCAATCTTGACTGCATCAGAATCATTGCCTGATAATGATGATGATAATAATGGTGACGATGGTAGCAAGAAGAAGAAACAGAAGTTGGCGATGCCAAAGAAGAAGGAGTGCACTCCACATCCCAGCGCAATCTATGGAGGAGAGCATCTAGTTCGACTAATACTCAAACTTCCAGAACTGGTCCCAACGGTAGGTCAAATGACGAATGAAGGTGTGATTGCATTGGAGTCCAGGTTGCATGACTTGATGGCATACTTGGTAGAAGAAGAGGATGTGTTTTCCGATCGTAGTAACGGTGGCGGTCAGGGTGATGGTGGTGTAGTAGCAGCAGCTCCTGAAAGACCCTGAGGTATCATCATTGTTACAACCTGTAATATCCGCCGCCCCCCCCCCCCCCCCCCCCCCCCCCCTCCCCCCCTCCCCCCCCCCCCCCCCCTCCCCCCCCCCGGGGAGGGCCCCCGGCGGGCCCGGGGGGGGGGGGGGGGGGCGGGGGGGTGGGCGGGGGGGGGTGGGCGGGGGGGGGTGCTGGTGCGCGTGGGGTGGGGGGCGGGGAGCTGGGGTGGGGGGGGCCGGGCTATTGGGGGGGCCGGGCAAAGGAGAGGCTCCTCGTATCC
>Ga0114919_10002408_pt1 | contig 15153 bp, 4 predicted proteins | sample BlataG_FD_88682 | JGI IMG/M metagenome (GOLD analysis project Ga0114919, IMG submission 88682) | Deep subsurface microbial communities from Black Sea to uncover new lineages of life (NeLLi) - Black_00105 metaG | ecosystem: Environmental > Aquatic > Marine > Oceanic > Sediment | place: Atlantic... | reverse complement strand
TTACTGGTCCATCCACATTCGTCGGTCTCTCCACCTTCCAGGGTGATGTATTCATCGCTGATGACCTCTTCGTTGCCCGCAACATGGAGGTTGGTAACATTGCCACCACACGCTTCATAGATGTAACTGAGCAGGCTACTATCGTAGGCGCAGACATCGGCATCGCTACTGTTGGTTTCGCAACTGTACAGGAAGCTTTCGTTGGCGTCCTAACCACCGGCACACTAACCATTGAGACTCTCGATGTTCTAGGCGTAGCTACCTTCCGTGGCGACGTTGAGATTGATGCTAACCTAGATGTTCTTGGCGTAACCACCACTAGTGACCTCAACGTAACTGGTATTGCTACCATCAATGAGGCACGCATTGGCTTCGCGTCCATCACAGACTCCATCACTGGTCTTGCTACCATCGGCATTGCTACCGTAGGCTTTGCTTCTGTCGGTGTTAACACCCTCACCAGTGCTCTAACAGTCACAGGTCTAAGCACCTTCACTGGCTTCACAACATTCAAGGGTGATGTATTCATCGATGGTAACCTAGATGTTACTGGATTCACATCCTTCACTAAGATTGCTGCAGACTTTGGTCTAATCGGCATTCTAACGGTCACTAACTTCCTAGATGCTAATGATGTACGGGTCACTGGCTTTACCACACTCACCGATTATGACTTCCGCGTAGGTGTAGGTTCTACACTCAACGTAGTTGATGCTAACGTAAGTGGCATTCTCTCCACACGCAACCTCTTCATTGAGGAAGACCTAGATGTAGGTCGTAACCTATCCGTCACAGGCATCACTACCCTTGGCGATCCACTCAATCCAACCTCAGGCTTCACCACCACAGCTGGTGACCTATTCGTAGGCAACAACCTATTCGTTCGCGGTGACATCTTCTACGATGAGATTGTTGGTCGTAACCTACTCATTACTGGTATTGCTACCATCAGGGAGCTCAGGTATGCAGTTGGCTTCGGCACCACAGCTAACATTGAGAACCTCAACTTTGATGTTGGTGTCGGTGGTACGCTAACCGTAGACGATATCAACGTAGGTGTAATCAGCGTTGGTCTAGTAACAGCTGGTGATGTAATCATTGGTGGTGCACTAACCGTCATCGGTCCATCAAACTTCAATGATATTGTTACCATCCAGCCTCAGCTAGATGTACTAGGCGATCTCAATGTAACTGGAATCTCTAGCCTACCCCTAATCATCAGTGAATTTGCCCAGATTGATGGCATCATCGGTGTTGCTGGAACCTTCTAGCGCATCAATACTGATCATCTAGAAGTCCTCGCGGGCGTTGCAACCATCGCCGTTGCAGAGATTGGCTTCCTAGATGTTCTAGGCATTGGTACAATTCCAAACCTCTTCGCAGATACTGTTGAGGTCAGTGGTGTTACCAGTACTTCCAACCTAATCGTCAGCAACAATGCCAGCATTGAGGTTCTTGTTGTTAATAACAACACCTTCCTACAGGATCTCATCGTTCAGGGTGGTTCACAGTTCCTAGGTCCTGCAACCTTCTTCGGTGACGTTACCGTAACTGGTATCGTAACTGTAACTGAGGTTGATGTTCAAGACCTCACCATTAACAACACCCTCACAGTCAATGGCATTGCCACATTCAACGCAGGCTTGACTGTCAACGGTGGTCCACTAGATGTAACCACTACAATCAATTCACCTGACGCTTCTATCAGCACTCTCAGGTCTCTTGATATCAATGTTGACAACTTAGTTGTTAATGAAGACCTCCTTGTTATTGAGGACTCTACCTTCGGTCGCAACGTACAGGTAAATGGTATTACTACTACCACCAACCTAGTTGTTCCTGGTCAGGCTGAGGTTACTAACCTCAACGTTGCTGGCTTCGGTACCATCGGTATTCTAACCGCACCTATCGGCACCGTTGACATCCTCACCTTCAGTGATGCAACCGGCACCAACCTCACAGTTGACTTCGCACAAATTCAAGACCTAATCGTTGGCGTTGTCACCGTAACTGAGCTTGATATTGCTCGTGCGCAGGTTGGATTGCTCACTGTTACTCAGGAGCTAGATATTAAGGACATTCGCATTGAGAATGCCTACCGTCTACAGACCAATGTCACAGGTCCTCAGTTCGCGTTTAACATCCCTGCACAGTACAGAGCCTTCGAGGTTACTGTTCTAGCCCAGGAAGGTGCTAACTTCCAGACAACCAAGCTCAACGGTATCAATGATGGCGTCGATGTATTCTTCAACGAGTACTCGGACGTATTCAACACCGGACAAGTCGGTACCTACAGTTTCATCTTCAATGGAGTTGATAATTCCACTGACTTCTTCATCGATCCTGCCAGCGCAAACCTCTCTAACTTTAGCATGACTTTGACTGCTTTGAATACCTGATAAGAAACAGTTATAAATACCTCTATATATTGTAATTACTACATTTATAGGGGGAATGTGAACCCGTGGCGAATCAGAATTTTCGTGTCAAGAAAGGTTTAGAAGTAGGTTTAGGAGCAACGTTTTTATATGCTGACGACACTGGCGTTGGTATTAATTCCAATGCGCCTAGACGGAATCTCGATGTAAGAGGCGAAGCTCTTATCGATAAGATGCAGGTCGGCACTGGCAACAGTGAGATTCAAGCATTTGATGTTGTAGGTGTATCCACTTTTACTGGAAACGTTTTCATTGATGGAGACGTTGAGATTAGTGGTGACCTAATTTTTGAAGATGCCATTCTGGACGATCTTCTCGTCACGGGTGTTGGTACCATCAACGATTTGAGATTTAACGTTGGTGTTGGTACAACTCTCTCACTACAGGACCTATCAGTTTCTGGTGTTGCATCAATCAACGGCGCCGGTATTGCCACAATCGGCGGCGACCCCACATTCAACTCCCTAACTGTCACTGGTCTATCTACCTTTGTTGGTTTCTCTACATTCGGCGATAACGTATCTGTTGCTGGCACTATAAGTGTAGGTGGTGACATCATTCTTGACGACTTGGATGCAGGTAATATCCAGGTTGGCGGAACCGTATTCACCAATGGTTTAGAATTTAAAGTAGGTATTGGTTCAACTCTCACTGTACAAGACTTAGAAGTAACAGGCGTTGCAAGTATCAGTGGTGCCGGCATTGCTACTCTAGGTGGTGATGTAAACTTCAATGACCTACTAGTTACTGGCATCTCAACCTTCGAGGGCTTCGCTGGTTTTGCTACTGATGTAAGCATTGGTGGTGATTTATTTGTTGATGGTGATATTGTCCTAGAGGATATTGATGCTGGTAATATCACTGTTGGTGGTACAGTATTCACTAATGGTCTAGAATTTAACGTAGGCATTGGTAGTACATTAATTGTAACTGGTATCTCCAGCCTCAACATCATCACTGGTGTTGGCTCTGAGCTCCAGTATTTGCCCCCTGCCTCCATCAGTACTGCTACTGGTATTGGTTCTACAGAAGTTCCCCCTGCGTTCCGTCCAACTGGTGAGCCTGTCCAAGCCGGCGATCTATGGTTTGATAGTATTACGCTCCGCCAGTACACCTATTATGATGATGGCAACACACGGCAGTGGGTTGACTCTAACCCACCCCCAACTCAACCAACCTTAGACTTCCAAGGTGACCTTGGACCCATCGTTGGTCTAAACATCGAAGAAGATGTACTAAATTTCCAGGGTGTTGCTAACCAAATTATTACCCAGAGTGGTACTGGTAGCACCATCTTCATCGGTCTACGCGATGATATTGTTCTAAATGGTGGCGTACAAGCTGGTGGTGGCTTGACTGCATCACGAGCTGACATTGTAGGTCAAGTCTCTGCTGGTTTCGTAACTGCTTTCGCTGGCTTCATTGGCAACTTAGAGACCGACTCCATCACTGTTGGTGATGTTACTATTGATAACTTGAATAGTAATAATCTAAGATTCAACAGTGGTTTTGGTACGGCTCTAGAAATAGTTGATCTAAATGTAACTGGTATTGCCACACTAAATGGCGCAGGTATCGCGACTCTAGGTGGTGATGCTAACTTCGAGAACCTAAATGTAACCGGTCTCGCTACAGTTGGACCTACCAGTGTCTTCGGTAACCTCTATGTTGCTGGTGATATTGACATTGCTGGTGACATTGTACTCGATGAAATTGAGGTACGTAATGTAACCGTTGATGAGCAGGCTAACCTCAACCAACTAGGTTTCCAAACTGGTATTGGTACTAACCTAACTGTTAACAATGCTGTTGCAGTAGGTGGTACATTCTTTGTTGGTGGTACCTCTTTCCTAGAAGGTACTGTTGAAGCTGGCGCTGATGTAAACGTTGTTGGTGATGTATCCATCGGCGGTACAGTCCAGGCTGGTGATGCGGACTTCGATAATATCACCACTCCTGGTAATGTCACAGCACAAGGTAACATTAATGCTACCAACATTACTGCTTCTGGTCTACTAAACGGCGACAACCTAACTGTTACCACTGCTAATGTTCTTGGTAACCTTAATGCTACCAACGCTTCCATCGAGACTCTAGGTGTAAGCACTACTCTAACTGTTACTGGTATCACCAGCATGGTTGGAGACGCTGCTTTCAGCACTGCCACTGGTTATGATTTAACTGTTGAGCGCCTAACTGTTCCTCCTGGCGGCTCGGTTGATCTACCTGGCATCCCTGTTGTTGGTGGTGCGGCATCATTCTCACAGCTACGTGTAACTGGACCTTCAACCTTCAGCGGTATTGCTACCTTCGGTACCGATGTATTCATTGATGGTGACCTATTCCTACAGGGCACACAGATCAGTGATGTTGTAGCTGGTAATGAGCTATTCATCTCTGGTGTTGGTACAGTCAACAACCTCATCGGTGCTGCTGCTACTATCGGTGTCCTCTCTGCCACCAATGCATACTTCGATGTTCTCGGATTCGGCACTGCGACTGGTGTTGAGCAGTATGTTCAAACCACTGGTGCTGGTATCGCGACTGTAAATGACATCACAGTCTACAACACAATCCTTGACTCCAGCGAGAACGTTGGTGTTGCTGGTTCCGTTCTAACTCTCGATTCCCTAGGCAAGCTCATCTGGAGCAGCCCAGAGGGTGCAGGTATCTCCACAGACTTTGCTCCTGGTAATACCTTCTATGTTTCTGTCAATGGTTCTAACCAGCCAGACTTTGGCAGTGCACCTACCCGTCCATGGGCTAGCATTGCATATGCACTATCTCAAATTGCACCTTCGACTAATGACACCCTAGTCATCACAGCTGGTGAGTATGAAGAAGTCTTCCCCGTTGGTGGTCTAGAAGTTCCTGCTGGTCTAACCATTAAGGGTGCTGGTCAGCGTGCCACAATCATCCGCCCAACAGTCCCAACTCAACAGAACGATGGTTTCCGTCTAAACGATAGCACAACTATCGAAGACCTTACCATCTCTGGTTTCCAGAGCCCAACCGTAGGTTCCTCACCTTATGTCTTCCAGCTATCCACTAGCGCAGACATTCAAACTAAGAGTCCATACATTACTCGCATTACCATCGTCAACAAAGGTAGCGTAACAACCGCGACCGATCCTTATGGATACAATGCTCCCAATAAAGGTGGTGCTGGTATTAAGATTGATGGCTCACTCGTAACTCCTACTTCAATTGAGGCAGCTATCCTCCTCAACGAAATTACCATGTTCGTTGCTGGTAGCGTTGGTATAGAAATGACCAGCGGCGCTCGTTGCGAAATGGTCAACAGCTTCATCTACTTCGCTAGCCAAGCTATCTTAGGTGAGGCAAACCTAGTCAGCGGTGCAGCTGGTGGTTTCGCTGGTCAAGGTGAGACAAGACTTGCTTTCAATGTACTAGATGCAGTTCCCCTCCCTGGCACTGGTATTGTTCGTTACTTCTCCCCTGATGGTACAACCATCTTAGCTGAAGGTAACATCGATCGTGCTGATGCTGATTACGTATACATCAGTGGTCCTGGTACTGGTTACTTCCAACCACCTAGCCGTCGTGCTGCCAAGACTATTAACTTCATTGGCGATGCTGAGCTCTCCAGTACAGAAGTTCCCCCACTAGTTGATGTTAACGGTGACCCTGTTACCACCTCCCTAGATCTCACCACAACTGGATCTGTTTGTGTAGTTGATCTAACTGCTGACTTTGGTTTCGGTACCGGTGACTTCACCGTACAGCTATGGGTATACTTCACAAATAAACAGTACGGAACAGACATCATTGACTTCCGTGACAACCTAGCCACTGACGATGCCATCACCCTAAGCAAGGGTGCAGGTGACTTCTATGAAGTTAAGATTGGCGGTGTATCTGTTGTACAATCTACTGCTTCTAGTGCAGTCACCGATGACTGGCAGCAGATTGCTGTTTCTCGTGAAGGAACTACTCTACGCATCTTTGTTGATGGTGACGTTGAGGGAACCGTAGTTAACAGCACTGACCTAGGTGTTGCTAAGCCTCTAGAGATTGGTGCTGAGTTTGATCTACTCAACGGCTTTGAAGGTTATCTAGCTGACATTAAGGTTGACAAAGGTATTGCCACTAGAAATGCAAACTACACTCTACCTACAGCTCTTCTAACATCTGACATCAATACAGTACTACTAGTACACTTCAATGGTGTTCCTGGTGCTACCATCGTTTCTGATGACATCATTGTCTTCCAGGACATTCGATTCACTGATACTGCTCCACGGGTCCAGAGCATCCGTCTAGGTGACTACACCCAGTTCGGTGCTGATCTACGTTCCGTATCTTCTGCGGTTGAGTATGGTGCTGAAGGTATCGTAGCTACTGGTCAGGGTGTCGAACTAAGATTCGTAGCTGTCAACTTCAACTACGTTGGTGCTGGCGGTGACATTACTAATGATACCATCTCCAACCATGACATTGAAGTCATTGCTACACAGAATGGTAAGATTACATATGTAAGTGTTGACCAGAGAGGCGACTTCCGTGTTGGTAATCAGTTCTTTGTCAACCAAGACACTGGTGAGGTTTCCTTCACCGCTGACGTTGTTGACCTAACCTCCCTATCCTCACTAACAATTAGTGACGGTGCTAACCAGAGTGTCATCACCCCAACATCTGGTCGCTTCGGTAACCTACTACTTAGTGGTCAAACTCTTGAGAGTGTCATTGGTGATCTAACTCTCCGTCCTTCTGGTGCAGGTATCGTCAATGTTGACGGCAACATGGTTGTTGCTGGTATTTTAACTGCCCAGACTCTAGAGATCAACAGTATCGAGAATGGTACTACAGCTATTGCTCTAGACGAAGACGCAGACATCCGCATCAACGTAGCTGGTCCTGAAGTTGCACGCTTCAGCCCAACTGGTTTGGGTGTTGGAACCTTTGCTCCACGTGCTGATGTTGATGTAATCGGTCAAACTCAGCTAGAAAATCTCCTAGTCACTGGCGTAACTACTGCTGGTCTTGTATCTGCTACTGAACTACAAGCTGGCATCTACACAGGTCAAACTGCATACGTACAGAACCTAGTTGTAGTTGGCGTTGCTACTCTTGGTGCCGGTGGTACAGAAGGTGGTGGCACAACTATCATCGAGGGCAATACAGTCATCACCGGTATCGTAACTATCGGTGAGAACTCCACAACTATCAGTGGTATTGAAGGTCAAGAGTTTATTCGTGCTGGTAGTCTAGGCGCCGACTTCGCTCTACTCCAAGCTGGCGACGGCGCAACTACTCGCTCACTAGTCAACACCTTGGATGCCATTCACCAGAACATGGGTGTAAGTGGCGTTGCTACTGTTGGTTTCCTATCAGTAACTAATGATGTAAGCATCGGCGGTTCTATCACTATCGATCGAAACATTGACCTAACTGGTGATATCACAGTCAACAGTGTCACATCTGCTCAACTAGACATCAGTGGCATCACAACTCTAAGTGATGTAGAAATCACTGGCGTTACAACTGCTACTGTTATTGAGGCAACTGATATTGCAGTCAGTGGCGCAGCTACTGTAGGCGGTGACCTAACTGTTCAGGGTGACCTAGACATCACTGGCGATATCACTTTCGATGAGATTGATGGTACTAACCTACGCATTACTGGCGTTGGTACTATTGGTGAACTAGACATTACCACTGACGCAACAGTCGGTCGCAACCTATTCGTTGCTGGTCTAAGCACACAGACAGGCTTCAGCACCTTCACCAACGATGTATGGGTGGGTGGTGCTCTAACTGTAACTGATACTACTACCGTTGGATTCCTAACGGGTCGGGATGCCAACTTCTCTGGTGTTGTAACTGCTGTAACAATCAGCGCTACCAACATTGAGTTCCCCGGTGGCAGTGGCATTGGCTCTAACAGCATTGAGACTGAGCGTCTAAACGTAACTGGCATTACAACTACTCAGGACCTAGAAGTTGTAGGCGTAGCCACAATCACCTACCTAGTTGCTGATGATGCCTTGGTTGGCAACGGTCTAACCGTCACCAATCTAACTGTAACTGGTGACGCAAACATCAGCGGCTCTGGTATTGCTACCATCGGTAGTGACCCCGAGTTCAATAGCATCTCTATTGCTACCACATCTACATTTGGTGGTGTAGCTACATTCAACGATCAAATCGAAGCAGCTGGTGCAGGCGTCGGTCTCACCGTAACTAATGATGCATTCGTTGGTGGCTCACTAACTGTTGAGGGTGACCTTAATGTAACTGGTGACATCAGCTACGATGAAGTTACTGGTCGCAACCTCAACATCACTGGTGTTGGCACAATCAATGACCTAATCTCCACTGCTTCCACTATTACTACACTCAATGCAACTGATATTGCAGTGGGTGGTGCACTAACAGTCACAGGCGCAAGTGCTCTTGGTGTAGTCGATACAGCTGACCTCCAAGTTGCTGGTGCCGCTACTGTCACTGGTAACCTAAGTGTTGGTGGAGACGTAGACATCACTGGTAGCATCACCTTTGATGAGATCGATGGTACTAACCTCAACATCACTGGTGTTGGTACTATTGGTCAGCTAGATGTTACTACCGATATCCAAGTAGATCGCAATGCAAACGTAGTAGGCATCCTAACTGCTAACGAATTGGTTGCTGGTCCTACCACCATCGGTAATGACCTCACCGTAACTGGTGACGTATCCATTAACAATGACATTAACGTAGGCGGAGCGGCTACTGTAGGCGTCCTCAGTGCCCTTGGCGCATTCTTTGATGGTGCTGCTGAGGTAACCGGTGACCTCACCGTAGGGGGCAACCTAGACATCGCTGGTGACATCAGCTTCGATGAGATTGAAGGTACTAACCTCAACATCACAGGCATCTCTACACTCAGAGATCTAGAAGTAACTGGCTTCTCTACTTTCATTGGCTTCACAACCTTCACAGCTGATGTAGCTGTCGGTGGTGCTCTAACCGTTGCCGGTGCTCTAACCGTTGCCGGTAACCTAGACATTGCTGGTGAGATTGAACTAACCGGTGACATTACTGTCCAGGACATCACTGCTAGAAACATTGAGGCAGCAGGAATTATTACTGCTCTCAATGCTCAGGTAGATAATGATCTCACTGTTGATCGCAACCTCAACGTACTCGGTCTAAGCACAGTAAGTTCTTTACAGGCAGCTGACATCACTGTTGGTGGTGCAGTAACCGTAACTGGTCAGTCTACACTCGGCTTCACCACTACTGCTGACCTATTTGTAGGTGCAGCTGCTACTGTCGCTGGTGATCTCCGTATTGATGGTGACTTGGATATCGGTGGTGACATTACCTTCGATGAGATTGAGGGAACCAACCTCAACATCACAGGTGTTGGTACTATCACCAACCTAGTTTCTACTGCTGCAACTATCAGTCTACTAGATGTAACTACAGACATCTCTATTGGTGGTTCAGTTACCAGCGGAGATCTCTATGTAAATGGAGAAGCTACTGTCGCTGAGGGAATTGGTGCTGGTGGTACAATCTTCGCCACATTCGATCTCGCATCCGGTAGAGACGTTGCAGTTGGTAGAAGCTTCTTTGTTGTCGAAGATTCACTCTTCGGCGGTAACATCATCGGTGATACTGCAACAAACATCAGTGGTATCAATAGCGTAACTGCTACTAGCCTTTACGGCGATGACCTAACTGTTACTGGTCAGTCTACTCTAGGCTTTACCACCACTGCTGATCTATTCGTTGGCTCTGCTGCCACAATCGCAAGTGATCTAACAGTTCTAGGTGACCTCAATGTAACTGGTGACATCAGCTACGATGAAGTTACTGGTCGCAACCTCAACATCATCGGTGTTGGTACTATCAACCAGCTCGATGTTCCTACCGATCTACAGGTTAGTGGAGCTTCTACCTTCACTGGATTGGTAGAGATGAGCGATGCCAACGTCGGCTCTGCAATGACAGTTGTTGATCTAACTGTTACAGGCATAGCCAACATCGGTGGTTCAGGTATTGTAACCTTCGGTGGTGACGCTAACTTCAATAACCTAGCAATCCTAGGCGTCTCTAGCTTCGCTGGTGTATCTACATTCTATGAGCAGGTTCGTCTTGCTGGTCCTGGTATTGGACTCACCGTAGACAATGACACCTTCATGGCAGGTGACCTAACCGTTCTAGGTGAGGTTAACTTCTCTGGCGCCGGCGGCACAGGCACGGGCATTGGTTCCGATTTCGTTACTACACAGAGCCTAGTCGTTACTGGTATCGCTACCCTCAACACAGGTCTAGTTACTTCACTAGTTGTAAGTGGGGTAACCACTCTAGGCGTAACAACCGCTACTGATGTATGGGTTGGTGGTGCACTCACAGTCACTGGTCCTAGCAACCTTGGAGTTGTAACCACAAGCGGTGACCTATTCGTAGGCGCAGCTGCCACAATCGCTGGTGACCTAGAGGTTGTTGGTGACATCGTTATTGATGGAGACATCACCTTAGATGAGATTGATGTTCGCAACGTCAACGTCTCTGGCGTGGCTACCTTCAATGATGCCAACTTCACTGGCTTCTCTACTTTCAATGCCATCCGCGTAATCAACCAGTCACAACTACATGATACTTCAGTCAGTGGAGACTTGATTGTTGCTGGCATTACAACTCTAGGCATCGTTACTACAGCCAACCTATTCGCTAATGGTAGCAGTGAGATTAATGGCAACCTAACCATCACTGGTGACTTGGATATCGGTGGGGACATCGTATTCGATGAGATTGATGGTCGTAACTTGTTCGTTACTGGCATCGGCACCATTGAGAACCTAGTCTCAGCTGCTGCAACTATTGGAGTTCTATCCGCTACTTCTGGCGTAATCGATACACTAAGTAGCACAGACTTCGATGCAACTACCGTTTCTGTGGCTGGCAGCCTCACCGCTGGCGATGGCTACTTTGATAGCATCACCTTCGAGGGTGGCACCGGTATCGGTTCTGCGTTCATTGAAGTACCATTCTTCCGTGCAGGTATTGCTACCATCGGCGTAGGCATCATGACTGACTTGAGTGTCAGTGGTGTTACTACACTTGGTTTCGTAACTGCTCGCGAAGGTTACATCGGCATCCTCACTACTGAGGAAATTACTACCGATAACATCAGCGTTGCCAGCAGCATCACAGCTAGCGACGGTTACTTTAACCAGATTACTTTCGAGGGTGGTACTGGCATTGGCTCCGCGTTCATCCAGGTACCATTCTTCCAGGCTGGTATTGCTACCATTGGTCAACTCAATGCTGGCATCAGCACCCTAGGCTTGACAACTGTCTTTGGTGACTTGGCAGTTACTGGTAACCTAGATGTTACTGGAGACATTACTTACGATGAGATTACTGGTGTTAACTTGGCGATTAGTGGTATCGCAACTATACAGAACCTAATCGTCAATGCTGGTTCTACCTTGAATGGTCTTGTTCAGATCGGTATCATCCGCCTAGATCCTACTACTGGCGTCATTACATCCAACAATCCTGGCGTAAACACCGTAACGTACTACGGTGATGGCTCCAACCTACGGAACCTACCAGCAGCTACCTTCCAGAACGACGGTACTCCTACCGAGCGTCCTAACGGTGACCCACTACAGCCAGGTGATCTCTACTTTGATGAGACAGACCTACGCCAGTTCACCTACTACGATGATGGTGTAACCTCACAGTGGGTAGACTCTAACCCACCACCAACCATTCCTACATGGGATGCCATCACTGATGACGGTACAGTATCTGTAGATACAGAGACACAAGCAGTCAACATCCTAGGCAACCCAGAGAACGTAGTTGTAACTGGTATTGGTATCACAATTGGCATCGGTCTCTCCAGCACAGTCATCATCGAAGAGTTCCTCAACGTTGAGGGTGACGTTCTAATCGATGGTCTATGCAGAGCTCGTGACTTCGACTCCACCTCTGATAAGAGGATGAAGAAGAACATCACCTCAATTGATGATGCTCTCACTAAGATCGTTCAGCTCAATGGTGTTGAGTTTAACTGGCGGTCCACCGATGAGTCAAGCGCCGGTGTCATTGCACAAGACGTTGAGAAGGTTCTTCCTTCTGTTGTCCGTACCGATGAGGCAGGCTACAAGTCAGTCAACTACAACGGTATTATCGGTCTACTCGTAGAGGCGGTCAAGGAACTCAAGGCTGAGAATGATTCTCTAAAGAAACGTTTAGACAAGCTTGAGTGAGACTTTTCTCCTTGAATAAATATAACTAGGCTATCTATTATGGGTAGCCTAGGCTTACTTTTAGTTAGCCTTTTTGTATACAAAAATAACCTAACTAAGGAGAAAAAAACCTAATGGCATTTCTAGTTAACTCAAGTGTCATTATTAACGACAGTAGAGAGCTAATTGGAGTAAATACCGCAGGTATTTCCACCGCTCTTTATGTCGGTGAACAATTTGAAGTTGATGCTAATACTGGCATTACAACTGTAGCTGGTTTAAATCTAAACGGCACTACAGTTTATACAAGCGTAACTGCAGACCTAGCCGCAAGTGCTACTAGTGTGCAGCTAGCTCAGGCTGATGCAATTAAATCATATGTTGACGGTCAGATTGGTGGTGGTTCAGTACTCGAAATCGTTGGCGACAATGATGTTCAGGGTGAGATCGACCTAGCAAACAACGAGGTCTTTGACCTAGCAGGTACCGCCAACGAAATCCTCACAGACATTGGTGGCGTTGGTTTCAACACCGTAACCTTTTCACTATCTAGCACACTACAGCTACCTGGCTCACTAGCTTTCGGTGGTGGTCAGGCTGTAACTAGCATCGGTATCGCAACCGATCTAGGTGGTGCTTCACCTTCCAATGCAGTTCTACCTACTCAGCAGGCTGTTAAGGAGTATGTTGACGATCAGTTCAACAGCCCAACTCTAGACATCAATGCAAGAAACATTGATGCCACTGGAATCATCACTTCTTCCTCTGGTCTAGACGTAGAAGCCAACGCAACTATCGATGGCACCCTACTACTAGATGCTCCCGCTGGTAGCTTAGCTCTTAACATCCCCAACGGCTCTGCCGACATGGACGATGTTAACGTCGGTAGTGCTCTAACTGTAATTGGTGCTGTCCAATTCGACTCCACCCTACAGTTTGGTGGAGCTGGTCAAACCGTATCCTCCATCGGTATCGCAACCGATCTAGGTGGCGGTGGCGCTGCAGACACTGTACTACCTACTCAGCTAGCTGTCAAGACTTACGTTGACGACGCTATCCTAGAGACTGGTGGTTCACTAAACTTCGGTGGTGACACAGGCACAGGTACTGTTGACCTATCTGGTGGTGTATTCGGCATCATTGGTACTCCCAATGAGATCGTTACTTCTGGTGTAGGCACACAGCTAACTGTTGCTCTACCAGACAGCGTAACCATCGGCGATGAGCTTACTGTAACAGGTAACATCAATGCTAATGGAAACATCGTTGGTGACGCTGCTACTGAAATCAGTGGCATTGCTACCGTAACCGTTTCTGGTGGTGTTGTAGCTGCTCAGTTCTTCGGTTCTGGTGAATTCCTAACCGATATCAGCGCAACTGACATCACAGCAACCCCTGAGCTAACCGGCTCTACACCTCGTGCTATCGCTTTCCTAGATGCAGCTACAGGTACAGCTTCTGTTCTAACTGACCTCAGCGAACTAAGCTACGTACCTGACACAGGTACTCTAAGCGCTACCGATTTCAATACTCTCTCCGACATCCGCTATAAGGAGAACGTCGAGACTATTGAAGGTGCTCTAGAGAAGGTTGATGCCCTACGTGGTGTTACCTACAACTGGAAGAGCAATGGTCACGCTTCCGTTGGTGTTATTGCGCAGGAAGTACAAGCTGTACTACCTCAGCTAATCAGCGAAGGCGAAGAGAAGATCACCGTTAACTACAACGGTCTAGTTGGTCTACTCCTCCAGGCAGTCAAGGAACTATCTGCTCGCGTAGAAGAGCTAGAGTCCAAGTGACTTGACACAACTCTATAAATTGCTTATAATCAGCCTTGTCAAGGTTGGCAAGACAACTTTAAGTAATTAAGAGATATATAGAGAGAGGTCTTCGGATCTCTCTCTTTTTTTATGCTATAATAGGTACCGACTGAGACTCATTATGTTTACTGTATATTCAAAAGACAATTGCAAATATTGTAGAGCTGTAGTAGAGCTCTTGAACATGAAAGATCTTCCATTCACACTCTACAAATTGGATGAAGACTTTAGTAAAGAAGAATTTATTAAAGAGTTTGGTGAAGGTTCTACATTTCCACGAGTCAAAAACTTTGAAGGAGAGTTGATCGGTGGAGCAAAAGAAACTTTAATCTATCTTAAAGACAACGGTATCATGTAGCCTGTATAAATACAACTAAGCAATGTAATCAATTGACATAATAGCTTAGTTGTCATGGCAGTAATTTTCCCAAGTAATCCGGTTGTAAATGAAACCTTTGAAGTAGGGAACATCACCTACACATGGACAGGTTCCAAGTGGATTACTACAACTGGTGTAGTACAGTTTGGTGCTACCGGTGCAACAGGACCACAGGGTCCTATCGGTGGTGGTATTCAGGTACTTGGACAAGTCCAATCGGTTAGTGACCTAAACAACATTCCCAACCCACAGAATGGTGATGTTTATCAGGGCATTGATAACGGTGACTTCTATGTTTGGGA
>Ga0114919_10002407_pt1 | contig 15158 bp, 15 predicted proteins | sample BlataG_FD_88682 | JGI IMG/M metagenome (GOLD analysis project Ga0114919, IMG submission 88682) | Deep subsurface microbial communities from Black Sea to uncover new lineages of life (NeLLi) - Black_00105 metaG | ecosystem: Environmental > Aquatic > Marine > Oceanic > Sediment | place: Atlantic... | reverse complement strand
TCCCTGTTTGAAGACAAAGAGCGGATTATATGCATAGGGTTGACAAGCGTCTTTACAGGAAAAGAGCTGCCGTCCTTTACAACTTTTATTTCAGCCATTAACTAACCCCCATTTTTAGCTAATGTTTGAAATATTTCATAACGCTTTCGATTAACATCAGTTAAGCGGTATCTCTGTTTGAGCTTCCTGTTTCCTTCCTCTCCCATTGATCGAGCCAGCTTTCGAGAATTGTATAAAAGAATTATTTTTTCGGCTAACTCATCCAGGTTGCCCGTCCTCACAACAAAACCGTCCTTTTCATTGTCAATAACGTCCGGTATGCCGCCGGTTTCATATCCCAGAACCACCTTTTTGTAGCGCCACGCTTCCAAGAAAACTATCCCAAAAGCCTCAACTCGCGATGGCAGGCAGAAACAGTCTATTGAGCTGAAAAACTCCTCTTTTGTTTTATGATTGATTACACCCGTATGCCGAAAGTTTGAATCGTCTCGGCAGGATGAAATGTACTGCTTAAAGGAATTCATCGTAGCTCCTGCATAAATCAAATATATGTCGCGGTATTCCTTTCTCAAACGTACAAATGTCCGGTGTAGGTCGATCGAACCCTTCTCAAAACTCAAATTCCCCAAATGGCCAATCACAAAGGCATCTCTGGGGATATTATACTTTCTTCTGAAAAGTCCCGGATTATGGTATTCAAGACCGTCGCAATCAATTCCTTGGACGACCAGATGCAGCTTGTCCTCACTTATCCCTTTTTCAAGTAGAAACCTTTTCTCTATATTACTTTGAACGATACACCCTTCGGCACGGCTTATCAGGTCAATCTGGTATGGCTGCGTGTAGTGGGGCCTGACGGGATCATCAGGATCGCCAAGGTCCCCCAGGTGCAAGGAAGGAGTAATGACAAAAGGAATCTTGTTTTTTTTTGCGAGCCTGAGTGCTGCGAGGTTTATGAAGTCATACGGCAGCGCACCCGAATGTATCAGGTCAAACTCTGCTTCTATCCTCAGCAGAGAAGGAACCAGCGGTGTGGCGGGATTTACATAGCCTCTATACTTTTGCGGAAGTAAACCAAATCGATACGGCAGATTTCCCCAATAGCGGCGAAGCGGTACGTGGGAAACCTTATGCCTTGAAACACGGATTCCGTTTATGACACTGTCCCCTGGAGGAAGCTGATTATGATTGGAAGAAATGAAGGCCTGAAGGTTGTAAGCAGTGGTGGTATGGACGTGGACAAAATCCCCTTGTTCAATACAATATTCAGCCATCTGTCGAACGTACTGTTCTGTTCCCCCGTGGACGGGATAATATCGAGGCACGAAAAATCCGATTTTCATTATATTTTTCTGGCTCCATCCAATGCGACGACAACTTTCAGATTTTTTCTGCCCGGTTTAATCGGCCTTATCTCTGCCTGCAGTTGCTCCAGACTAACAACTTTATCGATAAAAAGCTCGCTATTAATTAAGCCATTTGATAAATACTCAATGGCCTCACCGAAAAAAAGCGACGGCACCGCAAAAGACGACAACAGGCTAATGCGTTTGAACATAAGCTCACGCATATCGACCTGCATTTTAACAAGTTTCGGTTCGGATGCAAGCCCTATATTGACAATAGTTGTCTCGTATGGCAGCAAAGAAGCATACCCGGCAATAAGACCGGGAGGTGCGGTATGGATGACCACAAGCCTCGAAATTGGTCTCTTTGCCAGTATATCCTGCAGAGAAGCTGGGAGTGCCGAGTTTTTTCGCGACTTAAAGAAGGTTCTATCGGGGTCATATTTTATAAAATGCGCATCCAGATTCTTCTGATGGAGCTTTAGATACTTGTAAAAATTCCTGCCCACGAGTGCAAGGGGTTTGGCCCCTTTGGATTTTGCAACATAAAGTGCAAGAAGGCCTATCAATCCCGGGCCAAAAAGGATGATTGAATCGTCCTTGCGGATTTGGGCTGTTTCAAGAATATCAATTGCAACGTTGAGCGGCTCGGTCAAGGACAAACTTTTAAGGTCAGTGTGCTCGCCGGCAACCGCAACTGACCTGGGGTCGACAACCAAATACTCTGAAAACCCCCCTTCAGCGACAACTATATTTGAGCATTTCCTGTAAATTCCGCCTGTGCAAAAAGAGCAATTACCGCAGGGAGCGCCCGGCTTTATGGAGACCTTCTGGCCAGGCCTAAATCCTTTGACATTTTTGCCTATTTTATCGATAGTTCCGCAGGCTTCGTGCCCAAAACGGGTCCACCGCTTAAACCCGTTCCTGGCCATAATCCTGTCCGTGGCGCAGATTCCACAAAAGGCAGTCTTAACTCTTATCTGGTTCTCATCCGGAGAAGAAACCTTCTCCTGCTTGACCAAAACCTTGTAGGGCGACTTAAGCAGTGCGTACCTCATGTACATGTTTTACAGCCCTTTGATAAATGCCGAGAAGCCTTTCAACATAAATTGCCTTATTATAGTGTGTTTTAACTCTTTCGTAACCCTTTTTCCCCATCTGGATAGCTAATGACTTATTATCCAAAAGATAATCGACTTTGGATGCAAGCTCCTGAGCGTTTCCAGGCTCAAAATGATACCCGGTAACACCATCAACAAGCCAGTCTTTTATCCCGCCTATCCTTGAACCGATAACTGACTTTCTGTTTGCCATCGCCTCCAGTCCCACAAGACAAAAGGACTCAATCCACACTGAAGGAACAACCACAATATCGCTTTTCGCATAATATTTTCTTGTCTCGTCATAGGATAAAACCCCCACAACATCTACGTTATCCAGTCTTTCTTTTTTTACCCGCTCATTTATATGGTCCATATAAGGCCCGCCGGTAACAAGATGAATTGTGCATGGCGTTTTGACCAGTGGTGCGGCGTCGAGTATAACGTCCACTCCTTTTTCGTACGAGGCACGCCCTACAAAAACAACGTGGTTTTCATCAGGATTGTAGTATTTCTTGTTAAATTCAATAACTTCTTCTTCAGCTCTGACAGGTGTAAAATTAGGCAGCCACGCAACCTGCTCTTTGCGATAACCATTCTGCAAGACGCAGTTTATCTGGGCCTGACTCTCTAAGATAATTATCGGCATATCTCTATGCAGAACATAATTCCTAAAAACAAAAGGCGCTATCTTGTCAAAATACGTCTTGGGGGCCCCTGCTTTTGAAAGACACTTATTTGCCATGCATTTTTCCCCCAGAGGATAAGGGCATATGCTTTTATCCGGCAGAAGTCGCCACTGAGTAAAACAGTAAAGCCGTGGATCATGGATGGAGCGAACACACGGGATTGTTTTTAACAGAAATTTTATAATGTACGGATTCTGACAATTATGTATATGGCACACATCAGGCTTGTGCTGGTCGATGATTTTTCTGAGGTGCTTTTTAGTCTTATAAGTATGCACGTAATCGTACGGCCGAAAATGTGCCAGGTCAATCTCGATGTGGCCAATCTGATATTCCGGCCTTTTGCCTGTGAGCGTTTGCGAAGGATGCTTGTTGATTATCATAATGTTTTCGCAGCCTGCCGCCTCCAGCGCACAGAGCGTATCAAACATCAGTTTTTCCGCCCCGCCTATAGGAGTATACCAGTCACAAACATGAAGGATTTTCATCGCAGGGGCACCTTTGGTAGGCCTCTGGTTATAGCTGGCCGCAAACCGTTCAATGGGTGGGTTCTCCGGCCGTGGCAAATGAACGGCTTTTTTCAGACGTTCTTTTAATCTTCGGAAAAGAATGGAGGTTATCAGTTCTCCACCTCTGAAGTTAAGAACTCTCAGCTTATGAACGCATAAATCTCTTGTACGCGGTATTAGCGTTCTCGCATAATTAAAGGCCCTTAGAATAATCCTTTTTATCGTGTGTCTCAGTAGATGTGTTTTTATGATGTGTCTTATTATATCGTAAAGGTTCATCTGTATTTTTATTGGGCGTAAAGTATCAGCGGGGTTGAATATAAACAATCTTTGTCGAAAGAATAAATTTCTTTTCTTAGCTGACGGAGAGGTTATGTAAAGACGTTTTGTTCGCCGATTCCCCTTTACTTGTGCCCTGTGATTTGTTTGAAAATGAAGGTTCGACCGAATCTGTTGTCCCAGTTCCTCATATTGCTGCTTAGTTAAATTGTTTTTAACGTTCAAACACTCGATGCGTATGTTTGGTTTATCAGGTATAGCAAGTAACAGTCCGAAAAGGTGCTTATGAGCCGACTTTTCCAGGTCAACGGTGATGTGGACGGCTGTGGCGCGCTTCTTGAGATAGGCGTACAATTCGTAATATCTTGAGATATAGTAAGCCTTAGTCATGTCTGCCGGCGGGAAGGAGGAAAGTTCAAATGAAATGGGCACGATATCGTCGGCAAAATGCTGTGTTTTTGTTACGTCCAGAAGCATTTTCCCTTCACGATGGATAATATCCCATAATTCCGTTCGGGGATATGGAATTAAAATGCCGAACGTAAAGTGGTCCACTTTTAATTTACGCTGAAACTCAACGGTTTTAATAAATGATTCCAGATTATCACCGGGCAGCCCAATGATAAAATACCCTACGGTTTTTATGCCTGCTTTCTTTGTGATTTTGACCGCGCGTACCATATCAGTCAAACTCTCGCCTTTTTTTATGGTCTCAAAAACAGCCGGCGAGCCGCTTTCGATGCCGAAGGCAATGCTGGTGCAGCCGGCTTTTTTCATAAGACGGGCTAATACCTTGTCGATTTTATCCGCCCTGATCCCATTGTGGCACCACCATGAAAGCCCGATGTTCTTGTTTATTAACAGCTGGCAAATCTCTTTCGCTCTGCCAAGACCGAGCGTAAAATTGTCGTCCCATATCTCGAACTGGGTTATATTATACTTTGCTTTGACGTATTCGAGCTCTGCCAGCACGTGCTGGGGAGTTCGGCTGCGCCATTTTCTGTCCCCGGTAAGCTTGTTGACGCAACAGTAAATGCACTGAAATGGACATCCCCGTGAGGTAACGATCGGATAACGATAACCCTCCCATGAAAAACCGTCGATGCAATCGAAATCCGGCCAGAAGGGGAAATTGATGTCTTGCGGCGGTGAGAACGGATTCTCTACAATCTCGTTATTCTGCCTGTAAATGACATTTCGCAGGTCAAAAGGCAAAAGCCCTGCGGCGTAATGCAAACAGACTTTGACTGCTGCAATCTCTGCCTCGGAAAGAATCCCAGCGTCGAAAATGGGCTGTTGCCTCAGTAATTCATGCCCGCATAAAGTAACGTGCGGACCGCCGATTACCATCTTGGCTCGTGGAAGATGCGTTTTGAGATATGTGCATAGGCGAATCGCCTCGTTGACCGTGGCGGTCTTTGCCGAATACCCAATTGTAAGTGGCTTTAGCCTGCCAATCTGGTCTTTGAGCTGTTCATCAGTGTAATCATGCAGATTCAAATCAAAAATGACCGGCTGAAATCCAAACATCTTCAAAGCGCCGGCAATCAATGTCAAACCGAGATTTGTGCTCTCTTTTTGCCATCCCCGCGGATTTATCAGCACAACAGAGTCTCTATTTTCATTGTTGGAATTTTCACACCCACAAAAGTCATTCGGGACCAGGCCTTTACTTATTAAATCAAGGAAAGATACGTTCGCAATCGAATCAAGGTGCACATTGTTTTCCCGCCAACAATCAAAAATTATATTGTATTGAGCCTCGGAACGGCAGCTCACAGCATCAATACAACTTGAGAGTTTTTCAGACCTTTCGTTTATGGCATATAACACGACAGAATGCCGGGGTATTGACAGTGAAGATATTTTCTCGGTGCTTAAACACTCAAGTTTATAATGCTCGATTGCATATCCGGATTTTGTCAATACACTTATCGTATCCCAGGCAAAAAGTATTTCTCTTTTAAATGATGCGTCGGTTACCACGATAAGGGTTTTTTTACTTTTCATTATGTGCCGAACAGCTCCTGGTTTTTCAGGCTAAATGACCGCCAAGATAAACCCTCCAACCATGCTCAGGGCAGGCCTGGGGGCTAAACGTGGCTTTCCGCAACGGATATTATTTAACCGATTTCTTCTCCATACCTTCTGCTTTGGAGATATTTTCTCTAACACGGTCTAACAGGATACGCAGTTTCTCATCGAGGGTGGCTGTTTTGTCGAGGGCATCAATATCGTTGTGTAAATCGGATATCATTAACAACCTCAACGTCCTACGGTCTTCTTCATTTTTCCTATCAGACTCGTTTAACCGGTCTTGCAGCTTGTCCAGCGAAAGTTTCAAGTTCTCTACTTCATTCGTTAAATATTGGGTTTTGTCTCTTAAACAGTTTGTCTCACTTTTTAAACTTTGCGTTTCATTTGTTAAATGCTGTACTTCATCTGCCAAATTGTGTATTCTTTGCCTCATTCGGAATAAGTGCAACAGCAAAACACAGCTTTGCCCCAAAATAATTAGAAACAATATCAGAAATAATATCAGTGCCATAATTGCTCCCTATCAACACTCGTTACCAATCAATAAATCCCACAACTTTATCTGCCACAGACCGTTCTTGAACCTCCAGAACATCCGATCCCTTCATCAATATTCAGAGACATTTTATCATCAACGCACGGTCAATTCAATTATTATCTGTCTTGGCACGGAGTTCAGGTGGAAAGTTTTTGTTTGATTTTATGAGAGATTCCTTGCCAATAGACAAACCAATATTCATTCCATGTGAAAAGACTTTAACACTTATTTGTAGAAGGATCGAGGGCTGTATCGCTCGGATCGACGGCCGGACGAGAATGGGCCCTGCAAAGGCTCGTCGGAGTCTGGACGTCGCAGGCCGAGCGGGACAGCCCGGCTGAATATAAACCACGTTTTCAAAACGCCCTGGCATCATGCAGTCTCCTCTGTCATCAGCTTATCCAGTTTTGCCTTCGCCGCCTTTGCCAATCCCTGCCATTTCGGGATTCTAATTGCTTTGCACTCGACATAAACATCATGTGGTGTCATCGGATCACCGCCATCTTCTGGTATCAATGCCCAGTGCGGACGAATCGTATTGTAACAATGATGAAATTCTTTCAGGCACTGCTCGGCGTGATATGGACTGTCATACAGCCGCCAGTAAACCTCTTCTTCCTTCAGCGTGCGATGAAACCGTTCTAACAAACCAAGTTGCGTCGGTGTGCGATACTGAATACGCACAAGCGAATACAAATCCTTGATATGCTGATAAAAACGTCAGGCAATAAAAGTTGGGCCGTTGTCGGTAACCAGGAAAGGTGTTTTTTTCTAACGGACCGTGAATTCTTTCCGCTTCGGCCAGAGCCATGTCTAAGCATAGTTTGCATTGGCGGCACAATAACTATCCGTCAGGTAACAAGCTAATAAATATCGTGAGTAGTAATCTATTACAGTCACCGCATACCACCAGCCACAACCTGGTATATGAACATAGGTTACGTCCATCTGCCAAAGCTCGTTGGGCCCCTTCGGCAGATCACAGCTATCTTCTTGTAGCCGTACCAAGGATACAACTTAGCATAGTAAATCACTACCCGTTCAATCTCTGGTGGGAGGGGTTTGCGAACAGGCCCGGAACGCTTGCGCTCTGAAGCTGGTACAAACTTGCGATACCAACTCGAATGAGCAATACCCAGAGCATCCAAAAACACTTGTGATTCGTAATCTAAAGTCCTGACCGATCATGTCCTTGAGTTCCTCTCGAAACTGCTGAGTTAATAGGAGTTCTCCGCCGTTTTTTTTAGAATACGGTTAGCGATAGTCAATTCACCAATTATCTTGTCTCGCTCAGCCAGTTCCTTGTTTAGCTCTGCAACCTGTCTATCCCGAGCATCAGCTTTGTTTCTTCCACCTGCCAACGCCGCTTCGCCGGCAGCCATAAAGTCATCACGCCGGCGATAAAGGGTGTTTTCGGAAATCCCATAGCGTCGTGGCAGCATCGCTGCCGGCTCTTGACGACGTATTAACGACAACACAACCTTGCGATGTTCCGGCACAGTCAATTTCGATTTTGCTCCCATCTTTCGGCTCCTTTCGATAATGGTAAAAACTGCATTCTAATCAAAAGGAACCTACCACTCAGCAAAATTCCCAACAACTCCAGTCTATACAGCTTTAAAATTTTTTGCCTTGACAATGGGTAGGGGTATATACATACATCAGACTCCTGGGTTTACCCGGTCAAATGAAAAAGTGGCTCGAAGTTATGGATTTGATGCAAGCTAAACACAGATTCTTAGCGAGGCATTTTACTGGTAAATACAGGAAAGACGATGCTGATGAATTTTTAGAAACGATGCAGAACGATGTGGACAGGGTAAGGAGATTATTAAGGAATAGCGATTCGACAGAATTTATCCCTGTTACCAAACCTGAGGCTTTGGCTGTAGAAGAGACGGAGAGGCTGCTGAAAGCATTGAAAGAATATGGAATTTCAGTGAAATTTATTATCGTCAACCGAATTAAAAGCAGTGAGAATAAGTGTCCCTTTTGTTCTGAGGAGACGGAAGAACAAAAGAAAGAATTAGATGTAATAAGGCAGAAATTCGCAGATTTCGAGCTTCATCGAGTACCTGCTTTTCCATATCAAATAAGCCGGTTCGGTCGTTTGAGAGAATATGCTCAGGTCTTACTTGAAGAAAAGCCATGTCGCCTTCCATCTGGGACGAAGTCTTTGGGAGTTAAGACCAAAATCTTTTCTATTGTCAAATCTTCTCAAAGACCATTTAACCTGATAACAAAAGATATTATTTTGTATATATTTGGGGGGAAAGGCGGAGTCGGTAAAACATCGGCGACTTCAGCCACCGCACTTAATATAGCTAAAAGATACGCATCTAAAAAAGTTTTAGTTTTCTCTACTGACCCTGCCCATTCGCTATCCGATAGTTTCGGGGTTCCTATTGGGGATAATTTGGTTCAGATAGGAAAAAATAAGAACCTGTTTGGCCTGGAGATAGATGCCTTGAGGTTGCTTGAGGATTTTAAGAAGGATTCCAAGGATGGAATAAGTGAGGCCTTCAATAAATTCATCGGACAAGGTGTAGATGTTAAGTTCGATAGGGAAGTCTTAGAGGAACTCACTTCACTTACGCCTCCCGGTCTGGATGAGATTATGGCTTTGGCTAAAGTGGTTGAATTTATGGACGAAGGAAAATTTGATATATACATTTTGGATTCGGCAGCTACCGGACATTTGTTGCGGTTCTTAGAAATGCCACAGGTTGCCAGAGAGTGGCTGAATGCAATATTTACATTACTTATAAAGTATAAAGGGGTAGTCCGATTGGCCAAGCAAGCTGAAGAGATGATAAAGTTCTCCAGGAAAGTAAGAAAGATACAGGAGATTCTTACAGACCCAGCAAGGTGTCAATTTGTAGTTATAAGTATTCCAGAGGCTATGGGAAAGCACGAGATGGATGACCTCCTTGAGAGCCTTGAGCGACTTAAGATTCCCTGTCGCCATATCCTGGTTAATATGGTCCTTCCTGGAACAGGATGTAATTTTTGTGAGGCAAGAAGAAGAGAGCAGACTGAAATCATTCACCAGATAGATAAAGAGAGGTCCTCGCAATACCAGATTAGCCAATCTCCGCTTTTCCCTTATCAGATTAAAGGTATGGAACGGTTGAACGAATTTTCCAAGAAAATATACGGATAGGAGAGGTAAAGCATGTCTTCCAAAAAGAAAAAATCTAAAAGGAAAAATGCCGTTGAGCAAGAAACAGATGGAGAGAAATCCAAAAAGAAGATTATTCCTTTTACCGCTGGTAGGTTACCTTCGGTTAGCAAAACTATGCCACAGGCAGCGAGCGCTGTACCATTGGTTAGTAAAGAGGTCCCTTTGGTTTCTAAACCTATACCTCTGGTTAGCGCTGTGCCCAACATTACTATACCCAGACATTGGGGAATAATGCCAAGTAAGAAATGGGGAGCTTCTAAGATACGAGCGAACAGTATCTTAAAAATGGCATTTTAGAGATAACGCTTCCCAAGAAAAAAGGCAGACAAAAAGCGAGAAAGAAGAAAAAAAGAGGTTAACTTTTTTAAGCGAAGGGAGTTGAGATGAAGCAAAAGCCGATTATTTTGGTAATAGATAACGACGAAGAATCGCTTGAACTTTTTTGCAGGATATTAAAAAAGGGAGATTATACGGTTCTTACGACTGACAATGGCAAAGGAGCGTTAGGGCTGGTACAAAGGGAAAGGCCAAATTTGGTAATCTTAGACCTGAGAATGCCTGATATGAGCGGGATTGAAATTTTGCGCCGGATTAAAAGAATAGATGAAAATATAGAAGTAATTGTAGTTACGGGTTACGGGACAATGAAAACCACCAGGATAGTAATGAGATTGGGAGCTTATGACTATGTCACCAAGCCGCTTGATATTAACTACGTTAAAGACATCGTAACTGATGCCCTTTCACCTGTCTCTGAGAATCTCCTCCAATTGAAATTAAAATAGATGGAATCGACGCAATCTGCGCAGCGGGAGATGCTATGAGAAAACTTATTTATGTTCCGATTATACATATGAGTGCCGATTTAGGCAGTATCCCTAACCATGTGGATAAAAGAGGTATTGCAGGTTTTGGAGAGGAGTTCTGGAGAAGGCATAGAGAAACTGTCTCAGGGTTTTGGGATTCAATTAGTAATTATTTTGCAGATTTAGAAGTCAATGATTTTAAAATATATCAGGATGGTCTGGTAGCTGACGGAGAAGTTGGCAAAAGAATAGTGGAAGAAGGCGTTAAGGCTGGCAGTAAAAATTATGAAATTATCAATGATTTGGTAAAAAGGGGTGCGATTTTAGTCCAGACGGAGGATTTCGCCCTTGTTAAAGAAGAGAGAGACCGCATTGTTAAAATTACCCGGGCTAAGACAACCACGGCCAAATTAATAGCCTATTTGAAATACAGATTAACTAAGAATAGGTTGTTAAAGAAAAGAGATGACTACATAGCTAAAAGAATAGATGAAACCTTAGCAGACGAAGAAACGGGTATTCTTTTTTTGGGGGCTTATCACAATATAGCTCCCAAACTCGCTGAAGGTATCCGACGAATTGAAGTGAAAGAGGCGGAAAAAATAAGGAGCTACCAAAAATTACTCCTCTCATTTAGAAAGAACAAAGAAGAATTTGACCAGTTAGCTAAGTATCTCGTCTCTGCAGTAAAATTAGCCCTTTAACCCGGCCAAGGTCCTCAAGAAGGGTAAGGCAAGCCCTTGAAAGGAAACAAGCTCCATGATTATAGGCATACCTAAAGAGATTATGGATAATGAAAATAGGGTGGGGGTCGTGCCCGCTGGGGTTGAGACCTTGAGGCAGGGTGGGCATCAAGTGATAATTGAGAGCAGCGCCGGCTTAGGTAGTGATATCCAGGACGCCGAATACAAAAGGGCCGGGGCCAAGATAGTTTCATCTGACGACGAGGTGTATAAGTGCGCTGATATGATTATGAAGGTCAAGGAACCGCTGTCCCCAGAATATGATTTGCTACGGGCCAGCCAGATAGTATTCACCTTCTTTCATTTTGCAGGCAATGAAACGCTCACCACAGAGATGCTGGCGCGAAGAATAGTAGCTATTGCCTATGAGACCATTCAAACAGAGGACGGAAGGCTTCCTATTTTGGAGCCAATGAGTGAGGTAGCGGGAAAGATGGCTGTGCAGAAAGGAGCAGAGTGTTTGGAAAGACCAATGGAAGGAAGAGGAATCCTCCTCGGCGGTGTTCCCGGAGTGGCGCCGGCGAATGTAACCATCCTTGGAGGGGGGATTGTTGGCAGGAACGCTGCCAAGGTGGCAGCAGGTTTAGCAGCACGGGTGGTCATCCTTGACAAGAACCTTGATAAATTGTGTTATATAGATGATATAATGTCCAACAGTGTTATTACCTTGATGAGTAATGAACACAATATAGAGGTTGAAATCCCCGAGACAGATCTATTGATAGGGGCAGTTTTGATGGGGGGGCAAGAGCACCGGTTTTAGTTACTAAAGAGCTGGTTAAGAAAATGAAGCCAGGCTCTGTGATAGTCGATGTGGCCATTGATCAGGGTGGCTGTATTGAGACCTCGCATCCTACCACCCACAGCAACCCCACGTTTAAGGTTTATGGGGTGATACATTATTGTGTAACCAATATGCCGGGCACTGTCGGGAGGACCTCCACCTATGCATTGACCAATGTGACACTACCATATTGTGTGGCCCTTGCCGATAAGGGATATAAAAAGGCTATGAGAGAAGATTCTGCCCTGGCAAAGGGACTGAATATGGCCGAAGGAAAAGTGACCTTTAAACCCATAGCGGATTTGTTCGGCACTGAGCATTGTCCGGTTGAATCCGTACTCAGTGGGTAATTTGGATATTGTAGTTTAACATGATTGCAATAAACTGGAAAGATGTAATCCTGACATTCATCCCCATATTTGTGGCAATGAACCCATTGGGCAATACACCCATTTTTATATCTTTGACGGAGGGTCTTAGCAGGCAAGAGAAGCAAAAGGTTATCAGGGATGCGGTTATTACGGCCTCCATTGCTATTATAGCCTTTCTTTTCGTTGGCAAAGGTATATTTATTTTACTTGGAATTACTGTATCTGACTTTATGATTGCAGGTGGAATACTTCTTTTGATTATTGCCACAACCATCCTTTTAAATCTGGAAAGGGTAGATAGGACCTCCCAAAAAGAAGCCGGAATCGTTCCATTGGGTACACCTCTCATCGCGGGACCCGCTGTGTTTACCACAAGTTTAATATTGATTGATTTCTATGGCATAACAGCTACGATAATATCACTTATCATAAATATCTCTATCATAGGAATTATGTTTATTAACGCCGCTTATATTTCAGAGAAGCTTGGCAGCGGCGGCACAAAAGCAGTTTCAAAAATTACGGCAATCCTTTTGGCGGCGATAGCGCTTATGATGATCCGAATAGGGATACTTGAGGTTATAAAAAGCTCGTTGTGAACCCCGCCATCCCTTTTGATAAGTGTTTACTCAATTCGTGTTGTCATTTTGTTGTCATTGTTGTTTATGTTCTGCGTGTGTTTGCAGTATGTAGCCAGCATGCAGCCAGTATGTAATCAGTATTAACGCCCAAAAAACGCATATAATGGCTTGAAGAGCAAGCACTTACAATCGGCTCTCCTGCTCGACACATAGGAGCTCATAGCTTCAAGCTCCAAAAGCCAAAGACGTGCGGATTACTTGTCCGTGCGTCTTTTTACTGGAGATAAAAGTTGGGAAACGAACTGGAAACCTTACCGTCGGATTTTTTCTCCGACGGTACCATATTGCTCAATAGTCGCAGATTGACAATCCGATGCTAAGCAATGTAAGTCCTTGCAAACAAAGAACTGCCAAAAATGACTTGACACATACTTGACACTCTCAACCACGCTATTGGCTGTAACTCCGGACTTGGTAAAAATCATAAAAGATTGACCACACGACCACAGGTACGTAAGGTCATGAAGCTGTTAGCAAATGCAGGATTCTGGTGTGAATTATAGAGAGTCCACTGAATTACTTTTTTTACAACTGTGTATCGAGGATTACTTCTGACCCAACTCTCGCAGTTAGGCGGTGAAACTGCGATTTTAAAAAATTTTCCCCGTATAACGTTTCATTATGTTCGACATCGAATTTGATGTGCTGCTTTACGATCTGACCAGTACATACTTTGAAAGTCTGTGTGAGCAAAATCCCAAAGCCAGATTCGGCCATAGCAAAGATAAACGCTCTGATTGCAGGCAGGTGGTAATACAACCAAGCTACAACTTTTTAACCGAATACCTGTTAATTTTTCTTATGCGGACATTTTATAAGTGATTGTAAAATACAGGCTTATAAAAAATAATATTTTAGTGAACGTTTTCAATGTCCGTTGACCCTTCTGTTATGGTTTGTCCCAGCGAATCATGATAGTATGGTAAACGGATTGAACATACTAATGCAAAGAAACACCTCTGTCACATAACTTTTTGTAAGATATAGCTTTACGTCTCGTTTAATCTTAACACCTTTTTGCATGTCACCATTTTGTTACTGATTTGCATGGATCTCACATCTTTTTTGCCCTTGATTCAGACCTCCATAATTACGATAGAATGAGTACTATGAAAAAGGTTTGGGTCTACAAAAGAAAAGGTATTAAAGGCTGGTGGGTTGGCTGGTATGAAAGTGGCAAACGTAAAGCAAAAGCATTGCCGACCAAGAAACTGGCCGAACATTATTGTCAGTTAAAGTACAGCCAACTCAACTCTGATGTATTTACAGGGATCGTGACTATAGGTTGGAAGCAGATGGTCGAAGAATATAGGGAATCCAAAAAAGTGCAGGGGGTCACAGAAGCAACGCTTTATGAAATTGCTCTTACACTCCGGCACTTTGAACGGTTGATAGGAAAATGTAACTCAAAACAGATTGCACGAAATAGCATAGATAAATTCATTCTCCAAAGAAGCACTGAAGTAAAACGGTCAACGCTTAACAAAGACATCAGGAATTTGAGAACATTTATCAACTGGTGTAGGAAAAAACGATATGTGAACAGTGAAATCGAAATCAGGGAATTGAAGGAAGATGAACGGCCAGTAAAATCGCTGAACGATGCTCAGGTTAAAAAGTTGATGTCAGTAGCCGAGCCTTATCGGTCAATTAAGATGAGAATTTTATTGGCTTTAGGTACGGGTCTTAGACGAGGTGACATTGAGTCATTAAAAATTAGGGATATTGATTTTGCAAACAATTATATTACAACAACGAGCAAGAAGACCAGAAAAAGTATGGGATCACGTCCTGTGCCAGCTTCAGTAATGGCAGAACTTACCAAATATGTTTCTGGATTAGATCCAGGACAAGAAAAATTATTTAACGACAATTTCAGCCACAAGCTGTGGAAAAAGATTTGTAAAGATGCAGGGCTGGCAGACTTGAAATTTCATGACCTGCGGAAGACCTTTGGTTCTATACTTGCTCAGAAAGGCATATCCACTGCTATAACCCAGAAGTTATTAGGCACTCTAACAAAACCTAATAATTTAGTAGTAGTTTAGCCGATATAACATCTGTAAGCAATGGTAACATGATGTTATGGAGGATATTATTATGGCTAAGCCACTACTAACAGATGAACTAT
>Ga0114919_10002406_pt1 | contig 15159 bp, 9 predicted proteins | sample BlataG_FD_88682 | JGI IMG/M metagenome (GOLD analysis project Ga0114919, IMG submission 88682) | Deep subsurface microbial communities from Black Sea to uncover new lineages of life (NeLLi) - Black_00105 metaG | ecosystem: Environmental > Aquatic > Marine > Oceanic > Sediment | place: Atlantic... | reverse complement strand
TCAACCAGTTCGGCATCGACGGGATCTTCATCGCGCGCGGTTTTCCCATTCCGCCGGATGAGATCATGAGCGAGTTCACGTGGTCAGGCCCGGACGGCAGCGAGCTGCTGGCCGTCTACACGATGAACACCACGCGAAACGCGATGAACCTCGCGCAGATGCCGAAGATCGCCGAGAACCGCATCGACATCGAAATCGAGAAGCTCTCGCCCCTGTGCTTCGCCCCGCACATTCCGCTGATCAACGGCTTCGAGCAGGACGAGGTCATCGACGACGTCCTGCCGATCATTCGCAGGATCAACGCCAGGGACAAGCCCTACGACCTGCGGCAGACCAACCCCGACGAGTTCATCGACATCATCCGCCCGCACCTCACCGGCAGGAAGCTCCCGCACTGCAAGGGCTTCCTCTACAGCGGCATCTACATGCCCCTGCTGCACGGCACGCTGTCGGCGCGAATGCCCGTCAAGCTCCGCAACGACCGCCTCGAGAAGCAGTGCGAGAAGTGGGCCGAGCCGCTGAGCGCCTTCACCTGGAGTCGCGGCGATAAGTTCCCGGCCGGCGAAATCGAGCGATGCTGGAAGCTGCTGCTCCAGAACGACCACCACGACGGCATCTGCGGGTGCAACAGCGACAACGTCGACATCGACATGCACAAGCGCTACGACCGCGTGGAGCGGATCGCCGGCGGCGTCGTGGCTGACAAGTTCGAGCGGATCGTCTGCAACGTCGACACGCGCAAGGCCGGCGAAGACGGCGTGGCGCTGGTCGTGTTCAACCCGGCCAACCACGCGCGAAACGACATCACGCGGGCGGTCGTCGAGTTAGCCAAGGACTTCGGGCCGCTGAAGGTTGTCGATTCAGCCGGCAAGACGCTGCCGCTACAGATCACCGGCGTGTGGGGCCGAAAGGTCGAGCTCGCCTTCCGCGCGGAGCTGCCGCCGCTTGGTTACACGAGGGTCTTCGTCAAGCCGCTCGGCGCCGGCAAGCTCGCCGCCGCCAGGGGCCTGACCGTAGATGAGAAGAAGCTCACTGCCGCCAACAAGCACCTGAAGATCGCCGTCCGCTCCAACGGCACGGTCGACGTGACGTGCAAGGCCACCGGCAAGACGTATCGCCAGTGCGGCAAGTTGGTCGACGGCGGCGACATGGGCGACGTGTACGACTACTCCTACCCGCCGGTGGAGAAGCTCGTCAGCTCCGCCGACTGCAAGGCCGCCGTCACGCTCGAACAGGCCGGCCCGCTGGTCGCCCGCTTCCGCGTCGAGTACGTGATGAAAATTCCGGCCGCCCTGCACAAAAACCGCCGCGAGCGCGTCAAGCAGACCGTCGACATGCCCGTCGTCAGCTACATCGACCTGGCCGTCGATTCGCGTCGTGTCGAGTGGACAACCAGGGCGACCAACGCCGCCAAGGACCACCGCCTGCGCGTGCACTTCCCCACGGGCGGCGTCAAGAGCGCCCATTCGCACGCCGGCGAGTCGTTCGACGTGAACGCCTTCACGTACCTCGGCGAGCTGTGGGGCATCGAGCTGCCCAAGCGGCTGACAGGCCTGGTCGTGCCCGGGCGCGACACCGTCCGCATCACCAGCTATCCGTTCCACGGATTCTGCGATTACAGCGACTCACAAGGCGGGGCGGCGGCACTGGCTCGCGGCATACGCGAGTACGAAATCGTCAAGCCCTCCCGCGAGATCGCGCTGACGCTGCTGCGGAGCGTCGGCTGGATGACGCACCTGGACATCCTCACCCGCAACGGCGACGTCGGCTGGGAAATCTACACGCCCAAGGCCCAGTGCTTCGGCGAGCACACGTTCCGGTACGGCTTCGCGCCGCACGCGGGCGACTGGTTCGCCGGCGGCGTGCACACCCAGCGCGACCTCTACGTCGCCCCGGCCCGCGCGGTCCGCACGGGCGCGCACGCCGGCAAGTTGCCCGGCGAGTCGAGCTTTGTGAAGATCACCCCGGCCGACAAGCTCACGCATTCAGCCGTCAAGCGCAGCGAGGACGGCAAGGCTCTGATCGTCCGCTGCTTCAACCCGCGCGATGCGAAGGTCACCGGGACGATTGAAGTGGACGCCAAGGTCCGCAAGGCGCGTGAGTCCAACGCAGCCGAGGACGCCACGGGCAAGGCCCTGAAGCGAAGCGGCAAGAAGTTCATTTTCACAGCCGCCAAGCGGGAGATCGTCACGCTGCGGCTGGAGCTTGCGGCCCATAAGTCGCTCGCCCGCAAGCCGGCGGCGTCGCTCGCCAAGGCCACCCACGCCTGCCCGCACGAGCTGCCCGTCACCGAGGCGTGCCTGGACATCCCGCTGCCGCCGATCGTCACCAAGGCCGACATCGCCGGCGAAAAGCGCCGCCTGGCGAAGATCAAGCGTGAGTACGCCGCCCTGAAGGCGACGGCCGGGCGGCTCAAGGCCCGCGTGACCGCCCTGGCCAGGCAGGCCCGCGAGGACGACGACCTGAACATCGAGTGGTCCAAGCAGGCCCACCTGGTGAGCCTGCACCGGCGGTACATCGACGAGGCGAAATTCTCCGTCCTGCTCACGCAGCGACGCTGGTACGAGCAGACCGTGACCGACCCAAGTAAGCTGCGGGCGCTGCTGAAAAAGAACATGGACGCCATCGCCAAGACCGAGCTGCCCGAGCTGCGAATCATCGGCCGACTGCACGAGTACGTCCGGCAGTTCTACGTTTCGCGCAAGGCCAGCAAGCTCGGCAAGGGCATCGCAGACATGGCAAGAGAGGTCACCGAGGCCGCACTGGCAAGCACGGCTCAGCAGTCCATGGCCGCCCGCAAGGGCAAGTAGAAGCGGCCCACTACGAAGTCCATGAACAGAAGAAACAGATCACCACAGAGGACACAAAGAACACTGAGAGCAACAACAGAAGCGGACAAACCACCACAAGCAGCCGCCGCGCGCAGGTCGGGTGTCTGCCACGATCAGGATGTTGTTGTCATTTCTTCTTCGTGCACTTTGTGTGCTTTGTGGTGAAGTTGTTGTCTCTGTCCTGCTGCTCTTCATGGTATGCCATTTGAGTCATCTCGCGTTCAGCCAGACGAGCATCTCGCCCGGTGAGCGGTTTGCCCAGCAGGCGTAGGGAATGGCCTTGATGGCGACGGGCTTGAGCTTGCCGGCGTCGGCTGAGTAGAGGTCGTCTGCCCAGCCGGCGGTGTCGCGCTGGGTGGCCTTGGCCGTCAGGACCGTCACGCCGCCCAGCAGCTTCGGCTGGAAGGTTGCGGCGAACTTCGTGCTTCGCGACAGGGCCACGTTGTGGAGGTCCTTGAAGTTGTCGGCCTCTTCCAGGCAGTAGACGATCGGCCCGCGCTTCAGTGCGACCTTGCCGGCGTCCTGGCGGACATTCGGATGCGCTTCGACCCGCTCCACCGGCATGGGCAGCAGCAGTTCCACGCGATCACCCTTTTTCCACAGGCGCTTCACGTGGGCGTAGCCCTTGCGGGTGACGGGCTTCAGCGAAACCGCCTTACCGTTGATTTTGAGTGACGCCTTGCGGCACCACCCGGGGATGCGAAGGGCCAGCGTGAACTCTGCCGCCTTTTCCGGCCGCACCGTGATCGCCACCTTGCCGTCCCACGGGTACCTGGTCCGCTGCGTGAGCTTGACGGTCTGCCCGCCGAGTGCGACCTCGGCCGATCCGGCGGCATACAGGTGCACCCAAATGCTGTTACGGTCGGCGGAGCAGACATAGCCGGCCACCGACGCGATCAGCCGTGCGATGTTCGGCGGGCAGCACGAGCAGCCGAACCAGCCGACTCGGCGGTGATGCGTGCCCGGCTCGCGTTTGCCGGAGGGCGCACCCGGATAGGCGGCCAGGGGGTTTTCGTAGAAGAACTGCTTGCCGTCGAGGCTGATGCCGGCCAGCGCCCCGTTGTAGAGGGCCAGCTCCATCACGTCGGCGTACTGGCCGTCCTTTTCCAAATGCAGCATGCGGTGGGCCCAGAACACCAGCGCCACCGCCGCGCAGGTTTCCAGATAGGCCGACTCGTTCGGCAGGTCGTAGTCGAAGGTGAAGCCTTCGTTGGCTGAGGTCGGGCCGATGCCGCCGGTAATATGCATGCGTCGCTGCGTGGTGCTTTTCCACAGCCGCCGCAGCGCGGCTAACAGCGTCTTGTCGCCGGTGTGGGCGGCCACGTCGGCCATGCCCGCGTAAAGGTACATCGCTCGCACGGCGTGGCCGGTGACTTCGGCCAGCTCGCGGACCGGCCGGTCCGCCTGACAATAGCGGTAGCTCCCGCCGAAGTGCCAGTCGCCGGGCTTGTCGCCACGAGCGACGGCTTCGGTGTCGTAGTAGTGCGGCTTGCGGCCGCGCTCGTCGATGAAGAACTTCGCCAGGTCCAGGTAGTCGCCCTTGCCGGTCGCGCGGAACAGCTTGACCAGCGCCAGCTCGATTTCCTGGTGGCCGGGGTAGCCGCGCCGCCGGCCCTTGCCGCGCCCGAACTCCTTGCGGATGTAGTCCGTGTAGCGGCATATCATGTCCAGGAACTTTCTCTTGCCGGTGGCCTCGGCGTAGGCGACCGCCGCCTCCATCAGGTGCCCGGCGCAGTACAGCTCGTGACAGCCGCGGAGGTTGCTCCAGCGCTTCTTCGGCTCGACCAGCAGGTAGTGCGTGTTGAGGTAGCCGTCGGGGCCCTGGATGCGGGCCATGTCGTTGACGACGGCGTCGACCTGCTTTTCGAGCTTCTTGTCCGGGTGGGTGGCCAGGCTGTAGGCGGCCGCCTCCAGCCACTTGGCGACGTCGGAATCCCAGAAGATGTGCGGCGGATTGGGCTTGCCCGGCTTCCATCGATACTGGGCGAGCTGACCGGAGGCCTTGAGCTGCTGGTGCTCGATCGGCAGCGTGCTGGTGCGGTTGGTGTCGACGCGGGGCTTCCAGAACACGTCGTCGAACTGGACGTTGGTGAAGGAAACGGGGGTGAGTCTCTTGCGGGGCATGACAATCCTCTTATTGTGCTCGTCGGGGTGCCACGCTTCTGCTCGCAGAAGCGTGACGATTGACGTTGCATGAGCGCGCTTTCGCAAGCGAAAGCGTGGCACCCAATCTCATTGTCTCAGTGGTTCTTCGCGTAGAATGCCCGGCCGTAGGTGGCGATCTCGTCGTCCATGGCGTTGATGATGTCCTCGTCGTACGGCACGCCGTGGCTTGGCCCGGCGATGTACCCGCCGCCTTCGGCCAGTTCGTCGATGCGGCGGCGGACCTCCGCTCGCACCTCGTCGGTCGTTACGCCCGGCCGGTCGAGCACGAACTGGCTGTCGATGCCGCCGATGAACGTTATCTTGCCGCCGAAGAGCCGCTTGAGCCCGGCCAGGTCGTTGCAGGGCTGGCACGGGTTCCACATGTCACAGCCGATCTCGACCATGTCGGCGAATATCTCGTCGATCCGCCCGCAGGAGTGCTGATCGATCAGCGCGCCGCAGTCGTGGATGCAATCGTAGATGCGCTTCGTGTGCGGCTTGATGATCCGCCGCCAGACGTCCGGCGGGAGGAAGAGCTGGCTCTGGTTGCCCCAGTCGTCGCCGTACCACACGACGTCCATTCCGCCGGCCTCGTCGACGAACCGCCGGGTTAGCTTGACCTTGTAGTCGGCCACCGCGGCAACGAGCTCATCCATCAGCTCCGGTGCGGTCATGTAGGCGATCAGGGCCTCTTCCATGCCCAGCAGCAGCCAGGACCGCTCGAACAGGCCGAACTCCACGAAGCCGCGCTTCATCACCCCGCTGCCCGGCGGGGCGTGCTCGGCTACCTGGTCGCGAACGAGCTGCCAGTCCATCGCGTCAACGTCTGGAATGGTGATCTGCTCACGCCATTTGTGCAGATCGGTTATGGTGTGGCCACCGTGGGCGGGGTACGTGCCTCCCTCGGCCTGTTCCTCCAGCGACCACTGCACGCCGAAATCGTCCTTGATCGGCTCGCCCGGCCGTTCGGTTACCGGCGGGTTGAGCGTCGCACCGGGAATAATCGTGGGCACCCACTCCGGGTCGTTGTGGTGGATCGCGCGAAGGTAGTTTTCCTCAGGCGTCATTGGTATCCTCTCCGGCAGGTAAGGCGGAACTGGCGGCCTGGCTGCGAGGCGATAGCTTAGGTACCCGCCCTGGCGCGTTCAACCACAAAACGCCCGGCCCCGTGAGTCAATTCCGGGGATCCGCCCAATGACCTGGAGCGAATTGATGACCAACGCATTCGAAGTCCGTCAGCTCACGCCCAAGGAGCTGCCGACCGCGGTCGACGTGGCGAACCGGGCGTTTGGTTTCTCCGCCGAGGGAGACATGGAGTTTCTGCGGGACATCCCGTACGTCTGGAACGCCGACAGGGCGGACAACACCTGGGCGTGCTTCGAAGGCGGCGAGATGATCGGCGTGATCGGCGCGTATCCCTTTGACGTCAAGATGGCCGGCGTGAGCTTCCGGTCGGCCTGCGTCGGGCAGGTAGGGACGCTGCCGGAGTGGCGCGGGCGGGGGGCGATGAGCACGATCCTCCGCGCGGTCACCGCCGAGATGGACACCGAGTGCGACTTCACCTGGCTTGGCGGCGACCGGCAGCGATACGGGCGATTCGGCTGGGCCTTCGGCGGCGTGAAACACTGGTACACGACCAACACCCGCTACCTGCCCGACCCGCCGGACGGGTCGACAGTTCGGCCGATGGACCCGGCCGTCGACGGCGAGATGATCTGGCAATACACGCAGTCGATGCCGTACGCGATCGGCTTCAACCGGCGCGAGTTCGACCAGTTGCTGTCGATTCGCGACGTCGGCGGCGTTGTGAGCGACGGAGCCTGGGTCGTTTTCCGCGGCCCGATGACCCGGCCGAGGGTGTTGCTGGCCGACGGACCGACCGACCGGGTGGCGGCCCTGATGGCGCACCTGTCGCAGCAGGCGACGGGCGAGAACAACCCCGATGGGGGCATCGCCTTTGAAGCCGGCCCGTATGACAGCGCGCTGGCCCGGGTGGCCCTGGCGCATTACGCCTCGATGGAGCAGCAGCAGGTTGGCGGCTTTCGCCTGTGCGACATGGCGGGCTACTTCCGCCGCGCCTGCCGGGCTGTCGAGCCCACGCTTGTCGGCGGCAGCGACGAGCTGTCGCTGCGCAACACGGACACAGGCCAAGCCGTCCGCATCGTGTGCGAAAACGGCAAGCTGTCCGTCGACGACCACGTCGGCGCCGATGTCCGCGAGATGACCACCACGCAGTTGTCGGAGCTCGTCTTCAGCATGCTGCCGCTGGACGTGGTCCTGCCGGGCCTGGCTGCCGACTCTCCGCTGCAGGCGCTGCTGCGGATGCCCGTTTACCTGCCGTTTGGCTTCTACGCCATGTAGCCGCCCGACGTTGTGATGTTGAGGAGAAGGCTCTATGTTCAGCAACAGTTCCGCCAAGCGTGTTGTCTTGTTCATTGCGTTGGCCGTCGTGGCGGCCTCATCGCCTGCCCGCGCAGATGACGACGCGCGCCGCACCGATCTGGTAAAACTCATCGAGCGGTGCTCGCCGTCAGTAGTGGACATCAACACCGCCAGCCCCATCCCGAATTACCCGGGCAGCTACACGATTTCGTGGGGCACCGGGTCAATACTCCACGAGTCGGGCTTTGTCGTCACAAACCATCACGTTGCGCAACACCGAGGCCAGCAGCGGATTATCCTTAACATGGGTGAGAGCTACGAATATCGCGTCATTGCTTCCTCGCCGAGCGAGGACTTGGCGATCATCAAGGCCGATCCCCCCGAGCCGCTCGTGCCGATCAAGTTAGGTCGTAGTAACGACCTCATGCTCGGAGAGCCCGTGCTGGTGATAGGCAACCCCGGAGGCCTGACGCACACGGTTTCTACGGGCATCGTCAGCAGGCTGGGGGCGGCCGGGGAAGGATATTTGCCCGGTGGCATACAGATCAACGCGGCAGTCAACGCCGGCAACTCCGGCGGTCCGGTCATGAACGCCCATGGCGAGCAGATTGGCGTGGTGGTCGCGAAGTCTCTGGATACGGAGGGGCTCGGCTTTGCGATTCAAATTGATCGTCTGCGGGCAGTCCTGCCCAATATGCTGTCGGCGGAGATGCGGTACGGCTTCCACCTGGGCCTGACGGTGGACCCGCTCGGCCCGACGGAGCTAGCCTCCGCCGAGGGCCAGGCCGGGGGCGTGGTGACCGCGGTCGAGGCCGATTCGCCGGCGGACGCCGTGGGCATTGAAGTAGGCGACATCATCACGCAGTTCGGCGACATGGAAATCCGCGACGGCATGCACTTCTACTTGGCACTGGTGGAGTTGCAGGGCGGGCAGGAAATCCCCGTTTTACTCCTACGGAACGGCGAGCCGATGGAACTGGCGGTGACGCTGGAGGAGATTCCGCCGCGGCAGAGCGAGGAGGTCAAGGGCCTCAGCCAGGGCGTTCGGCTGGACGCGTTTCTGGGCCAATGGGATGCGTTGCCGGACTTCGAGCAACTTGAGCCGACGTCTTCCGGGCTCGTGCCCCAGTTTGCGCTGCACGTTGCCGGCGACCGAACTGTCGACTTCGCGCTGCTGTTCACCGGGTACATCGAAGTGCCGGCCGATGGGCTTTACACGTTCTACACGAACTCCGATGATGGCAGCAGGCTGTACATCGGTGACGATCTGATTGTGGACAACGACGGCCTGCATCCGCCTGTGGAGTCCAACGGATTGATCCGCCTCGCTGCCGGCAAGCACCCGATAACGGTGATGTTCTTCCAACAAGCCGGTGGCGTGGCGCTGGAAGTCAGCTACGAGGGCCCCGGTTTCGATAAGCAGGTGATTCCGCCCGAGGTGCTATTCAGCCCTACCCCGGCCGAGCCAGGCGACGAGCAGCATGACGAACGGCACGACGAACAGTCGGACGAACAAGACGAGCTCAGCCCCGCTCGGGCCGACTGAATGTCCGGAGAAACTCTTGACAATAGCAGGGATGCTAAGGTGTAATCCTGTGACCGCGCAAGTAAATGGCTGCGGGTATCCACGCGGGCGTGTGGTATGCCGCAGTTGACAAATCTGGCAATTGCGGTTATAATGCTCCGTGGATGGGCTGATTGAGTTCGCGTCAGGCCCTACAGCCACCGGCAAATTGGCCCGTTGGTGACAAAAGCCCCTCGATAAAGGCCGGCGGAGAGGGAATTGAAATGCCGGTGGGCCGACCTGTGCTGTTCTTTATGCGCAAGTGGCGGCATATGCGGCAGCTACGACGTTGGTCCATGGGCCCACGAGCGGCGAATAATGGAAATGTACTTTAACGAATGCATGGAAGGCGCTTGAAGCCTCAACGTTCACTGTCGAAATCGCCGAATTTATGGCGATACTAGTATTGGCATGAGTTTCGTGTCTTGCCCCGTGCCTGTAGGAATGGACCCCGGGGGGAGAAGGAAGGGAATAATCAAGCTATGATGAGGCAGAGAATTGTAACATTGGCGGCGGCACTGCTGCTGGCGGCGGGCACGGCCCAGGCTAGCGTAATCGTCACGCTGATCAACAATCCGGTGGCCGATGGCGTGCGCACCGAGGACGGCGTGATGGGTTATCAGTACATTTGGGACGTGACCACCACCGGCAACGCACCGGCGACCCTGAGCTTTCTGGGCTTCGAGGGATGGAAGGCGGCTTGGGTGCGCACACACTCATACCTTCTCACCACGGGCGTCTGGCAGAAGTGGGGCAACCCCGCAGCCGGCGTCAACAGCTACTCTCTCACCGGGGACGACACCGGCTCGCCGTCGACCAATAACGGCAGCGGCGGCTGGCGGGACAGCATCGACCTATACGGCGATTTCGGGCCGCCCGGCAATCCCTATCCGTGGGCGAGGCCGAATACCTGGCACGCCCCGGCCGACTACGCGCCCGGAGCGGCGGCCTTCATGCCGACCACGGCCGGCCTGACGCTGGACCAGGGGCTGAGATGGGACGGTACGGTGAGCCACGATCAGACGCATTCCGCCGGGCTGATGCTGACGATACGGGTCGTGCATCCGCGCGCGCCGGACGTGATGAACTGGGAGGCGTCGGGCGGCCTGGGCAGCGGAACAACGACAGGCCCGACGGGCCCGGAAATCCCCGAGCCGGCCACGCTGGGCCTGCTGGCGTTGGGCGGTGCGGCGACCTTGAGACGTCGCAAGTAGGACAGCTCTCCCGCGCCGGTCGCGGCGCGGGCCTCGACAGAACACATCCGGAGACGGATTACCGTACTCCAGACAGGCGGAGCGGGTAACTCGCAAGGGTTGCCCGTTTTGCTGCGCGGGGGGAAACTGCGGCATGAATGGGTCCGCCGCCTGGCGAAGCTGCCGGAGGGAGAATCCACGTCGAGGCCGATGGTGGTGCGTGGGGCGCGGGAACGACGAATGCGGCAAGGAAGCGACCGGGCGCGCTCAGAATCAGCGTACCGGGCGCGCGGGGTCCCAGTACTGACCATCCAGGCTGTCGATGCCGGGATCGATCTCGTCGACGTCCATCGTGACGACCTGTCCCTCGGCGAACAGCACGTTGGTCTTGCCCAGGTGCCGCGGGGCCTTGTCCACGCCCCAGCCGTTGCCCAGCAGAGGCGCGCCGGCGCCGACGTTGCAGACTTCCCTCTCGTAGTCGAGGGCGAGTATCTTGTGCTGGCCCTTGGCTATGTGTTCCGCCCGCCAGTTCATGCCGTAGCTGATGTCCGGTGCGCCCGGGAAGGTCCACAGGCCGCCGCCGGTAATATTTGTGGCGATTACTTCATCGCCCGGGCCGATCAGATCGAAGCTGTGATACGTTGCGCCCTTCCACAAGGTGATAGTGATCGTACCGGTGCGCGACCTGACGACGCGGACGATCAGGTCCTCGAAGTCCTGGTCGTCGCCGGCCCAGCTCTCGTCGCCAATCCGCTGGTCCTCGAAAACGTACCAGAAAAGGTAGGGGTCCTGCCCGGGCGTGTAGATTGGCAGCAGATCGACACAGTTTCTGCGTTCCGCCATGAGAGGCCTGATAGTCTGGTAGACCTCATCGTTGAGCCTCCATACTCCCGGCACACCGCCGGGCACGTCCCCGGCTGCGTACTCCAGCCAGTAAGGATACGCCGTCGTCATCTCCATGTAGTACCCCCGGTGCACCCAGAACTTCACGTCCGGCATGCCGTCGACAGGTACCGCATCGTCGGGACAGTAGAGCGCACGAGGATGATAACTCAGATAGGGAAGCAGGTCGGAAGCCCAGTTGTCTGCCTTGAAGCTGGTCCTCTCGCCGGTGGGCTCCGCCGAGCGCCGCATGTTGTACGCCTGGCCGATGTGGCTGAGGTTGGCCTGGCAAACGGTGCGGCGGCTTATCGCCGACGCCTTGCCGAACGTCGGCAGGACAATGGCCAGCAACAAGCCCAGCAGGCCAATTACGATCATCATCTCAACAAGGGTAAAGGCGTGTTGGCGGCGACACACAGCAACCTACCTTCCCGCAATGTCTCGGTAGAGCCCGGACATCGCGTTTTGCACTGACACACTCCCTCCGTGCCCGTTTCGACGGCTTCGGACCGGACCGTCCGTGCATTATGTTCTCCCCCCTACAATATTATCGTAGACCGGGGGCCCATAATTTGCAAGATAATTGGGCAGGCACCCGATTTGCTCCAAGTGCTGTTACGAAAGGACGGCAATGACCCCTAAGGAGCGCTACATCGCAGCCCTAACATTTGGCCAACCGGACAAAATCCCCTTCCAGCCCGGCGGGCCGAGACAGTCCACGCTTAAACGCTGGCACAGTGAGGGGTTGCCGGAGGACCGGCCCTGGTTCGACGTGCTGTGTGAGGAAATCGGCCTCGTGCAGGACAAGCAGGACGACCGCCCCCGCCCCTGGCCGGGCGTTAACCTCCTGATGAACCCCATGTTCGAGGAGAAGGTCCTCGAGCACAAGGACGGCCACTACATCGTCCAGGACTGGAAGGGCAACATCTGCGAGATCTCCGACGAGTTCGACGTCAGCTACCTTCGCAACGCGGTCGACTTCGTCACGCGGTCGTGGCTGAAGTGTCCCGTCGAGACCCACGCCGACTGGGAGGAGATGAAAAAGCGGTACGTCGTCGACGACCCGACCCGCTACGACGAGAATTTCGACGCCAACCTCAAGTACATGCAGGACCGCGACTACAACACCTGCATCGCCATCCACGGGCCGTTCTGGCAACTCCGCGAATGGTGCGGCTTCGAGGGCCTGTGCATGATGTGCATCGACGACCCCCAGTTCGTCCAGGAGATGGCCGACTTCTGGGAGGAGTTCGTCTCGAAGGTGATGGCCCGCGCGCTGGATGCGGGCGTGGTCGATCACCTGTTCATCTGCGAGGACATGGCCTACAAGGAAAAGGCCATGATCTCGCCGGAGATGTGCCGCCGCTTCCTCATGCCGAGCTGGACCAGATGGACCCAGGAGGGCAAACAGGCCGGCGTGAGCATCATCGAAGTCGACTCCGATGGCAACGTCAAGGAGCTGCTCCCGCTGTGGGTCGAGGTCGGCGTGAATGTCAACTCGCCGGTGGAGGTGGCCGCCGGCAACGACATCAACGCCTTCCGCAAGACGTTCGGCCGCGACATGGGCTTCTCCGGCGGCGTGGACAAGCGGGCAATCGCCAAGGGCGGCAAGATCATCGAGGACGAGCTGCGACGCATCGAGCCCGTCGTCCGCGACGGCGGGTTCATACCCAGTTGCGACCACGGCGTGCCGCACGACATATCCTGGCCGAACTTCATCCATTACTCTAGACTGCTCGGCGAAATGACCGGCTGGCTGTAACGGCCGATCGGGCGACCGACAGACAACAACCCCACAGGAGAATCACCATGAAATTCGGAATATGCGGCGGGCCGGACAGCTTCGACGCACGCCCGAACGGGCTGGACTACCTCGAATGCACGGTAGGCCACATGCTGCCGCGCGAGAACGATGCCGCCTTCGATAAGGCGCTGGCCGGCCTGCGGGGCGCGTGCGCGCCGTTTCTGGCGGCCAACTGCTTCCTGCCGGGCGACCTGAAGTCGACCGGCCCGGACGTGGACGCCGCGGCCCTTGACGCCTACGTGGCGACGGCCTTCGCTCGGGCGCAGAAAGTCGGCATCAAGCGGATCGTGTTCGGCTCGGGCGGATCGCGCCAGGTGCCGGACGGCTTTGACAAGGATCAGGCCTTCGCCCAGATGGTCGATCACTGCAAGCGCTTCGGCGAGATCGCCGCCACCCGCGACATCGTCATCGTCATCGAGCCGCTACAGGTGGCTGAGTGCAACATCATCAACACCGTTCGGGAGGGCACGAAGCTGGCCAAGGCGGCTGACCACCCCAACGTGAAGGTGCTGGCTGACTTCTACCACATGGCCTGCGACGGCGAAGACCCCGACGCAATCCGCGAAGCCGGCGAGCTCTTGCAGCACGTGCACGTGGCCGAGAAGGAAAAGCGGACCGCCCCCGGCATGGAAGGCGACGACCTGCGTCCGTTCCTCAAGGCGCTCAAGGACATCGGCTACGACGGCATGGTCTCCATCGAGGCCAGCCTCGGAGACGATGCCGCCGCCCAGGCGCCGCTGTCCCTGGCCGAGCTGCGAAAGCAGTACGACCAGGCCTAGACGGCAAGTCGACGCTGACAAGCTTGTCAACTGTGATACTCAACGGGCGGCCCAGCCGGGTCGCCCGTTTGTATTGTCGCAATGCGTGTCGCAAGAAAAAGAAACGCCCCCTCTCGGGGGCGTCGGTCCGAAGATGCTATCTTCGGAGGGGTCTCTATATATAGTATAGATCGGCAAAATGGATGATAAAGAAAAACTTCAAAAAAAAGGAAGAGGGGATCGACCCATGGGCACGCCCCGAAAACGTCGGACTGTCGCATATGTTGATGGCTTCAACCTTTACTTCGGACTGCGTGAGAAGAAGTTCAAGAGGTACTACTGGCTGGACGTAGAATCGCTCGTACGGAATCTTCTGCGGGATAACCAGGTCCTTGTTCTTACTAAGTACTTCACAGCCAGGATATCCGGGGGGAGGACGGGAGATTCGCCCGAGATCAGGCGACATATCGAGGCAAAACGTAATCGCCAAGAAAACTACCTGGAGGCCATTGGTCTGCTTGAGACCGTGCGGATATACGAGGGGCACTACCTCACAAAGCCCGTCAGGTGCCGGCAGTGTGGTAGCCAGTGGCGTAAACCAGAAGAGAAGATGACGGACGTGAACATAGCGACGGAACTGCTATGCGACGCGTTTCAGGACAACTTCGACGATGCCTTGCTGATATCCGGTGACAGCGATCTAACTCCGCCTATACTCAGTATCCGTAAGCACTTCCCACGGAAGAACATCATAATTGCGTTTCCGCCACGAAGGCGCTCAGGTTGGCTCGCCCAGGTTGCCAGCGGCAGTTTCATGATAGGGAGAGGGAAGCTAAAGGCTAGTCTGTTTCCTGATGAGATCACAAAACCGGATGGGTATGTCCTGCGGAGACCGGCAACGTGGCGGTAACTCGCCTAATACAGTGCTACCCATATCTTGCGGCATTCCTTCCCCGCGTTGCCGTACCCTAATCGCCCAGGACGTTGTCCAGCCGCTGCCGGTGGTAGGCCAGCCGCTGCTCGGCCGTCATGTTGGCGAAGTCCGGGCTGCCGTCGGACTTCGTGGGGAAGCCATCGCCCGCGGCGGCGGGGGCCTCCGCCTCGCCGGTTGCCGCGGGGCGGCTGGGCGCGTAGCTGCCCGCCTGGCCGGCACCGGCTGACGGCAGGCTGATCGTCGCGGGCGACCCGCCGTAGCCGGTCGCGCCGCTGGTGAGTTGCGAGTCCTGCCACAGGCTGCGATACGGCTTGATCCCGAGCTTGGTCAGCACGCCGTGGTAGGCCTTGACGGCCTCTTCCGGTTCGACCTCGCCGTCGGCCACCCACCGCAGGAACTGGATGAAGCTGAGTTGGTGCTCGCTGTTGTTGATCTTCCGCCCGAACAGCGCCGCCTTGGCGCCGTACTTCTTGGCCTCTGCCAGCAGCTTGAACGCGTCGTACGTCGTGCCCGACGAGCCCCCCAAAATGCCCGGCACGAGGTGCGGGTCGTAGTGGGCGAGCTCCTCCATCCACTTCGGGCCGTGGTACACCATCTTCAGGAAGAGCGGCCTGCCTGGCGAGGCCACGCCCGCCAGCGCGCGGACTACAAGATCGTTGACGAACG
>Ga0114919_10002405_pt1 | contig 15159 bp, 13 predicted proteins | sample BlataG_FD_88682 | JGI IMG/M metagenome (GOLD analysis project Ga0114919, IMG submission 88682) | Deep subsurface microbial communities from Black Sea to uncover new lineages of life (NeLLi) - Black_00105 metaG | ecosystem: Environmental > Aquatic > Marine > Oceanic > Sediment | place: Atlantic... | reverse complement strand
GACGCATATCTTTTGGTGTCGTTTGCCCAGGCGGCCCTATCGCTCCTGAGCTGCTTAAAGGGATTTCCATAGCCATAAACAGCTTCAAAAAAGCGTGCCACACGGGGCGGTATTTTCCCTTTCCCAACCATATCGCTCCTGGCTTCAACAATCCAGTCAACAATATCAGGAGCGAACTTCATTGGACATTGCTCAGTACAGTTCTTGCAGGTTGTGCAGGCGTAAAGGATTTCAGCGAGGTGCTCCGACCATTCGATTTCCCCCTTCGACCAGGCATAAATAAGCCAGAGTCGACCACCGGTGGAATAGCTATCAAACCTGAACCTTCTGTAGGAGGGACAATTGAAGCTTGAGTAATCGGTGGGAAACTTGCAGTAACCACACCTGAAGCATCTATGGATCTGGCTAACGTATTTCTGCATTATTTTACCTCCCAATTTCCGGGGTTCATGATTCCATTGGGGTCCAGGAGCTGTTTTATCTTCTTCATAAGGTCAAGCGTATTTGGGTCCATTTTATCCATCAGCAGCCTCTGTTCGTAAATGTCTGCCTTCCAGAGCACGCCTCCTTCTTCCAGGGCGAATTTGCTGCATTCATCTAAAGCCTTTTTGGCTCTCGCCATCTCATCGCTATTGGCTCTATTAAAGGAGAAAGAAAAGGAAAACATCATGCAATGCCCGGCGCCGATAAGCCGCGCGGTGGATGCATAGAAGAGATTATATTCTGTAGCCACCTCTTCCAGTTTCCTGACGAAGGCTGGGAATTTCTCAATGGGAGTAATGGGCCCTGCGTATTGAAATCCGCCCCCTTTGGCTACATCGGCGAACCTGGATATATCTTTTGAAGGCATTGACATCAGTGGTGCTTTCATGTCTGGTGAAGTGCTCAAAAGACCAACATCCCGGCTTTCAAAATATTCCCAGAGGGCATCCCACACCATCTTACGCTTAAATTCAAGTTCTTCATCTGAATCGCCAGTTATGTAAGCCATTATCCAGAAAGTTCCCTTGAATCTCAAAGGTAATGGCTGAGCCGAGATGGTTACATCTTCTGTCATTTCAGTGTGGCTGAGTCTCAGCATAATGTCTGGGACGAGCTCAGCCTTATCTGTCAGGAAAAGCATGATGTCTCTCATCTTCTTACATGGGTAAAGCTTCAGTCCCAGCCGGGTGATTATGCCAGTAGTGCCAAACCAACCCAGAAAGAGTCCGGACAAATCCGGCAGTGGAGGCCCCTTTGAGAACCAGTATGAAGACACTGAACACGAGCCGATGCGGCAGAGTTCTCCTGTGGGCAGGACAACCTCCAGGCTGGAGACCATGTCGGAGTTGAAACCGTGCTGCTGGGACAGTCGCCCCTGTCCGTGTATTACCACATTACCGACTACCGTGGCTACCGGCGGCGAGTCGGGGATGCTGTGCCGTAAGTGAGGGTGGTGTTTTTGCAGATAGCTTTTCAATATACCATGGGTAACACCGGCTTCAACGACAACATATCTGGCTTTTTCGTTTACCTCCAAAATTCTGTCCATCCGATTCATATCCAGCACAATGCCGCCGAGTTGAGGGATAACCAGACCGGTCAATGCCAAACCTGCCCCCTTGGGAACTATGGGCACCTTCTCCCTGTTTGCCAGCTTTACTATCTCCTGCACCTCTTCAGTTGTTTTGGGCATTACCACAAAGTCTGGTTCATGCGGGGGCATAAGCCCACCGTCCCTGGCATAGAAATAACGCTCTTCTTTCTGGTCGGAGACAAAGTCCTTACCGACTATTTTAACCAACGAATCGTATAATGCACTGGTGGTCGTCATACTTTACACCTCCGCTACTAATTCAGGCAGCCTCAAGGCTTGTTCTTCGCCTATAGCGAGTTTGCACAGGTCAATCATGTGTATCGGTTTTATGCCTTGCTTGACAACTTTATGAGCCAGCGAGTCCCAGCAAGCCGGGCAATTAAAAACACAATATTCGGCTCCGAACCTCACCATATCGTCTATATTCCGCTTCTGCACATCGTCGGCCAGCGCTGGCCCCTTCGACATTCTGACTATCTCGGCGCAGCACAGGGCATTTTCCCGGTCATACTCCCGCTTAACTCGCTCTACCCCGAGCAGCCCAAATATATCGTCCACATAGTGGTCTGTCTCCGGGCAAAGCCGGGCTGAACAGTTTCTCTGGTAGGCAGCTTTAATATTGAGCGGCTTTATCAGGTCTTTGAGTTCCTTCAGCCTGCCATACAGGTATTCATAATAATGAATGGGTTTGAAGGGTACATCTATACCGTAGGCGGATGTCAGCGAGGTGAAGGTGCCATAACATTCGTCATGGAGGCATATAAGCTCTTTGATTCCTTGGTTATTAATATTCTCAACTATCGTGGGTAGCCTATCCTTTATGACTGATGCTTTTGCGTAGTGCAGGTAAACAGCATTACAGAAAAACTCCTGCCCGAAGACTATAGACCAGGCAATGCCGTCGAAGAGCTTCCCCTTGACCAGTGTGTTAAATTGGGGCAAAAGGCAGTACGATAATGCTCTTTCCTCAACTTTGCCCACCATGAATCTGCCTACTGGCTGGCACTGGTTAATCCACATTGTGACGATTGGCCTTGGCGCCGGTAATATCCCTTTCTCCTCCTGCCGTTCCACAATCAAATAAAACGGATGGTTACCAAGCGGGCAATATTCTTCGCAGGCATAGCATGTGGTACAGGACTTGAGAACGGAAGAGTCCTCACCGTTGATGACCTTCTGCCACTCCTTCTTCGCCCGGTCTTTGTCCTCGAAATCTATGTACTGGCACTTGACAAGGCAACTGATGGCTTGGCACTCGGCACATTTTGTGCTATCAAATTTTAATTCGGGCAATGGCATGTCCCTCCTTTCGATACCGCATTATCAAAAGAATAATTGCCGGTGTCAACAGTGTGGCGGCTGTGTCAAATCATTTAAGCAGGTAACCCAACAGGGGATTGTCGAATGATATAATTTCTAACTATATGAGGTACTCGCTTCTTGTGGGGATCGACATATAGGCTTCTCCTTTTCTCCTCATAAGCCTGGTACAGCTTAGCTAGCTTGGCATCTATACTCCTCTTCAGCTGGACATGCAGATCGAGAACGGCAAGGTTACCGCTTATCGTGCGAAGGTGCGGATCTCCTTCAAGTATGGGGGCAAGGAAGCTTAAATCAACCGATAAGGGCATTGCCTATCGTCACTGAGGAGTAAGGCCGGAGCCTTTGCTGTGGCCCTGCTCCTTGATTTGCTGCCCGCGAAATACTCCACCAGAGATGAGCCACCATTTTTTCTGTGTGACCTGGACGATGCTCTCGTTTGACAAAGAGATTCCTTGGGAGTACAATCCACTCATTAGTTTCAAGCTTAGGTTGTTGCAAGCTCTTTGAAGTTACTTCAGACTATATTGGCATTGGATGACCGAACTCTAACTAAAATTTGAGAAAAAAGGAGGTCATCCAATGAGCTTTCAGGAAAAGTCTCTCCAACGTTCGGATTGCGGAGCCACGTTTGTCTTTAGCGCTGAGGACCAGGTTTGCACCCAAGCGAAAGAGAACCGAATCAGCAAGATAGCAAAGATTCAGGTTGAATTAGGTGAGGATAGTCATATAACCGAAGACTCATTACGCTTCTGTTTTCAATTGCTAAGTGAAAAAACGATAGCCAGGGAAGCAGTATTGGAAATAGAGCCCTCAACAGGGAATGCTTTGACACTGGTATCTTTTGAAGGGGAGTAAGTACCTCCATGAAGCGAGCAACCTGGGGAAATTTGGCGGGACGTGCTGTTGAGAGGGGAGAGATAGGTTCACCTGTCATAACGTGCAGGGCAGAGGCGGTAGGCGTTGAGCCGATCAGAGCCAGGATTATCGTGCGGGGTATAGTGCAAGGCGTTGGTTTCCGACCTTTTGTGTACCGCCTTGCCAATGACCACGAACTGAAAGGTTGGGTGCTCAACTCTACCGGCGGAGTGGTCATAGAAGTTGAAGGCCTCACAAATAAGTTAGAGGAATTCATTGCGGATATCACACTCAAGGCACCACCCTTAGCAGTAATCGAACGGGTTGAGAGCAGTCTTCTGCCTCCTGTCGGCTACCAGTCCTTCATTATTCAAGCTAGCCAGGAGCAGGAAGACAAGTTCGTATTAATCTCGCCCGACATTTGTATTTGTCCGGATTGTCTCAGGGAGCTTTTCGACCCCTTAGACCGGCGTTATCGCTATCCCTTCATTAACTGCACTAATTGTGGACCGCGTTTTACCATCATTAAAGATATTCCCTACGATAGGCCAAAGACCACGATGGCGGCATTTAAAATGTGCCCTAGCTGTGAAGAGGAATATCACAACCCGAGTGACCGTCGCTTTCATGCTCAGCCTAACGCCTGCCCGACTTGTGGCCCCCGGGTGTGGCTGGTTAACGGGGAGGCCGTAGGCGACAGCCTCGCTGAGGGCGAGGAAGCTTTCATGACGGCACGTTACTTACTTAGTCGAGGTGCCATTGTCGCCGTAAAAGGGCTCGGTGGCTTTCACTTAGCCTACGATGCTACCAACAGCAAAGCGATATCTCTTCTACGGGAGCGAAAGGGCCGGGTGAACAAGCCATTCGCCATCATGTCTCTTGATTGTCAGGCAGTAGAAAGGTATTGCCATGTCAGTGATGCTGAGAGGCAGCTTCTTGAGTCGCCGCAGCGACCCATCGTACTGTTGCGCCATAAAGGAGAATCACCTATCTCAGCTTTGGTCGCTCCCAATAACTCCTACCTAGGCGTCATGCTACCTTACACACCTCTGCATTATCTGCTTCTGGAGAGAAGAGGAGACGAGACGGATAATCTAGCGCTGGTTATGACTAGCGGCAATATGAGCGAGGAGCCCATCACCATAGGTAATGAGGAAGCACTGGAGCGTCTTAGGACGCTAGCCGACGTTTTCCTGCTACATGACCGTGATATCCACATTCGTTGCGATGATACGGTAACCAGGGTATTCGAAGGTAAAGAGGCTATTATTCGGCGTTCACGGAGCTACGCCCCCTTCCCAGTGAGACTTGACTTCGAAATGAGACCGGTGCTCGCTTGCGGAGCTGAGTTAAAAAACACCTTTTGTATTACCAAGGAAAATTATGCCTTCCTTAGTCAGCACATTGGCGATATGGAAAATCTAGAGACCCTAAGCTCTTTTGAATCAGGGATAGAACACTTTAAGAGGCTTTTCCGGGTCTTGCCAGAGGTGATTGCTTATGACCTCCATCCTGAATATCTCTCTACGAAGTATGCCCTCGAATTAAGACGCAACAGTGCTGAGCAATTGCCGAGAGGAGCGCAATTTGTGCCTGTGCAGCACCATCACGCCCACATTGCCAGTTGCCTAGCAGAGAATGGAGTGCAGGAGCCGGTAATAGGCGTTGCCTTTGATGGAACCGGCTATGGAGAAGATGGGCGAATCTGGGGTGGCGAGTTTCTAGTTTGTGATTTTCAGCATTTTGAGCGTCGTGCTCACTTGAACTATGTGGTGCTGCCCGGTGGTGAGGCATCAATTAGAAAGCCGTATCGCATGGCTATCAGCTATCTGTATAATCTTCCAGGCAATCTGACCAGCGACCTTACCCTGTTTGACCGGATAGACCCCGTGGAACTTGAGATTGTCAGAAGACAGATTGAGGGAAGGCTTAACTCTCCCCTCACCTCTAGCTGTGGTCGGCTTTTTGATGGCGTTTCTTCTCTGTTAGGTGTATGTGATGTCATCACCTACGAAGGACAAGCGGCGATTGAACTGGAAATGCTTGCCGATAAGAGCATTAAAGAGGGATATTATTGGCCCCTGCCAAGAGGTAAGCTTCCTGTTGTTATTGACCAGGAGCCTCTCCTTTGCAGTATCATTCACGATTTAAAGGCTGGAGTTCCCAGCGCTACTATTTCTGCCAAATTCCATAATGCCGTAGCCGAGATGGTCTCTGTGATCTGCTGTCTGATTCGGGAGCAAGAGGGTCTAAGCAAAGTGGCACTCAGTGGAGGTGTGTTTCAGAATATTTACCTCCTTAAACGAACTCTGGGTCATCTGCGGAGGAAGGGCTTTACACCGTATATTCATCACCAGGTGCCCTGTAACGATGGAGGCATTGCTTTGGGTCAAGCGGTGATTGCCAACGCAAAAGTTACCAGTCCCAAGTTAAGAAGGGGGAGTACCCATGTGCTTAGCGGTACCGGTTAGAGTATTACAAATAGATAGTCTAGAGGCATTAGTAGAGGTCGGTGGGGTCGCCCGCCAAGCAAGCATAATGCTTGTACCTGATGTCCAGGTGGGCGATTATGTCCTCTTGCACGCTGGGTTTGCTATCCAGAAGCTGGATGAGAAGGAGGCAGAGGAAACAATACGCCTCTTTGAGGAGATTGCTGAAGGGATGGGCGATTAACCCAGATCTGTCCGAGGTGAAACCGGGTGAGATTTATTGACGAGTTTCGTAACTCTGCCACAGGTCGGGGTCTTGCGGTGAGAATACAAGAAAAGAACGTGCGCCCGATTAATCTAATGGAGGTGTGTGGTACCCATACCGTCGCCATTTTTAAGCATGGCATCCGCCAACTCTTGCCAGAAAAGATCAACCTGCTTTCCGGTCCCGGCTGTCCGGTGTGTGTAACCCCTAACGCTGACATTGATAAAGCTATCGCTCTCGCTAAAAATGCCCAAGTGATCCTAACCACCTTCGGTGATATGATGAAAGTGCCAGGAAGTTATTCCAGCCTTTCCCAAGTTAAGGCTGTCGGTGCTGACATTAGAGTGGTCTATTCCATTCTAGATGCCCTGAAGATTGCCGAAAATAATTCCCGTAAATCAGTGGTCTTTTTTGGCGTTGGTTTTGAAACGACATCCCCAACTACAGCTAGCGCCATCCTTGAGGCAGAGCGACTGGGGATTGACAACTTCTTCTTTCTTTCTGTCCATAAATTGATCCCACCAGCCATGAGGGCTCTGCTTGATTCCGATGAGGTACATATCGATGGCTTTATTTGTCCCGGGCACGTGAGCACTATTATCGGCTCACAGCCATATGAATTCATTCCCCGAGAATATGGCATCCCCTGTGTTATTGCTGGCTTTGAACCGTTAGACATACTGCAAGCGATTGATATGCTATTGGAACAGATCAGCGCTGAAGAACCACGAGTGGACATTCAATACCGTCGTGCCGTTCGCAAAGGGGGAAATCCCATAGCCCTCAAGTATCTGAGTACCGTCTTTGATGTTACCGATGCTCGCTGGCGGGGAATCGGCATCATCCCTAAAAGCGGTTTGAAGTTAGGTCAACACTACAAACGGTTCGATGCCGACTGTGCCTTTAAAATCGTTACCAGGCCTCCGAAGGAAGCGGCGGGCTGCTGCTGCGGGGACATACTACGTGGTGTATCTACACCTCACGAGTGTGGCCTTTTCGCTAAAGCCTGTACCCCTGAACATCCGGTAGGTCCGTGTATGGTTTCAACCGAGGGAACTTGCTCTGCCTGGTATCTTTATGAGGAGGAAGGTGAGGCTCTCTCACAAACAGGAGAACCCCAGGCGAACAACAAACCAGTTACATTGAAGGAGTAAGGTTATGCGAAAGGCCAGAATAATCTTGGGCCACGGCAGTGGCGGCAAGCTCAGCCACGACTTAATTGAGTCATTGTTTATGCCTCGATTTATCAATCCTATTCTGCAAGCCGGCGATGACTCTGCCGTCTTTCCCTTAACAGACAGCGATAGGATTTCTAAAAGGCGACAGCTATCTAAAGATGAGATAGCCTTTACCACCGATTCATATGTAGTGAACCCCCTCTCCTGGCCGGGAGGGGACATTGGCAGGCTGGCGGTCTGTGGCACTGTCAACGATCTGGCTATGGTCGGTGCGACTCCTTTGTATTTATCGGCTGCCTTCGTCATAGAAGAAGGACTCCCGATTTCAACCCTACGCAGAATTGTGACCTCAATGCAGAGGGCAGCAAAGGAGGCTAGGGTAAAGATTGTGGCTGGTGATACTAAAGTAGTTGAGAAGGGTAGCGCTGATGGTCTCTTTATCAATACTGCCGGTGTAGGTTTGCTCTCTGGAGAAGTGAAAATCTCAGGTAGCAATGCCCAACCGGGAGACATGGTTATAGTGTCAGGCACCATCGGTGACCATGGTATCGCTGTCCTCTCCGCAAGGGAGGGCTTAACTTTCAGCAACAGCTTTAAGAGCGATGTTGCCCCTCTCAACCATATGGTAGACGCCATGCTAAGGACAAGCCATAAGGTTCATGCCATGCGTGACCCTACCCGAGGCGGTCTTGCCACCACACTAAATGAGATTGCCCGGCAGTCGAAGGCCGGTATCTGGATTATAGAGGAACAAATTCCTATCCGTGAGGAGGTAGCTGCCGCTTGTGAGATACTAGGCTACGATCCCCTTTATGTGGCTAACGAAGGCAAACTGGTTGCCTGTGTTGCACCTGAGGACGCCGAAAGGATGGTGCAAGTAATGCGGAAGGCACGTTACGGCCATGAGGCTACGATTATCGGCGAGGTGCTGCCCGGCCCCAAGGGGAGGGTTATAATGAGAACAAGAGTTGGCGGCACTAGAATAGTTGATATGCTCACGGGCGACATGCTACCTCGCATATGTTAGTCAAACGGTGCAAATTGTAACCATCTTGGTTACAATACTTAAAGGGGAGGGTATTCCTAAGGTTTGTTACTGACTATCCTAGAGGACTATGATGAGGTTTGACAAGCTAGAATGTGTTGTTTTAGCACACGATATTCCAGAGCATGACCTTCGGGGCCGGAGACCTCGGCGCAGTGTTGAGGCTTATACCCAGAGGGTGATGTAGAAGTCGAAGTCGTTTGAAGCCCTGGGTGACGCAAGCTCTTCTCACCCTCAGTGAGCATGGAGGTCGGGAAGATAGATTCGTACGATCTCCTGGCCACTCGGCGTCCAGTTGAAGCAACTTAGGAAGCGAGAGCAGCTTTGGCTAATGGGAATCTTGAAAAGATAGAGTCATGGGTTGGAGATTTGGACGAGCATCTCGAAACCTGGATAAATGTAGGATTGGCACAAGGCAAATGGTGACGAATACTCAGTGTGGTAGAGCAGGTAGTCTAGATCATATTGAAGGCTTTTGGTTCGATTGAAACAGCAAAAGGCGAAATTCGGGCAGCCGTCAGCGTGAACTTGGGTAACTTGTGAACCGGTATCATAGCTGGTCTTATGGCTTCAGGAGCAGCTAATGTCAGGATATTGTGAAAGGAGGCAAGAAATGATGGAGCCGAAGAAGAAGAAGATTCTGATTGTAGAAGATCACGAATGAGTGAGGGAAAGCCCGGGGGAATGGCTTATGGAAGACGGATACGAGGTAGAGTGCACTGAGACTGGAGAGGTACCTTAGAGAGAATCAAAAATGAGGACTTCGCTTTTGTTGTTCTTGATTTAAGGCTACCAGGCATTGATGGCCTGCAACTATTCGAGCAGGCGAAGGCGCTCAAACCGGAGACAAAGGGAGTGATCATTACAGCCTATTCGTCAGAAGAAACGTACGAGAAGGCCAAGAGTTTAGGTGTGCTCGACTTCCTACCTAAGCCTTTCACGGTTCCGGACTTGGAGAGGATAATAGGTAAGGCCCTAGAGGGATTAGAAAGGGGAAAAGTGTACGATAAACACCTCTGGCTGACGCTCGGTGCCGGCCCTTATGGACTTTGCAGGCGTAACTATGAATGTTCCTCATGCCTCTCGAAGCAGCGGTGATGGATAGGCACGACACATACCTCTTTCTCAGTGAAGACAAGGTGAAAGAGCTTAAGCAATTGTCTGGCGGCGAAAAGTCTTGCCGGTATGGGACCTTACGCTTTTTCCGTAAGGATAAGCCATACCTAGAAGATTATGCTATTGACAGTGGGCGATGCAATATGCAGTCCACTATATTCAATGCAAGGCAAGCTCTAGCCTCCCTAACCCTTATCGCTATTCGCTGTGGGAATCTGGGACTCAAAGCAGACAGAGGCTCATTTCCCACTGAAGGTAGAGAACTCTTGTAGCAAATGGGCTTATGGTTATCTCTGGCCATGGCGATGATTTTGAAAAAGCCTTTGAGGATAATAGGTAAGGTGAGGACGATAATATTGGGCATGGGCAACCCGATGCGTGGTGACGACAGTGTAGGTCTCCATGCCGTCAGAGCTTTGCGAGACAAGCTTAACAAGCTAGATATAACAGTGATAGAGGCAAGCGGGACTGGTATAGACTGCTTGGAGTTATTGGCTGGATACGATAGAGCTATTATTATCGATGCCATTCACACTATGGAAGGGAAGACCGGCCAGATTTATCGTCTCGAACTCGAGACATTTGATACCAACGGATACGCCAACACGTCACACGACGTCGACTTTGTCACCGCTATTGAGCTTGGCAGGAGACTCGGTTTGGCTTTGCCGCGACAGATTGTCATCTTTGCCATCGAGGTCGGAGATGCACATTCCTTCAGTGAAAAGTGTACAGCCGCAGCAAGACAGGCAATCCCTAATTGTGTTAGAATGATTTGTCAAGAGCTGAGTGAGCATTCCAATGCATAGCTTGTTTACGGCACAAAAAAGCATCTTGCGGGTGGTGCTTCGTGAGGCGTGTAGTAAACCGAAGTGAAACAACAAATTGAGGGTTTGCTCGTCAATGATTGTGTAGCGTTGTAAGGATTAGAAAACGCGACCAACAAACCGTTTTAATTGTAGATGATGAGCCAATCGTGCGGGAGTCACTTAGGGACCGGCTTAAGGAGGCTGGTTACCAGGTAGCGACAGCCGAAAGCGGCGAGGAAGCCCTGGAGCTAATACGGGAAACGCTTCTTAAATGCGAAAGCCAAGAATAGGAGGTTACGGAAATGGAAGAGAACTCAGTTCTGGTTGTAGATGACGAGCCCATTGTGCGTGAGTCAATCAGGGACTGGCTGAAAGATGCTGGTTATCAGGTGGCGACAGCTGAAAGCGGCGAGGAAGCCCTGGAGCTGATAAAGAAACAAGACTTCAGCGTTATGGTTCTGGATATAGGGTTGCCGGGGCAAGCCGGGATGGCGGTGCTGAAGCAGGTGAAGGCACAACGGCCGTGGATTAAGTCTATTATCATGACTGCTTATCCTTCAGCAGAAACAACGATCGAGGCAAAGAAGCTTGGTGCTGTTCATTATCTAGTCAAGCCGATTGCCCGTGACGACTTGGAAAGGCTTGTCCGGGAAACCCTTGGTTCGGCAGGGCGGGAACGGACGGTTACTACTGAGGCGGAAATACGACCTAAACCTCCTGTTGTAGAAGTAGTTGCGGTTAAGAAGTCCTTGGTCATCACTAAAGAAGGTCTGAAATCCATGGTGGAAAGTCTGGCTAAAGACATGGAGATAGTTGGGGTCAAGACTAGGCATGGCAAGTATGTTTACGATAGAATAGCTAGCTTTGAGGAACTCCACCTTGATTATGATGTTGCCGTTACGCCACCAACTAAGTATCTCCTGCCGGCAAGGGAAACCCTGCTTAAGTTCAAGATCGGGGACGAGCCAAAGGTTGAGCCGGTGATCGAAGCCATCCCTAGAGCTATAATCGGCATACACCCTTACGATATTAAGGCTATCGAGCTACTGGATGATGCGTTTATGACTACCAATCCCGACCCTAACTACATTGCCCGGCGGCAGAATACCATCATCATCGGGGTTGATTGCCTTAATCCGTCTCCCAAATCCTTTGCCCCCAGCATGGGTACTCACCTAACTGAAACTGGCTTTGACCTACTGCTAACAAATATTGGCGCTGACTACGTGGTAAGCGTAGGCTCAGAAAAGGGCGCCGACCTCCTAGCAAAGCATGCCCAGCTAAGAGAACCCACTGGCGATGAGATAGCTAAACGGAAGGCGGTTCGAGACGAGGCATTGGCTAAATATAAGCTCTCCCTTGATATACCCAAGGAAAGGTTGCCGAAGCTGTTGGAAGAGAGCTACGATGACCCGTATTGGGAATCAAGGAGCGAGAGCTGCCTTAGCTGCGGCTCCTGCGTTATGGTATGTCCGACCTGTTTTTGCTTTGATGTCAAAGACAATGTATCGCTGAACCTGAAAGACGGGCAGCGGTTACGGCAATGGGATGGCTGCGTGCTGATTGATTTTGCCAAGGTAGCCACCGGTGAAAATTTCCGGCATGACAAAGCCAGCCGGTTTCGCCATCGGATATTTCGTAAGGGGAAATACATTCTGGAGAGATATGGTAGGTTTGGCTGTGTGGGCTGTGGTCGGTGTGCTACCGCCTGCCTGGCTGAGATTGCAAGCCCGCTGGAGGCGTTTAACGCCATAGCGGAATCGGTCCAGGCCAAAGAAGCAGCCATGCGCATTTTCAGAGAAGTGAGGCCGGAGATTGAATTGTACGTACCTCGGCTTGCTGAACTAGTGAAGGTCGAGGAGTTGACTGAAAGGGAGAAAGTCTTTGAGTTCAGTCTCAAGGACGGTAAAGCCCTGGGGCACCGACCGGGACAATTCGTCGAGGTCTCAGTTATGGGTATTGGGGAAGCACCCGTCTCCGTGTCATCATCACCAACTAGGGACCGGACTTTCCAACTGGCGGTAAGAAAAGTGGGCGATGTGACCAACGCTCTGCACAATCTGAAAAAGGGAGCCATGGTGGGCATTCGCGGTCCCTTCGGGAATGGCTTCCCACTAGAGGCTCTTGAAGGCAAGGACATTCTCTTCATAGCTGGAGGCATTGGTCTCGTCCCGATGCGTTCGCTAGTTCAGTATGTCCTTGACCGCCGGAGCTCTTTTGGTAGAGCCATCCTGCTTTTTGGAGCCAGGTCGCCCGCAGAGCGGTTATTTCTGGACGAGCTTGCTGCCTGGAGTAAGAGCCCAGAAATCGAATTTCACGAGACAGTGGATAGAGGAGATGAGAACTGGATGGGGAATGTAGGGGTTATTACTACCCTTATCCCGAAGGTCGATATTGATGCCAGGAAGACCATGGCAGTGGTGGTAGGGCCACCCATAATGTACCGCTTTGTCATCGGGCAACTCAAGAAGAGAGACCTTCCCGATGAGAACATAATCCTATCACTGGAGAGAAGGATGAAGTGTGGGGTGGGCAAGTGTGGACACTGTCAGATCAATGGTGTCTATGTATGCCAGGAGGGACCGGTATTTACCCTGGCCCAACTGAGAAATCTAAGGGAGGCAGTATAATGAAACCTAAAGTAGCGTTCTTTGATTTTACTGGTTGTGAAGGATGTCAGTTAGATGTCCTCAATCTTGACGGAGAAGAGCTTATTGATTTGCTTAGCGCGGTGGACATTGTCAACTTCAGAGAGGTCAAGACGGAGAGGGAAGATGACTACGATATTGCCTTCATTGAAGGGAGCATTAGCAGGGAGTCGGAGATACCACGGCTGCAAAAGATACGGGAACAGGCGAAAGTCCTTGTCGCCTTAGGCGCCTGCGCCTGTATTGGCGGAATCAACTGCCTGAAGAATCACCTACCCATGGAAGAAGCCTTGAAGATAGTCTACGGGAAGGACGCCAAATATTACGATACCATTCCAGCCCGCCCTGTAGATGCGGTCGTTTCGGTAGACTACTATGTACGAGGCTGTCCTCCGATTACGGCCGAGCTTCTCAAGGTAATCAAGGCGCTTCTATTGGGCAAGGAACCGGATATACCCAACCACCCTGTATGTGTAGAGTGCAAGATGGCAGGCAATGTCTGTGTCTTTGAAAGAGGCATGACCTGTCTAGGTCCGGTAACTAGGGCTGGCTGCGATGCTATATGCGTCAACAGCGGTCGACACTGTTGGGGCTGCCGTGGCTTGGTTGATGACCCCAACATTGACTCAGAGAAGGATATACTTAAGAAGTATGGGTTGACGGTAGAACAGGCGGTTGAGAAGTTTAAGATTTACAATACATATGCTGAGGTGACCAAATGAAAAAGATAAATATTAGCGTCCATCAGGTGACTCGGGTTGAGGGCCACGGCAACATTGTTTTGAATGCCACGAATGGTAAGATTCAGGAACTCATATGGGAGGTTGCGGAATCACCCCGATTTTTTGAAGCTATGTTTCGTGGCAGAAACTATCAGGACGTCCCCCATATCGCCTCCCGGATCTGCGGTATTTGCTCTATATCCCACACCACGGCATCTATACAGGCTACCGAAGCTGCTTTCGGTGTCCAGCCATCACAGCAGACATTACTCCTACGCAAACTTCTTTATAACGCCGAAATAATGGAGAGCCACGTATTACATGCCCTTTTCCTGGCTGCCCCGGACTTCCTGGGAGTAGGCAGTGTTTTCCCCTTGGTAGAAACGCATAAAGATGTAGTGCTGATGGCACTACGTCTGAAGAAGCTGGCCTATAATCTGGCTGAGGCGCTGGCAGGCAGGAAGACCCATCCGCTATCCTGCATGGTTGGGGGCTTTGCCAAGCTACCCAAGCTTAGTGAACTGGAAGCTCTTAGGAATAGACTTGAGGATGCACTGGCTGACCTTGATATCACGGTGGAGCTGTTCAAGACCTTGAAAATTCCCGATTTTAATCGCGAAACGGAGTATATTGCCCTGAAAGACCCTAAAGAGTATGCCTTTGTCAGTGGCCAGATTGCCTCAACCGACGCTGGTCTTGTACCTGTGGATAAATACCTTGAGGTAACTAACGAGTTCTGTGTCCCCCATTCCACCGCCAAGTACACAAAGAACAAGCGGGATTCTTATATGGTGGGGGCTCTGGCGCGCTTCAATATCAATCATGACCAGCTCCTGCCTCGAGCCAAAAGAGCCGCCATAGAACTCGGCCTGAATGCTCCCTGCCATAACCCATTTATGATAACTGTGGCTCAAGTCGTCGAGACCTTTCACGCTGTTGAGGACAGCATTTACCTTATCGACCAGATGCTAGCTAGAGGACTGGAAGAGGAGGATAACCTAACCAAGTTCAGGGCAGGTAGAGGTGTCGGCGCCGTGGAAGCCCCGCGGGGTATCCTGTTCCACGATTACACCTATGATGAGAACGGAATACTGACTGAGGGCAACTGTGTTATTCCCACCAACCAGAACCATAACAACATCCAGAAGGATATGGAAACTCTGGTGCCTCTTATACTCAGTCGCCCTGAAGAT
>Ga0114919_10002404_pt1 | contig 15160 bp, 11 predicted proteins | sample BlataG_FD_88682 | JGI IMG/M metagenome (GOLD analysis project Ga0114919, IMG submission 88682) | Deep subsurface microbial communities from Black Sea to uncover new lineages of life (NeLLi) - Black_00105 metaG | ecosystem: Environmental > Aquatic > Marine > Oceanic > Sediment | place: Atlantic... | reverse complement strand
GGTAAATCCCGGAAGTGCTCTTAGCATTATTTTTTCGACCTTGCTTATTTGATAGTAAGTTATCTCACATTCAGGTAGAATCCTTACTTCTCGAAATCTTCTAAGGTATACGGGTTTAATCGGTGTTAAATCACCTTTTTTGATAAAATAATCGATTTTATAGAACGATTTAAGGAGATCCTTTTTTCTGCCTCGTTTTCGGTTTTTCTTTCTCGGAACGCTGTTAATTAATTTTAACCCTTCTATGCGTTGCTTTGAAACGCTTGCATCAAAAAGTAGTACTTTAGGCTCAAATATAAAATCAGTTATCTGCATCTGAAAGATTGATTTTTTTCTTTTATATTTTAGGACAATCAAGCTATTTCCTCGCAGTTTTTACGATATTTAAGGAAAGCTAATATTTAAATATTTTGGTTTATTTCTCCATTTAAAGTAAAGAACTCTATTGAAAAATTCCTTATATTTATCTTCAACAATAGAATCATGGAGACCCTTTGCTCTTCCAAGGAATATAATCATTCTTTTTATTAATTTAAAAAATTTTTCTCAAAAAGTCCGACATAAATTAAAAATGGATAATTGAAATTTTAGTCGGAATAAAATTAAAATGTTTTAAAAATCAATTGATCTTATAGATTTAAAAATACACTCCCATATAATGAAAGTATTTAAATGAAAAAAGTTCAAAAAATCTAAAAAAATTAAAAAACTCTCCTCCAATAACCTCCACGTTTCCCATCTTATTTAAGAGAAAAGAGAGGGGTAGAGAAGAGAAGAGAAAAAAAAAAGAAAGAGTTAAAAAAAAAAAAATAATTTTTTCAATTGAGTATCTCTTCTCTTGTTAAAAAGGGTTAAGTATTTCATATTGAATTATACAGATAGTTATTTATAAAGAAAAAAAAACAATTAGTTGCAAAATTCTTTAATAACAAGAGAATTCAATTCAAATGTATATTGTGATTTATTGTGAAGATAAAATTTATCAAATATTTAATTAATATATTCGTATAAATAGAAGATATTGATTATGGAATATTTTAAGTTCCCAATGCCATTAGATCCACAGAAAAGCGGACAATCATCTTTGATTTTAACTTCTTTAATTGAATATATTAGAATAATTTTAAAAAGGATTGAAGATGAGAAAAAATTATATGTTAGATACATCGGTTCAGATAAATTTATACCTCATTTATTAGAAACATTAGTTTTAGATATAAAAACATTATATCTTTATGCTAAAATCTATTTAGATAAATTTTCTCAATATATTATTATAACATTTTTTCCAGAAATTGATACTTTATTAAACGAGTGTGATAACTTTAAAGCTCATGCAGATCGCCTAAGAAATATTCCAGAATCTAATTTGGCTTTTCAGGAATACAGAGAATTCGTTTTTAATTATAGAATTAATATCTTGTTTAGAATAAGTTTTGTAAGAAATCATATGATTACTCATAGAAATTTGGATATTTTCGAATCTTACGGTTATGATAATCAAAATAATATTTTTTATATTTATTTCCAAAAGGAAAAGGATCCTTTTAGAATTGATAAGAACTTAAAGAATAATATTATAAATTTAGGTCGTAAATACAGCATAAATAAAACTCATGACAAACAAAAAGTTAGTGAATTTTTTTATTTAGATTCTATTTTAGAAAAAATCGAAATTAATAATATTATTATAAAAAGAAAAGATGAAAAGAGGATTTATGATTATCGCAAAAAATTAGGTTTTATCGTTAGTAAACAAAAGGTATTTCAATTAATTTACGAATTTTCAGAGGGAATAACTAAGATATTAAAAAAGCATTTCCCAAATATTTCTCAATATTATGTATGGAGATTTCAACTATAAATCCTTACAAATTCTAAAAATCAAATTTCTAAAAGTTATAATCGTAAATCCAATATACGTCCGTTAATTCGAAGCCATTTCTTCCACTTTTTATAATTAGGAAATAAAGATTCAACCATATCCCAAAATTTGACGGAATGCAAGGGTTCTTTCAGATGATATAATTCATGTACAACCACATAATCAATAGCGGATATTGGTGCCATTACAATTTGCCATTTAAAATTGATAATTCCACTTTTTGAACAACTACCCCAACGTAATTTTTGATCTCTTAATTGAATTTGCTTAGGTTTTGTATCTAAATATTTTAAATATTTTTGAACTCGTTGAGATATAATGGTTTTTGCTTTCTTTTTATACCATTTAATCAACAGTTTTCTAATTGCTGCTTGTTTTTCTTGAGAATTTAGATTTTCATTGACATATATATGAAGAATTCCACGGACAAATACAATTTTTGACCTTTTTTTTGAAAAGGAATGAATTTTTAGCCGATAGTTTTTATTCTTTAATTTAATTTTTTCTCCACTTACTAATTCACGTTTAAGTGGTATAGGTTTTTTAATTTCTTGAGACTCCTGGATTTTTTTCGCAATCCACTTTCTTTTTTTAAATACTGCTTCTTTTATTTCTTCCTCATCCAAATCAATAGGTGCTCTAACATTTACTTTTCCATCGGAATCTACAATAATACCAACTGTTTTTCGAGCACTTCGGCTAATTGAATATGTAAATTCAATGCTTCCAAAATTTATCAAAGCGTTTTTTACAACCATAACAATTATTTTTGAGATTTATTGAAAATTTCTCTTTTAAATTAATTACTTATTTTAAAGTGAAGTGAACTTTTGCAAGTTCAACAATCTGGTGTGATAATGGATCGGACTTTTTTTTATCCAAAGTTGTTTTTTGAAATATTAATTTACAACTCTTTCTAATTTGGCGTAAAATATCACGTTTCTGTTCCCAATCAATTAAAGTTACCATGGGTTCAATACTCTCGAGAATCTCATAAGTAAATTTAACAATTTCTCGCTCATCCTCGATTCCTATTTCATTTAAATTCTTTTTGAATAAATTATAAAAAGCCAACTCCGCTGAATTTAATCCTAATTGACGAGCAATTTCTGGTTTGGCTTTTATTTCTTCAACTAAAGCTTTTAATCTTTTAATTTTTTCGGCAAAATTAATTCTATTTTGAGTATACATTTCAATTATTTTTTCTAATCTTTCTTTTAAACTACTATAAAAAATAGGATCTTCTTCCATTTTTACAATAATTTCGTGGCGAACAGCATGCTCCATCTCACTTGCACGCGATTTATCTGATTTTAAACCATCTAAAACCGTTTGAAATTTTGGAGAAAGGATTGGTACAGGTTCAACCAGAATTTTAATATCCATTACTCGAATGTGTTCATTAATAATTTCTTTAACTTTTGCCCCACAACCAGCAAGATTTAATTGTTCCTCTCTAAATCTATTTCTTGCAGCAATTATAAGTCGCCCTAATTTTTTTAAATCTTTAATATATGGTTGAGCACGTGGATCTGGTAAAATAATATCCATACTTTGAGAAAACTTTTTAAAATCAGCATAGAAATCTGCTCTAACATTTTCAGGTTCTAAAATTTCAAGACAAGCTTCAAGATCATTCATATCCACATCTTTAAAATAACTCATTACTGCTTGATATCGTTGTTGTAATGGATATAACTCACTTTCTATTGATTTCATGAATCCATCAACATCTGGCTTATCAAAAATATCTAAAGCATCTTGAAGATTATTAGAAACACCATAATAATCTATAATTAAACCATAATTTTTTTCTTCATAGATTCTATTTACACGAGCAATGGCTTGTAATAAGTTATGCTCTTTTAACGATTTATCAAGGTACATTACTTGTTCAATAGGAGCATCAAATCCTGTGATAAGCATATCACATACAATTAAAAATTGCAATGGATCATCAGGGTCCTTAAAACGATCGATCATTTTTTGTTGCTCCGATTTATTGGTAATAAATGAAACATTATATTTTTTTAACTCATTATCATAACGAATGTTTGGAGAGATAATTACTACAGATTCAGGTGCGTTAAATTCGTCCAAATATTTTTTATATAATACTGCCAATTCACGAGAAGCCACAACAATTTGTGCTTTAAAATTATTGGGTTTAATTTGACCTTCATAATGTTTTATTATATTAAGTACAACTTTTTTAATTCTCCCAGGTGCGGAAAGAATCGCTTCCTTAGTCGCATATTTTTTCTTCAATTTTTCACGCACTTGTTCAGTTTTATCTGCAAAAACTCGATCGAATATCTCATCAATCGATTCTCCCTCTATCCGAAGTTCAGGCAATCGATTTTCATATAATATCATCACAGTTGAACCATCCTCAACTGATTGTCGTATATCATATTTATCTATCAATTTACCGAATTTTTTCACAGTTTTACCTTTACCTACTGTGAGAGTTTGATTCCTCTCATTTTTTGCCAGAGGTGTTCCTGTATAGGCAATATAACACGCATTTGGTATTCCAGTACGCATATTCATTGCAAATATCTTATATTGAGAACGATGTGCCTCATCAATAAGCACAAAAATATTATCATCAGTATTAAGCTCTGGATAAGGCTCACCACTTTTTGAGATTCCAGTTTTCTCATCCGCATCCTTTGTTCGGAACTTTTGAATCGTTGTAAAAATTGTAATTCCTTGCCCAGTTTTAATGAGTTTTTGGAGGTGTTCAGCATCTTTAGGTTCTATTGGGTTGGAAAAGCCACAATGCTCAAAGGTACCATTCAATTGAGTGACGAGATCTATTCTATCACATACAAATGCTAATAACGGGTTGTTTAATTTTGCTTCTCTCCGTAATTTTATAGCCGTAAATAACATTGTTAATGATTTTCCTGAGCCTTGAGTATGCCATATAGTTCCCCCACGTAAATGAGGATCTTTTATCTTTAGAATTCGACGAATAGTTTCATTTGTCGCACGGAATTGTTGATATCTAGCAATTTTTTTAAATATCCTTCCTTGATGACGTTCAAAAATAATAAAATTTCGAATTAAATCTAATAAATTGCGTTTTTCAAGTAATCCATAAAGTAAAATGTCTTGTGGTGTTGGTCTAGGAGTTGATCGACCAGTTTTTTTGATCAATTTTTCAAGATCATCAATCGTAATAGGATACGGAACTTTCCATTCTTGAAAATATTTGTAAGAATTTCCAATCACTCCATATCCTACAGATTGACTACTCGTAACAATAATAATTTGATTAAAGTGAAATAATTTTGGGATTGTTTCTTGATACTCAATTACTTGTCTAATTGCTTGAGCTAATGGATTGGTAATGGTGGGGCTCTTGCATTCAATAATCACTAAAGGTAATCCGTTAATAAATATTACAATATCAGGAATTCTATTACCTTTAGAAGCATTAACCTTGAATTGATTACTGACAAGAAATTCATTATTTTCTGGATTTTCCCAATCAATAAGTTTGACGCCATGATTACGCCGCCCTTTTCCATCCCCAAGATCTTGTTCCACGAACAGAACGCTCGGTTTCGTTAAATATTCCCAGATTTGCTCATTTATTTCAATTTGACTAGAAATCTTTGGTATAGTTAAAATTCGCAACACTTGTTTAATATTGGTCTCATTAATCCATGGATTGAATTCCTTAATTTTTTGAATTAATCGGTCAAAAAGAATAACATCACGAAGGCTTGACCGTTCTGTTGAATCTACAAATGGGGTTAATTCTCTGGCATCTATGTAGAAATAGCCGAGTTCTTGTAAAAAATCCAATGCAGGTTTTTCTGTGTTGTTAAATTCATCCCATTTGATAAGATTCATAAATTCACCTATTTTATCATTCGAGATTTACCCTCTTTTTACCTGTAAGGAGGTCATGCATTAAACCTTTTTTAATTTCTTTTCTTTTATTTTTATAATCTAATTCAATTTCAATTTTTTTATCAATATTACTTAATATTGAAGCAATTTTTTCTTGTTCTTTTATGGAAGGAGGGATTGTGACTCTTAAGGATTTAAGTATTGGTAGGTTTATGTTTTTTAAAGTACTTCCTGCTTGGCATGCTTTTATCTGTTTCCAATACATAGATGATTGAAAAAAATAATGAATAAATTTCGGATAAACTTTCTCATTCAAAACTATTTTTATCAAATAAGATCCAAAAATTGCATTATTAATATCTCTGTCTATTAGGACAGAGATTCCAGTTGTACCAGCTCTTGCAACAATTAAGTCACCACGTGTTATATAATATTTTTGAATATTATTTCTTTTTTCAGTGATTTTACAAAATGGCAGATTATTTCCATCAATATTATAATTTTTTATATCGGTTACTCTTAACATCTTGATTTTAGACTCTTTACTAACAGCTTTAGCTGTAATACCATAATAAAGATTATTGCTAATGTTATCAAGTCTAACAACATCCCAATCTTTCGGAATATTCCCCAATTTTGTCTCTTTAAATTCTGTATGCCCGATCCCTTGAGTGAAGAGGCGTTGCATCAGCCCTTTTTTTAATAACTGTAATTGCTTGATAATTTTTTGAGTACCAATAATAATTTTATTTAAATTATTCAATATTGAGATAATCTTAATTTGTTCTTTCAGAGGTGCTAAAGGAAACATTAATTGTTTTTGATTATTAATATTTAAACCTTGACGAGTTGACCCTGATTGATAATCAAGAATTTGTTTTTGACCCCATTTTGTTGAGAAAAAAAGTACAATCCAATCAGGAATATTTTCAACTAGTCGTATAACTGAAACATGTTGATTAACATTTGCTTCACAATTTTTGAGATTAAACCAGGTTATTCTTCCAATTGACGCACCTGTAATATTTAATAAAACATCTCCATAATAAACTTTCGAACCTTCCATTTTCTGATGAATCTCTTTTGATATATAAGCAATATATTTTGTTTCTAATCTTCCCATTTGGACATTTTGACTTCTGATAAACATTATACCATTATTTCTATATACTTTTTTACCTCCTCGGGGTGTGCTGCCTGCATTCATTTTTAAAGTTATCTGATCGATCGTCATCCAAACCCAATCTTTAGGAATTTCAATTGGTTTCCGCGTCTTAGGTCTATAAGGAATAGGATATTCTTTTCCCGTAATAATCTTTGAATTTTGAATTTCCCAATCTTTTTGTCTTTTATTTAAAATAAAATTAAAATATTCTTGTGCAGATAAGTCTAATTTATTCATATCCTAATTCTCTCATATTTATTTCAAATTCTTCTTCTAATTCTAATCGTTCATTTTGAAGCTTTCTCAACTCCACTATACATTCTGCAACATCTACAGGTTCCTCCTCGGGCAAGATATCAATATATCGAGACACATTTAAATTAAAATTATTCTCTTGAATCTCTTCAAAATCAATTAAATCTGAAAATTTTTCTATTGAATCCTTCTTTTGATATATCTCTGCTATTTTTTGAATATGTTCATCGCTGAGAAAATTTTGTGCTTTTCCCTCTTCATATTCATTTTCTGCATGAATAAAGAAAATCTTATTTTTCAGATCTTCAGATTTTTGACGATTGATGATGATTAAGCAACCAGGCGCTCCAGTGTTATAAAATAAATTAGGTGGCAATGCAATAATTCCTTCTATCAAATCTTCCTCGATAATTGCTTTTCGAATCTTTTCTTCCCTATTACCCCTAAATAATGCTCCATTATCTAATACAACACCCATTCGTCCCTTATGATTTAATGTTGTCAACATGTGCTGTATCCACATCCAATCGCCTGAACTTTTTGGGGGTATTCCGTATTTAGCCCGTCCATAAGGATCGCCTTTCTCAAATATCTCCCGGCTCCATTCTTTCTGATTCCACATAGGATTCGCAATAACGATATCAAATAACATTAAATGATTATCTTCGATAAATTTTGGATCTGCCATTGTATCACCATGTTCAATCCTACTATCAAGTATGTTGTGTAATAATAAATTCATTTTTGCAATAGCCCAAGTATTCAAATTTTTCTCTTGCCCAAAAATTGAAATATTATTGGGGTTGTTTCCCTGCTCTTTTAAGTAATTCGCAGATTCAATCAACATTCCACCGCTTCCACAGGCAGGATCGCAGATTCTCATTCCTTCTTGAGGGTCAAGAATGCGAACCAATAGTTTAACCACACCGTTAGGGGTGTAAAATTCGCCTCCTTTTTTGCCTGCGTCATCCGCGAACTGTTTAATTAAATATTCATAAGCCCTTCCTAAAATATCAGGTTCAGACAAATTTGAGTTAGCTAAATTATATTCGGCTTGGCTGAAATGAGTAATTAATTTATTTAAAGTGGCATCAGATAAACGCTTGGGGTCTTCAAATTGTATAGGGGTTAAAACTCCTTCTAAAAGAGGATTAGTCTCTTCTAACGCTTCAAAACCCTTATCTATGGCATTTCCAATGCCTTCAGAAATTTTTCGAATAGTTTTCCAACGAGCACGCTCGGGCACAAAAAATTGATAATTATCGGGGTCTTCGGAATCGCCTTTTACCTGTTTACATTCCTCATCAAATTGATCAGATAATCGTTTCAGAAATAATAATCCAAAAATATAGTGCTTATATTCCGCAGAATCAATACTACCTCTCATTATATCCGCTGCGGTCCAAAGAAAGGATTCTAATTTATCAATAGTTAAATTCTGCATTTTTTTTCCACTCCAATCAGTTATTTGTCTTGGGTTCATTTTTATTTTCAATAAAATCTTTATCTCTATTAATTTTATCTGCCTTTTCAATTATATAATTTATCCCTATTTATGTGAAAAACAGATTTAAAAGATATTCAAACATTTTTCAATTTCCTTTAAATATTTCTAAAATCTCCCAAGAACCCTTATTAGAAATTATTTTAGAAATTGAAAGGCTCATATTTTTCAAAATCATCATCATTTTCCAAATCTTCGCGTAAAACAAACATAGAGAAATATAATTCTAAATATTTGGAAAAAGGCAACAAATCTGCATATGCTGAAATAACCTTGCTTTTTCTCGTTTCCGAGATCCACCATTTTGATTCGGGTATATTTGGATTAAGATTAATTTCGATAGATTTATCATCTATTAAAATACATTTAAAATTAATAAAAGGAAATGAATACACCTTACCATAATTGTCGGTATATCCTTCGATTTCTTTTTTATAATCATCCAAATTATGTTTTCTTACAACAGCATTTAATCGTAGATTAACTTTTTTATCTAATAAAAAGCGAACTTTACTTATTGTGCATGTAGTAATTCGATATTTATCTCCTCGTTTTGTTCTTTCAGGATTGTCTAAATTATTTCTATAATTAAAATGAATTCGTAGAATATCATTATTCTTTTCATAACTGTAACAAATTTCATCTTTACAAGATGAAAAAAAGTAAAATCTGGACATTTTTTGATCTCCAGTTGTTTTTCAAAATTATCTCAATTCAAATGAAAGATTATTTTTTTTTTTAATTTAAAATTTTTAATTTAATAGCATGAATCATTCTTTTTAAAGATTTGGCTTTTCTTCTTTACTTGGTAATCCTCATGTATGGTATGGTGTAGTACATCCTTCCTAGTGGTGACAGTGGGTATGGGATCGGTAGTGACAATGAATACTAAAGAAGTAGTAGTATCAGTAGTGAATGCAGGATCAACATACTATGAGGTAGTACATTTATCCTAGTGATGACAGGAGGTATGGAATCGGTAATAACACATAATTAATATCTTTTGGAATGGCTGATTCACTATTGATCATTTAATCTTCGAAAGAAAATCGAAAAGAATGAAAATTAGGAGTTTTTTTTTATTTAATTAGTTAGAGAAAAAAGAAGAGTAATGAAAGGTTGACTATTTATAAATGCTAGAAATAAAACTCAACTGTTTAAGAGAAAAGAATTTTAATTATTTTTTTCAATTTATTAGTTTTTTATTAGTAAATTAAGATAGTCCACAAATTTATATTGATAGATTTCCTATATAATAATAGACGCGGTGTGAGAGATGTGGGTTTTACTCACTAACCTCGAACTATGACCAGTAGAGGTAATTATTTAATTATCCTTTACTTATACTAATTGTTCTTTTATTTTCTCTAGATAATCATCTGGATAAATTTTTAATCCTCTTTGAATACAATTAGGGTATTCACGAAATTTATTTTTAATTAAATCGAAACATTTATCATTTATTTCATCTAATTCTTCTATTCCTTCTTGGTAAATAATATGTCTTAACCATCTTCTAACGCAATAAGCTACATTATCAGCTATCTGAATTCCTATACTTTCTTTTGATTTTAGAAAATATATTTTCGGGACAATATTCTTTATTTTAATATCACTTGGATGTTCTTTTGAATAAATTGCTTTTTTTAATATATCTAATTTATATTGATTCCATTCACCTTCATCATCCATAAAAATAGTTAAAAAATCACACCGAATTAATTCTTGGACATACATTTGTAATCTTTCTATTAACATTAAATTTGCCCAAAATCTAAGGTCTTTATCTTCTCCCCATTCCTTTTTAAAAAGAGCTACAGTAATGATCGTAAGATTTAGATTTTTGATTAATTTAAAAATTTTTTCATAAATCTCTAATCTTTGTCCATAAGCTAAATGTTTAAATCCCTTTTTCATTTTATCTTTCTTTTTATTTTTTAATAACTCCTTAATATGGAATTCAGCATCAGGATCAATATTATATTCGAAAGATAATTGTTCCCTAAAATTTGACATTAAAGTATCGATTTGTTGAAAATCCTCTTCTTTAATTAAAATTGCAGTTAATGAAAAAATCTTACTTTCATCCTTGTAGTGAGGAGATCCTGATTCATCTACATATGCTAAGACCATTTTTTAAAACTAAAGATTATACTTTTAAGTATATAAGTTTTTTTCTCTTTTTAAAGTGAATTAATTAAATGAAAATTGTTATAGAATTTCTTCAATAATTAAATTCAATAATGAGTATGGTATGATTTCTCCATTATATCAAGTGTAAGAAGATTTAATTAATTTATAATGGGGATTTAAAAATTTTTTTTAAATAGAATTGATACCAGATAGATCTAGAGATAGAGATATAAATAATTTGAAATTTATTAATATTCATGGCAATTCCTTACCCAAATGAAAAAAAAAATTCCAAAAATCATATTGATGACAATATATTAATTGATTTCTTTTGTAAACTCTTACAAAGAGGAGAAATACAATATATAAGACAAATTGAACGAATAGATATTAGAGATGAAAAGATAGAGGAATTAGAAGATATCCGATATCAAGAAATTTTAATAGATGAAACTCTTGAACCTAAATCAAAAAATTTTATAAAATTATCTGCCATTTTAAAAGAATTTATGAATATCGAAAAAAAACCCGAAAAAGCTCAATTAATTAGGAAAAGGAAAATAATATTGCAAAAATTATGGCCTCATTTTATTAGAAATGCAATAAAATTGCTGAGATATGAAGATCTTAGGGATAGGGGAGAATTAAAATTTGATTTTGGCGTTAAAGAGTTAACTGATTATTTCAAAGAATTTTCCAATTTTGAAGAAATACTTTATGGAATTGACGAATTTTATCGAGATCATTCCTTGCATGTTTTCCGAGTTTATTTATTAGGAGAATATATTTTAAGGGAAATATTTCCTGGAAAATATGATAATATAAAGATTTTCGATAAACCTGATAAAATAAAAATAAAAAATCATGAAAAAGAAGCTATTTGGTGTTTAATTGCTTTATGTCATGATCTGGGGTATCCATTACAAAAGATAGATCAATTAAATAAAAAACTTTCTGACATTTTACAATATTTTGGTATGACAAATTTCCAAAGAGTGAAAATTAATTTACCTCAAGAGGGAGTAATTTTAGATAAACAGATTTTAAAAATTCTCTCTTCAAAATTAGATAAAGACTTAAAAGTATCTATTCAATCGAAGTTTTACACTAAATATTCCTATTCATATGAAAAATTAAATCATGGTATAATGTCATGTATATTATTAATGAAAAATTTAGTTTATTTTAAAGAAATGGATTATAAACCAGATTTTCGAGATGATAAAAATGATGAGTTGAATGCCAAACAATATTTAATCCGTAGAGAAATTTTAAGATCAATTGCTTCTCACGATACTCATGATATATATCATATAGAGATGAATAATTTTCCCTTTTTATTAATTATTTGCGACGAAATCCAAGAATGGAGCCGTCCATTTTCTAAAAAGCGTATTCCTTATGAGATTGAAAGTGAGAGAAAAGAAGAAATAAAAATATTAAATTTTAAAGAGGATAATATAGAAATTTTAATTACTCTCGATTTAAATAATCAAGATCTTAAACTTCATTCAATAGATAAATTTCAGAAATTTATAAGATTGTTAAGAAGCGCTGTGGATTCTCATAAAAGAAAATTCAATTTTTCCCTTTCGATTAAAAATTATAGAAACCAAACATATTTGTTTGAATATGAAAATCCAGATAAGTTCTATCTTAAAAATAAATGGGATCCAGAAGATCCAAAATATTATCCTAAACCAATTGTAGAAAGATTTAAAAATGGAGTAAAAGATACTGATTTTAATTTAGATGATATTACCAAACTTAAATTTGATAAAATTTAGAGTATATAATTTTTAAACTTTTTTACTTAAATATGGAAAGAAAAAATTTTGTGAAAATTAATTATTTAAAAATTAATAAAGAAAGCATAAAATTTTCAAAAAAAACAAGAATTTGGTGTAGATTACCTTATCCAAATCATCCAAAGGGATGCCCTAATTTTAATAAAAATCCTCTTTGTCCCCCTAAAGCGGAATATTTGGAAAATATAATAAATAATTATAATTTTTTTTATCTAGTTTATGCATCTTTTGATTTAAGAAGACATAGAAATAGAATGTTATTATTACATCCAAAGTGGTCAGATAGACAAGCAAACTGCTTATTATATTGGCAAGGATCCGTTAAAAAAAGTTTAAAAGAATATATAAAAAAAATTTTTTTGAAAAACAAGGAAAAAAAAATTTACATATTTGCATCTGGGTCTGGTTTTAAAGATAAATTTTTCAAACAATCTAAGATTTATAGTATGGAAGCTGCAGGGATTGATGTTTTTAATATATTAAAAAATAATCACATTGATTTCGAACTAAAACCGAAAAATAAAATACTTTTGGTTACGCTGCTTTGTTGTAATTTTGAACTGTTGTTTGAATAAGTGGTTTAATTTCCTTTATATAGGAAAAATTTTTACAATACTTCTTTTGAATGGGGCATATTTCGCGACATATATCCTTATCTAAACAATGATTACAGTCTAAATTATTATTAAAATTATTTAAACATTTATTCAAGAGATTAAATTGAAGTATGGATCTTAGAGTATTTTCATTATTTATTTGAACAAAACAAGTGTTTTGATTTTTGAAAGCCGTACAAGGAAATAATTTTAAATCAAAAGAAATCATATATTTATTTTTCGCTGCTTGACATTCAATACATGAATTACTTAAATTAGAAAATGCTGAGCCAATTTCTACATCAGAAAATTCATATTTTCTTTTTATTTTTGATAAATAATCATTTAATATTTCAATATTAATTTTTAAATTCTTATTATATTTCATTCCTCTTCCATGAGGAATAAAACGTAAAATTTTAATATGTTTAATTTTCAAATCATTTAATAGAAATTCAATAGTTTCATTTAGCTGTTTTAAATTATATTTTATGGGGATTATATGAACCTCCGATTTAATTTTATATTTTATGCATCTTTTCATTGTTTCAATTAGATTATTTAATCCATGGGGACAACGAGTTAAAGTGTTAAAAATATCTTGATTTACTGTTTGAAAATTGAATCTTAAAGAAAGCTTTGGATAATTTTTAAATTTCATTAAAATTTTATTAGGAATAGGTAAATATCTTTCTTTTCGATAAATATTTCCACATGTATAAATTTCTAAAAAAAGATTTTTTTGAACTATAAAATCAATAAATTCTTCTATATCTGGGTGGAGAAATGGTTCGCCTCCTGATAATTGAATTATATCAAATTGTAATTCTTTTGCATTTGAAATAATCTCAAAAAATGAAGATTTCTCAATAAACTGATTTTTATGAATATTTGAATTACTTGAGCAAAAGATGCAATTAAAAGGACATTTATTAGTGATTTCAATTAACAATTCTTTTTTTTTTTCTTTTATCAAATTAATAAACTCCTTTTTACAAGACTAAAGTTAAATGATAGAAAATTAAAACATTTCTTTTTTTCAATTATTGTTTTTAAAATCCTATAATAAAAATATTTAAAAAAAAACATTCTTATCTAAAGTTATATATAATTATTATATATAAAAATCTAATTATTGAAATCAATTTTTATATAATTTTAATCTGGGAGAATGAATTTTGTTCTATTATATATAATTTATTATCATTATTTTGTGTTTATATTTATGTTTTTATTTTATAAAGAAAATTATATATAATGAAAACCTATTTTTAATATTATAGTGTCCGACAAAAATAATTTAATTAAAGTTCTTGGAAGATTAGAATTAATTGCTGAAAATTTAATGTATGTAGTAAAAAAATTAAATCAACAATTAATTTATGCAAATGAGAAGAAAAAAGAACCCAAATTAGAAAATTGTGTTGAAAATTTTTTTAATAGCTTCTTAAAAGATCTTTTAAATAAAAAAGATAAACAAACTCTAAAAGAAATTCATGAAAAATGGATGGAAAAAATAGAAAAGAGTAGAGATAAAAATACTGTTTCTATTTATTTATCAAAATTATGTAGAGCGGGTTATATCAAAATTATTAGAGATAAAATTGATGGAAGAAAAAAAATCTATGGAATAATGAATAAATAATTATTTTCAATAAGATTATAAAATTTTCTCGCATTATTTATTAATTTCACGCATTACTTTTGCAAAACCAGTCCATAATTTTTGAGAAAATTGACTTACTAATATATTATCTATTCACCTTGAATCTAGACATTTTAATTCCTCTTTATGTGCTTTTATTTTTTATTTTCCAAATTTCGGAAAAGATTTCCTGTAGATTTATCTTTACTTTTTTTGCAATTTGTTCATATGTTTCATCGATATCTGCCTCCTTTTGCAATTTTTGAAGTTGTTCATATCTTCTTTTTTCTTTTGCATGCGTT
>Ga0114919_10002402_pt1 | contig 15162 bp, 20 predicted proteins | sample BlataG_FD_88682 | JGI IMG/M metagenome (GOLD analysis project Ga0114919, IMG submission 88682) | Deep subsurface microbial communities from Black Sea to uncover new lineages of life (NeLLi) - Black_00105 metaG | ecosystem: Environmental > Aquatic > Marine > Oceanic > Sediment | place: Atlantic... | reverse complement strand
TGTGTGTCATCTTTGTTGGTAAAAATCAGCTTGTTTTGCTTGTATGGTTATGTTGGGCAGAGCCATCCCAAAGCTGCTCTTGAGATTGCCATCCTGCTGCCGAGAAACTGGATTCCCGCTTTCGCGGGAATGACAGCGGTGGAGTGGGCGGTATTAACGGAGAAACCATAGCTAACGGCCCAAAAAATCTACCTACAATCTTGACGGGCACCCGGTGCACACCCTACCAAACTAACGGGGTTGACGGACGGCTGCGCAGCGAATAGAATTGCTCACTCCAATATTGAGAATCAAGAATCGAGAATCGAGAATCGAGGTACGAGTATGGCGACAATTAATGAAAATTTTCTGAAACTTCAGGCGGGTTATCTGTTTCCGGAAGTCAGCAGGCGCGTCCGGGCCTTCCAGACCCAAAATCCGGATGCGAAGATAATCAGCTTAGGCATCGGTGATGTTACCCAGCCGTTACCCCCGGTCATTGTCGAAGCGATGAAAAAAGCGGTCGAGGACATGGGCACCGAAGCCGGTTTCCGCGGCTATGGCCCGGAACAGGGCTATGATTTTCTAATCGAGGCAATTATCGAAAATGACTTCAAGACTCGCGGCGTCGACTTAGACAAGAGCGAGATTTTTGTCAGCGACGGCGCCAAGTGTGATACGGGCAATATCCAGGAAATATTCGGCGCCGATAACATCGTTGCCATAACCGACCCGGCGTATCCGGTATATGTCGATAGCAATGTAATGGCAGGCAGAACCGGCAAAGCCGACGAAAACGGCCAGTACGATAAAATCGTCTATATGCCGTGCACCGCCGAGAACAACTTTATCCCTGAGCTGCCGAAAACCCCCGTTGATATTATTTACCTCTGCTTCCCGAACAATCCTACGGGAGCAGTGGCTGATAAAGAGGTTTTAAGTAAGTGGGTCGATTTCGCCCGACGCACAAGAGCCATAATCCTTTTTGACGCTGCTTATGAGGTCTTCATCACCGCTCCTGACATCCCGCATTCAATTTATGAAGTTGACGGCGCAAAAGATGTGGCGATCGAGTTTCGCAGTTTCTCCAAAACCGCCGGCTTCGCCGGCATCAGATGCGCCTTTACCGTCGTGCCGAAGCAGCTCAAGGCCGCAACTTCCGACGGCAGGGCGGTCGAAGTCAATCCCTTATGGAACAGGCGGCACTGCACCAAGTTCAACGGCGCCTCGTACATTTCACAGGTCGGCGCAGCCGCCGTCTATACTCCTGAGGGCAAAAAGCAGACCCGCCGGATTATCGATATTTATAGGCGCAACGCTAAGTTAATTTGCGAATCGCTTACCAAACTCGGCTACCAGGTCTATGGCGGGGTAAATGCGCCGTATATCTGGATAAAGACGCCGGACGGCCTGAGCTCCTGGGACTTCTTTGACCGGCTGCTGCAAAAGGCCAACGTCGTTGGCACGCCCGGCGCAGGCTTCGGACCGGCAGGCCAAGGCTATTTCCGCCTCACCGCCTTCGCCGGGCCCGCCGACGTCAAAGAAGCTATGAAGCGTTTTGCCGCTGTCTAATAATAGAATGGCTAAGATGACAACAGCATATATCGGCCTGGGCAGTAACCTGGGTGACAGAGAGGGCTACATAAGGAGCGTTCTTAAAATGCTCGCCGAAACCGAACATCTCGATGTTGCACGAGTAAGCGACATAATCGAGACCGCTCCGCTTGGCGACAGAAACCAGCCTGACTACCTGAACGCAGTTGCTGAAATAAAGACCGACCTGCGCGCGGAAAAGTTGCACAAAAGACTGGCCGACATTGAGAGCTCGCTCGGCAGGGTACGCCGGGAAAAGTGGTCGCCGAGGATTATTGATTTGGACTTGTTGCTTTTTGGCGCCGAGGTCGTAAATCGTCCCGGCTTAACCGTGCCGCATCCGCAGATGCACTTGCGCTCGTTTGTGCTTAAAGGTCTCTGCCGGCTCAACCCCGAATTACTCCACCCGGTTATAAAAGAACCAATGATCGAGTTGGCAGCCCGGCTCGGTGGCAACGACTTTGTTCCCAATCCCAGTCTGCCGCAGCTCGTCAGTGTCGCAGGCATAATCGGCGTCGGAAAAACTACTCTCAGCAAAAAATTATCAAAACTGCTCAACTGCAAAGTCCTGCTCGAAGCCTACGACACGAATCCCTTTATGCCGGACGTCTATGCCGGCAAAAAAGAATTAGCGTTGGATTCGCAAATATATTTTTTGACCAGCAGGATTGAACAGCTAAACCATAACGTTTTGGCGCCCGGACAGCTCGCCATCAGTGACTATATCTTTGACAAAGAGCTAATCTATGCAAGGCGCCTGCTCAACGTCCAGCAATTAGCTTTGTATGAAAAGATTTACCCGCCATTCAGTGCAAAGATTGCTGCTCCGGTCCTGGTAATATATCTGCAGGACTCAGTGCAAAAATGTCTGGAGCGCATCCACAGGCGCAACCGTCCTTACGAGCAGAAAATTGAGCCGCAATTTTTGGAAGCTCTCAATTCCGATTATGAGCGGCTCTTTAAGGATTGGAAAACCTGTCCGGTTATCCGTACACAGATGTCAAAATTAGACTATATGAAGGACGCCAATATCGATAGACACGCTTCTAACAGGCGTATTGACCATTTAACAAATCAAATAAAAAATTATATTGCAGTATAATGGAAATAGCAAAAACAATAGAGTCGGTCAGGCAACTGGTAAAAGCCGCACGGATTAAAGGCAAGAATATCGGTCTTGTGCCGACGATGGGGGCGCTTCATATCGGCCATATTTCGCTAATCGAAGCGGCGGTGAAACAATGTGACTTTGTCGTCGTCAGCATCTTTGTCAATCCTACACAGTTCGGCCCCGGTGAAGATTTCGAAAAATACCCGCGACCCCTCGATGCCGACCTGAAGATTTGCAGAAAGGCAGGCGTGGACGTTGTTTTTGTTCCGACGCCGGAGCAGATGTACCCGTCAGAAAATCTCACCTGGGTAAACGTCGAAGAACTGACCGAATCACTTTGCGGCCAATCCCGCCCGATACACTTTCGCGGAGTAGCCACCGTCTGTGCCAAGCTGTTCAATATCGTTGCCCCTGATATTGCATTTTTTGGCCAGAAGGACGCCCAGCAGGCAATCGTTATTAAGCGAATGGTCGCTGATTTAAATATGCCTCTGGAAATCGTTGTCTGCCCGACAGTTCGCCGGCCCGATGGACTGGCCGTCAGCAGTAGAAATAAATATCTAACCGAGGAGCAGAAAAAAGATGCGACTTATATATATAAGTCACTTCAAAAGTGCAAACAGATGATTGACGCCGGCACCACAGACAGCGAAACGATTATCGCCGAGATGCGTAAGATATTAAGCCGGGCGCCATCAATAGCGATAGAATACGTAAGTATCGTTGACGCCGAAACCCTGCAAGCAATCGACCCCCACGCCTGTCTGCCGACAGGCAGACGTGGGGGCAAAGTCCTCGCAGCGGTCGCCGTCCAAATCGGCTCCGCCCGATTGATCGACAACATAATGGTTGACGCAAAGTGACAGATTTCAGAAATCCCGATTTTAGGAGCAGATGCTATGAGACGGGCTAAGAAAAAGTTGGCAGAATATCAAAGTTCTATCATACGCCACATATGCCTGCTGGGTCTGGTTTCTGTCATAGGTTGTGGGCACTCCTTCGTAACGCCGGATATGAACACGGATCTCGCAACTTACTCTCTGGACGACGCCCAGCCAGCGGACAACCTTTTTCGTGACAGCGAAGAGCGCTTTCTTATCAAGTTTATATGTTCAAGGACCGGCAGTATCGATAAGCTTATTTTTGGCGACATGCGTCTAAACGTCACACAATCTCGCCCGGCAATCCTGGCAAAGACTGATGACCAGTGGCTTGTGTTGCCCTTTGAAGGTGATTTGCTGCAACAATATGGCTGGGAATATGTAGGGGCCAACCACGAGCGGACCGAAATGTTCGCCGTTCTCGACAATCAGATCGAAAGCCCGGGCTGGAACCTCGTTATACTCGCTTCCTCCGATGGCGCCCGAACTTGGACCCTTAGGAGCACACTCCGAAAGGTATGTTACTATGCGGGTTTCTATGATTTTGTAATGGACCGGGAAGGCAAAGGTCGCCTAACGATTTTGCTCAATGACGATTACACCGACGACATTAAGGAGGGACTCTACCATTATCGCACCACCGATGCCGGGTATATTTGGACCGGCCCGGAATATGAGCCGAATTATTTATACAAACGATCACGTGGAACACGCCCCCGGACCATTTACAGCCTTAGCGACATCACAGAGTAGGCCTGCCCTCTCAATCGGCTAATTGACAACATTCTGGTGGACTCAAGCCAAAAGTAGTGTATAATAGTGATGGCTTCGCTTGAAGATAGGTTGAAACAATTGTGATCGAAGCAGATGAGGCGACTTTTTGACGTTAGAACCGTATTAACATCGTTCTATTATTGTATTGTGAAGTGGCTGAAAAATGAAAGAAATCTTATCTTTTTCTGAGATTAAGAAGCGCTACGATACTGAGTGGGTGCTCATCGGAGATCCTGAAACTTGTGATGATCTTAGCATCAAGCAAGGTGTAGTTTTGTGGCATAGTAAGGATAGAGATGAAGTGTATAGAAAGGCAAGACAGATGCGCCCAAATCACTCTGCTATTCTATACACAGGCAAATTACCTGATGATGTAGCAGTTGTATTATGAAGATTACGTTTGATCCTACCCAGGGTTTAATTGTTATCCCTACTCGGCTGCATGGCCTTGACATAGATACAATAGTCCGTCTGGCGTTGGATACAGGTGCGACCAACTCAATGGTCAACTGGGATGTGGCAGTACTCCTGGGTTACGACCCGTCTTCTTCAAAAGAACGCATCCAGGTAACCACAGGCAGCGGAGTAGAATTTGCACCTCGGATTGTGGTTAAGAAGGTCGAAGTTTCAGGCAGGTCTCTTGAGAATTTCCCAATACTTTGTCATACACTACCTCCCAGTGCTACAGTGGATGGTTTATTGGATCTTGATTTCTTTCGGGGCGTATGTCTGATGGTAAATCTACGGGAAGGAATCATCACTTTAGAAGATTGTGGACATTAAAGCAATTCACGAATCAACAATTATGTTTGTAAAGCTATTAAAAAGCAAGTTACATCGCGCAACGGTTACCGCTACCAGGCTGCACTATGCCGGCAGTATCGGCTCCGCTTGCCTAATCGACAACATTCTGGTGGACGTGAGCAAACAGTAATGTATAATGATTTTTAGTGTTACCTAAAAAGAAGGAATTTCTTATGAGACAATTTAAAATTATTGTTGAGAAGCACCCTGATGGTTATGTAGCGTATCCACTGGGCCTCAAGGGTGTTGTCGTTGGCCAGGGAGATACGTATGAAGAGGCACTTTCTGATGTAAAATCAGCAATTCAGTTTCATATTGAGACATTTGGAAAAGAAGTGCTGGAGGTAGAGCCGCGAATTATCGAGGCTTTCGTGGCTGAAACAGGAGTAGAGGTTTGATGGCAAAGTTTCCCGTTGATGCACCAAGACAAAAGGTAGTAAAGGCGTTAGAGATTCTGGGCTTTCGAGTTGTAAGGCAAAAAGAGCATATTTCTATGGTACGTGAAAACTCCAACGGAAGTAAAACTCCTTTGACCATGCCGAATCATACTAAGATAAAAGCCTCTACATTAAGGACAATTTGCACCCAATCCGGAATTACAAGAGATGAATTTTTGGAAGCTTATAAGAAGGCATAGATTTGGCAACGGCAGACAATATGCCACTCCCGGCTACACTGACACTTCCACAATGGCGCCTTACTGTGGCATCAGGAGTGGCTGAATGATAAGCGGACATGGCGCTGAGGAATAATACAGGTAAGAATGAGTAACATTTTATGCTTGTAAAGCTGTTAAAAAGTAAGTTACATCGCGCAACGGTTACCGATACCAGGCTGCACTATGCGGGCAGTATCGCAATAGACTCAACGTTGATGGAAGCGGCCGGTATTCTGCCTTACGAGTCTGTTTTGGTAGCCGATTTAAACAATGGCAGCAGGCTGGAAACCTACGCCGTTCCTGCCGAAGCCGATTCCGGCCAGGTCGTAGTACTTGGCGCAGCCGCTCAGCTCGTCAAGCCAAAGGACACCGTTATCATTTTTGCCTTCGGTTACTATACGCCTGAAGAGGCTGTCAAACTTAAACCCAAGGTAATCGTCCTCGACGAAAATAACAAAATAAAGATGACCGAGAGAAGTTAATTGGCGCTTGCCGATTTTCGATTGCCCCTTGAAATTTAAAAATCGAAAATCGTAAATTGGAAATCGAAAATGTATCCTGAACTTTTCGAGATACCTTTCGTCCATTTGACCGTAAAAAGCTACGGCCTGATGATGGTCATTGCTTTTCTCCTGGCCATCTCCCTGATAAGGCACCTTAGCCGCGATATCACGCCCGACCCTCATCTCATCACTAATGCAGCCCTTTATTCCCTGATAGCCGGAGTGGCAGGCGCGCGTCTATTTTACGTAATACATCGTTTCGACGAGTTCCAGAGTAGAGATTGGTTTTATATTTTTGCTATCTGGCAGGGCGGCCTGGAGCTTTTAGGAGGCGTGGTTTTAGCCATCTCTGTCATCTTCTTTTACCTCTGGTACCATAAGCTTCCCATCCGCCGATACCTCGATATCCTCGCTGTCGGCCTGATGCTGGCACTGGCCTTCGGCAGAATCGGCTGCTTTCTAAACGGCTGCTGTTTTGGAAAACCGACGGAATTGCGCTGGGCCGTCCGCTTCCCGTACGGCTCACACGCTTACAAAAGTCAAATATATTGGAATCCGGAAAGAAATCGCCTTCACCCTCAATTGAAATTGCCGCCTGCGTTTTCCGTTTACAACAATAATGAAGATGGCATACGGCCCCAGGCCTTAAAACTCTATGAACAGTTAACGCCCGAACAAAAAGATATGGTTGACAAAGGCCCGTATCGCTGCTTGCCCGTTCACCCCACCGAGTTGTATTCATCTGTAAACGCCGCTTTTTTGTGTTTTATACTCTACCTCTTCTGGCGAAGGTCACAAAATGCCGCCGGAACAAAAAACGGCAAAAAACTCTTCGCCAAACCCGGCTGTACATTTGGATTGATGTTCGTACTTTACGGCATCACCCGCTTTTTTATAGAATTTCTACGAGATGATAACCCATTTGAGCACGCCTGGTGGGCAATTTACAGAGGCGGAACAGTTTCTCAAAACCTGGGGATTTATATGACGATTTTGGGGGCCGCCTTAATGCTAATATTTCAAAGAATGAGAACACAACAACCGAAGTAACGTATAGACGATAAAAAGATACAGATTCCTTATACGCAATACGATATACGAGTAAAATATGGGCCTTTACGATAGAGATTACGCACAGGCAGATTACCAGTCTCAATCCCGCTACGCCCCGCAGATGCGGATGGCCTTTCCTCGGTTCACACCGGTCGTCAAGTGGCTGCTGATTATTAACGCAGCAGTGTTCGTCCTGTCCTTCTTGATAGCGCCTCTGGCAAACTTCTTCTTCCAATGGTTCTCCGTGTATCCCGCTACGCTGGGGATGTCTTTGCAGCTCTGGCGGCTCATAACTTACCAGTTCTTGCACAGTATCGGCGGATTCGGCCATATCCTTTGGAATATGCTCATTTTATACTTTTTGGGGACCATGCTCGAACAATTTTGGAGCAGCAGGAAATTCCTGGCTTTTTATCTTGTGTGCGGAGCAGCAGGGGGGGTGCTGTATCCTCTGCTGGCTCTTGTAGGGTGGCTGCACGTAAGACCTTTGGTTGGTGCTTCAGGAGCAATCCTGGGAGTCCTGACTGCAACTACCATATTGTTTCCCACCGCCAAGATTCTCGTGATGGGAATATTCCCTATAAGACTACGGGTTTTAGCAATAATTCTTGTGGTGGTTAGTATCCTGACTGTGCTTCGTCCGCAGCAAATTGGCAATGCCGGCGGTGAAGCGGCCCATCTCGCAGGCATAGTGACAGGTGCGATTTACGTGTTTTCACAGTCCTGGCGACATAAACTAAAATTAAAAGTCCGGGCAGGACAATGGGAAAAGAAAATGGCTGCCCGGCGTAATCTACAATTGGAGCTCGACCGCATCTTGCAAAAGGTCCACGAGTCCGGCATTCACAGCTTAACGTCGAAGGAAAAAAAGATACTCAAGCAGGCCACCAAAGCCGAGCAAATGCGAGACGAACTATAAAAACAAGGCCTTACGAAAAATCCCGTAAGGCCTTGCTGCTATAACCGTCATTCCGAGCGAAGCCCCCGTTCTTGCTTTCGCACCTGTGCCTGCGCCACCTGTGTCGAGGCAAACACAGGTGCAGGCAAGAAAGCACGGGGGCGCAGTCGGGGAATCTATTTTTTCTTTTCATTAATCAATTATCAATATCGAAGATCCGCCGTCCGTGTGGCGGAATCAATAATCATTTACTCAGTCCCACTTAAATCTTCTGATTCGTCTTATCAATTCTTCGACTCGTGCCTTTACGTTCTCGGTTTTGAAGTCCATCAGCCTATCAACCTCAGCCTGGCTTTCCTCGATTTGTTTTTTCAGCTCCTCAAGTTGCTTGAGCAGCCGCTCGTACGCTATTTGCTTCTCTCTTACAATTAAGTCAAACCTGCTGCTGACGACTTCTTCCAACTGTGCAATTAGTTCTTTCTTTTCCTTGTCATTACGTGCGGCCCTGATTTTCCTGAGCAGTCTATCTCGCTTTTCCTTGAGTTCTAACTTTTCTTTAAGAACTCGACCCAATTCAGGATTTTGCAGCCACTTTCTGTAAATGTATCCATATTTCTCCACCACACGGTCAAACGTCTTTATATAACGTTCCGGGTCCTGCTCCTTTAGGTTGGCCAGTTTTTCTGCTGCCGGAGGGTAAATTTTTCCCAGCCATTCAAGAAATTCAGCCTGCCACTTGCGCCTCCTCTCATCCATATGTTCCCTGATTCTCTCGCCGAATTGCTTACGCATAACTTCTCTAAGCTCGTCTTTGAACTTATCCGGCTCTTTCTCGCGCAGCTTCGCTAATTCTTTTGCTTTTGCCGGGTCGCTCTCCGCCAAATCCTTCATTATGCGCTCAATTATCTCATCTGTTAATTCGAACCGCCTCGGTCCCCCTCTTGGTCCTCCCCTTGGTCCCCCTCTTGGGTCTGTTGGTTCGTCCTCACGCCAGATGTCCTCTTTTTTCTCTTCGCCCGTCCTTTGGGCAGAGCAGGGCAGGATAGACAGCACTATGACTGCTGCCATCGCCGAAACTAAAATGATTCCGTAACCTGTCTTCATTCCTTTTACCCCTTCCAAAAATCACCAGCAATTTCTATTTCTATAAGCTCCATCTCCAGTTCCGATACGGCTGTGTCGCCGTTGCCGCCGTTTTCGCCCAGCTCCAGAGTCAGCACTTCGCTTTCAATTTGTTCAATCTCCGCAGTGAAAATCGCCAGCTCCGCATAGTCGGCGGAAATATCGTCGCTGTCCCAGAGCGCTTCGGGTATCATTGCGGCGGTAGCTCTTCCATGCCTACCACCGCCTATGTCGAGTAATCTTACACTTATAGCTGCTATGACGATAGCTGCTGCCGCAACGACAGCCGTTTTGTAGGATATTCTTCTAAAAACATTTACCTGCCTGGGCAGTATGGCCCCCGCAATTTCGGACTTTATATCAGCTATCAGCCCATCGTCAGGCGCAGGCGCAGGATACTCGAGAAGGATTTGCTCGGCCTTGCGAACATCCTCAACGGCTCGCTCGGCCTGTTCGGCGCCGGCGAATCTCTCGAACAGCTCTTTCAGATTTTCCTCGTTTTGACCATTCATAACATTATCGCTCCATTAGCTCCCGCAGTCTCTTCAGCCCCCGATGTAATCTCGACAATGTGGTTCCTATCGGCTCAGACCGCATTTCCGCTATTTCCTTCAGCTTCAACTGCGAATAAAAACGCAGCATTATCAATTCTCTCATATCTGCATCCAGCTTTTCAAGCTGTATCTGTAATTTATCGACTCTTTCGCTATCGGACTTTTTTACCTCTTGTTTCCTTGATTCAAGCTGCTTTTTTCGGACCTCCAGCAATTTTTTCCGCCGCTGCTTGCCCCTTAAGTAATCGTGAAAAATATTCGATGCTACTTTGAACAACCAGCTTTCAAAAGAGCCGCCCTTATAGGAACTGATTTTCTCCACCAACTTGATAAATAGCTCGCTCAGCAGGTCATTACTGACCTCGTTATTGCCCGTTAATCGGTAAAAATAACCATAAAACCGACTTGCGTAAATGTCAACCAATTCTGAAAAGCTTTCCGCCGAACCGGCCTTACATCCGATTATTATCCGGGCTAAGTTGTCGCTCTTTGCCATATTTAAGCGCTTTTTACATAAATAAAGACGGTATCCGGAATTGATTTATTGCATATTTATTGTACAAATGAGGAAAAATCTGATTGTTTTTTTGCCCGTCAGGTCCTATTTGCTCCGCCTCTCAGTCCTTTTCTTCTTCTTCCTCCTCCTCGTCAACCTTCCATCGCTCAGCTTCGTCAATATCCTCGATTTCTCGCTGCATATACTTGAACAGCTTATCCTGAAGTGGGGCTAACTTCCCATACCACTTGAGCATCCTCTGATAGCTGGCTACCAGCATATCAAGACGGATTAGCTGCCATTTGGCTATGCACTCCGGCTCCTTGATATTGGTAAACGGGTCGCATTTGAAAGTCCTTTGGTTGTCAGGACCAATCTCACAAAATTCGCAATCTTTGCACTGAATCATTTTCGCACCCCAATCTGAATCGGCACAAACCAGGGCAAAAAAATTCGCCCTTTTAACTTTTTACTTTTACATTCTGTTATAGTACCATATATTCCAAAGGATTAAAAGTATTTTGTAACAAAGTTTTTCAGGTGTTTTTCGGAGAAATAAATGGCAAAATCAAGACGCAGACGCAAAGTGGGCAGTAAAAAAAGGCGCGCCCGCTGGAAAATTCGGCATAAAATCCGCTGATTATTCGTTGCGCATCGCGCATATCGAGTATCGCGTAAGATATATGCAATACGATATACACAATACACAATACACAATACACAATCTTGGCCTTGAGCGAAGCGAAGGCACGATATACGATAAATGAAACATTTCAATATCATTTTCAAGCCCGACGATAAGCAAATTTCGATTCACGCAGGTGCGACACTTATCGAGGCGGCGGGCCAGGCAGGCATAATCTTAAACACCGTCTGCGGCGGCAAGGGCACCTGTGAAAAGTGTGTCGTAAACCTTGAGCCGGACTCGCAGCAGGTCCTGGCCTGTCAGTACCATATTCAAAGCGACCTTACGGTAACGATTCCTGCCGGCTCCAGGTTCTTCGAGCAGAAAATCCTCGCTGAGGGTATTGATACAAAAGCCAGAATCCAGCCCGACATATACGAAAAATATTTGCAGCCCGATTCCGCCGCCCCAATATTCGGTGTGGCAATCGATATCGGCACAACCACAATCGTTGCCAGGTTAATTGATATGACAGACGGTCGATGCCTGACAACTCAGGCGGAATTAAATCCACAAAGCCGATACGGCGATGATGTCATCAGCAGAATCACCTACGCCGAGACCGACGCAAAATTAGCCGAGCTGCACGACACAATAATTAACTGCGTAAATGAGCTGATTGCCCGGCTTTGCAAACAGGCCTGCGCAGATGCAAAGTGCATATATGAAATCGCCGTCGTCGGCAACACGACTATGAACCACATTTTCCTTAAATTACCTGTCAAGCAGCTTGGCCAGGCACCGTACAAGGCGTTCTCTCTTGATGCCAGAGACACACCTGCTAATGAGCTGGCCCTGCAAATAAACCCAGCCGGCAATATCCATACCGCTCCCAATATAGCCGGCTTCGTCGGCGCAGATACCACTGCCGTCGCACTTGCGGTCGATATCGATTCGGCTGAAGAAATGACACTGGCCGTCGATATCGGCACAAACGGCGAGCTTGTACTCGGCACCGGCGATAAGCTCTATGCGGCAAGCTGCGCCGCCGGGCCTGCACTGGAAGGAGCACGTATAACCTGCGGCAGCAGGGCGGCCGAAGGGGCGATAGAAGCGGTCATCGCAGGCGACGGGAACATAGTTCTGGATGTGATAGGCGATTGCCCGGCCCGCTCAATATGCGGCAGCGGGCTGATTGACGCCGTGGCGGTACTGCTGGAACTGGGTATTGTTGACGCAAGCGGGCGGTTCGTCAGGGCAAGCTCGCTGGCAGATAAGGTGCCTGTGGCTATTGCCTCTCGCATACGCACCGAACTCGGCGAGCCGGTCTTTATCCTGACAGACAGCGGCGCCGCTGAAACGGTGTTTCTGACTCAAAAGGATATCCGCCAGTTCCAGCTTGCCAAGGGCGCTATCCGGGTGGGCATCAAACTTCTGCAGAAAAAACTTGGCCTCGAAGATTCTGACATAAAACGGATTTTTTTAGCAGGCGCCTTTGGCAATTACATCCGGGCCGAAAGTGCGCTGCGGATAGGGCTGCTGCCGGACGTTCCGGCGGAGCGCATCCATTTTGTCGGCAACGCCGCCGCTGCCGGCGCACAGATGATACTATTGAGCCGGCATTGCCGGGCGAAGGCGAAAGAATTAGCCCGAAAGATCGAATACGTCGAAATTGCACACGAGAAAGATTTTGAATCGGTTTTTGCGGAGTCGATGTCGTTCTGAAGCCAGGACGAATTTGTTTGGCGGGAATTGCGGTTTCGGGTAACACGCCCTTGAGCCCGTGCAGCCTTTTTTGTTGGCATCTCAAGCCAAATTTGATAAAATTCACTATACAGCAGCATTAAGGGTTGGTAACAGATTAGATGTATAGAATAACCGATATATTGATGACGAAAGGAATGAAAAATGAGACGGTTTTTTACCCTTGAATACTGGCAGGATGATAACTGGTTTGTCGGAAAATTGAAGGAAATTCCGGGAGTTTTCAGCCAGGGCAAAACCATAGAAGAACTAAAGGAAAATATAATTGATGCGTATCGTATGATGCTTGCCGAATCTGATGTTGAAGACGAGCACACTGACACCAAGTATATGGAACTTGGAGTCGAAGTGTGAAACGAAAGGCATTGATAAAAGACCTTGTTAAAGCCGGCTGTCTTCTCAAAAGACACGGAAGCAGGCATGATATCTATGCAAATCCCAGAAATGGTAAGCAGGCGCCCATTCCAAATAAAAGACTCATTGGTTCGACTAATCAAAAGGCAGCTCGGAGTATGACCGACAGAGACAGCGTGGGCTAACTCGTACTACGTAGCGAAGCTACTTCGCAGAGTAGCAAGCCCATCATACAAGCCCGCAAAATCGAATACGTTGAAATCGCCCACGAGCCGGACTTTCAGGCCGTCTTTGCGGATTCGATGCGGTTCTGATGAACGGTAACTGGTGATTGGTGAGTGGTTAAGTGGAGGCACTTATGTCCTTTATTAAGAACATGGTGCAAAAAAGGAAAAGCGAGAGGATGCCGGACTGGCACTTTAAGTTTATGAACCTTATCTTTCACGTCATGGACTTCATATACCCCTACATAGACAAACGCATCAAAAAGTTCGGAGTAGAGCCGGGTATGACGGTCGTGGATTATGGCTGCGGCCCGGGCAGGTACACCACCAGATTCGCACGACTCGTAGGCCGGCACGGAAAAGTCTTTGCGGTGGATATTCACGAACTGGCTGTCGAAGCCGTGAAGGAAAAGATTGACAAATGTGGATTAACAAACATCGAAGCTGTATTGGCGAGCGGATATGACAGCAGGCTGCCTGGCAAAATAGCAGACGTAGTATGTGCTATTGATATGTTTCACATTATCAAGAACCACGCGGAATTCCTGGCGGAGCTCAAAAGGATAACTAAAAACTCCGGCTGCCTGGTAATTGATGATGGCCATCAACGACGCAGCGTTACTAAGGCCAGCATCCTGGAATCCGGCCATTGGGACATCATCGAGGAAACCCGCGACCACCTGAAATGCAAGCCGAAGTATATGTAAAGCTGGATTGAAGACATCAAGATTGCCCACGAGCCACGAGCGAAGAAGGACGAATTTGTTTTGACGGCAATTGCGATTTTACAGGGAATTTATCTTGCTCGGTCCCGCCGGACTGTCTCGATTTACTTATTGTTTTTGCTCGTCTCTTGGCTTTTTGTCTTTGAAGCTGATAATAAGTCCGCCGGTGATAACAGCAACTAATGTCCACTGCATAAACAAACAGGGAGCATCTAAACGTCCGTATGAGGGTCTCCGGAAAGTCCCGTCCACAGCGTGGCCTTCGGTAGTAAATACGGAATGGAAAACGCAGTAAAAAGGCCGCAAGTTGTATGCTCACGGCCCTTGCCAATTGCGTTTTCTGATGATTTACAATGCCCTGTGTTTTCTCAGCAATCCTAAGCCGCCCCAGGCTGAGCAATTATGGGGCGGGTAGTCTACGCGATTGCCGCAGCGGCAGGCACGTTGGGCTCAGGAGGCGGGGGAGGCTCAGATTTCTTACAGCCATTGAGCACAATCAGCCCGACCACCACGAGACTTGCCAAGAGAAGGATTGTCTTAAATTGTTTCGTTTTGCCATTCATTCTGGTCTCCTTTCAAAGAATTTTTCCGAACTCAATTTTACACAAATAATTTACAATACCACAAAACCTAATATATTTCAATAGCCGTTTTTTTACACAAACTGGCGCCCACCGCACCATTTTACCGATTGCGTGTCTTAAATCAAGTTATAAGTTTGGGAAGTATAGTAGGGTAGATACGCCTACCCACATTATCTCGGTGGGGCAAGCCCCACCCTACACATTAAATCAAGCGATAGGTTTGGCAGGTCAGTCAAATCTGCAGGGAAATTGGGATTTCAGATTTCAAATTTCAGATTCAAGATTCAGCGTAATTTTCAATCAAAATCGCAGATAGTTAGAAGCAAAAATCGAGAAATTTGGTACTACCTCATGATATTGGTAAAGTTTTATTACGTTTATAACAATCAACGGCTGATTCCAGCACGCTGTTACGCTGCTCGGCCCAGTCCTGACGCTGAAAGTCGCTGACATGAACCGG
>Ga0114919_10002401_pt1 | contig 15163 bp, 27 predicted proteins | sample BlataG_FD_88682 | JGI IMG/M metagenome (GOLD analysis project Ga0114919, IMG submission 88682) | Deep subsurface microbial communities from Black Sea to uncover new lineages of life (NeLLi) - Black_00105 metaG | ecosystem: Environmental > Aquatic > Marine > Oceanic > Sediment | place: Atlantic... | reverse complement strand
TGGGGAAACCAAGCGTCTTAATGCTCCACAAAAGGGACATCTCAAGGGAATAGCTAACGTGAAGCATCTCCATGAATTTAGAGCTGAGGATACAAGTACAGTTAAACATGGTGATAAGATAGATATCGGTTTTCTGAACTCAGGTGACATGATAAACGTACGCGGCTTATCCAAGGGCAAGGGTTTTGCTGGTGTGGTAAAACGTTACCATTTCGCCGGTGGCCCAAAAACTCATGGGCAATCCGATCGCCACCGTGCTCCTGGTTCAATTGGCGCTACTACATATCCTGGTCGGGTACTTAAAGGAAAGCGCATGGCAGGACATATGGGAAACAGGAAAATTACTGTACGTAATCTTAAGGTAGTCAGAGTTGACACAAGTCGCAACTTACTTCTGGTTAGAGGAGCAGTACCTGGAGCTAAAAGAGGTTTACTAATTATCGAAAAAGTAGGCAAATAGAAAATGCAAGTTCCTGTTTATAGTTTAAAAGGTGAAATCATTGATCACGTAGATATCAGTGAGGACATTTTTACAATACCTTTCAACAAAGCGGTAGTTCATCAAGCAATGGTACGCCAGCTAGCTAATAACCGGCAAGGTACCGCATCTACAAAGACAAGGGGCGAAGTTAAAGGGAGTACAAGGAAACTTTTTTCTCAGAAGCACACTGGAAGAGCGAGGAGAGGCAATATCAAATCGCCCCTGCTCAGAGGAGGTGGGGTGACCTTCGGACCTAGACCTCGGTCATACCACCAATCTATGCCTAAGAAAATGAGACGTTTAGCCTTAAGATGTATTCTTTCCTCCAAAGTAAGGGAGGAGAGCATGAAAGTGATAGAAGAACTACTGTTTGAAAAGCCAAGGACGAAAGACATGGTCGATATCTTGTCAGCGCTTGACATTAATTCCACCGCTATAATTATCACCGAGCATTCCAACCCCAATGTAGTCAAATCCGCTGGTAATTTAACTAATGTTAAAGTACTACCCTCAGCTCAAATCAATGTGCTAGATCTACTTTCTTATAAAGCATTGATAATCACCATTTCCGCACTTCACAATGTGGAAAAAATTTGGGGAAGAGAGGAAATTAACAGTGCATCTCTATGAGGTACTGCGCCGCCCTCTCATTACAGAGAAGGCTACCATGCTTAAGGAAGAGAATAAATATGTATTTGAGGTAGCCAAGAAGGCTACCAAGCCTCAGATTAAGGAGGCAGTTGAAAAGGCTTTTAAAGTGAAAGTGACCAAAGTAAATATAATAACCGTTCCAGGAAAGACAAGGAGAAGAGGTAGAAGAGAAATAACAAGTCCAACCTGGAAGAAAGCAATAGTTGAATTGGAACCGGAGGATAAGATCACCTTCTTTGAAGGTGTCTAATTTATCATATAATATATGTGAGGTGAGTTTTGGGATCAGTCGTTAAGTGGAGAAAGAAAAAAATGTCCAAGCACCACCATAGGAAACTTCTTAAGAAAACTCGCTGGCAAAGAAGGCATCCATAATGTCATTACGAGTATATGAGGTGATTTGTAGTGTTAAAGACCTATAAACCAACATCTCCGGGCAGGAGAGCCAAAATTGGCAACACTTTTGAAGAACTAAGCAAAGTGCCTCCTGAGAAATCGCTGCTCTCACCGCTGAAAAGGAAGGCGGGACGGAATAGTCGAGGCGTGATAACAGTGCGCCATCGAGGCGGAGGAAGCAAACGTAGGTTTCGCATTATCGATTTCAGTAGGAATAAGATGGGTATTCCAGGAAAGGTAGCTACTATTGAATATGATCCTAACCGTTCAGCAAGAATTGCCCTAATCCATTACGCTGACGGGGAAAAACGCTATATCCTCACCCCTTTGGGCCTTAACTTAGGCGATACCATAGAGGCAGGTGAAGAGGCCGAGATAAAACCTGGAAACGCCCTGCCGTTGAGTTCAATCCCTGTAGGTACTTTGGTTCATAATATCGAGCTTGAGCCTGGCAAAGGAGGGCAGCTTGTTCGCAGTGCTGGTAATGCTGCCCAAATTATGAATAAGGAAGGTAAGTATGTCTTACTTCGCCTGCCATCAAACGAATTGCGTAAATTCCACTACAATTGCATAGCCACTGTTGGACAGTTAGGCAACGTTGACCACGAAAATATTAAATTCGGTAAGGCTGGAAGTAAAAGATGGCTGGGCATACGTCCTACAGTTCGAGGATCTGCCATGACACCTCGAGACCATCCTCACGGTGGTGGTGAAGGTAGATCTCCAATAGGATTAAAACATCCCAAAACGCCCTTGGGAAAACCAGCCCTGGGTTACAAGACTCGTAGCCGCAAGAAATCAAATAAAATGATAGTTAAACGGAGGAAATAAGGTGTCCAGATCACTCAAGAAAGGGCCATATTGTGACGCTAAATTGCTCAAAAAGATAGAGGCGCTCAATAGTTCGGGGGAAAAAACAGTTATAAAGACCTGGTCCCGCGCCTCTACAATTTTTCCACAGATGATAGGACACACCATTGCCGTGCATAACGGCAGGAAACACATAGCTATTTTCATCACGGAGAATATGGTAGGACATAAACTGGCCGAATTCGTACCTACTCGGACGTTTAGAGGGCATATCACTAAAGCTAAAGTAACTGTGCAGGATAAAAGGAGATAAACCAGGTTGAAGGTTAGAGCAGTAGCCAAGGATGTTGGTATTTCACCACAGAAAGTTCGCTTGGCAATAGGAACTGTTAAAGGTAAGAGAGTTGATGAAGCTTTAACTATTCTCAACTTCCTGCCTACTCCAGCGGCTAAAGCTTTAGCTAAGGTTATTAAATCAGCGTCTGCTAACGCTGAAAATAATTTTCAAATACCCTCTGAGAACCTTAGAATCACTGATATCTTCGCTAACCAGGGGCACACTTTAAAAAGGTTTCGTCCCAAATCAAGGGGGAGAATAAGCCCTATTTTAAAGAGGTCCAGTCATATTACAGTTTTTGTTAATGAGGAGGAATAATCTTGGGACATAAAGTTCATCCTGAAGGTTTTAGATTAGGCATTACCCACGATTGGCAAGCCAAGTGGTATGCAGGGAACAATTATGCACAGTTTTTACTTGATGACCTGAAACTACGTAGGGCTATTGATGAAAAATGTTCCGGGGGAGGTGTGGCACGGGTAGAAATCGAACGGACAGGAAATGAGCTAAGCTTAACCCTATATTCTGCCCGACCTGGCATTTTGATCGGTAGGGGAGGACAAAACGTAGAATTACTGCGTTCGGAGATGGAAAGGGTTATTGGCAATAGGGTTAGACTAACCATCAGAGAAGTTGAGCACCCTGAACTTGAAGCTTGTCTGGTAGCCCGAAGTATAGCTGAACGAATTGAAGGCAGAGTGCCTTTTCGCCACGCCATGAAGCAAGCAGCTTTTCGAACCATGCAGGCTGGGGCTAAAGGAATAAAAGTAAGGTGTTCTGGAAGGCTCGGCGGACGCGAAATTGCCAGATCTGAGGGTCTTCACCAAGGCCAAATGCCGTTACATAAATTGTCCGCTGATATTAGCTATGGTTTTGCTGAAGCCCATACGGTTATGGGGCGTATTGGGATAAAAGTATGGATATATAAGGGAGATATCATTTCCGAGGTGAGAAGAGAGAATGTTACAACCGAAGCGAGTGAAATACCGCAAAGTTCATAGGGGACGACTAAAAGGGGCAGCTCACAATGGGGACACCATCGCCTTTGGTGATTTTGGCTTAAGAGCTGAGGAATCTGCCTGGATAACAGCAAGGCAAATCGAAGCCACCCGCCGCGTCTTTGTGCGCTATTTGCGGCGTGGTGGACAAATGTGGATACGCATCTTCCCTGACAAATCTGTAACCAAGAAACCGGCAGAAACAAGGATGGGTGGTGGTAAAGGCTCCCCCGATCATTGGGTAGCCGTGGTTAAGCGAGGTAAAATCATGTTTGAATTAAGCGGTATAAATAAGGATACAGCCCGAGAGGCAGTTCACCTCGCCTCCTATAAACTACCCATCGCTACTAGCTTCGCAGCAAGAGAGGCAACTAATGTTGAAAGCTGATGAAATTCGCGCTCTCAGCAATGAGGAGTTATTAAGTAGATTGGAAGAGTCTCATGAAGAGCTTTTTAATCTACGCTTCCGACTGGCAACCCATCAGTTGGTTAACTATCATGAAATTACCAGTGTTAAAAGAAGGATTGCCAGGATTGAGACCATTTTAAGGGAGAGGGAGCTTAGCATAGAATGAGTTATATCGGAAAAAGAAAAGTTAGATTCGGGCAAGTAGTGAGCAATAAGATGGATAAAACTGTTGTAATAGCCACGCAAACCGTAAGACACCACCCACTTTATAAAAAGGCTATTAAACACACCAAAAAATATAAGGCTCATGATGAGGGTAATGCGTGCGAAATAGGAGACACTGTCAGAATCGTTGAAACACGCCCCCTATCCAAGGAGAAGCGATGGCGCGTAATGGAGATAGTATCTAGAAGAGAACTAACTGAAAAAGAACCGGGTGAAGAAGGGGAAAATGATACAAGCTTACACCAGGCTTAAAGTAGCTGATAATACAGGAGCCAAGCAAATTATGTGTATTAATGTGCTTGGCGGGACCAGGAGAAGATATGCATCTGTTGGCGACGTTATTGTAGTTACAGTTAAACGTGCAATGCCACGTGGTATGATAAAAGGTGGTGAGGTAGCGCGAGCTGTAGTTGTACGTGTAGCTAAGCCTTATCGCCGCCCCGATGGCTCATATATTAGATTTGATGAGAATGCAGCAGTCATTTTAGGTGATAAAAATAACCCCAAGGGAAGCCGTATCTTCGGTCCTGTAGCCCGAGAGCTTAGAGACAAGAATTTTACCAAGATAATATCCCTGGCTCCAGAGGTACTTTGAAATGAAAATCAGAAAAGGCGATAGTGTTATTATCATCGCTGGTAAAGACAGAGGGAAAAAGGGGAAAGTACGCCGAGTCTTGCCCAAAGAAGGCAGGTTGGTAGTAGAGGGGCTTAATATGGTCAAGCGCCATTCCCGCACCCATGCGGGAGCTCGACAGGCAGGCATAATTGAGCTTGCAGCCCCACTTCATGCATCTAATGTAATGCTAGTGTGCGACAAATGTAGTAAACCCACACGAATCGGATTTCGCTTGCTTGATACCGGACAAAAGGTACGGTTTTGCCGCTCCTGCCAAGAGGTAATTGATTAAACGGACTTGATATGGAATCTAGGTTAAAAGAAAAATATATAACAGAAGTGGTCCCGCAGCTCAAAGCTAAACTTGGCTTCGATAACATAATGCAATTACCAAAGCTAGAAAAGATTGTGGTTAGTATTGGTTTAGGCGAAGCAATACAGAACCCTAAAGCTCTTGAAGCTGCGGAGGGAGATTTAACCATGATTTCAGGGCAGCACCCGGTAATTACACGAGCCAAGAAATCTATTGCCTCCTTTAAGTTAAGAACTGGTATGCCCATTGGAATGATGGTAACATTACGAGGTCAAAGAATGTACGCTTTTTATGATAAGCTGGTTAATGTTGTTCTGCCACGTCTCCGTGACTTCCGAGGAGTATCCATAGACTCCTTTGATGGACAAGGCAACTATAATTTAGGTGTCAAAGAGCAGATAGTCTTCCCCGAGATCGATTATGATAGAATAGACAAGATTCGTGGTCTTCAAGTAACCATAGTTACTACAGCAAGGAAAGATGCTGAGGCTAGCAGCTTACTAGAACTCTTGGGCATGCCCTTCAAGAAAGGTTAATATGGCAAAAGTATCTAAAATTGTAAAATCAAAGCGAGTACCGAAATACAAAGTGCAGCAACGTAACCGTTGCCAGTTGTGTGGCAGACCACGTGCTTATATGCGTAAATTTGGCTTATGTCGTATTTGCTTCCGAAAACTCGCTGTAACCGGTGTAATCCCCGGGGTAAGGAAATCAAGTTGGTAAGGAAATTTAATGAGTATTACTGACCCAATCGCTGATATGCTGACTCGAATTCGCAATGCCATCATGGCAAGCCATGACGAAGTGCTAGTACCCTCATCTCAAGTAAAGCTCCCTATTATCAAAGTTCTCAAAGAAGAGGGATATATTGATGCTTATGAGATCCTCAAAGATAAAACGCGGAAAACAATAAGAATTCGACTTAAATATATGAATGATCAACCAGCTATACTAGGTTTAGAGAGGGTAAGCAAGCCAGGTCTGAGAGCTTATGTTGGAAGACGTGAAATTCCACGCGTCTATGGAGGGTTGGGAATAGCTATTCTATCGACGCCCAAGGGTATTATGACTGGCCAAAATGCATGGCGACGTCGCCTTGGTGGCGAAGTTATATGTCACATATGGTAGATTAACCCAGGAGTATTATATATGTCGCGTATTGGTTTGCTCCCTATTCCTATACCTCAAGGTGTTGAGGTAAGGATTGAGGGAAATGAAGTAACAGTAAGAGGGGATAAGGGAAAACTTCACCGATGTTTCTCTCCAGATATTTCCATCGCCTTAAAGGATGGGAGCTTGATTGTGACACGACCCGGAAATAGCAGAATCCACCGTTCCTTGCACGGGCTTACTCGCAGCCTCTTGGCCAATATGGTCGAAGGGGTAATCAAGGGATTCGAGCGGGTTTTAGAGATAAACGGCGTAGGCTATAGGGTACAGAAGGCTGATGATAAGTTGGTATTTCAAGTCGGATATAGTCATCCCGTAGAGTTCCCCCTCCCTACTGGAATTGAAGCCATTGTCGAGGGGACAAATCGTATTCGCGTCCAGGGCATTGACAAAGAGGCCGTCGGAGAGGTAGCAGCCAAGATTCGGGCTATACGACCTGCTGACCCCTATAAAGGAAGGGGAATCAAATTTGCTGAGGAGCAACTGCATCTTAAACCTGGCAAGGTAGGCAAGGTATCCAAAGCATAGTGAATGTAATGGCTAAGGCAAATTTACAGCTAATTCGAAAAGCGCGGCATAAGCGAGCGAGAAAGAGGATCGTAGGCACAAACTCACGCCCCAGATTATGCATCTTCCGAAGCTTGAACCACATCTACGCTCAAATTATAGACGACTCTATAAGTCAAACCCTGATTTCAATGGGTACTCTTGATACAGAGGTAAGAGATAAGACCAAGCAAATGACAAAAACCAAGCAAGCTGAGCTTATAGGTTCACTGATTGCTCAAAGAGCGCTGGACAAGGGAGTTAACCGCGTGGTTTTCGACCGAGCTGGTTCTAAGTATCACGGCAGGGTCAAGGCTCTCGCCGAAACTGCCAGAAAAGCTGGGCTTATATTTTGAGGTTATTCACTCTTCAATGTCTCTGCAATTAAAATGTGAGGATTCTCCGGAAATCCTGAAACTTACCAGAGTGGAAAGCGATTTGAAAGAGGATGGGGAATGTTTCTCCATTTCTTTCCTTACCTACGAGTAGAAATGAGGTTTAATAGATGAAAGCTGTTACAAGGGTAATTGGTAAAAGGGCTAAAATTGACGCCTCGGAGCTAGAATTCGAGGAGAAGCTAATAGCCGTTAATCGTGTAACCAAAGTGGTTAAAGGCGGCAAACGGCTTCGCTTCCGAGCTCTATTAATAGTTGGTGATGGTAGTGGACACGTGGGAGCTGGTTTAGCTAAAGCAACTGGTGTTGCTGAAGCAATACGTAAGGCTAGCACTGCAGCACGGAAAGAGCTGATCGAAGTACCTATTGTAAACACTACCATTCCTCATGAAATTTTAGCTAAGTTTGGAGCATCCAAGGTTTTGCTAAAACCGGCAGCATCCGGTAGTGGTATAATCGCAAGCAATACTGTCCGCGCAGTGGTCGAACTGGCAGGTATAAAAGACATTATCAGTAAATCTCTGGGTAGTTCTAACCGGATTAATGTGGTCAGAGCCACCATGCTCGCTTTAACCAGCCTGAAGAAACCTGCGGAGTCTATGACTGAAGATAAAGCTGAGTTAGAAATCCCACAGGATGAGGCAAATGAGACAGAATGAATTAAGCCCTTCTCCAGGTGCCACGCATAAGCGAAAACGGGTGGGCCGCGGAGACGGTAGCGGTCATGGTACTTATTCTGGACGAGGTTGCAAGGGACAGAAATCTCGTTCTGGCGGTGGCGTACGTCTTGGATTTGAGGGTGGTCAATTACCGCTTATAAAAAAGCTGCCGAGAAAAAGAGGGTTCGTCAACATCTTTAGAACCGAGTACAATATCGTAAACGTGGGTAGACTTGGAATCTTTCCAGCAGCGAGTGAGGTAACCCCGGAGAGTCTGCTCAAAACGGGGTTAATCAAATCACTTAAGCAACCAGTAAAAGTTCTTGGATACGGAGACATTGATCACCCACTACTAGTTAAAGCTACCAAATTCTCTGCAGCAGCAGAGGAGAAAATCCTTGCTGCTGGAGGAAGTGTGCAAAGAGTTTAGAATGCAGGTACGCAAGGAAAGTCAACCACGCCTTATCCAGGCAATGATTGATATCTTTTCATTGCCAGACTTGAGACACAGACTCCTTTTCACTTTTGGTATACTGGTTGCCTTCCGCTTCCTGGTTCATGTTCCTTCACCCATAGTAACTCCTGAAGTTTTACAAAAGCTTGCCGAAACATTCGAACAGAACCAACTGCTAGGTATGCTCAACCTATTCAGCGGCGGTGCTATGAAGAATTTCAGCATAGCTGCCCTGGGTGTTTACCCTTACATCACCGCCTCCATCATTATGCAGCTACTGGTTCCAGTTATTCCCAAGCTTCAGGCCATTGCTCAAGAAGGAGAAGCTGGTCAACGTAAAATTAATCACATTACTCATATGGCAATGGTACCCCTAGCAGCTTTGCAAGGCTATTCACAGATTGCTTTGCTTCGTAGTCAAAATGTCATTGGGCATCTTGAAACACCGATTGTTGCCGTTACTATAATCTCGATTATTGCGGGTACTGTATTACTTGTCTGGATGGGAGAATTGATTACCGAGCGAGGCATTGGCAATGGAATATCAATAATTATTTTTGGTGGTATTGTAGCCAGTTTAGCAGAAACAGTTGGCCGCGGACAGCTAGCTATTAAGGAAGACCCCCTAGGTTTAATAAGTTTCATTATAATCGGTCTAATTACCGTGGTGCTCATAGTCATGTTTATCGAAGCCCAACGCCGTATTCCCGTTCAGTATGCACGCAGCACCTTTCGCGCTGGTCGCATGTATCGACAATCAGGCTCAACCTACATTCCACTAAGAGTGAACACAGCAGGAATGATACCCATCATCTTCGCCATAGCTCTAATGCAATTTCCAGGGCTAATAGCAAGCTATTTTGCCAATCCAGCAAATCCAAATCTGGCAGATAAAATCCTGTACATCTTTAACCCTATGACCGCTCTTCCCACAGGCCTAGTCTACCAGGGATTATACTTCGCCCTGGTAGTTGGTTTCACCTTTTTTTACACTATGGTTATATTTGAACAAATGAAGTTGCCTGAGACTTTGCAGCGGCAGGGCGGTTTTATTCCCGGTGTCCGTCCAGGAAAAGCGACTGCCGATTACTTAAATCGAGTTATAAAACACCTTACCTTTGGCGGCGCACTCTTCTTAGCTTCAGTTGCGATCATACCCTTCATAGCTCGATCACTTACAGGCGTTACCGTGCTGACAATTCAGAGCACCGCTTTGCTTATAGCTGTCGGTGTCGCGTTGGATACTATGAAACAGCTTGAAGCCCAGCTAACCATGCGCCGTTATGAAGGCTTCTTGAAGTGAGCAGGAAAAGTAGCATTTATATCGTCATACTTGGTGCTCCAGGAGCGGGAAAAGGAACCCAGGCAGATACTATTCGCAAGGAGATGTCTTTACCCCATATAGCCTCTGGCGATTTATTCCGGCAAGCGTTAGCGGAAAAGACCGAATTAGGACTCCTGGCTAAAAGCTATATGGAAAAGGGAAAATTGGTCCCTGATGAAATAACAATCAATATGATTCTGGAAAGAGTAAGTTCGCCTGACTGCGATGCAGGTTGCCTTTTTGATGGTTACCCCAGAACATTAGAACAAGCCGAGGCTCTGGATAAGGCTTTACTCCAGCAAGGGAAAGGTATAGACAAGGTAATATATATTAAAGTTCCTGATGATGAGCTTGTGAAACGTCTTAGTGGACGTTGGATTTGCCGAAGCTGCCAGACACCTTACCACTTAATAGCTTCACCACCTGAAGTACAGGGTAAATGCGACAAATGTGGTGGTGAGTTATATCAGCGTCCTGACGATAAAGAGGACACGTTAAAAGAACGCTTAAATGTTTTCTATGACCTGACTGTTCCCATCCTTGATTATTACAGAAAGCAGAATAAATTGATTGAAATCAATGGCAACTCAGGAATACAATGGGTCGCCAAGGAAATACTCTCCATGCTTAAGGTTGAAAGATAAGTGGTAATTATTAAGTCTTCTGAAGAGATAGCTATTATGAGACAAGGTGGCAGGATTCTAGCAGCTATTCTGGATAAACTAAGAATGAAAATAAAGCCGGGAATTAGAACACGGAAGTTAGATATTGTCATGGCTGAAGAAGCAGAGAGAAGAGGAGCCAGGCCATCGTTTAAGAACTACCAGGGTTTTCCCTCCAATTTATGTGTCTCTGTGAACGATGAAATAGTACATGGCATCCCCGGCGAGCGGATATTAGAGGATGGAGACATTGTCTCTCTGGATGTAGGGGTTATTTATAAGGGTTTTCACACAGATTCAGCTATAACTATCGGTGTAGGAGAGATAAACCAACAAAACAGGAAACTCATAGAAGTTACCGAAAAAAGCTTGAAGGCTGGCATTGCTCAGGCTAATTGTAGAGCGTATGTTACAGACATTTCAGCCGCAATTCAAGATTATGTCGAATCAAGAGGGTTCTCTGTAGTTAGAGAGTATACAGGGCATGGAGTAGGCAGAGATTTGCATGAAGAACCGCAAATACCCAATTTCCGTTTTAAGAAAGGTTGCCTGCTCCGCAAGGGTATGGCCTTAGCCATCGAACCCATGGTCAATGCAGGTGATTGGCGAACCAGGCTGGCTGCCAACCAGTGGACAGTACTGACGATCGATGGAAGCTTTTCGGCACATTTTGAGCATACCATTGCTATCACAGACAATGAAGCTGAGGTTCTTACTTGAATATTCAAGGGAAATATGCCTAAGAAAGAGAAAATTGAGGTTGAAGGCAAGGTAATTGTATGTTTACCCAATACTATGTTTCGCGTTGAGCTAGCTAATGGACACATAGTACTGGCACATATTTCAGGGAGGATGAGAAAACATTATATTAAAATTTTACCAGGAGATAGAGTCTTGGTAGAGCTCTCTCCTTATGACCTAAGCCGTGGCAGGGTCACCTATCGGCTTAAATAGATCCTGCCTTTGACAGAACGAGCAAGAAAGTTTATCATAGTAAGGTTTTATTTTCGGTAATTAAAAATGAAGGTAAGTGCTTCAGTTAAACGGCGTTGCAACAAGTGCAAGATTATCAAGAGGAAGGGAGTTGTGAGGGTCATCTGTGAAAATCCAAAGCATAAACAGAGGCAAGGTTAATATATAATGGCACGCATCGCAGGTGTAGATCTCCCCAAGAATAAGCCAGTCAAGGTGGCTTTACAATACATTTATGGTATTGGACCTACGTTAAGCAGGCAGATCTTAACTACTAGCGGGGTTGACCCTGAAGCCAAGGTTAAAGACCTTGCAGAGGAGCAGGTTAGCGAACTCCGTAAAACTATCGATGCACAGTGTAAAGTGGAAGGTGATCTCCGAAGAGAGATCCAATTTAATATAAAGCGACTTTCTGACATCGGTTGTATACGAGGTATGAGGCATCGCATGAATTTACCAGTTCATGGTCAAAGAACACGCACTAATGCTCGCACTAAAAGAGGTGCGAGAAAGACAGTAGCTGGCAGAGGTCAGAGGAGAGGCGTAGCTAAAAAGTAACAGAGGTTGTGCTCATTAAATGCCAAGGAAGAAAACGACTAAAACAGGGAAAAGACAACGCAGGGGAGTTATTGAAGGTAGAGCTTATATCCAATCTACTTTTAACAACACTATCATCACAATCACCGATAAGGAGGGTAATGTTATTGCATGGGGAAGCTCAGGTGCAGCCAGGTTTAAAGGTTCCAGAAAGGGTACCCCTTATGCTGCCCAATTAGCTGCTCAAGACGCAGCGCGACAATCAATGAACGACGGTCTTCGCAAAGTCGAAGTTTACATTAAAGGTCCCGGTAGTGGACGCGAGGCAGCTATCCGCGCTTTGCAGGCTTCAGGCTTAACTGTTATCAGTATCAGGGATGTGACCCCTATTCCCCATGATGGTTGTCGGCCACGCGGAAGGAGAAGGGTGTAAAATGGCACGTTATACAGAGCCCACCTGTCGCTTGTGTCGTCATCTTGGTGAGAAGTTGATGCTCAAAGGCGAAAAATGCCCTAGCCCTAAGTGTCCCTTAGAAAGAAGAACTGTTCATTCAAAAAAGGGACGTTTTTCCGGTCGACAGAGGATTTCCGATCGTGGGCTTCAATTGCGAGAGAAACAAAAGATCCGCATTAGCTACGGGGTTCTGGAACGGCAATTTCGCCGGTTTTTTAACAAAGCGAAGAAATCCCCAGGCATCACCGGCGATAACCTTATGATATTGATGGAGATACGCTTAGATAATATAATTTACCGCTTAGGTTTTGCTGACTCCCGTGCTCAAGCTAGACAAATAGTTCAGCATGGTCATATATTGATTAACGAGCGAAAGGTAGACATACCTTCCTGCCTTGTAAAAGTGGGGGATATTATCGGGTGGCGAGAAACAAGTACTCAAACCGAATACTATAAGAGCTTGGTTGAGAAGGTCAAGGGGAAAACTATCCCTCCATGGCTAAATATGGATGAAGAGAAAATGAAAGGTACAGTCTTGACATTACCCAGTTACGAAGATGTTGAGACGAGGTTTAACGTGAAAGCCGTTGTTGAATATTACTCAAGGTAATACAGTGGAGGATCCTATATCATTGGAGCTATTCATACCAACTATTGAATGCATTGAAAGCGCTGGCAATTATGGTCGTTTTTTTGCTGAACCCCTGGAGACCGGGTTTGGTATAACCATGGGCAATGCGTTGCGTCGCGTACTGCTTAGTTCTTTGCCTGGTGCTGCGGTAACATGGGTCAAGATTGAAGGTATTCAGCATGAATTCTCCACCATCCCCTATATTAAAGAGGATGTCATTGAATTTATACTGAATATCAAAGAGTTAAGGCTTCGACCCCTTTCAAACAAACCTGGCAAGTTGCTTCTAGAGGTCGAGGGAGAAGGCAGCGTTTGCGCAGCCGACATTAAACAGACAGCTGATTTTAAGATTGCTAATCCGGAGCTCGGCCTGGCTACACTTGACTCTTCCCAAGCCAAACTTTACGTTGAGTTCAATGTGGAACTAGGGAGAGGTTATGTACCTGCTAAATCATCCGACGGCTTACCAATAGGAGCACTCCCCATTGACGCTATCTTCACCCCGGTGCATAAAGCGAACTTCTCGGTGGAACCTGTCAGACCCGGGGAAGAAAGAAGCCCGGAGAGACTCATTCTAGAAGTGTGGACAGACGGTACTATCTCTCCAAGGGAAGCAATCAAACAAAGTGTTAGTATCTTAATTGACCAACTCACTCCCTTCAAGGAACTCAAAACCCCGGCACCTGAGCAAGTAAGTATCGGTGAGGGTTTACTGATTCCAACCGAACAGTATAACACCCCTCTGGAAGAATTAGGTCTATCGACTCGAGCCTGTAATAGTCTGAGGCGAGGAGGCATTTTAAATCTGGGACAACTTATAGAGATAAGCAGAGAAGGTTTACCACCATTACCAGGCTTGGGAGCAAAGTCCCGAAGTGAGGTAGAGGAACTGATAGCAAAATCAGGCTTTCCCATTACCATGACGCCAAAAGAGAAGGAAAAATGAGGCATCGCATAGCTGGGCGAAAACTAGGTAGACTTACAAGTCACCGCCGGGCGTTATACAGGAATCTGGTAACTGACCTCCTGGCTTATGAGAAAATCACCACCACTGAAGCTAAGGCTAAAGAGACTCGTAGCCTGGTTGAGAAGATGATTACCCTGGGAAAAGAGGACAACCTTGCTTCGAGGCGGCGAGCTGCTGCTTTTATTACCGATAAAAAAATAGTCAAGAAATTGTTCGATGAGATTGCCCCAGAATATGCCGACCGAAATGGGGGCTATACCCGATTGGTAAAGTTGGGACCTCGTCAAGGTGATAACGCTCCCATGGCTCAAATCGAATTAATTAAGCAGTGAGCCTTACAAAATTTGTTATAGTCATAGAGTACAATGGCACACAATATCACGGATTTCAGTGGCAGATTGGCTTACCTACCATCCAAGCTGAGTTGGAGGAAGCCATAAAAAAACTTGACAGGCAAAGTAGTAGAGTTATGTCAGCTAGTAGAACTGATGCAGGTGTACATGCTAGAGAACAAGTAGCAAGTTTCTGGGCAAAAACTACAATGGACACGACAACATTAGTCAAAGCATTAAACTATCATCTACCCGGCGATATCGCTGTCAAAGCAGCCCACAGGGTAAGTAGCGATTTCAATGTCAGGCGCGATGCCATAAGTCGGGAATATCGCTATTATATTCTGAATAGAGATGCTAGATCACCATTCAACGGAACATTTGCTCTATTCATGCCTAAAATGCTAGATATTGAAACCATGAACAGGGCATGCCATCTCCTGCAAGGTGAGCATGACTTTATCTCTTTCGCCACTTCTCTGAATAACGCACGAAGCACAATGCGCCATGTATATGAAGCGAAAGTTGACAAAATAGATGAATTTGTTATTTTCTGCATAGAGGCTAATTCTTTCCTACCCCACCAGGTACGAAATACAGTTGGCCCCCTGATCAGGTTAGGGCTAACTAAAATGAGCATCGAAGAGTTTTATAATATAATGGAGGCCAAGAAATTAGGTTTAGCCGGACCTACAGCTCCTCCTCATGGCTTGTGGCTGACCAAGGTCAATTATTCTAAACCTCTTGGAGGATAACGGTGAAAACTTACAGTCCCAAGGTAAGCGATATTAAGCGGGAATGGCATATAATTGATGCATCAGGGG
>Ga0114919_10002398_pt1 | contig 15172 bp, 15 predicted proteins | sample BlataG_FD_88682 | JGI IMG/M metagenome (GOLD analysis project Ga0114919, IMG submission 88682) | Deep subsurface microbial communities from Black Sea to uncover new lineages of life (NeLLi) - Black_00105 metaG | ecosystem: Environmental > Aquatic > Marine > Oceanic > Sediment | place: Atlantic... | reverse complement strand
TGGTAGAATTATTATTTAATCATTTTATGGTAACATCGAGAGGATCTATCTTTACTTTCGTGAATTAAAATCAAATAATTTCTTTGAGGTAAGAAAAGTCCCAACAAGTTCTTGACACCAACCCTCTTAAAAATAAGTTGACAAATACGACTAATGAAATATATAATAGTTGTACAGTTATCCGTATAAGTTTATAATGTTGTATACTAACATATAAAAGACAATCTTCAAAGTTCTGGAGGATTGGGAAATACTTTTGATTCGGAATGGCCAAAGGTTGAAGTAGATTATCATAGAGAAAAGATAACCAGGTCGGGCATTTTAGAGTTTATTTGATGGTGAAAAGAACGGCTATAATGGCCTGGACCGTCTCGGCTATATTCACGAAGTTGTGCGTGAAGAAGCTGATATAGGTAGCAGCTTGTTGCCCCATTGCCATAGGGTAGCTCCCTTCTTAAGCGATGGATAATGGGTACACATCAGGGATCTATTAGTCATGAACATTTGGATTACTACCTTGATTTGATGAATACACGTTTCGGTTTAATCGTCGAACCAATCGCCACCGCGGAAAGCTCTTCTACTGATTGGTCCAATAAGCGGTTACCATTAAAGAAACTCCTTACAAAACTATGGTTTTAAAACCTCAGCCAATTTGGGATGCAGTAGAGGTGATAAAAAAAATATAAAAGGAGCAATGGGGGGGGTGGTGGTTAAAAAATTTATGTAAAAAGCAAGCTTGCTTTAGCTGATATAAAGGATGATACAAAAGTGGATGAAGGGAGGTGATTAGAAAATATAAGTGGGAGATTTACTTTAGTATAGTAAGATGTACAGATGATTAATATGCCAGGTAGATCTCAAAGAAATTACCGGTAGTATTTCATAAAAAAAATTTATAAAGGAGAAGATAAATGAAGAAAGTATCGTTATGGTTAGTAATTCTAGTAATAACTGTAACTATGACAGGAATTTTGGCTTTAGAAGCAGCAGCTGGTGAGCAGTTTATTACCCTCCATTGGGCACAATGGGCTCCATCGGATTCTCTTGAAGAGCTCTCTAAGGAGTTTACTGCTGAAACTGGTATTAAGGTAATTGTCGAGCAAACTCCATGGGAAACATTTGTTCAAAAATATAACACAGAGATGATTGCTCACAGTGATGCCTGGGACATTATAGTTGGTGACAGCCAGGATGTTGGGAATATGGCAGTAAATGGACACTATGTAGATTTGACTGATTGGATTTTCGAGCATGGAGTTGATAAAAGTATGACTCCTGCATCCATGACCTACTATGCAGAATATCCTAAAGGAGCTGGTAAATACTATGCAATTCCTTGCGAAGCTGATGGATTAGCATGGGCATATCGTAAAGACCTTATTGAAGATCCTGATAATATGGCTGCTTTTAAGGCAAAATATGGATATGATATGGGAGTGCCAACGTCCTGGGATATGCTGAAGGATATAGCTGAGTTCTTCTATGATCCTGATAATAGATTTTATGGAGTTGCTATTTATGGTGACAATGGCTATGATTCACTGGCTATGTTTGCAGAGCAATGTATCTGGACTTATGGTGGTGAACTTGGTGACTATGCAACGTATCAGGTTGATGGTTTACTTAATAGCGAAGGTTCCGTAGCTGGATTAGAGTATTATCACGAACTCTTCCAATTCGTACCACCAGGATTTGGTGATGCGTTCTATGTTAAGACCAATGATGCGTTTACCGCAGGTATAGTTTCTATGACTTGTAATTATGTTGGATTCTTCCCAGCTCTTTCAAATCCTGCAACAAACCCATATGCAGATGATACTGGTTACTTTGCTTGTCCACCACAGGAAGGTGTAGATGGAAAGATTAGACAGTTCTGTGCTATAGGAGGACAAGGTGCTTCTATAGTTAGCTATTCAAAGAAGCAGGATTTAGCATTTAAGTGGTTGGAGTGGTGGATAAAACCAGAAACACAGATGAAATGGGCTCAGTTTGGTGGTTGTTATACCTGTAATAAGGAAGTTCTAGAATCTGAAGAATTCTTAAGTGCAGCACCATTTAATCCTGCATTCAAAGAGTCAAGCGAGGTGTTTAAAGATTGGTGGGCATGTCCTGAATATGATGCTCTTTTAAGGTCATTTAGTGAAATACTTGGTGTCTATGTTATAACAGGTGAAGGTACAGCTAAGGAAGCTTTAGACAAGTGCACAGAAGAGTGGACCTCAATTTTTGAAGAGGCAGGATATTACGATTGATGAATATTATCCTTAATATTCTCCTATGGAAAGATACTTCCCCCGAGCTCTTCTCGGGGGAAGTAGAAAAATAAGTAGTTTTAAAAGGAATAGATATGCTTAGAAGATTAAAAGAGAAAAAAGTTGCAGTTAGTCAGGTTCATTACAGTGCTATGCGAGATACCACACTTCTTCGTCTTTTTATTCTACGAACAATTATTTTGTTAGTTGTTATGAATATATTTCCGTTAATATACTCGTTATTTCTAAGTTTTTCTCGTTACTCGGCTAAGGGTTTAACTGTATGGGGAAAGAATCCGTTAATGATAGGTTGTAAGAATTATGCTGATATTTTAACTGATCCAGTTATGTGGAGTAGATTTTTAATTACAGCCAAATATGTAATTATGTCAGTTGGTGGGGAAATGATAATTGGTTTTGGTCTTGCTCTCCTCCTTCAGGCGAAATTCAAGGGTAGAGGTTTTATAACCACTCTTCTTATACTGCCAATGACCATGTCTCCTATAATAGTTGGTCTAATGTGGAAATTATTTTATGACCCCAACTGGGGTATGTTTAATTTTTTATTAGGTTTAGGTGCGATAGACTGGGTGTCAGATCCTGCCAGAAATTTATACTCCATTGTAATTGCAGATATATGGATGTGGACACCTTTTGTTATGTTACTGTCAATCGCTGGACTTTCTGCTGTTCCACAATATCTGTATGAAGCTGCTGAGATTGACAGAGCTTCATGGTGGTATAAATTTACACGTATTACTCTTCCTATGGTATATCCACTTCTTCTTGTTGCCTTAATATTTCGTACAATGGAGGCTTTTAAAATATTTGATCTGCCAATGGGAATAACTGGAAGGGGTACAACAGCTCCGCAGCTTCTTTCTATGTATTTATATAATGTAGGATTTGTTACCTGGAAAACAAGCTATGGTTCAGCAATAGGTTATATAATGTTGGTAATGATTATAGCGATTACAAGTATTTTTATTAAATATCTTAATAAAGCAAAGGAATAAGAACCTTAAGAATAGAAAGGAATATTTTATGGCAGAGGTGGTCAGAAAGAAAAAAAATATTGGTCGCTATTTTATAATATTATTGCTGGTTATAATAACAATTGTTTACTTAATACCATTTTTTTATATAGTAAATACTGCTTTCAGACCATGGAAGGAAATAAAAAAATATCCTCCAAAGATAATATTTACTCCATCAGTAGCAAGCTTTATAAGGATATTTACATCTCGGTCAGTTTATTCTCCTAGTAAAAAACCATCAGAAGAAGAAATAGCTAATATGAAGTGGTATGAGCGTATTGTTTATGAAGAAACTAATGAAAAAATTATTAGGGTAGGTGACCTGCCAAGGAGATATTTAAATAGTTTAATAATTGGTGTAACAAGCACAATACTTACAGTAGTTCTTGGAACATTTGCAGCTTATGGTTTTTCAAGATTTAAAATTAGAGGTAAAGACGATATTTTGTTTTTTATACTCTCTACAAGGATGCTTCCCCCAGTGGTTGTACTTATACCAGTTTTTCTAATGTTTAGAACTATAAATTTAAGTGATACCCATATAGGTCTTATACTTTTATATACTGCCTTTAACGTATCGTTTGCTGTTTGGGTACTTAAAGGATTTATTGATGAAATTCCCATAGAGTATGAAGAAGCAGCAATGGTTGACGGGTACACTCGTTTTCAAGTATTCAGAAAGATAGTTGTTCCTCAGGCAACAACTGGAATAGCTGCAACTGCAGTGTTTTGTTTCATATTTTCATGGAATGAGTATGCATTTGCCTTTATCCTTTCAAGGACGGTAGCTCAAACAGTGCCTGCCTGGTTGCCTTACCAGATGGGAGTACTCGGGTTTGACTGGGGAGCTGCTGCAGCAGGGGCATTCCTTTTTTTACTACCTGCAATGATATTTACTATTATTTTGAGAAACCACCTTGTAAGAGGTATTACTTTTGGAGCAATAAGGAAGTAGGAGAAAAATATGATAGCATTTCTTGTGTGTATAGGTTTTTATATTTTAATTGGGATAGTCTTCTGGAAATTTAAAATATTAAAAAGAAAATATTTAGAGCCAATATTTATGTGGATTATGCTCTTTGGGATAATAGCTCTTTGTCAACCCTGGGTGTTTTTTCTATACCATTATGGTTTTGCAATTCTTCTGATGGGTACTCTTGGGTATATTTTTTCTACACATTTACAGTGATTTATATTTAATAAGTTGATTAATAAATTAAAAGCAAATTACTATTAGTAACAAACTATTACAAACTATTATAATAATAGTAAGCTTAAGTCAGTGACAATTAAAAATATTAGGGTGAGGGGAGGAAGATATTGATATGAAGTTAGGTGTAATGGCAAATTGTTTTGGTGGTAAATCATGGGAAGATGCTTGCAAAGCTGCAAGCGATGCTGGTCTAAAGGCAATTGAGCCCGGTGCTGGTGGCTTTGTTGGAAAAGCTCATTGTAATCCTGCTGACCTGCTAAAAGATGAAAATGCAATGAAAAATTTTGTAGAAACAGCTAAGGGAAATGGACTGGAAATAAGTGCTTTTGCTTGCCATGGAAACCCACTGCATCCACAAAAAAGTGTTTCAGATGAACATACCACAGATCTTAAAGCTGCTATAGAACTTGCTTCAAAGATAGGGGTAAAAGTGATTACCTGTTTTGCAGGATGTCCTGGAGCAGGAGAAGACGCTAAGTATCCAAATTGGATAACTTGTCCCTGGCCTCCATATTTTGGGGATAGTATTAAATGGCAGTGGGAGAAAAAGGTAGTTCCGTTCTGGAAGAAAATGGCAAAGTTAGCAAAGGATGCGGATATTAAATTTGGTTTTGAGATGCATCCTGGTGATGTAGTATATAATACTGAAGCCTTACTTAAACTAAGAGAAGAAGTTGGAGCTGAAGAGATATCATGTAATTTTGATCCAAGCCATCTTTTCTGGCAGGGAATGGATCCGATTGTATGTATAAGAAGGTTAGGAGATGCGATAGTTCATGTGCATGCAAAGGATAGTAAGGTTGATAAGTCAGTTGTTGATTTTAGAGGTACAAATGACTGGAAACATTATGGAGAGATAGCTAAAAGAGCATGGACATTTAGAACTGTAGGTTATGGCCATGGGGTAGAATTCTGGAATGATTTTGTATCTACTCTTAGACTTGTAGGGTATGATGGAGTTATAAGTATTGAGCATGAAGATCCTTTAATGTCAGCAAGTGAAGGACTAAATAAGGCTATAGGGTTTTTAAACAAAGTTCTTCTTTATGAAAAACCAGGTGAAATGTGGTGGGCATGATCGGTGAATTATTAGATAGTAACTTTAATATTTTTTAGACAGTGTATTTCTGTTTGAAGGAGGTAGATTATGACAGAGAAAAAAGTAGGCTTTGTGTCAATGGCTGCTGAGAAAAAAGCTGGCGAAATTCCAGAGATTGGTATTGGGATGCTTGGTTATGCGTTTATGGGAAAAGCACATTCTAATGGGTATAAACAAATGCCTTATATATTTTGGCCTCCTCCTGCAAAACCAAAATTAATAAAAATGTGTGGAAGGAATGAGGAGAAGGTAGCTGAAGAAGCAAAAAGGTACGGGTATATTGATTATTGTACAGATTGGCACGATCTTGTAGGTGATAAAAGGATTGATATTTTTGTTAACGTTGGTCCTAACAATATTCATGCAGAACCATGTATTGAAGCTGCTAAAGCTGGAAAGAATGTAGTTTGTGAGAAGCCTCTTGCCAGAAACGCTGATGAAGCAAAGGCAATGTTGGATGCTGTAAGTAAAGCTGGGGTAAAGCATCTATGTAACTTTAATTACAGAATGGTGCCAGCACTGATACTTGCGAAGAAACTGATTATGGATGGTAAGCTTGGAAAAATATTTCATTTCAGAGCAAAATACCTGCAGGAATGGATAGTAGATCCAGATTTTCCAATGGTATGGAGACTTGACAGGGAAATTAGTGGTAGTGGGGCTATTGGTGATTTGGGTGCACATATAGTAGATCTTGCCAGATGGCTTTGTGGTGAACCAAAAAGTGTTACAGCTATAACCAAAACTTTTATTGATGAAAGGCCACTTCTAGACGATCCATCAAAGAAGGTAAAAGTTGAGGTAGATGATGCTTTTGTTTCTACTGTAGAGTTTGAAAATGGTGCAATTGGAGTGCTGGAGGGTTCTAGATTTTGTCCAGGCCGCAAAAATTATGAGACGATTGAAATAAACGGAGAGCTTGGCAGCATATACTGGAATCTTGAACATATGAATTATCTCAACGTTTATTTCAAGGAGGAAAATCCTCCTGATACTGTAGGATTTCATACTGTAAGTGTTACTGAATCTTTTCATCCTTATTATGATAAGTGGTGGCCGCATGGTCATATAATTGGTTGGGAAAATACATTTGTACACACTGCATATAATATGGTAAATGCTGTTGTAAATAATGTTAAACTAGAGCCTATGGTGGCAACATTTGAAGATGGATACAGGGCGGCTGTAATTTGTGATGCTATACTACAGTCTGCAAAATCTGAAAGGAAAGAGAAAATAGAGTATTAGAATATTTAAGCTTTGAAATTAGATATTATTAAATTAACGGAGGTTATAAATGAGGTTTGGTATAAATACATTGTTATATGCAGGTACATTTACTGAGGAAAATTTTAATATTTTTAAAAAATTCAAAGAGATAGGATTTGATGGTGTTGAAATAGCTTTAGAGAAAAAGGGCGATATTAACTATGAGAGGGCTTTAAATGAATTAAAAGAAAATGATCTTGAGTGCAGCTCTATTTGCGGTCTTTTTGGTCCTAACAGGGATATAAGAGGTCCAAATAAGGAATATATTGCTGGTGGGATGTCTTATATGAGAGATTGCATTGATGCCTGTATTAATCTTGAGTGCAATCTTCTTGTTGGTCCAGTTTATTCAGCAGTGGGGCGTGCTAATTTAGAAAGCGAAGAGGCAAAAAAGGAGCAATGGAAAACAGCAGTAAAAAATTTAAAAGAAATATGTAAGTATGCTGAAGATAAGGGAGTTTTTATAGCCTTGGAACCACTAAATAGATTTGAAACAGATTTTATTAATACATGTACCCAGGCAATAAACCTTATTAGAGATGTTGACAGTAATATGCTTAAAATTCATCTGGACACTTTTCATATGAATATTGAAGAAAAAAGTTCAAAGCAAGCAATTTTAGATGCTGGTGATCTTCTATATCACTTTCATGCAAGCGAAAATGACAGAGGGGCTCCTGGAACAGGACAGGTACATTGGAATAAGGTAGCAAGTGCACTAAAAGATATTGGATATAATAGGTATATTGTGATTGAGTCATTTACACCTGATGTTAAAGTAATAGCAAAAGCAGCATCTATTTGGCGTCAGACCGAAAAGAATGGCTATGTTCTTGCAGAGAAGGGCTTAAAATTTCTGAGAGAGTTATTTAGATGAAACTATCTAAAGGTGCAGGATATATTAGTTAAATCCTGCTAAATAAATGTTAAAAGGGTCAGTGATAAAATGAAAAGCAGGCAAAAAATATATGATAAAGAATATATTTATATTATAAAGATTGGAAAAAGAAATGGAGATTTTTAGATGGCAGAGATAGTCCTGAGAAATATTGTCAAAAGGTTTGGTAGCCTTATTGCAGTTAATGATTTAAGCTTAGATATTGCAGACAGGGAGTTTTTGGTTCTCCTGGGTCCCTCTGGATGTGGGAAGACAACTACTCTTAGATGTATTTCTGGTTTGGAGACGCCAGATGAAGGAAAGATTTTAATTGATGAAGAGGATGTTACTCTCAAAAGAGCATCTCAAAGAGATATAGCATTTGTTTTCCAGCTTTATGCTTTATATCCTCATCTAACTGCTTATGGTAATATAGCTTTTCCTCTGCTGACACAGAGATTTGACAAAAAGAAGATTAAAGAGGAAGTAAATAAAGCTGCAGAAATTCTTCAAATAAAACATATATTAAATAAAAAACCCAAGGAGCTCTCGGGTGGAGATATGCAGAGGGTTGCCCTGGGGAGGGCAATTGTTAGAAGGCCAAAAGCTTTTTTGCTTGATGAGCCAATAGGAACCCTGGATGCAAAATTTAGAGAAGAAATGCGGGCAGAGCTTAAAAAACTCCATGTTGATATTGGTGCTACTACAGTATATGTAACCCATGACCAGGTTGAAGCAATGTCAATGGGGGATCGTATTGTGGTTATGAATCTCGGAGTTCTGCAACAAGTTGGTACACCTTATGAAATATACACAGATCCGAAAAATTTATTTGTGGCAAATTTTATTGGAAGTCCAGGGATGAATTTTGTAAATTGCAGGCCAGTAAGAGATTCCAGTGGTAAGCTTGTACTGAGTCTACTACCATCCATTGATACCTCTATCTCAATACCCGAGGAAATTCAAAAAATAATTGTAGATAGAAATGAAGAAAAAAAGGATTTGATTTTAGGAGTTAGGCCAGAAGATGTGATGTTGAGCCTGAAGAAAGAGGAGAATTATATTAAGACAAAGGTTTTTGTTATTGAAACAACAGGCCCTTATAATATTATAGATATAAAATTAGGCAACGAGATCGTCAGGGTTCGCACGCTACCAACCATGATGCCAAAGATTGAAGAAACTGTATATATTGGCATTGATATGAAAAGGGTGAGTATCTTTAATAAAGAAGATGGGAATTCAATAATGAATTCAAAATAATGTAATAAACAATGAGGCAGGGGAATATGTAAATGGCAGATGTAAAATTAGTTTCACTTACAAAGACTTTTGGTGATGTAACTGCAGTAGATGATATGGATTTAGAAGTTAGAGATGGGGAGTTTTTTGTTCTGCTTGGTCCGACAGGAGCAGGGAAAACAACGACTTTGAGATTGGTAGCTGGATTAGAAAAACCAGATAAGGGAGAAGTTCATTTAGATAAAGTTTGTGTAAACAATTTTAGTCCTGCCGTAAGAGATGTTGCATTTGTATTTCAATATTATACTCTTTATCCTAATTATACTGTAAGGCAAAATTTGGAATTTCCATTGAGGTCCAATCTTAGAAGGTTGTCTAAACCAGAGATTAGTAAAAAAGTTGCTGAAGTTGCAAGAGTTCTACATATAGAAAATTTGCTTGAAAGGGAAACTATAAATTTAAGTGGCGGAGAGATGCAGCGAGTAGCAATAGGAAGAGCAATAGTCAGGACACCAAAAGTATTTCTAATGGATGAACCCTTGTCAAATCTAGACGCAAAGCTAAGGGAAGAAATGAGGGTTGAACTTGCAAGACTTCATTTAGATTTAGGATCTACTTTTTTTTATGTAACCCATGACCAGATTGAAGCAATGACAATGGGTGATAGAGTGGCAGTGCTTAATGAAGGGAAAATACTTCAAATTGGTACACCAGATGAAATATATAATTTGCCTAAAGATGTTTTTGTCGCTAGATTCATAGGAAGCCCTGTAATTAATTTATTTGATGCAATTATAGAAAAGGATACTTTAATTATTGGTAAGAGGGATATGGTTTGTAGTATTTTTGAGAAACAATGTAGCCTGCTTAAAAATTATAATAAGAAAAATTTAATTTTAGGAATAAGGCCGGAAGATATTGAGGTATCAAGAGAAAAACAAAAGGATAATTCTTTTAAAAGTACGGTATATTTTAAGCAAAGCATGGGTATGGAAGATATTTTAAATTTAAAAATTAATAGTATTATTTTTAAAGCAATTGCTTCTCCAAAACTACAAACTAAAGTTGGGGAAACATTTTATGCCAACATTAATATAGATAGATCACATTTATTCGATACTGAGACAAATAAACGTATATAACATTAATAATAATAAAAAGATAGCGTAATTACTATTATTTAAGCTTTTGGGTGAAATTTAATGAGAGGAAAAAAGAGAATATTAGTAGAAAAAGCATTAGAGGAAGGAAATGGCATTCTAAACCTTAAACCTGCATGGGTGGCTCGTGATTTTCTCCCCCCTGGTAGAAGATTAGGCTTGAAAGAAGGAGAATACGAGGCAGGAGAACGTGGTTGGATATCAGAGCGCTGGTTAGCATCTGTTACGAAAGCTGATAATGCAGTTGGTCCCCAGGATGAAGGTCTTAGTTATTTAACTGTAGAGAATGATGAAAAAATAACTTTAAAAGAGGCTGTAGAGGTTGCAGGCGATCTCATAATGGGAAGGGAGTATGCAAAAGCCCACAAAGGGTTAGGGAGACTTGCAAAAATATATGATTTTGATGCCAGAATACCTTATCATATTCACCAGATGAAAAAAGATGCAGCGTTAGTCGGAAGAAACCCAAAAGATGAGGCTTATTATTTCCCTGAAGATGTAGATGCAGGCCCGCACCCTGAGACTTTTTTTGGCGTACATCCTTATATTGCAGAACAAAAAAAATATGAAATACTGCTTCCGTATCTGGAGAATTGGGACAGCGATTTAATATTAAAGCACTCACGAGCATATCTTAATGTTAGGGGAGAAGGTTTTTTTCTGCCCTCTGGGGTGCTTCATGGGCCCGGGACAGCGCTAACAATTGAACTTCAGGAAAATTCTGATGTCTTTGCGATGCTCCAGGCACTAAATGCAGGGAAGATTATTTCAAAGGAATTGTTATTTAAGGATGTACGCTGGGAAGATAGAGAAAAATATGGTGAAAGAATAATTCTAAATCAAATAGACTGGAAGGCTAATGGGGATCCATATTTTTACGAAAACCATCACCTTGAACCAAAGATGATTAAAGAAACTAAACAGGAAGGTGGGCAGGAATATTGGATTTATTATAATACCCGAAAGTTTAGTGGAAAGAAATTAGTAGTTAAACCTAAATGCACTTTTACCAGTGTGGATAATGGTGTTTATAATATATTAGTATGGAGTGGAAAAGGCAGATACGATGGACATGAAATAGAGGCTGGTAATTTTGAGTGTGATGAGCTTCTAATTTCGTATGAAAAAGCTACTAAGCCATTGATTGTAGAGAATACTGGAAAAGATGACTTGCTAATAATTAAATTTTTTGGTCCTGATATAAATATAAATATTCCAATAATAAAGCAATATAAAGGCTAGCAAATCATTTTTTTTATATGATATTTAATATTTTTTTGAGTTTTAGTTTGAGGACTTTATCTTTTAACATACTTAATTTATGAATATTTAATAAATTAAATAAATGGAGGTTTATTATGGGGAAAAAAACATCAATTGGTGGATGGGCATATATATGGGGTGGCTATGAAGAAAGTCCTATTCCTTTAAAGACTGTTGTTGAAAAGCTTTCTTCTCTGGGTTTTAATGGTATTGAGATGGCAGCATTTCCTCCTCACTTAGAACCTAATACAAAAGAAAAACGTAAAGAAATTAAAAAAATGCTGGATGATCATGGATTAGAGGTATCTGGTCTAGCTGCACCATTTTCATCACCAGCAACATCAAAAAAGGATGATTATATAGATGCAGTTAAATCCAATCTTGAAATATGCAGCGATCTTGGTATTCCTAAGTTAAGAGTTGACTCCGTTGATCCTCCAACTAAAATTCCTGATGGTATGGATTACGAGACATGCTTTTCTAAAGTAGCTGAAGTCTGGAATAATGCTGCTGATATATGTATGAAAAGTAATGTAAAACTAATATGGGAATTTGAACCTGGTTTCCTATTTAATAAGCCAAGCGAGGTAACCCGAATGGTTTATAAAGTTGACCACTCTAATTTTTCAATACTGTTTGATTCCTGTCACGGCTATATGTGTTCAGTAATAGGGGCAAGGCAGTTAGGGGATAAGGAAACACTCCCTGGTGGTGTGGTTCAATTTGCTCATATGTTAACAGGCAAGATTGGTCATATACATTTGATAGATTCTGATGGTACTTTGCATGATGGTGAAACCAGTACACATGCTCCGCTGGGTACAGGAGTGATAAATTTTGATAAAGTTATTCCTGCAATATTGGAAGCTGGATACACTGATGAATGGTGGACAATTGATCTATGCTTCTGGCCAAAGGCTTTAGATGTAACAGAGGATAATAAAAAGTATCTTGATAAATTAATTAAGAAATTTGGATAAGTTAAAAGAAGCTGAAAGTTGTTATAGCCAGATTTGATGTTTGCTGTAATTTAAATTAAAAAAGGAGGAATGGAAGTGGCTGAAAAAATGAAGGCTCAGGTTTTTTATGAGGCTGAAAAAATGCAGCTTGAAGAAATCCCAATTCCTGATGTTACCGATATAGATGTTTTAGTAAAAGTAAAAAATGTTGGAATATGTGGTTCAGACATATCTTATTACTATGGTCTTAGCCCCCTTGGCACATCTACAGGGAAAGGTCCGCTGGTATTAGGTCATGAATTTACTGGAGAAGTTACAAAAGTTGGAAAAGTACCAGCAGGTATAGGGCTTTTTAAAGAAGGAGATAGAGTTGTAGTTAATCCAGTTCAGAACTGCAACGCATGTTATGCGTGTGCTTCTGGCCAAACTCATCTATGTGAAAATTCAAGTGTCCCAGGAGTTACCGTAAACGGTGGTTTTGCAGAATACTGTGTATCAAAATATACAGGTTTATTTAAGCTTCCTGATGATATGAGTTTTGCTGTAGGGGCTTTTACAGAGCCATTTGCCTGTGCCGTAAATGGTATGAAGAAATTAGAGATTGATCCGGGACAGTTTGTAGCAGTGTTTGGGCCGGGTGCAATTGGACTTATGATGGTACAGCTGGCAAAATCAATTGGTGCAGGTAAGGTTGCATTAATTGGAACCAGGGATTACCGTCTGGAAATGGGCAAAAAAAACGGAGCAGATTATATATTTAATACCAGGGATAAAAATTCCAAATACTATGTTGCTGACCTAAAAAAAGCTATATCAGATTTAACAAGTGGCAAGTTAGCTGATAGAGCAATAACTCCAACAAGTTCAAATGATGCTTTCGAGCAGGCTATTGATATAACTGGCAATTGTGCAATTTTAGTACATTTTGGCTTGCCTAATGAAGGTGATGTCATACGTGTCCCTGCGCTTAGCTTTCATACCATGGATAAACAAATAAGGGCAGCATGGCTAGCACCATTGGCATGGCCTACTGCAATTAGGTGTATGGCAGAAGGACTTGTAAATGTAGAAGCATTGTTAACTCATAAATATCCTTTAGAGAATACAGAAAAGGCAATAATAAATCTAAAAAATAGGGTTGATAATCCAATGAAAGTTCAAATTGTGCTGTAATACTTATTTTGTTAATGTAAATGTAAAGTTATAAATTTATTTGGTGTGGGGAGGCAGTCATGAATGAAATTATCAATACAAAATATCAGAAGATACGAAGAGATAAGGATGAGCTCATAGAGCACATGAGCACTTTCAACCTAAAGATAAGGCCCTCTGTGGGAATATGGTATTTTACACCTGGTGGTGGAAGATTTCATGACTCATTTGTATCACCAAAAGATATACCAGAAAAAATAGAAATGGCTGCTGGAATGGCAAAGTATGGTGTAGAGGCAATAGAAGCCCATTATCCTTCTGAGGTAAACGAAGAAAACTACCATCTCTATCAAAGATTGGAGAAAGAAACAGGCATAAAGCTTATTAGCTGCTACCCGGCAATTTTTTTCCTAAAGAATATGAATTTGGTTCACTGTCAAATCCCTATAAAAAATATAGGGATAAAGCAGTAGAAACTCTTATAGGCTGTTTAAAGTTTGCAAAGGACAATGGGCTGCATCATGCAGGCATATGGCCCGGGAGCGATGGCTATCTTTACTCACTTGGAACTGTTTTTTATAAGATGTGGGATATGTTTGAAGGTGCAGTAGCTTATGCAATGGATGAAGTCCCTGGAGTATCAGTTGCAATTGAACCAAAGCCATATGAACCTGCACCAAACAATATATACAGGACAACAGCAGACGGATTGTTAGCATGCCGCGACATAGAATCAAGACTTAAATCAGAACAAAACAAGTATCTTCTTTCTGAAGGGTATCCTTTGATGGGTATGCAGCCTGAGATAGGGCACATAAGAATGGGGTATGAAGATACGCCATATGCGTTTTGCAGGGCAATGAGACAGGGCAGGCTGTTTCATACCCATTGGAATAGCCAGCCTCTGGGAAATTATGATCAGGATTTAAATGTAGGGGTTGTTGAATGGCAGCAGGCTGAGGCTGCTATGTATGTTTTAAAGATGCATGGCTACAGAGAATATTATGGAATTGATATTAATCCTGAAAGGATGCCTGCTGAAAAAGCTGTTGAGATAAACTGTCTTGCATTAAATATTATAAATGACAGAATTAACAGCCTTCCCCATGAAGAAATAATAGAATCATATTTTGACCCTGAAAACCATAGGGGGGATATAGAGCTGATACTGGCGAAGGCAATGAAATAGCGTATATTTAGTTGTTTTAACAAGCTTGATTGGAGGTAGCTAATGTCTGATAAAAAAATAAAGGTTGCAGTAGTTGGCCTTGGATTTGGTGCAGACTTTAAAAGTAGGTGAATAATTATGCAAAGTGAGGTAATAAAAAAGGTTTGGCCAGAGCTCCGCATTGTTCTCTGCTCAAAGCATTAGGGATAACCGATGAAGAGATGAAAAGGCCTTTTGTTGGTGTTACTCAAGCAGCCAACGAAGTTATTCCAGGTCACCTTCATTTAAAAGAGATTGCTCGAGCAGTTAAAGATGGTATAAGAATGGCCAGCGGAGTTCCATTCTTATTTTCCACTATAGGGGTATGTGATGGATTGGCTATGAATCATTGGCTTGCCTCCTTTTTGGGGTAGATTTCTTAAATCCTACTAAAAAAAAGTAGGAGGGAGGCAAATCAATGTCACTAAAACATTTTAGA